>Ga0326728_10001644_pt1 | contig 78137 bp, 76 predicted proteins | sample MB3enrmetagenome_FD_207602 | JGI IMG/M metagenome (GOLD analysis project Ga0326728, IMG submission 207602) | Lab enriched peat soil microbial communities from McLean, Ithaca, NY, United States - MB31MN | ecosystem: Environmental > Terrestrial > Soil > Wetlands > Peat | place: USA: New York...
CAACTGGGTCTCAATCAAAGCACGTTCCTGAAGATCAAGGTGCTGGTAGCTCTTCGCCATATGCAACTATCTCCTGTTTGGGAAATGTTGCACTTGCACCTTGAATCCGCCCACCCAAATTTGAAGGAGGGTTAACAACCCGAAAAGCTTATGTGTGCGCCCCCCGCCGGTCTCACTTGCCTCCCCCTGAAGTGTCGACAATTTGAACAATGGGAAGGCGGGAAGCCAGCATCATCTGGTAGATTGAATTCGTCACGAAGGGGTCCTTCTCGGGGCTACTCCCTGATCCTCCCCGAAAGCGGACAAATCTCTCTTTGGTTGAGCTTACTTTCATGAAGAAACCTTGAACGGAAATAGGCCCGCCCGTTGGGCTTGTGCCCATGACGACGATCTCGTTATAGCCCAAATCGCCAAGAGGTTTGGTGCCAACGAGAATTTCGTCGGGAGTGCGAAAGTCAAACTTCGCCGTCACAGTGCGAATATCATCCATTGAATCGCTTAGAACATGCGGCGGCCGAGTGTCCCCCGGAACGGCCGTTCTGTAATTCTTGAAACCCTGATCTTTCGTGTTGGTGCTGATGATGTTTTGCTTCGGGACTTGCAAAATCAGACCATAGGGGAAATAGGTCGACCGGTGGTTCTCGTCGATAATCGAAGTGCTCAATAAGAAACGCCTAACGATATTCGGATTACCAAGGATGGTCTGGTAAGAAACGCCGCCTATCGGTTCTGTGTTCATCATGCCAAAAACCAGATAGCAGAATTTTGGCGGAGCATCCTGCAACTGCGGTGTTTGCGGCACTGCGGTGAATTTGCCGAAGTCCCACAACTCGCGCTTTGGCGAAAACTCGACTACCGGTAAGCGGCCCCTGATATTGCGAATCAATTGATCGAGATCCATGGACTGGTATTGTGCCTTGTATTCTTCGGCTAGCTCGACGGGACAATTGCCTTCGGTAAACAACAAGAACAGAAGCGTGCGGACTCCATTGCGGCGTTTCGTTTCGTCTGCGGACTCGCCCCAGGAGCGCTTACCCAGCGACAGGGCGGACGCGACGGCGTCCCGCTGAGACCCCAATGAAGCGATACGCTTCTCCACGAGGTTTTCGACATTCGGAAAGAATTCGCCGACGAACTCCAGAACCTGCTCCAGACGATCATCGTTTGTCTTGAACATGGCGGTACTCTCTCTTCCATTCCTGGACGGTAAGATAGCAACTAGGAAAAATCGCTTGGGGGTTTCCTGCTAGCGATTATCGCCTTCGTCCACTATGGCGTCAACATGCCACTCTCCGATCGCCTCCTCGTCGCGGGTGCCCCATCCTAGCGTCCGCCGCGGCGGATTCTAGCGCAAGGATGGGGCGCAACGAAGCCCGCGCGAGCGAAGCGAGCGCCCGCCTGAGCGGCAAGCTCACCAACCTCTGGTCTGTAATTGATCCTTTTCTTCGATGGCGGCGGCGGCCAGACCCTTCATGGTTCCGGTGACCTGCTCGCTGACCTCGGCCAGGATCTTCGGGTCGTTGAAGTGGGTGGTGGCGGCCACGATGGCGCGGGCGCGGCTGACTGCCTCTTCGCGCTCCTCGGGGTTGCGGGGAGTGCCCACTTCGTCCTTTGCGCAAAGGCCTACCTCGGCATCCGACTCGGTCCAGTTCTCGACCTCGAGCGGGGTGGCGCGCTCCTTCATGAAGATTCCCGAACCGACAAAGACGGCCTCGGCGCCCAGTTGCATCATCAGCGCGGCGTCGGCCGGGGTGGCGATGCCGCCGGCGGAGAAATTGGGCACGGGGAGCTTGCCCGCGCGGGCCACCATGCGCACCAGCTCGTAAGGCGCCTGAAGGTCTTTCGCGGCGGCGTAGAGCTCCTGCTCGGATAGAACCGTGAGGGCGCGCATCTCGCGCGTAATCTGGCGCATGTGCTTGACGGCGTGGACCACGTCGCCGGTGCCCGCCTCGCCCTTGGTGCGGATCATGGCCGCGCCCTCGGCGATGCGCCGGAGGGCCTCGCCCAGGTTGCGCGCGCCGCAGACGAAGGGCGTCGAGAAGGCGTGCTTGTCGATGTGATGGGCCTCGTCGGCGGGGGTGAGAACCTCGCTCTCGTCGATGAAGTCCACGCCCAGCTCCTGGAGGATCTGGGCCTCGGCGAAGTGGCCGATGCGGGCCTTGGCCATGACCGGGATGGAGACCGCCTGGATGATCTGCTTGATGAGCGAGGGCCGGGCCATGCGCGCCACGCCGCCCTCGGCGCGGATCATGGCCGGCACGCGCTCCAGAGCCATGACCGACGCGGCGCCGGCCTGCTCGGCGATCAGCGCCTGCTCCACGCTCATCACATCCATGATGACGCCGCCCTTGAGCATCTCCGCCAGGCCCACCTTGAGGCGCAGGCTGGTTGCTGTAGAGCTCTTGTTATCCTTCTCTTCCGGCATAGTCTTGGACCTCGATTCAAAACGGCATCCGGGCTCGCCGCGAGCCGGTGAATCCACGCTTGACTCTCCCTTCCAGTGTAGCAGCGATGGGCGTTTTGGGTTTGGGAGGGAAGCGGGCGCGATGGGCGCAGTTCTGAGTCCCTTCCAATCCTTCTGTCCCGCATCTGGTCACCTTTCTGCTTACTTCTGAAGCGCATGGCCACTGCGCAACCACCGCCGGCGCCGGCAGGCAAGCTGCCCCAGGAGACGGGGAAGCCGGCCGCGGCTGAACTGGCCGCCGAGCTGGCGCTGGTGCCCTCGCCGCACCAGGGCGAGGAGGGCGGTCTCATGGCGCGCGGCGGTCCGGTAGCGCGGTTGCCGGTGGAGTTGGATGTGTCGGTTCCGGTGCGGGAGTTTCGCGTGCGCAACCTGCTCAGTCTCGCGCCGGGGCAGGTGATCGAGACCCAGTGGGCTCAGGGCTCGGATATGCCGCTGGCCGCCGGCGATGTGCAACTGGCCTGGAGCGAGTTCGAGGTCGTCGATTCGCAGTTGGCGGTGCGCGTAACCCGGCTGGCCTGAAAAAGCAGGGACCAGGGACTAGGGAATAGGAAGCAAGAGAGAGGCCGGGAAGATGAAGCAGGACGGGGACGCAAGAGCGGGATCGACGATGACGCCGGGCACCGGGCTGGCCGGATGGCTGCTCGACAGGCTGCGCGGCTCGCGCCGCCCGCGGCCGCGGCTGGAGCTTCTGGAGCGCATTGCGCTGGCTCCGCGGCAGTCGCTGGCCCTGATCGAAGCCGAGGGCAGACGGTTCCTGGTGGCCACCTCGCCGGAGGGCGCGTCGGCATTCTATCCGCTCGACGCTGAGTTGCGACCGGCGAATGCACGAGCCGCGGCCGGGCCGGTGCGCCCGCTCCCGCGTCCGGCCGCACTTCAGGCGTCCGGCAAAGGCGCCGGACCCGCCGTCAGCGCGAGGATCTCATGGTAGTCCTGTGGACCGCCGCGCGCCTCGTGGCCGCCGCGCCCGCGCCCCTCCTTCCGGACCTCAATCAACGTCTCCACGCCGCGGATTCGACCCCCTGGACGATCCTCTTCGTTCTCACTCTGATTACTTTGGTCCCCGCGATCCTGATGGCCATGACGCCGATGGTGCGCCTGCTGGTGGTCTTCCACTTCCTGCGCCAGGCCCTGGGCACGCAGACCGCGCCCTCCAACCCCACCCTGATGGGGCTGGCGCTGATGATGACCTGGTTCCTGATGACCCCGGTGCTCAACCAGGTGGACCGGGAGGCCGTGGAGCCCTACCGCGCCGGGCAGTTGACGGGCTGGGAGGCCATCGACCGGGGCGCCCAGCCGGTGAAGCACTTCCTGCTGCGCTACGCGCGCGAGAAGGACCTGGCTCTGTTCACCGCCGCCGGGCAGATCCCGCGCCCCGACAAGCCTGACGACCTGCCCATGCGGGTGGTGGTTCCGGCCTACATCCTCTCCGAGCTGAAGGCCGGATTCTCGATCGGCGCGGTGCTGTTTCTCCCCTTTCTGCTGATCGACATGGTAACGGCCTCGATCACCACCTCGATCGGCATGTTCCAGCTGCCGCCGGTGGTGATCTCGACGCCGCTAAAGATTCTGCTGTTTGTGATGGTGGATGGCTGGAACCTGCTGGCCAACTCGCTGTTGAAGAGCTTTTGACCTGTTGTTGAAGGGATTGCCCAAGGAGCCCCGATGACGCCCGACCTGGTTGCCGAACTGCTCCGCCAGCTGATGAGGGAGGCCATGATTCTGGCCGCGCCGCTGCTGATCGCCACGGTCGTGCTGAGCTTCGTTCTCAGCCTGATCCAGACCCTGACCAGCCTGCAGGAGCAGTCGCTGACCAGCGTCCCGCGGCTGGCGGCCATCGCCGCGATTCTGCTGGTCGGGATGCCCTGGTTCCTGGGCCGGATGGCAGCCTACACCCGGCTGCTGCTGGTGGATCTGCACCGCTACCTGGGCTAGGAACTGAACGAGGAAGGCGACCATGCCGGAGTGGACGAGCTTTCTGAGCGCTATGACGCTCACCCTGGTGCGGGTGAGCGGCATGGTGGCCTTCGCCCCTTTCTTCGTCTCGACCGCGCTCACCCTGCGTACCAAGGCGGTCTTTGTGGGAGCGGTCGCGTATCTTCTGGCTCCTCTGGTGGCTACGCTCCCGCGCGCCCAGGTGAGCCTGGGCTTTTCCGCTCTCCTGGGCGAACTCGCCGTCGGCCTGGTGTACGGGCTGACCCTCACGCTGCTGAACGAGATGCTTCTGTTCGCCGGCCAGATTGCCGGTGTGCAGTTCAGCTTCTCGATGGTCAACCTGCTGGACCCGACTTCTCCCATCCAGACCCCGCTGCTGGGCGATCTGTTCCAGCTGATGGGCGCCCTGGTGCTGATCGGGGCTGGGCTGGACCGCATTCTTCTGGCCTCCATGGTGCGCAGCTTCCGCGTGGCGCCTCTGGGCTGCTACGCGCTCGCTCCGGTTACCTCGCTGGGCATTGTGCGCGCCGCCGCCGGCATCTTTCTGGCTGCCCTGGAGCTGGCCGCGCCGGTGCTGGCGGCAACCATGCTGGTCGAGGTGGCGGTGGCTCTCTTGGGCAAACTCAGTCCGCAGTTGCCGGTGATGAACCTGACCGTGCCGCTGAAGACCCTGACCGGGTTCGCCCTGCTGGCCGGCACGCTGGCCCTGTGGCCGCGCTTTATAGAGGCGCGTTTCGCGGGTCTGCTCGACCTGGCCGAGCGCATGATCTCCTCCACTGGCGCCGGAGCGGTCCCGGGAATGGGAGGATAGCCGATGCCTGGAGAGCGCACCGAACAGGCCACGCAGCACCGCCGCGAGGAGGCTCGCAAGGAGGGCGATGTGCTGCACAGCCGCGAACTCTCGTCCGCGGCCGGAACCCTGGCCGGCGTGATCTTGCTGGGGATGCTGGGCAGCAGGGTTCTGGTCGCCTGGCGTGCCGCCTACGCCGGCTTTCTCACTCTGGGGGCGCCAGCCCGCTGGGAGCCGGCCGCGATGGAGCCTACGCTCTACGCCATGCGCCGGCTGGCGCTGGGCGTTCTAGGTCCGCCGGGCATGGTGATAGCTGCGGTGGCCGCGGCCTCTCTGACGGCGGGAGTCCTGCAGACCGGGGGCATCAATTTCTATGCCGGGGCCGTCGGCTTCAAGCCGGATCGCATCAACCCGGTCTCGAACCTCAAGAATCTCTTCTCGCTGCGCGCCGCGGCCCGGCTGGGCAAGTCGCTCCTTCCCGCCAGCCTGCTGGCGGTCTTCGCCGTGCAGCGCATCGGGAGGCAGTTGACCCTGCCTCCGTTTTCGACCGCCCGCCTGGAGCTGCTGGGCGGGGACGTCTATGGGCTTCTCGTGGCGGCCGCCTGGCTGCTCTTCGCCTGGTCGCTGATCGACTACCTGATCGAGTGGCAAAGCCGCGAGTCGCGGCTGAGGATGAGCCGCCAGGACATGCGCGAGGAGATGAAGCAGACCGAGGGCAATCCCCAGATCCGCGGCCGCATCCGCAACCTGCAGCGCCAGATGCGCCGCCGCCGGGTGAAGGCCGACGTTTCCAAGGCTGCCGTGGTGCTGACCAACCCCACCCACTACGCCGTGGCGCTGGGCTTCGACTTCACCACTATGGAAGCTCCCAAGGTGGTGGCCAAGGGCCGCAATCTGCTGGCCGAGGAGATCAAGGTGGAGGCGCGCTGGGCCGGCGTGCCCATCATCGAAAACCCGCCCCTGGCCCGTTCGCTCTATCGCTCGGTCGAGGTCGGCCAGGCGATTCCGGTCGATCTGTATACCGCGGTGGCCGCCATTCTGGCCTATCTCTACCGGCAGCGCGTGGAGGCCGAGTTGCGCGAGCGCCGCGCCCGCGAGACCGCCGCCCGGGCCGGGGCGCAGGCCCAGGCCGCCAGGGAAGCCGTAGGTCCGGTCTCCGGCGCCTCACCCCCCGGAGGTGGCTTCCGATGAGTACCGCCGCCCTGCCCGCGGGCATGATGCCCCATCCGACCATCCTCGAGCGGCTGCGCGAGTACGTGCTGCCCCTAGGGACGGTCAGCGTGATCTTCGTCATGCTGATCCCGCTGCCGGCCGCCGCTCTGGACATTCTGCTGGCGCTCTCGATGGCCGCCTCGATCGTCGTCTTCCTGTCGGCGGTGCAGATCCGCCGGGCGATTGAGCTGAGTGTCTTTCCCACCCTGCTGCTGCTGCTGACCCTCTTCCGGCTGGCCCTGAACATCGCCTCCAGCCGCCGCATCCTGCTGCACGGCTCGGAGGGCACGGCGGCCGCGGGCAGGGTGATCGAAGCCTTCGGCCAGTTCGTGGTGGGCGGCAACTACGTGGTAGGCTTCGTGCTCTTTCTGGCTCTGATCGCCATTCAGTTCCTGGTGGTCTCGCACGGGGCCGTGCGCACCGCTGAGGTTACCGCCCGCTTCACCCTGGACGCTCTGCCGGGCAAGCAGATGGCCATCGACGCCGACATGAACGCCGGGCTGATCGACGAGGCCGAGGCCCGCCGGCGCCGCCAGGCGATCGCCCGCGAAGCCGAGTTCTACGGCGCCATGGATGGGGCGGCGCGCTTCAACCAGCGCGACTCGCTGGCCACGATTCTTATCACCGCCATCAACATCATCGCCGGCCTGCTGATCGGAACCCTGCAGCAGGGCATCGAACTCTCCGAGGCCGCGCACACCTACACGGTGCTGACGGTAGGCGACGGGCTGGTCACCCTGATCCCCTCGCTGCTGGTCTCGGTGGCGGGCGGCATCACCCTGACCAGGGCCAATTCGGCCGGCCTGCTGGGGGGCGAGATTCGCCAGCAGCTTCTGGGCAAGCCGACCACCCTCTACCTGGCCGCCCTGGTCTCGGCGGCGATGTGCCTGATTCCGGGGCTGCCCAAGCTGGCGTTCCTCTCTGTGGCGGCGGCGCTCTACTGGGGCGGCCGTCACGTCTCCGCCCGCCCCGTTGCAGCCGCGCCGGCCGAGCTGGGAAGCGGCGAGAAGAAGAAGACCGAGCAGGCGCAGGGATCCGATCTGGCCGCTCTCCTGCGTCTGGAAGAGCTGACCCTGGAGATCGGCTTCCAGTTGATTCCGCTGGTGGACGAGAAGCAGGGCGGGCAGCTGCTCAGCCGCGTCCGCTCTTTGCGCCGGCACCTCTCCGCGGAGATGGGCTTTCTGGTGCCGCCCGTGCACATCTCGGACAATCTGCGCCTGCGGCCCCGCGAGTACCTGTTCAGCCTGCGCGGTCTGGAGATCGGCCGCTGGCAGACCGAGGGACCGCTGTTGCTGGCCGTCTCCGGCGACCCGGGCCGCCGTCCGCTGGCCGGCAAGGAGGCGCGGGAACCGGCCTTCGGGGTTCCGGCCATCTGGATCGCACCGGCGCTCGAAGATCAAGCCATCGCCGCCGGCTACTCGGTCGTGGACGCGGTGACGGTGATTACCACCCACCTGGGCGAGCTTATCCGCCGTCACGCCTGGGAGCTGCTGGGCCGGGCGGAGACCAAGCGGCTGATGGACGCGCTCAATGAGAGTCATCCCAAGCTCTTGGAGGAGCTGGTGCCCAAGCTGCTGACCCTGGGCGAGGTGGGCCGGGTTCTGGAACAACTGCTGCGCGAGCGGGTTTCGATCCGCGACCTGGGTGCAATTCTCGAAGCGCTGCTTGAAACCGCGCCGGTGAACAAGAACGTGGTGGCCCTGGTGGAGGCTGCGCGCCAGGCGCTGGGGCGGCGGCTGATCCGGCCGCTGCTCGACAACGACGGCCAGTTGCCGGTCCTGCTGCTCGACCCCGCCCTCGAAGAGGAGATTCTGGTCACCCTTTCGCCGGAGACGGGCCAGCGCCTGCTGGTCGCCCAAGCAGCCCCTGCAACCCCCTTGGTCCGGCGTCTGGCCGATTCTGTGAGGCAGCTTACCGGCGCTGCCTCGGCTGCGGCTCTTCCCGTGCTGCTAGTTCCAAGTCCGGCGCGTTATCACGTCAAGCGCTGGTTGGAGCCGGTGTTGCCCCGTCTGGCGGTCATCGCCGCCAGCGAGATTCCCCCCGAGATCCGTCTGCGCCCGGTGGGAACGGTGCGCTGACGGCCCGGTGAGAAAGCGGAGCGGTAGCAGGTTTTGGGTTCGTGAAGGGGACGAAGATGGGGATCGAAACGGCGCCTGCGGCGGGGAACCAGGGCGGCATGCGCCGAAGCCCGGCGGGGAGCGGGTATCCGCCCGCCGCGAGCGCGGCTCCGATGCTCACCGGCGAGCAGGAGCGGGTGCTGCTCGAGCATCTGCCGATCGTGCGCTTTCTGGCCCGGCGCATTCACGAACGGCTGCCCCAGCATGTGGACATCGAGGACCTGGTTTCAGCCGGCGTGGTGGGGCTGATGGACGCCTTCTCCAAGTTCGATCCGGCCAAGAAGGTGCAGTTCCGCAGCTATGCGCAGTTTCGCATCCGGGGGGCGATTTTGGACAGCCTGCGAACCCTCGACTGGAGTCCGCGGGAGCTGCGCCGCAGGGGCCGCGCGGTCGAGGAGGCTATTCGAGTGCTGATGGCCAGGCTGGGCCACGCGCCGGGGGAGCCCGAGGTGGCCGCGGAGATGGGGCTGGGACTGGAGGAGTACCAGCAGTTGCTGGGCGATCTCAAAGGCCTGGAGATCGGCACCCTGCACATGGAGCGGAACGAGGATTCGGGCGAAGAGGAGCTGGCCTACGTGCCCAGCCACTCCGAGGAAGACCCGCTCTTCCGCTGCCTTCGGGGCGAGCTCGAAGATCGGTTGGCCGATGGCATCGCCCATCTGCCCGATCGGGAGCGGCTGGTGATGACCCTTTACTACTACGAGGAGATGACCATGCGCGAGATCGGCCTGGCGCTGGGGGTGGTCGAGTCGCGAGTCTCCCAGGTGCATGCCTCGGCCGTGGTGCACCTGAGAGTCGCGCTCAAGGATCTGGCCGCGCGCGGGGTCTTTGACCGCGGCGGCGCGCGCAAGGGACCGGATCGGCCGAGGCGTTGAGCGGCCCGGACCGTGGCCGGGATGAACGGCGGGCAGATAAGCAAGGGACACGTCCGGGAGGAGGGAAGAAGTGAAACGCGAACGATGCGGAGGGAGTAGCGAATAATGGAGAAGACGCTCAAGCAGGATGAGATCGATGCCCTCTTCGAGGCCGCCCGAAGCTCTGCTCCGGACTCTTCGCGTACCGAGGTGCGGGCTCGGGTGGTGCCCTACAACTTCTCCTCGGCGGGGCAGATATCGAACGAGCAACTGCGCGCCATCAGCATGCTGAACGATCTGTTCGCCCGCAATCTGACCCACAATCTGGCTGCCTGGCTGCGTACCCGCTTTCAAGTCAACCTGGTCTCGGCCGAGCAGATTCAATTCAACGAGTTTCTGCTGCGCATTCCCGAGATCAGCTATGTGGCCTCGGTACGGCTGGAGCCGCTGGGAGCGTTGTCGGTGCTGCAGCTGGATCTGGCCCTGGCGCCCCCGGTCATCGACCTGTTGCTCGGCGGCGAGGGCCGGGACGGCCCGCTGCGCGAACTGACCGATATCGAAGAGGCCATCCTGGGCTCGGTGGTCGAGATCGTCTGCCGCGAGCTGACCGCGGCCTGGCAGCCGGTGGGCCTGAGCTTCAACTTCGAGCGCCGCCAGATGCAGACCCAGGTGGCCCGCATCATGTCGGTCACCGAAAAGACGCTCTGCCTGAGTTTTGAGATTCGCATGCCGCACAGCTCGGGGCTGCTCAACCTGGCCTTCCCCGCCGTGGTGGCCAACACCATCCTGCGCCGGTTGACCTCGGATTGGGGCCGAAGCCGCCGCCACGCCGGGGAGACGCGGGCGCGGATGGAGGCCTCGGCGCGCCGGATTCGCTTCGGCGGCTCCCTGCAGCTGCCTCCGATGCGTTTGGCGGCCAGCGCGATCGAGAGCATGGAGCCGGGAAAGATTCTGCGCCTGGATCTGCCCGCCAATACGCTGCCCGTGTGGCAGGCGGGCGGCCAGACGCTCTGTGAAGCGCAGCCCATCCGCCATGGAGTGCACCGCGGGGCCCGCATCGAGCGGCGGATAGGGGAGGCCTAGCGATGAAAACCTATCTCGAGTGCTGGATCGGCGCGGCCGCGGCCTTGTTCTCACAGGCTCTTGCCGGGGAGCCGGAGCTGGTTGAGGCGCTGCCCAAGCCGCTCGCGGCTGACGCTTTCGGTTTTGCCGCCACCATCTCCGGCGACGAGCAAGGGCGCTTCGCCGTGGTTCTCGAGGGAAAGATTCTGGAGTCGCCCCTGGTAGGCGAGGGGATGAACCAGAAGGCCGGCTGGGGCGAACTGCTGCGCGAGGTAGCCGACGCCGCGGCCGGGGAGCTGCTGGCCAAGACGGGCAGGAAGTGCCGCGTCGAGAAGTTCGAGCCCACCTCCGGGGAGATCAAGATCTCCTGCGCCTTCCAGCTTAAATCGGGCGATCGCGCCTGGACGATTCTGGTCCGGGATGAGGTGCGCGGCCCCAAGTCGGCGGCCAAGCCCGAAACGGACTCGCCGGGCGCAGCGGCGCAGGGGCCGGCGGCGGGCGTGAGCCCAGGGTCGGCCTTGGGCCCAGGCATCGAACTGCTTCTCGATGTCGAACTCGAAGCCACGCTGCGCTTCGGCTGCAGGGAGATGCCGCTGGGCGAACTTCTCGACCTGGGACCGGGAGATGTGGTGCAGCTGGACCGCCATGTAGCCGACCCCGTGGACCTGATTGTGGGCGACAAGATCGTGGCGCGCGGGGAAGTGGTGCTGGTGAACGGCAACTTCGGCCTGCGAGTCACCGAGGTAGCCGCGCCCAGGAAGCGGCTGGAGAGCATACGATGCCTCTTCTGAGCCGATGGCCGGCCGGGGAGGCGCGGACGACGCCGCGCCCAGCGTCGCTCGAGGAACGTTCCGGCGAAAAGTCCTCGCGCCTGGAGGCCTCGGCGAACCGTACCGGGGGCGGTCCGAAGGGAGCGCGGCCGGGGTTCTTTCAAACCTGCGCCAATCCCGCCTGCGGGTCGGGCTGGCTTCACCTTTGGCGCAGCCGCACGACGCCCATCTTTGAAGGCGGCTGGAGTTGCTCGGCCGCATGCACGGCGGAACGGACCTCCGCGGCGGTCCGGCGTGAGCTGGATGGCAGGGGAACCGCCGAGCAAAGCCACCGCCATCGTGTCCCGCTGGGCCTGCTGATGATGGAACAGGGATGGATTACCTCCGGCCAGTTGCGCCAGGCCCTGGAGGAGCAAAAGGGGGCTGGAGCCGGACGGCTGGGCCACTGGCTGGTTCGCCGGCAGGGGGTAAGCGAGCAGTTGGTAACCAGAGCCTTGGGCCTGCAATGGAGTTGTCCGGTGCTGCCCATGGAATTTCATGACGCCGAGGCGCTGACTGCCCTGGTGCCCCGATTGTTCGTGGACGCCTTTGGGGCGCTGCCCTTGCGCGTGGCGGCGGGCAGGCTTCTCTACCTGGGTTTTGAGGAGCGGCTCGATCCGGCGCTGGCTTTGGCCATCGAGCGGATGACGGGATTGCGGGTGGAAAGCGGGCTGGTGCAGGGATCGCAGTTCCGTGCGGCGCATGCGCGCATGTTAGACGCCAGGTTTCCACCTGTGGAGCTGATCGAGGCCGGCTCCGAGCCGGCTGTGATCCGCGCCCTTTCGAAGGCCATCGAGAGGGCGCAACCGGTCGATTCCCGCCTGGTCAGGGCTCACGATTGCCTGTGGCTCAGGATGTGGCCGCGCCCCCAGGCAGGACCGCTGCCCCAAGCCGATTCGGTTATGGATCTGATCTGTTCGATCGGCGCGCACTAGGGCGCAAGCGGGAAGAGATGGTGTCGCAACCGGCTCATGGATTCAGAAGCAGAGCCGATAGGCAATCCAGCAGAGGAGCCTGGGCATGCGTGAGATTCGAACCCTGATCGTTGACGATTCCTCGGTAATGCGCAAGATTGTGGAGCGGTCCCTCCGTCAGGCCGGCCTTGACCAGATGGTGGTGTACGAGGCCGGCAACGGCGCCGAGGGGCTGGACCTGTTGAAGTCCAAGCCTGTGGATCTGATTCTCTCCGATATCAACATGCCCTCGATGGATGGATTGGAGTTCCTGCGCCAGATACGGGCGCAGAACCTGGCTCCGGGCGTTCCGGTGGTGATGATTACCACCGAGTCGAGCGAGGAGCATGTGAAGCAGGCCATCCTGGCCGGGGCACGGGGATATATCCGCAAGCCGTTTACGGCCGAGCAGGTGAAGGAACGGGTGCTGCCGCTGGTGAATGCGGCGTAACCGGAAGGGACTGAAATGCTGTTGAACGGCGCGCGAACAGCCGCTCTCGTGCGAGCGCGCGGAGGCGGCGCAAACGAAATGGAGTGTATGATGGCGGTCTCGCTGCGTGAATCCGTGCAACTGGTTTCCGATCCGCGGAACCTGGATGGGAGTGTGGAAGAGGTCTTCAAACTGATGCTGGGGGTCAACTGCTGGCGCGTCGCCGGGCCAATTGTTCTGGAGCAGGAGTCGGTGACGGCGGTGGTGGGCTTTGGCGGGCTGTTGAGCGGGGCCTGCGTCTTCAAGAGCGGCAGTTCGACGGCCATCAGAATAGCCGCGCAGATGACGGGCATGGAGTTCTCCGAGGTTGACGACACGGTCAAGGATGGGATCGGCGAGCTCTGCAACATGCTGGCGGGAGCGTGGAAGGGAAAGGTGCCGGAGCTGGCCGCCAACTGCGGGCTGAGCGTGCCGGCCGTTATCACCGGCCGCGACTATCACCTTCACGTGCAGGCGCCGGAGTTCAAGCTGGATCACGCCTACCGCTTCGACGATGCCAGCTTTGCCGTGACCATCATCTGCGACGGCCTGCAGTGAGACAGAGGTCAGTTACAAGCTGACAGCCGGCGGCGCTTGCCCGGTTGTCCGCTTCATGGCCCCTGCACTTCGATTCTCATGTCGTTCTAATCCCTTCCGAGTCTCTTCCGGTCCTCCACCTGCACGCTTCTTGAGCGGCAGGAGACGGGCTCGATGGACAGCGGATACTATGCGGCGATGACCGGGCTGGTAGCGCGAACCCAGGCCCTGGATACGGCGGCCGCCAATCTGGCCAATGCCGAGACTCCCGGCTACCGTGCAGAGCGGGAGTACTTCCGCTCCGTGCTGTTGGGACCCGACGCCCTGGAATCGCAACTGGGGCGCGTGGTGAACAACTTCGGACTGCTGGGCGGCGACCGGCTGAGCATGGCCCAGGGCGCGATTCAGCAGACCGGCAATGCCCTCGACCTGGCCATCGAGGGCGAGGGATTCTTTCAGGTACAGACCCCGAACGGCATTCGCTACACCCGCGACGGCGGCTTCCACCGCGCGCAGAACGGACAACTGGTCACTGCCGCTGGCGAGCCTGTGCTTTCGGCCGCCGGCCAGCCGATTCCCGTTCCGCCGGGTGAGGCAACGGTGGGCTCCGACGGCGTGCTTTCCGTGGCGGGCGGCGTGGTGTCCACGGTGGGGGTCGTCACCTTTCCCGCCGGCTCTCAGATGACGCCCGAGGGCGCCAATCGCTACATCGCGCCCGACGGAATCGCTCCGGCGCCCGCAAAGAGCGCAACGGTCCATCAGGGAGCGATCGAGGCCGCCAATCAGGACGCCATTGAGGGGTCGCTGGACCTGATCGTAATGCAGCGCCAGGCGGAGATGATGCAGAAGGCGCTGACCATCTTCCACACCGAGTTCAACAAGATCGCCAGCGAGGATCTGCCACGAGTGTGAGGGACTAAGGACTTGTGGACTAGCGGACCGAGGGGATAGGGATGGAATTTGCGGTTAGCTTCAAGAGAAAAGGCAGTCGTTGCGGCGGAATAGGCGTCCGTATTCCCTAGTCCCTTAGTCCCTTAGTCCCTAGTCCCTCAAGAAGGAGAACAAGATGATTCGAGCCTTGTATACCGCCGCCAGCGGGATGAGCGCGCAGCAGATGAACCTGGACACCATCGCCAACAACCTGGCCAACTCCTCGACCACCGGATTCCGGCAGTTGCGCCTGGAGTTTCAGGACATGGTCTACCAGAACCTGGTGACACCGGGGGCGGCGCAGAGCCAGTCCACGGTCTCTGCCGGGCTGCAGATCGGGCTGGGCACCAAGTCGGCGGCCACCGAGGTCATCATGACCCAGGGATCGCTGAACCAGACCTCGAACCCGCTGGACGTGGCCATCGAGGGAACCGGCTTTTTCCAGGTGCAGCGGCCCGACGGCGCCATCGCCTACACTCGCGCCGGTCAGTTTCAACTGAACAACCAGGGAACGCTGGTGACCACCGATGGCGACCCCGTGATTCCCACTATCACGATTCCCTCGAATGCCACCGCCGTCACCATCACCCAGTACGGGGTGGTGAACGCAACCCTGGCGGGGCAGCAGAACCCCTCGCAACTGGGACAACTGCAACTGGCCACCTTTCCCAACCCTGGGGGCCTCGAAAGCATGGGATCGAACCTCTTGCAGACCACGCTCAGCTCCGGCGACCCGGTTCTCGGCAATCCCGGAGGAACGGAAGGGCTGGGCACCCTTCAGCAGGGTTACCTGGAGAACTCGAATGTGGACGTGGTCACCATGTTCGTGCAGATGGTGCTTGCCCAGCGGGCCTATGAATCGAACTCCAAGGTCATCAAGGCAGCCGACGATATGTACTCTCAAGTCAACAATATGACCAGGTAGAGATCATGCAATTCATGAAGTACGGCAGTGCCGGGATGGGAACGCGACTGACGATGCGGTGGGGCGCGGCGCTGCTGGTACTGGCGGCGCCCGGCGCATACGGCCAGACAACCGCCGCAACCGGTCCCGGAATGCGGATTCTGACCTCGCCGCCGGTGCTGGCCCAGGCGCCGGCCGGGGGCGAAATCGTCCGCGAGATCGACGACCCGAACAGCGGAGCACGGTGGCTGCTGGAGCGGAATCCCGATCATCCTGGCGGGCCGGGACTGCTGGTGCTGGTGGAAAGCGGCCGCAATCCGGTCCGGCAGGACCAGTCGGGGTTCGAGCCGTCCGGGGTGGACCCCCGAACGGTCATTCGCGCCGGAGACCGGTTGATCGTCGAAGAGAATACGCCGGTGGTTGAGGCGCGCCTGGAAGCGATAGCGCTGGGCACGGCGGTCCTCGGCTCCGTCCTCGAGGCGCGACTGAAGATTGGCGGCAGGGTGGTTCGGGCCGTGGCTCTGGGGCCGGGACGGGCGGAGCTTCAACCCCAGACTGAGGCGCGGCCATGAAGCCGGGAGTTCTTTGCGCTCTGATCCTCTCCGTATCCATCGCCCTGATGCCGGGGACGCCTGTTCGCGCCCTGGACAAGAAGAAGATTCCGTTCTTGCCGGCGGCCAAGCCGACGCCGCCCGAGGCGGCTCTGCACGCTTACATCGAGCGGGTGCGGGCGCAGCAGGCGGCGGAGGTGAAGACGCCGGGCTCGATCTGGACTCCCGAGGGCCGGCTGGTTAGGCTGGGCACCGACGCCAAGGCGGTCCGGCTGCACGACGTGGTGGCGATCGTGGTGACGGAGAGCCTGGCGGCCTCGACCGACGGCCAGGTGAAGAACTCCAGGGCATCGAACGCCAACTCCGGGCTGACGTCGCTCTTCGGCAAGCTGAAGGCCTCGAACGCCCTGCAAAACCTGGTGGGCATGAGCGCCTCCTCGGGTTTGACGGCGCAGGGCCAGAGCACGACCAACTCCAGCCTGGCCACCACCTTCGGCGCGGAGGTAGTGGACGTGCTGCCCAACGGAATGCTGGTGGTGCAGGCCACGCGGCAGTTGACCTTCTCGCAGCAGACGCAACTGATCAGGCTGCGCGGCCTGGTGCGCCCGGAGGACGTGAGCGCGCAGAACCAGGTGCTGTCGACGGCCATGACCGATCTTGAACTGGAGGTGACCGGCAAGGGCATCGTCAACGACTCCACCTACCGCCAGAACCCGCTGGTGCGCTTTCTGGAGAGATTGATCATCTTCTAGGGACCAGGGGTTAGGGGTCAGGAAAGACGGCTGGAATCGGAGATGCGAGAGACGAGAGCTATGAGGAATACAAGAGAGAGAACGGCGCGGGGGCGGCTGGGAAGGTCCATCCGATGGTGGATTTCGCTGGCGGGGGCTCTGGCGCTGGCGGCCGCGGCGGCTGGCGGCGAGTCCGCGCCGAAGCTGGCGCGCATCAAGGATGTGGCCACCATTGAGGGGATTCGGGACAACCAGTTGGTGGGCTATGGGCTGGTGGTGGGGCTGCGCGGCACCGGGGACAGTTCGCAGACGGTTTTTCCGGCGCAGACCCTGATCTCCGCGCTGGAGCGCATGGGCATCACCGTTCCCCAGACGGGGTCCAACAGCGCCAGCAACATGCAGGTCAAAAACATGGCCGGGGTCTTTGTCGTGGCTACGCTGCCGCCCTTCAGCCGTCCGGGCTACAAAATGGACATCACCGTCTCCTCGGCCGGCGACGCGCGCTCGCTCGAGGGGGGCATTCTGCTGATGACTCCGCTCTACGGGCCGGACGGGCAGATTTACGCGCAGGCTCAGGGGGCCCTGGTGCTGGGCGGCTACATGGCTACGTCAGGCGGCAATTCGAAGCAACTCAACCACCCCACCACTGCTCGGGTTCCCGGCGGAGCATTGGTGGAGCGGCCGGTTCCCTTCGATCTGAAGCAAATGCACATGGTCAGCGTGGTGCTGAACGACGCCGACTTCCACACCGCCGAGCGGATGGCCGCAGCCATCAACCGCGCGCTGGGTTCGGGGCGAGCTCACGCCGTCGACAGCCGGCGGGTGGAAATTGCGGCGGCGCCGGATGAGGACATGGCGGCTTTGCTGGACCGGGTGGAGGCTGTCGAGGTCGAGGTCTATCCGCGGGCTCGCGTGGTGGTGAACGAGCGCACCGGCACGGTCGTCATTGGGGGCACGGTTCGTCTGCAGCCGGTTTCCATTCTGCACGGAGGCCTGTCGGTGAATGTGATCTCCGAGACCCTGGTCTCGCAGCCGAATCCGGGCGCTGCGGGAACGACGCAGGTGGTGCAGCAGACGGCAGTGCAGGCCCAGGACAAGCCGGTTAACCGCATCGATCTGAAAGAAGGCGCGACGGTGGAGGATTTGGTGCAGGAATTGCAACGGACAGGGGCGGGCGCTCGGGACGTGATTTCGATTCTGCAGGCGATGAAGGCGGCCGGCGCGCTGGAGGCCGATCTGGAGGTTCTCTGATGCATCCAATAGCGGCGGCGACGGCGGCAGCCGGGACGGCAGACGCGGCTGCTCCGCAGCCCAGGCTGGTGCAGGCGGCGCACGAGTTCGAGGCGCAGATGATGAAGGAGCTGATGAAGCCCATGACGCGGGCTGACTCGCTCACCGGGGCGGACGAGGACTCCGCCAGCGACTCCAGCGGCGATTCCGGCTCTAACGGCGCGCTGGGGGAGTTTGCCTCCGAGGCTCTGGCCCAGGCGCTGAGCCAAGGGGGCGGGTTCGGGATTGCCAACCGGATCGTCAAGGATCTCTCCCATTCCGGTAACCGGGACACAACCGGGAAAGTAACCTGAAATCGGCACAGCGATACCGTTATGAGAGCTCCTGAATGACTAGAGTGATTAGCAGACGCGCCGATAGGCTCAACAAGGAGCATTACGTATGGACATTCGCAGCAGTCTCGATGGCTTGAAATCGCTTTTGGGCGTGACGCCGCCCACCACGGCTACGCCGCAAACCAGGAGCAATGCCCCAGCCGGCGGAAGCGCGTTCGCGAGTGACCGGGCGACTTTCAGCAGCGCGGGGAGCGAGGTTTCGCTGACGGCGGCCGAGCCAGATGTGCGCGCGGACAAGATAGCCGGCGTTCAGGCGGCAATGGCGGCGGGAACCTACAATGTGCCGGCATCCGCGGTGGCGTCCAAGGTAGTGGATTCCATGCTGGGCTTGGGACAGTAAGGCGAACGGCGGGATGGGGCTGTGCCTGAGACCGGGCGTCCTGGCGCGGAAGCCGCGACGGCGGAAGACGGTATGAGTTGGGCCGGTTGGCAGGGCTTAAGAGGGATGGGAACGGGAGCATCCCGGCAGCGAGGAGAGGGAAGCGGGGCATGGAGGAGTTTGAGGCGCGCCGGGAGCATCGGGATCTGAAGGGGCTGGTGGTGGAGGCCTCGCGGGCGCTGGCCCGGCTGGATGCTGACCGGCTGGAGGAGCTGGCGCTGTCGTGCCAGGCGCTGAATCGGGAGCTGCCGCCGGCTGACGCCGGGGAGCGCGCCGCTCTGGCCCAGGAGGCTCGGGAAGCTGCGGGGGAGATGGCCGTATTCGCCAGAGTGCTGGAGGCGACGCGGGCCAATCTGAACGTGATGAACCGCCTGCGGGAGTTGCGCGCGGGGCGGTTGGAATACCGGGAACCGCGGGCCGGGGGATGGGAGCGGACGGAGAACGGCCATGGGAACAATTAACTCCGCATTCAGCCTGATCTCGGGGGCGCTGGACGCCGATCAGTCGGCGCTCAGCATAGTAGCCAACAACGTGGTCAACGCCAACACCCCCGGATACACCGAGGAGACGCCCAACTGGCAGGAAAACACGCCCGTTCAAATCAACAGAGCCTCTTACGGTTCGGGGGTGACGGAGACGGGCCCCACGTCGCTGAGAGACCGGGTGCTGGAGGAGCGGCTGGACCAGCAGCAGCAGTTGGCGTCGGCCTCGGGCGCGCGGCTGATGGCGCTGACCGGCGTGCAGGCGCTGTTTACGCCGGACTCGGGCTCGGCCAGCGCCACGGCGGGGGACATCGGCAGCGACATCACCGGCTTTTTCAACTCCTTTGCATCGCTGGAGGCCAATCCCACCGACAATGCGCTGCGCCAGCAGGTGCTTTCGTCGGCATCGACCCTGGCCGGCGATGTGTCCAACGCGGCGGCCAGCCTGAATGAGCAGCGGTCGGCTCTGGATCAGGAGGCGAGCGGCGTGACCAGCCAGGTGAACTCGCTGACCAGCGCCATCGCGCAGTTGAACCAGCAGATTCAGTCCACCTCGCCCGACGTCGATGCCGGCACCCTCGAGGATGATCGCCAGCAGGATATCAGCCAGCTTTCGCAGTTGATCGGAATCAACCAGATCACGACCGAGAACAACGGCCTTTCCATTACCACCACATCCGGCCAGTTGCTGCTCTCCGAGGGGAACAGCTTCCAGTTGACCACCGGGACGGTGGGCGGAGTCACCCATTTCTATTTGGGAACTACGGATGTCACCTCCCAGCTGGCCGGCGGGGGCGGCGAGCTGGGCGGATATCTGACGGCGCGCGACCAGGACATTCCCGGCGTGATGACGTCGCTCGATCAACTGGCCTACAACGTCTCGACGCAGGTGAATGCGCTGAACAACACGGGAACCGATCTAGATGGAGCCACCGGCACAGTGGCCAATCCCCTCTATATCTTCAACGAACCCGCGGTCGTGGCCGGCAGCGCGGCCAACATGAGCGTGGTGATGACCGACCCCAACCAGATTGCGGCCGCCGCGCTGGGGCAGGGAACCGGCGACAACACGAATGCCACGGCGATGGCCAACCTGGCCAACCAAACCATCGTCAACGGCCAGACGCCGACCGATTACTACTCGAACTTCGTCTCCACGCTGGGTTCCCTGGTCTCCAGCGTGCAGACCGAGAACACGGCGCAGAACGCCTCGGTGACGCAGCTGACGACCCAGAACAACGCCCTCTCCAGCGTCAATCTGGACGATGAAGCTTCTTTTATGAGCACGCTGGAGCGCAGCTATCAGGCTGCTTCGCAGGTGTTCACGATGCTGAATACGGTTATGGCCTCGGCTTTGAACCTGGGCGAGCAGGCCACGGTTTCCTAGGGCTTGCTGTCCTACTCCAACCGCAAAGGTGTGAAACGCAGGTTCTTCGACTCCGCTGCGCTTCGCTCAGAATGATAAGCGACGGTGGGGCGCCCAAGACCGGGCACGATTCTTGGAGGAATTGAATGCGGATGGATCCGAATTATGTTTCGAACCTGGCGAGCGCGCTCGATCAGTCGCAGGTGAGCGAGCAGCAGTTGACCGCCGAGCTGTCGAGCGGTGTGGCCATCACCTCTCTCAGCCAGAATCCGGTGGCCTCCGGGCAGAATGTGCTGCTGCTCAACCAGATTCAGCAGGACGATTCCTTCACGCAAAGCTCGAATCTGGTCACGGGCCAGTTGCAGGTTGCCGACTCGACCCTGGGCAGCGTGGTCTCCCAGCTCACCCAGGCCATTTCGCTGGCCACCAGCGCCAACAACGGCACCATGAACCCCAGCGACGTGCAGTCCATCGGCAACCAGATTTCGGGCATTCTCAACGAGGTGCAGTCGCTGGCCAATACCAACTACCAGGGCCAGTACATCTTTGCCGGCGGCCAGACGTCCACGAGTCCTTTCACTACCTCGACGGGCGCGTCGCCGGCCGTCACCACGTACAACGGCGACGAGGACATCAACTATCTGGAGACGCCCAACGGCCAGAAGATCCAGCTGAATGTGCCGGGCGACCAGATCTTCTCGGCCACAGGCTCGAACAGCGTCTTTGGCGCTCTCAATGACCTGGTGGCCGACTACTCCACCGGCACGGTCAACACCACTCAGGCGGTCAGCGATACGGAGGCGCTGAGCACTGCATTGAACTACGTCTCGCAGCAGCGCGTGACCATCGACAACTCCATCACCCAGCTCACCGCCGCCTCCGACGCCGTAACCAGCGATCAGACCCAGCTGACCACCGCCCAGACCAATCTGATGCAGGCCGATGTGGCGCAGGTATCGACGCAGCTTTCTCTCTCCGAAACCCAGCAGACGGCACTCGAAGACGTGATCGCGCAACTCGATGCGCAATCGAACAGCCTGTTCAGCAAGCTGGGGCCGTAGGCATTTCGACCATCGATCCCATGCCTGGAGCGCAGAATCGCTTGGCTCGTTGTGCGATCAGTCACGGCGTTTCCGCCCACTTGGAGGGACGCGCGCCGGGCCGAACATGCTGAGGGATGGGGCCGGGTCTTGAGCCGAACCTCCGAAAGGCGAATTTCAGGCGCCGAAACTTATTGATTTCATTTGGCTTATACCGGAACTGACGCTCCGGCCTACCGCCCGAACGACTTCTTCTATGCCCTGTGAATCCAGCTATAATTCATTCAGAAGAGCCTCTTGCAAATTCCCATTGAGACTGCAAGAAGTGTCAGGGCACGACTTTAGTCGTGCCGTAAGTGCCGTAGAATCAACGCGGGCTTTAGCCCCCGAAGGGACGCTTCTCGGGAGATTCGCTTCTTGTTCCTCCTTTCTCCGCAGCCTGTTTAGCCCCTGCGGTTTTGTTTTCAGTAATTTGCAATTCTCCAGCGGCTGAAGCCGGAATCTGAATTGGCCATTTTCGGCACGACTAAAGTCGTGCCCTCACACAATGCATAACCTGAAGGCAATTCTGCAAGAGGCGCAGAAGGATCTACCTTGCTCGCTCCCATTCGATTCCTATGGAACGCGACTCGCGGCCACCGGCTGGCTTTCTGGCGTAGCCCATACATGCGCTGGCGGGTTGAAACCTACTCCGGCATGCCCGCCGAGACGTTGACGCTCGGGAAGATACTGAGTTTTTTCTGGGTCTCGCGCTGGGAGTTCCTGAGCTATCTGGTCTGGATGGACCGCCTGGACCGCGAGGTGCGCAGACGGGCGTGAGGGCGGGGCGCGATGGGGCGAATCGGTTTGTTTGCCGTCGGCCTAAGCAAACAAGATCGGGCGCACATGCTCCCGCAAACGATCAAGTTCGGCGGCATTATGCCGGAGCAAAGCGTGTCCCCAAACTTCATTCGTTTCATCGCGGGAGTCCTTTGCCATTTCGGAGCCGATGGTCTCGTAAGACAGGCGGAGGTCTCTTCTGAGTGCTTCAGGTTCGCTAAGGGTGCCAAGGACAAACACTCTTTCTGCCAGTTCCTCGGGAATCTTGGCCTTCACTTCCATAAGCCTGGCTTCCTGTTCGTCGAAGTCGATGAGTAGAACCATCGACCGGTTGGTGTTTTCTCTCATTTGATCGATGTGATCCGCCTCAAAACTTTCCAGAACTCTGTGCCAGCCGCCTGCGGAGGGCAGGACCTGCATACGCCGGGATAACAGAGAGGGAAACAACCAGAAACCGTTCGCCAGTTGGCTATTGGCGTCGTCTTCCGGAAGCACCAAGACGTGTGGCTGGAACCTATTGACGCTCATGGCAAAAGGTCGCCACGGACAAGTGAGCCTAAGAGATCCCCCTTGACGTGGAGCTCTTCGAGTAAACGCACTATTGTGGGCTCAAGGTGGCTATTCCTATATAGGACGAGTGTATTCTCGCCTGAAAAGCGCCGAATCGCCTCGGGGTTATGCGATGTAGCAATGAACTGACCGCCGGACTGGAATGCTCGGCGCAGCGCCAATACAAAGTGCCCAACTTCTTCCAGCGAAAGGTAATTGTCTGGCTCATCCCAGAAGCAGAAGAGAGGGCCATAAGTGGAATTCGCGGAAAGTACCAGCGCGCAAACCACAAAGCACTTTTCGCCGTCTGACAAATCCTCAAAAGGAACACTGATACTTCCTTGTTCGCTCGCGAACTGAAACACCATCCTTCGGGAATCTGCGCCGATCAAGGGGTTGCGGATGTCTTTCAGGTCGGGCATGACCTGTCTCAGGTATTCGTCAATCTTGGTGTACGCGGATGGAGCGAGAGCCAGCAGACCTGTAAACCATGCGCCGAGGTCTGTAAGCTGCCGATTCGGACTCAGTGTCTCTTGCTCTGATTCTCCCCGAATCAGGCTAGGGTCTGGCCGGAGGACGAGCATCTGAGATAGCCATTGCTTGAAAACGGACAAGGGGTCGTTTGGCGACTGCTGCTGGATAATGGGCAACGCCACCAAATGCCAGTCGATCACGAAGTTAGCGTCCCTGTCTTGGCCCCATTTTGCGAGATGCACTTGCGCGACATCGCGGGCATAAACGGGCTTCCCACCAACCGACAGCTTCTCCTCCTGAATACGCAGCTCCTTGAACCCGGCTGGGAGCTCAAGCGCGACTGTGTATCCGTAGATTTTTGATTCGAGTTCGACCTCGATTTCAAAACGCATCGGAACGTCGGTGATACCGCGCGTGAAATCCTTCGGCTTCACGAGTTCCCCGACTCGGTTCGTTCCCCGTGCAATTTTCTGCAGGATTTCAAGCGCAAGGCCAACTGTTGTTTTGCCTGCGCCGTTTTTTCCGATAAGCAGCGCGGATGGCTTGCCGGAGATCGGCAGGTCAAAGTTTTGCAGGCACCGGTAGTTGTTGACGTACAGGCGGCGGATCACAGGAATATGATACATGCTGCGTGGGTGGTGTCCAGGGGAAATCCTGGAAGGCTAGGCATCGCCCCAGGGAGGATTGCCCCTCCCGGCGGCCGCCGCATCCTATAATGAAGAATGGCCGGTTGCGCCCTGAACCTCGCTGAGGGGACAGGGACGCGGCCGGACAACTTCTTCGCGGTGCCTTCCCTTTGAATGACTCCATCACCATCCGCGGCGCGCGGACTCACAACCTGAAGAACATCTCCTGCGAGATTCCCCATGGGATGCTGACGGTGATCAGCGGGGTCTCGGGATCGGGGAAGAGTTCGCTGGCCTTCGACACCATCTACGCCGAGGGGCAGCGGCGGTACGTGGAGTCGCTTTCGGCCTATGCGCGGCAGTTTCTGGAGCGGATCGAGAAGCCGAACGTGGACCTGATCGACGGGCTGGCGCCGGCCATCGCCATCAAGCAGAAGAACTCGACCCGCAACCCGCGCTCAACGGTGGCGACGGCCACCGAAATCTACGATTACCTGCGCCTGCTGTATGCGCGCTGCGGAACCGTGCATTGCGTCTTCTGCGACGGCCTCGTCAAGCGCGACTCGATGGACGAAATTGCCGAGGCGACGCTGGGGCTGGGCGAGGGAACGCGGCTGCAGGCGCTGTTTCCGGTGGCTGTGGCAACGCCCGAAGCGGAGCCGTCGGCGAGGCCGGTGAAGGCCGCCGCGCGTACAGCGAAGACGGCCGCGAAGTCCAGGCCGGTGGTGAACGGAGGCGACTCGCTGCACACCGAGACGCTAAAGGCGCGGCTCGCCGAGTTGCGCTCAAGCGGTTTCAACCGGCTCTACCAGCAGGGCCGTATCTTCGAGTTCTCGACGCCGGAGTCGCTGATCGACCTGGACCTGACGCTTCCCATCTTCGTCCTATTGGACAGGATTGTGGTGAGCGCGGAAAACCGCTCGCGGATTGTGGACGCGGCGGAGACCGCCTACCGCGAGTCCGGCGAGGTGATCTTCGAGGAGGTTCCCCGGGAAGAGGATGCGGAGCGCAAGCGGCACCGCTTCAGTGGCGCGTACGAGTGCAAGAGCTGCCACCGGCCGGGCAGGGAACCGGAGCCGCGGCTGTTTAGCTTCAACAACCCTTTTGGAGCCTGCCCGCGCTGCCAGGGCTTCGGCAACACGGTGGACTTCGATCTGAACCTGGTGATTCCAGACAAGAAGTTGAGCCTTAACGAGGGTGCCATCGACCCCTGGAACCGCCCCAAGTACCGCTCGTGGTTCACCGAAATGCGCAGGCAGGCGGAGGCGCTCCAGATTCCCATGGATGTGCCCTGGTGCGAGATCAACGAGCGGGCGCGGGAGACGGTGCTGCGCGGCAAAGGCAGCTTCGTGGGCGTTTGGGGCTTCTTTGCGCAGATGGAGCGCAAGAAGTACAAGCTGCACGTGCGCGTGATGCTGAGCAAGTATCGCGGCTACGCCGAGTGCCCCGACTGCCGTGGGCAGCGGCTGCGCGCAGAGGCCCGGTCGGTGCGGATCAACGGGCAGAGCATCTGCCAGGCGACGGCGCTGACCATCGCGCAGGCCAACGCGTTCTTCGGCGCGCTGAAGCTGACGCCGATGCAGGAGGAGATTGCCGGGTCGATCCTGGAAGAGGTGCGGCAGCGGCTGAGTTTCCTGGATGCGGTCGGGCTCGAGTACCTGACGCTGGACCGGCTGGCTTCGTCGCTGTCGGGCGGCGAGGCGCAGCGGATTCAACTGGCCACTTCGCTGGGGTCGCGGCTGGTGGGCGCGCTGTACGTGCTCGACGAGCCGTCGATCGGGCTCCACACGCGGGACACGGCGCGGCTGATACGGATTCTGAAGGAGTTGCGCGACCTGGGGAACACGATCCTGGTGGTGGAGCACGATGCGGACGTGCTGCGGGCCGCCGACCATCTGCTCGATCTGGGGCCGGGCGCGGGCGAGTTTGGCGGCAAGTTGCTGGCCGAGGGGCTTCTGGCGGAGATCGAGGCCAATCCCAACTCGCTGACCGGGCGGTATCTTTCCGGGCAGGTTTCGATTCCCGTGCCGGCGCGTCGGCGCGCGCCGGGGCGGGAGCGGCTTGTCTTGCGCGGAGCCCAGGCGAACAACCTCCACGGGCTGGACGTAGAGATTCCGCTGGGATTGCTGGTGGCCATCACTGGGGTTTCAGGGTCGGGCAAGTCCACGCTGGTTCATCAGGTGCTGTACCGGGCCGTGGCCCGCGCGCTGGGCCAGGCGGACGGCGCCGACCCATCGAGCGTTTACAAATCGCTGACCGGCGTCGAGCGGCTGAACGATGCGGTGCTGGTGGACCAGACGCCGATCGGGCGCACACCGCGCTCGAATCCGATCACCTACATCAAGGGCTTCGATCTGGTGCGCGAACTCTTTGCCGCGCAACCGGAGGCCAAACGGCTTTCGCTCACGCCGGGGCATTTTTCCTTCAACGTGCCCGGCGGGCGCTGCAATACCTGCGAGGGCGACGGCACGGTGACGGTGGAGATGCAGTTCCTGGCCGATGTGGAGCTGCCCTGCGAGGAGTGCAACGGCAAGCGCTACCAGCCCAGGATCCTCCAGGTCGAGTACAAAGGCAAGAACATCGACGATGTGCTGCGCATGACGGTGAAGGAGGCGCTGCGCTTCTTTGCCGGACAGACCAAGCTGTTGGAAAAGCTGGCGGTGCTGGACGAGATTGGCCTGGGCTACCTGCGGCTGGGGCAGTCGGCGACTACGCTCTCGGGCGGCGAGGCGCAGCGGGTGAAACTGGCCGCTCACCTGGCGCAGGTGCGCGCTGTGAATGCGACCGCCAAGCCTTCGCAGGCCAGCCGCGTGCTCTACATTCTGGACGAGCCGACCACGGGGCTGCACTTCGACGACGTTTCCAAGCTGCTGACAGCGTTTCGCAAGCTGATTGACGGCGGCGGCTCGCTGATCGTCATCGAGCACAACCTGGACGTGATCAAGTGCGCCGACTGGGTGATCGACCTGGGTCCGGAAGGCGGCGAAGGCGGCGGACGAATTGTGGCCGAAGGCACGCCGGAGGAGATTGCCGGCAATCTGCATTCGCACACGGGGAAGTGGCTGGGACGGATGCTCTGAGGAGCGGCTCGGCAGCCGTCAGGCGGGGGCCTCAGCTGGAACCGGATCGCGGGTCGAGAAGCACCAGCAGTCGCCGTGCAGCCAGCAGCTCTCGTCTTTGTCATGACCGTCGCAACGCAGCGATTTCACCCCTGAGCCTCTGTCGCGCTTCAGCGCTGCGCCGAGCTGTGCGCTCACTTCCGCATCGCGCGCTCCGCTGAATCCAATGAAGTAGACTCCAAAGTCCAGCTTTGCGGCAAACCACTGCTGGCTCCTGCGGGTCAGGAGCGCCATGGCTCCGCCTCCTCCTGTCGAGGTCAACGGAAACAGGAGCTTTCCGCCTGGCTTGACGGCCGCAAGCCAGGACGGCTGTGGATGCGTCGCGCCCGCGCTGGCGACAACCGCGTCCGCGGGTTCAAATGGACCAATTGCGCCGTCACCTTTGACGACAGCGACTTGCGGCCAGGGAGCGAGGGCGGCGCGTGCCCTATCCGCGAGCCCCGCGTCGATCTCAATCGCCGTGATTCGTCCCTGCGGCCCGGTGAGTTCGGCCAGGATCGCGGTGTAGTACCCTGTCCCGCAGCCGAGGTGAAGCATAGAATCGCCGGCTCGGACGCCAAGCTGGTCGAAGAACTGAGCCCAAAGACTGGGCTGGCCGTTGTTGATGCCTTTTGCCTCGTCGAGCACGATGAGCGCGTTGTGATAGACGTGCCTCGGATCGGCGTCTTCCGTCGTCCAGTATCCCCCCTGCCCCATGATCCGCCAAGGCCCCGGCCCGACGAATCGCTCGCGCGGCACAGTTGCGAAGGCGGCAAACAGAGCGGAGGAAGACATGTGCGTGAGGAAGCGCAGTTCCTCGGCGTAGAAGCGCCGTGCAGCTTCGATCGAGCCCGTCATCGAGGACTCCGTCGCCCGAAATGAGTGTCTTCATCCTAGCGCATGGATATTCGCGCTCGACGAATGAAGTTGGCCGAAGCACAGGGAGTAAGTATCCACCGGCAGAGCCGGTGGCTTTACGGTTGCTGGCCCCTCAAAGGGGCCTGATCGCAACCGTTGAAAAGCAAAAGCAAGAACAAAAGCAAAAGCCCGATCATCATTCGGCGTGCGACTGCATCGACAGGAGCCGACCTAAAAACCGACTCCCGCAAATGTCAAACTGCTACTGCCACCCCGGCAGAGCCGGGGGAACTCCCGTTACATTAGGGATGAGCGCGAGGCGGTGGGCGGCGCTATGCCAGGATGACCAACTCGCTGTAGGGCTTGAGTTGCGCGTCGACGGTAAGCAAGTGCAATGGCTCGCTGATGGCCTGGGCAATCAGCAGGCGGTCAAACGGGTCGCCGTGATGCATGGGCAAAGCGGCAACGAGAAGCGCATGCTTCGACCAGACGGGCAGTTCCTCGAAGCCGTTAGCCTCAATCTGTTCGAAGAGCTCCTGTGGATCGGCGTTCATTTTGCCCAGCCGGACTTTGATCGCAACCTCCCAGATAGAGGCTGAAGAGACAAAAACCTTCTCTGCGCCGCGCATCGCTTTGAAAGCTGCGCGTGAAAGCCGTTCAGGTTCATAGAAAGACCAGCAGAAGATCTGCGTATCCAGCAAGAGCCGCATTATCGTCCCTCAAATAGCGCGAGAAGTTCGTCGGGAAGCGGCGCGTCGAAGTCATCCGCGATCCAGCCCTTTCCCTTGAGCGCCCCAAAATTGATGATCCGCTTCTCGTTCTTGAGACGTGTCAGCCGCGCAACGGGCTTGCCCGCGCGTGCGATCACTACGTCGGTGCCGGAAGACGCCAGATCGACGAGCTTGGAGAGCTGGGTCTTGGCTTGGTAGATATTGACGGTTTGCACTGCGGAACTCGCGGTTTGCACGTTGGACCTCCTTGACCAGACCAAGTCTAGTCTACCATGATTCCTGAATCCGGTGTCTCGACTGGAATAAGGAGCCTCCCGCTGCTGGCATGAAAACCGGGCAGCTCAGATCTGCCGCCATCCCGATTTGCCAGCAGGTATGCGGATTGAGTAGAAAGGAAAGAGTCAGTCATCGATTAAGTGACCTGCGCCGGGAGAAAATTGTCTTCGGCGGGAGGAGTTTCCGGTGGATCGCTGACAGCGTACTGAGGGAGGATGAATACATCTTGAGCATCTCTGCTGGATCGATCGGGCCCGAACGCGAACCGCTGAGGAAGGAAGAGATTGAGGCTCCGCTGATTCCCGCCGGAAGGCTGCTGCCATTCCTGGTGGTGACGGCGCTGTTCTTTCTGTGGGCCATCCCCAACAACCTGAACGACATTCTCATCCGCCAGTTCATGAAGTCCTTCAACATCAACCGGTCGAGCGCCGCCGGGGTGCAGATCTGGTTTTACCTGGGGTATTTTCTGCTGGCCATACCGGCCGGACAGTTGATGCGGCGGTTCGGCTACAAGACAGGAATCGTGACCGGCCTGGTGCTGCTGGGCTCCGGGTGCTGGATGTTCTACCCGGCGGCGCAGGCCGGGCTGTACGGGTTCTTTCTTATGGCGCAGTTTGTCATTGCCAGCGGACTGTCGTTTCTGGAGACGGCGTCCAATCCGTTTATCGCGCAGTTGGGGCCGTCGGGATCGAGCGAGCGGCGGCTGAACTTCTCGCAGGCATTCAATCCGCTGGGATCGATTACCGCGGGCTTGATCGGGACGGTATTCATCTTCTCCGGCATCAAGCTGACCGATGCCGAAGTTCTGGCAAAGCAGGCGGCCGGGACTTACCCGGCTTATCTTCACATGGAGTTGCTGAGGGTTGTGGCGCCATACCTGGTGCTGGGGGCGGTCGCCTTTATCTGGGCCGTCATGGTGATGCTGACCAGGTTCCCGGTCCTGGGCGGAGAGCATGATGCGCATCATCCGGACGTAAAGACGGCGTCTGTGAAGTTGCTCCAGCCCCACTTTGTCTTTGCTGTGCTGGCACAGTTCCTTTACGTCGGCGCGCAGGTGGGCACGTGGAGCTACTTCATCCCTTATGTTGAGTCGGCGACTGGAGTTGGCGACAAGGCCGCCGGCTACATGTTGACGGGCACGCTGGCGGCCTTTGCGGTGGGGCGATTCAGCTCCGCCTGGCTGATGCGGCACTTCTCGGCGCGCATGATGCTGACAGCGTATGCGGTTGTGAACGTGGTGCTCGGACTGGTTGCCGTGACCCGGGCGAACTGGCTGGGCGCGTGCTGCCTGTTGACCACCAGCCTGTTCATGTCGATCATGTTCCCCACCATCTTTGCCCTGGGGTTGAAGGGGATGGGCGAGAAGACCAAGACGGCCGGATCGCTGCTGGTGATGGCGATTCTGGGCGGAGCTCTGCTGACCAAGGTGATGGGTATTCTGGCAGATGCGAGGGGGCTACAGACGGCCTACCTGGTGCCGGTGGTCTGCTTCGCCGGGGTTGGCTTGTACGCATGGCTGGTGGCAGAGCGACGGGTAGCCGGTTAACGGGTTAACAAATCAGCGAGTTAGCGCAGTTCTTCGCGCACCTGGGCCAGCACCTTCAGATAGGCGCGGGCGGTTGCTGTGATCGTCTCCGGGGTTCCGGCGTCGACTGCGGCCAGGTTGACGAGGTCGCTGCCCACACCCAGGGCGCGCGCCCCGGCCCTCAGGAAGCTTTCGGCGGTTTCGAGCGTGACGCCGCCGGTGGGAATGAGCTTGAGGTACGGGAAGGGCGCGAGGAGAGCCTTAATGTAGCTGGCGCCGCCCACGGCGGAGCAGGGAAAGACCTTGACGTAGTCGGCGCCCGCCCGCCAGGCGGTGATGACCTCGGTGGGCGTGAGCGCGCCGGGAATGGAGACCTTGCCCAGGGCGCGGGTCTTGGCGACGACCTCGGGATGGAAGCTGGGACTGACGACGAACTCCGCGCCGGCCTCGATGGTGGCCTCGGCCTCCTCGGCGGTGGTGACGGTGCCGGAACCGAGCAGCAATTCGCTGCCGTATTCGCGCTTCAGTTCCCTCAGAATGCCGACCGCGCCGGGAACCGTCATGGTGACTTCAACGACGTTGACGCCGCCGGCGATCATGGCCCTGACGATGGCGTGAGCCTGGGCGGCGTTTCTGGCGCGTAAGACAGGAATGAGGCCGACGCGTTCGATGGTTTCCTGTGTGGTTTCGGGCATGGTTTCCCCTATCGTTCGATGCGGGCTAACGTGCGATGCGCGCCGACCCGCCTTTGATGATGCGTTCGACTTCGGCCAGTGTGGCCATGCTGGTGTCGCCGGGGGTGGTCATGGCGAGGGCGCCGTGGGCCACGCCGCAGCGGACGGCCCAGTCGATGGGCTTGCCGGCGAGCAGGCCATAGAAGAGGCCGGAGGCAAAGCTGTCGCCGCCGCCCACGCGATCCAGAATGTCGATCTCCCGCTGCGGGACGTGGACGATCCGGTCCTCATAGAGCGCGACGGCCCCCCAGGCGTTGCGGCTGGCGGTGTGGGCGGTGCGCAGGGTGCTAACGACAAGCTTCAGGTTGGGGTACGCCGCGGCGACTTCGCGAAGCATCTCTTCGTAACCGGCAATGGGCAGCTCGGCGAAGTCCTCGCTGACGCCCTTGATCTTGACGCCGAGCATGGCGGAGAAATCTTCTTCGTTGCCCAGCAGCAGATCGACCTTGCGAACCAGCTCGCGGTTCACCTCCTGGGCCTTGGCCTTGCCGCCGATCGACTTCCAGAGCGAATCGCGGTAGTTCAGGTCGTAAGAGACAGGGGTCGAGTGGCGGCGGGCGGCGTCCATGGCTTCGGCGGCCACCTCGGCGGTGGAGGGGGAGAGCGCGGCGAAGATGCCGCCGGTGTGGAACCACTTCGTGCCGTTCTGGCTTCCGAAGATCGCTTCCCAGTCGAAGTCGCCGGGCTTGACCTGGCTGATGGCGGTATGGCCGCGGTCCGAGCAGCCAGCCGCCGCGCGCACGCCGAAGCCGCGTTCGGTGAAGTTGAGGCCGTTGCGAACGGCGCGGCCGACGCCGTCGTAGGGAACCCATTTGACCAGGGCAGTATCGACGCCGCCCTGGAGAATTAGATCCTCGACCAGCCGGCCGACGGGGTTATCGGCAAGAGCGGTGGCGATGGCCGTGCGCAGGCCGAAGCAGCGGCGCAATCCGCGGGCTACGTTGTATTCGCCGCCGCCCTCCCACACCTGAAACTGGCGCGTGGTGTGGATGCGGCTCTCGCCGGGATCCAAGCGGAGCATCACTTCGCCCAGGCTGAGGCAGTCCCAGCGGCGAGGGGAATCGGGAATCGCGATGGCGTTCATGGGCGAGTCCATTCTAGTGCATCGAGTGTTGGGCGGCGTAGGACGAGGGGTCAGGTCCCGCAAGAATCGTCTTACAGCGTGTCTTGCATGGTAATGTTTCTGGATGTGGGTAGCGGCAATCGAGGACGCGAGGCGACGGCCTGACGCCAGCTGTTCCGGTTGCGGGGGGGAAACGATGGGGGCAGAGCATAAGTTGCGCATGGGAATGGTTGGCGGCGGGCCGGGAGCCTTAATCGGCCCGGTGCACAAGATGGCCGCCGAGCTGGACGGCCAGATCGAGCTGGTGGCAGGGGCGTTCTCGCAATCGGCTGAGCGGTCGCGAGCGGCGGGCGAGACCTTCGGGATCGATCCCGCCAGGGCGTATGCCGGCTACCGGGAGATGATCGAAGCCGAGCGGCGGAGGCCCGATGGAATCGACTTCGTGGTCATCGCCACTCCCAATCATCTTCACCTGCCGGTGGCCAAAGCCGCGCTGGAGGCGGGGTTTGCGGTGATGAGCGACAAGCCGGCCACGGCCACCTATGAGGAGGCGCTGGTTTTGGAGGCTGCTGTGGCCCGCTCAGGACTGCCCTACGCGCTGACGCATACCTATGTCGGCTATGCGCTGGTGCGCGAGGCGCGAGCCATCTGCGCGAGCGGGCGGCTGGGCCGGATTCGCAAGATTGCCGTCGAGTATCTGCAAGGGTGGTTGAGCACGCCCCTGGAAAGGACGGGGCAGAAGCAGGCGGCGTGGCGCGTGGATCCGGCGCTTAGCGGGCCCGGCGGTTGCAGCGGCGATATCGGCACCCACGCCTTCCACCTGGTGGAATATGTGACCGGCCTGCGGGTGACGAGCCTGAATGCGACGCTGCGCTCGGTGGTGCCAGGGCGTCTGCTGGACGACGATTGCAACGCGTTTCTCCGGCTGGAAAACGGCGCGAGCGGCGTGCTGATGGTCTCGCAGGTGGCTACGGGCGAGGGCAACGGCCTACGGCTTCGCATTTATGGCGAGAAGGGTTCGATCGACTGGCGGCAGGAAGATCCCAACCGGCTGCGCGTGAAGTGGCTGGATGGGCTGGAGGAGATTCGCCACGCGGGCGGGAGCTATCTGAGCGCGGATGCGCGCGCGTTTACGCGGCTGCCGGGCGGGCATCCGGAGGGGTTTATCGGGGCCTTTGCCGTGCTGTATCGCGAGTTTGCCGATGCGCTGATTGCCTGGGGGCAGGGTCAGGCGAACCCGCTGCCGCCGACGCTGCCTGGGATCCAAGCCGGAGTGCGCGGGATGCGGTTTGTCGAGCGGGCTATCGAGAGCAGCCGCGCGGAAAGCTGGGTCGAGTTTTAGCGGTCCGGCCCCATTGGAATACGATGGCATTCCCACTCTAGCCGCGAGAACAAAGACGCGGCGAGAGTGGGGCGCCCAATGACGTGAAGTTTCAGGGCGGGCAGGGAACTCAGCGGGAGGAGAATCATGAAGACGATCAAAGGGCCGGGAATCTTTCTGGCGCAGTTTGCGGGCGATGCGGCGCCGTTCAACACGCTCAAGGGAATTGCCGAATGGGCGGCGGGGCTGGGCTTTACCGGGGTCCAGATTCCCACCTGGGACCGGCGTCTCTTTGATTTGAAACTTGCCGCCGAGAGCCAAAGCTACTGCGACGAGGTGAAAGGAGTGGTGGGCCAGGCCGGGCTTGCGGTTACCGAGCTGGCGACGCATCAGCAGGGGCAACTGGTGGCCAGCCATGCAGCTTATGATGCCCTGTTTCAAGGTTTTGCGCCGCCGGAGTTCGCGGAAGACTTGAAAGGACGGCAGGCGTGGGCGGTGGAGCAACTGCGCTGGGCAGCCAGGGCCAGCAGGAATCTCGGCCTGAGGGCGCACGCCACATTCTCGGGTGCGCTGGCGTGGCCCTTCTTCTACCCCTGGCCGAAGCGCCCGGCGGGGCTGATCGACGAGGCCTTCAAGGAGCTGGGGCGGCGCTGGCTGCCGATTCTGCATGCATTCGACGAGGCCGGCGTGGACCTTTGTTTCGAGCTGCATCCCGGCGAGGATCTGCACGACGGCGCCACCTTCGAGCGTTTCCTGGACGCGGTAGGCGGGCACCAGCGCGCCAACATTCTCTACGACCCCAGCCACATGATTCTCCAGCAGTTGGATTATCTTGCCTTTCTCGATCTCTACCACGAGCGCGTGCGGGCCTTCCACGTAAAGGACGCGGAGTACAGGCCGAGCGGGCGGTCAGGCGTCTACGGCGGCTACCAGGAATGGATCGACCGGCCGGGGAGGTTCCGCTCGCTGGGCGATGGGCAGATCGACTTTCACACCATCTTCTCCAAGCTGGCCCAGTACGACTATCCGGGCTGGGCGGTGCTGGAGTGGGAGTGCTGCCTGAAGCATCCCGAGGTCGGCGCCGCCGAGGGCGCGAGGTTCATTCACGAGCGCATCATTCGCGTGACGGATCGGGCCTTCGACGAGTTTGCCGGCGGCGGCGCTCAACAGGGGCGGAATCGGAGGATTCTGGGACTTGAAGAGGCGTAAACTCCCCTCCTCAGATAGCGATCCCTGCGGAGCGGTAGATCTCCGTGATGTAACGCATGTCGCGCAGGCCTTCCTCGCCGGACGCCCTCGGCTCCGATCCTTCCTGAATGTTGCGGGAGAAGTGCGCGGCTTCGGCCACGAAGTGTGAGGGGTCGCGGGCCGGGTTGAGCTCGTCGATCATAGTGCCGGAGAACTCGCCGCGCAGGTGCAAGCCATCGTAGTTGAAAGCGGGGCTGGCTTCGAGCCAGCCTTTTGACCCGTGCACGCGATAGTAGCCCTCCATCGAAGCCCCGTAGGTAGTGTTGCAACTGGCCACAATGCCGGAGGGGAAGCGCATGGTCCACGAGACATTCTCCTCGACCTCGTTGAAGCGGCCGTCATGATCGATGGTCGAGGCAAAGGCCGCGAAGTGGTCGGGTTCTTCACCGGTAAGGTAGCGGCAGGCGTTGAGCGAATAGATGCCCACATCCATGAGCGGGCCTCCGCCGGCAAGCTTCTTGTTGAGCCGCCACTCGCCGGGGCCGCTGTTGTAGCCGAATGCGCTCTCGATGGCCTGCACCTGCCCGAGCGCGCCGTCGCGGATGAGCTTGACGGCTTTGAGATTGGTGGGCTCGTAGAGACAGCGGTAGGCGATCATGAGCTTGACGTTGGCGGCCTTGCAGGCGGCAATCATGGCCTCGGCCTCGGCCACGCTGACGCTCATCGGCTTCTCGCAGAGCACGTGCTTGCCCGCTTTGGCGGCGCGGATGGTGAACTCGGCGTGCATGGAGTTGGGCAGCGCCACGTAGACGGCGTCGATGGCCGGATTGTGGGCGATCTCGTCGAAGTTCTCGTAGTTGTAGATGGAGCTTGAGGGAACTCCGTACTGGGCGGCGATGCGCTCCGCCTTGTCGCGATGGCCGCTGACCAGTCCCGTGATCTTCGAGTTGGTGGTGCCGAGTACGCCGGGCATGAAGTGGCCCGCGATGCGGCCGAGGCCAATCACGGCGTAGCCGGTCTTGCGCCCCGCCGATGAATCCGGCGCGGCGGACGTAAGGTTCCCGGCGCTGCTCGCGGTGTCTTGAGCGGTGATGGCGGGGACGAAGCGGGCGGCCAGGCTCAGCGCGCCCAGTCTGGCGAAGTCTCGACGAGTAAAACGCATGGCGATGGACCCCCTCTGGATCAGCCGCTCCATCAGGAACAGCGCGGCTGTTCCTCCGGACCGGGCAGTCAATCTCCGTGCTGGAGAGTTTCTACTATAGACGGGCGCTCCCGCCCGGCGGAAGGGAGGGGTCCGCGCCCGAATTGTCTGCAAGCGACCTGGCAGGCCGTGGCAAACATGGAGGCCGGGCTTCCCGTCCGCATGCCCGGCCCGGTTTCCGCCTCCGCATCAGGGCTTTAACACAAGCGCGGCGATCGGCACCGTGACCGAGCCCATCCGGCCTGAGTTTTCATCCACCACGATGGCGCGCACCGACCCTGTATTCGGTTTGATTTCAAACGACTGCACGAGGGGAATTCCGTCGCGCATGAGCTTCTGGTAGGTGGCGGGCTTCAACCGGAGACCCATGGTCTGGCCGGACAGCTGTGCGCGGAGGCCGGCGTCGTCGCGCTGAACCAGAAAGATATCCAGCTTGCCGGTCCAGAATCCGTCCTGCTGCGCCAGGTAGAGATCGGTGGCGGCAACGTTGATTTTGAGTGTGGCTCCCTTGGACGCGGCCGCTGGATTGGCGGTCAAGGCGACTTCGGCTAAATCGACGGGCTGCCAGACGGCTTGGCGGAAGCGGTCCTTGAGAGTTGCGGGTTCCTTGTCGTACTGGTAGCCGGTGCGATAGCGGAGGACTATATCGCGGCGGCCGGTGAGCTTGACGGTGAGGAGGTGATACTTGCCGTCGGCGGGCTGGTCGGGAGTGAAGCTGAGCAGATAGGCGGCGCGGCCGTCGTTAACCACGCTGTCCAGCTCCGTGGCGATGCTGCCGGAGCGCCGGAAGGCGCGGCCGCCGGTGGCGTCGGCCAGTTCACGAAAGACGCCCTGGATGGGATGAGTGTCCTGCTGCATCTGGGCGGTGAGGCGGCCGGGACGCGCGTCGCGGCCAACGACAACATCAACGCCTTCCAAGTTGCTGTGGGCGCCGGCTTCGCCCGCCTGGGCGGCGTTGTCCATTACGGCCTGGGTCAACACGACGTTCCGGTGTCGAGTACTGGCCTCGATCGCTCCGCCCTCCAGTTGCGAGGCGTCGAGCGGGTAAACGCTGACGTGGGCGTCGTTCATGGCCTCCTGGGCGCGCAGTGTGAAGGGTTCGATAAACTTGCTGCCTTTTTCGATGGTGGCCGCCTGGTTGCTCCAATCGGCGAGGACGTTATCGCTGGTGACCCAGATCAGGCTCTTGTGGCCGGGCAGAGCGGCAAGATGGCGAGCCACGCCTACGAAAATCGCCAGGGCGTCGCGTGCCGGGTTGGCTCCGAAGTCGCGCAGTTGCCAGTCAAGAGCCTCGCTCTGGGCCTGGGGTTCGATGGTGGTGTTGCCGTTGACGCTGGCCAAACTGGAAATATTGTGGACCTCCTCGATCTGTTGCCGGTTGCGCCGCTCTTCGTCCTGCGCGTTGGCCAGATCCTGGGCGGTGGGCATCCACTGGCCCAGCTTGGCCTCCAGCAACGCGTGATCGGTGCTGGCCTCAGCCAGAATCTGGAATCCGGCGGATTTCATGGCATAGAGGCCCGCGCGCTCACTGGCCGGAAGAGCCTGCAGGAATCGCATCGCCTCTGCGCGGGCATAGGTCAGGTCGCCGAAGGCCATGTTGCTTCCGTCCAGCAGGAGAATGGTGACGTTGCTCTCCGCGTTTGTGGGGGCCGATTTTCTCTCCTCGGCGGTGGTGGGGCGATTGGAAAAGGCGGGCTGGCTCTCGGCGCCGGCGGTCTGGTCCCCTCCGGCAGCGGGTGAAGGGGATAAAGGCGTAGCCGGCTCCGAAGCCGCTCCGGCTGCCTGGGAGAAGTATCGGATTTCCTGTTTGCGCCCATTGTCGTAGATTTCAAAGTCTCCCGGCTTCAGATGGGTGACCGGATGACCCTTCTTGTCGAAGGCCACCACTCCTACATCCACCAACCGGGCCGTGGTGCGCAGGATGAAGCCTGTTCCGGGGGCGGAGGCAGGGAGATGGGCGGGAGCATTTGGCACTCCGGTTGCCTCAGCGACGCTGATCTCAGCAACGGCCGGCTCTGGCGCTGGAGCGGGGGCGGTTTCAGCAGCCGCGGAACCTTGGGCGATGCTCGCCGCGGAGGCGCCTGAGATCTCGGCCTGCGCGCCGGGAGCATTGGTGGGCGCTTGGGGTGTGGCAGCCGAGCCGGGGTTGCCCGCGCTCGCAAGGTTGCTGACTGCGGAGTTTGCCGCTACCTGGCCGCGAGCGGGCGGATTGCCGGCCGGTTTCGCATCGCCGCCGGTGACCACGGCCGCTTCCGCCCGGAAGACGTGATACTGCCCAAAGGCAACATCGTTCAACGATGTCTTCAAGTGTTGCAACTCATTCGCTAAAGGAAACAAGAAACGCTGGTCGAACTGCAAGGTTTGCGCTTGTGTACTGGAGACGCTCCTCAGCGGACAGATATAGGTCTTGCCGGCGATCTCCACCGGTCCGTATTCCACCACGATGCCTGACCAGGGAACGGGACTATCCCCCTTCATCTCTGCCAGCAACACGAGGCGAAGGATGGTCCCGGTGGCGGGATCGATGGTCATCTCCCCGTGATAAGCGGCAATTTCACTAAAGCGATGCAAGTCCGCGACGCGGGTCGCCGACCGGTCGGCGACGCAGCAGTAATCCACCGTGTAATGGGACTTTTCCTTGGGCACGGAGTAGCTGAAGACGGCCTGTAGACCGGATGCGCCTTGTTCCCAGTGGCTCCAGGCCAGCTTGCTCTGAGCCGCATCCAGCAGCACGATGCCGAGAATGGGCCCAAAGACTCCCCGGGCAGTCAACCCCCCCGGCTTCTGGTCCTTCACCGCGCTCGTATCGACGATCTCGCGGCCGTCGCGATAAAGCACCATGGCGCTGGAACTGCCGATGGGGTGCAACGGCTGGTAAGGAACGGTGGGTAGGCCCGATCTTTGCAGGAGCGGGGTATCCTCAAAACGGGTGGTGACCCTGGTGGCCATGAAGTTCGGCAACTGGGGGATGGCTTTGCTGACATAGCTCACGGTCAGAGACAGGATCTTGCGTTGCGCGGCAATATCCGGGGCGGGCGCCGAGGGAATCTCCGCCGGTGGGGGATCGAAAAACTCCGAGGCATCGGCCAGCGCGACCAACGCCAGCCTGGTCTTTTCGCCGGGCAATGCGGCTTGCCAATGCGCGAGCTTGGTCGGGCTCAGCCGCTCCGTCAGTTCGAGATCGGAGAGTTGGCGGGCAACCTCCGCATCCGGCTTGCCCTGGGCGGCGGTCAGCGCCTGCTCCAGCTGTTCCACGGTGATGTGCTTGGCAGCGGCGAAGGCCTGCGGCGCGCAGCAAGCCAGGATGAACAGGAATGCAATCTTGCGAATCATACGACATCCTTGCCCGGCCTCATCCATTCTGCAATCGACCGTGAACAGTGACGTGAGAGCGCCTAGCCGGCAAAGCTCAGCTACGTCTCACACATTGGACACGGGAATCGCCGTCTGGTTAGGTCAATATCATTGCACGTTCAAGTCACCATCCGCGTCGACCACCAGGATGTCGCCCTCGATCTGGATGGAGTGAATCTTGAGCCGTTCCAGGGTGACCTTGTACCCGGAAGAGGCGGTTGAGCCTTCAAGGGCCTTGCGGAACAGATCGGCGGCGTTGACTTTCATGGCGGAGGGAATCTGGCGGCTGAGGAACGGGGTGAGCACGAAGTTGAGTTCCGGCTGATCGCTGGCCCGGTCCACGCGGGCGTCGCGGAAGCCGATGGTCTCGCCCTCCCCGTCGGGGGCCAGGGAGACCTCGGCCGGCAGCGTAAGCGCCAGCCCCAGGCATGCGCCGCCCACGGATTTGCCCAGGCGCGCGTGGATCCTGACCTGCACAACGATGCGGTCGCCGGCAAAGCGGAGCTGGGGGTTCTCGGCATAGATGGGGCAGGCGCTCTTCGCGTTGCCCTTCAGGTAGTAGCGGCCGTCGGGCGCGTTGAAGAGCTGCTGCTTGAGGGTGCGCTCGAGAGCGTCGCGGCTGACCCTCAGTTCAACGGCCCCGCACTGCGCCAGTCCGCTCGCCAGAAACAGCAGGCCGGCCGTCAGAATTCGCCTGGCTATTGTCATATCAGTATCGTGACACCGGCGGCCGGGATGATGCCAGTTTTGCACTTGGACGATCCGTGCCGGACTTGGCCTGGAGCCGGCGTCCCGATGGCTAATCCTCATGGAAGCAGGGAGATGCGCCTGTTCTTGCCCTTCGCTTCACGGCCCGCATTGAGAGTTAGCCATGAACGATTTTGCTATTGATTTTTGAACAAAACCTATGTAGAATAAGATGCTAGAGTTTCCTCCGGACTGACAGTCCCCCACTGGTTGCCGAGGAAGTACGGGTAAAAACACCTCTTTTCTAAAGGAAACCGATCAATGGCGAAGCGTCGTGGAAATCCAAATTGGGGCAAGCCGGAGCCCATTGGCCCCGTCGTGCCTACAGTAACCTCCTTCGAACAAATTGTGAGGGAGTTCAAGCTCAGCCCGGACCAATACATCCGGTCGACCCGCCTGCGGGAGTGGGCTCGGCGCAACAAGAATTCCAAATACATCCCTGAGGCGCTGCTAGAAGCCTGGGGATTCGAGATCGAATCGACGTTGTAGGCCTCTTTCTGCGTTGTTTTACAAAAGCGCTGCCTTCGGGCAGCGCTTTTGCTGTTTTGGAGGTCCTGGCTGGCAGGCCAGGAATGACCCGTGGAGCTGGGCTGGAGGGGCTCACCTCATCCACTTATTCTCACCACACCGCTATTGCCGTCCACGGTGATCTGCCGGCCGCTTTGGATGCGAACGGTCGCCACGCCGGTTCCCAGCACCGCTGGCACGCCGTATTCCCGTGCCACAATCGAGCTATGACTCAGCGGGCCGCCCACATCCGTAACGATGCCTGAGGCCAGGGCGAAGAGCGGCGTCCAGGCCGGCGTGGTGATTTTGGCAACGAGAATATCGCCCGGCTTCATCTGGTCGAACTCTTCGGGACCGTGAATCACGCGGGCGGGGCCGGTCACACTCCCTGGGCTGGCGCCGATTCCTTTGATGGTGTTGCCTGCCGCCTGGCTGCTGCGCGCGGGCATCATGTTGCTGAGGTCAAGGCCCAGGATCCGTGCGCCGCCCTTCAAAGGCAGTAGCACAGGCGGCGTGACAACACGCTCCCGCTGCCAGGTCTCGCGCCGCTCCGCGATCGCGCTCCGATAGTCTTCCACGGGCTGACCGGCATCGAGCAAGCGCGTCGCCGTCTCCACCTCGTCCCACTTCAGCCAGAACACCTGGTCGCAGTCGGCAATTGCGCCCGCGGCAGCCATCCGGCGTCCCATCTCGCGCAGGATGCGGCGCAGCGCCGGCCATCCCAGGCCAACTTCTGCCAGCGCGTCCTCGCGCAGCGGCGCCGAGCGTTGCGCCCAGCCGAGCACACGGCGGAACAATCGCAGGCGCAGCCCGCGCAGGCGCGCGAGCAACGATGCGGCGGCCTGTTCCCGCGCCGCCGTCGCCGCCGCCTGCCTCTCATACGGGTTGCGGCCCTGGCCCGCGACAAAATGCCGGAGCGTATCGAGCAGCGACGCCGGGGAATCGGCAGGGACGCTTTTTTCGAAGTCCAGGTCGTACACGGCATGACCGAAACGACTCAGATGTTCCCCAAAACGATGCGTGAATTCGCGCCAGCATTCCGCGTCGACTATGGGCGTCGATTGCGATTCGTATGCGGTCGCAATCTCCTTGCCGCTGGTCCGGGCAAGATATCCGGCAAGCTCGTCCTGGTCGCGCGCCCACATCGCCAGATCGTAGAGCGATTTCTCGGCCAGAATCGGCGCGCTGTCGAGACCCAGCAGAAAGGTCAATGCGGGCGGGTCGCTCTTGCGCTTGATGAGTTGGTTATAAACAACGGTAAAGAGGGCTTCGCTCACAACGGGCGGCCCCAGTACGAGTTGGACGCTCACATAGTAGCTTGCCGCCGCCGCCACAATCTGGCGCGCGCCGGCCAGCAGTTCAGGGGAGGGCGTCGCGGCCAGATCGCGCCCGGTCCACTCGCTCGCCGCCTGCGCATAATGCGGGCGAACATCGTCGGCCCAATGCGAAACCGCTCTGCGCCACATCCTGGCCAGGGTGCGTGCACGCATCAAGAAGTTGAAAAGCAGCCCGACCGTTTGCCGCGAAGTCAGGGGCATCTCGTAATAGGCATAATCGTGGATGGTCAGCAGCTCCATCGAGGGGCATCCGGGCCCCAGCGCTTCGATCAAGATCTGCTGTGTCGCTTCATTCCATAGAGGCAAGGCCAGCGTCGCGAACAACGGTGAGAGCGGCTCAGGGAGCAATTCGGCCACGCTTTGCCGGAAGTATCTGACTCCTGTTCGCGGGACCGTCCAATCCAGCTCCGCGCGCGCTTCGGGCAGCGCGGTTATGGGCCGCGCCTGCACAATGAAGATCCGCCCATCGCAGAGGCACCATTCAATGTCCATCGGCCGGCCGTAAAGCTCCTCGATCTTCACCCCAAAGCGGGCCAGTTCCGCTGCTTGCGCCGGCTCCAGCGCGGCTCGCTTGCGCTTGCCGGCCGGAACCGGTTCTTCGCGTGTACCCAGGTTCAGTCGCACCGTCATCACTACTTTGTCTGCGATTTCCTGGGAAACAATCGCCCCCGTCTGCTTGTTGACGACCATTGTGTCTGGAGTAACCAGGCCGCCAACTATCGCCTCTCCCAAGCCCCACGCCGCGTTGATCATCAGTTCATTCTGGGAGCCGGTCACCGGATTTGCAGTGAAGACGACGCCCGCGACTTCGGCCGCAACCAGTTGCTGTACGACCACGGCCATGCTGACCTCTTCCGGATGAATCCCTTGCCGCTGGCGGTAGCCGATGGCGCGCCCTGTCCACAGCGACGCCCAGCACCGCTTGACGGCATCGAGCACTTCATCGCCGCCGCGCATGTTGAGATACGTCTCCAGTTGGCCCGCAAACGACGCGTCCGGCAGATCTTCCGCCGTCGCGGACGAACGCACTGCCACAGGAGTATCCGCGCCCAGCGCGTCGTACCACCGCTTTATCACCTCGGCGATGTCGCCGGGTATTGTGCCTTGCGCAAAGAGCGACTGAATCTGCCCGGACGCATGATCGAGCGTGGCTGGATCGTCGACCTGCGCCTGTGCCGCCGCGGATTGGATTCCTTCGCTGAGATGGTTCTCCTCCACAAAGCGTCGATAGGCATCGGTGGTGATGTGAAAGCCCAGCGGAACAGGCAGGCCGGCTATCGCCATGCGCGTGAGCGATTCGCCCTTGCCCCCAACCCGCTCGAGTGTCGCCTGGGGGCTATTCAGACTAAGAACGATTTGATCGGCAGGAGAAGCGTTCATGAATTCCTTCCCAAGCCGGCCTCGCGCGTACCACAGGTTCTTCCGTTCCATTGCGCGATGCGCACATCATGGCCGAGCTTCGGTGCCATGATACTCGCATTCTGTTTACACTGCTTGCCATTGGAGTTGACGCCGCCATTTTTCTTTTAGGGCCATCGAAGAAGCGAACGCACCGGACTGCCTGGATGACGGGCAACGCAAGATCTGCAGGTTGATGCCTGGGGCGCCCGGCCGATGGCTTCCTGTACAATAGCGCAAGAAATCAACAGATGATTTTCGCTGATCCGTGCATGGAATCGTGCATGGAATCGGAGTCTTGACTCCTCGGTCCGGCTGCGGCCCGGAGGAGCCTCAATCTCATTCCGCTTCCGCCGGGAGACGAACCAGATTCGGCGCGGCAGCGCGGACTACCTGCCCGCGGGCGCGCCCGATGCGGGCACCCTCAACGCTACAGCGATCGCATCTTCAATTTAGCCGTCGGGCGGCGCCATCGTGCGCAGGAAGGATGTACCTATGTACCATAGCCATGCAACTGGAGAAAAACCTCGCCCGGTCAGCCCGCGGCGTCTGCTTTTCTTTGTGATTCTACTGGCGTCGGCGTGGAGTGTGGCGGGCGCGACCGAAAACGGCGGAAGCGTCTGGCCGGTGGGCGCCGAATCCTACGCCACGGCGGCCGGCGTGCCGCACGCCGGCGAGACCATGTTTTACGAGTACACCTGCTTCTATTTTGCCAATGAACTCGACGACGGCAAAGGCCGCAGCGAGGTTCCGGAGTTCAAGTTGCGCGTCTTTGCGATTGCCGGAAAGTTCTCGCACAACTGGGGCGTCCGGCTTCCCATCGGCGAGTTTGGAAGCTATTTCGCCATTCCCAACGTATACGAGCAGGTGAGCGTTGAGGGAGTGAAGAACACCAAGGACGATCTCAGCAATCTCAATCTGGTTCCGCTTACGTTCTTCAACCACAAAGGAATCGCGCACTGGTATTACGAACTGCAAGTCCAGAGCCTGGGGACCGGCTACCAGAAGGGTGCGCCGGTAAACGTGGGACAGCACAACGTCGCGCTCACGCCTTCCGCCGCATTTACGCTGACTCCGCACAAGGGCGCGCAGGATATCATGTCGCGCTTCGACTATGTGATCAACGACGTGGACCACGCGACGCATTACCACAGCGGCAACGAGTTCTTCTGGCAGTACGACGCGCAGCAGGAGATCGCGAAGGGCAAGGCGAGCGTCGGCCTGACCGGCTACTTCTACCAGCAGACGACCAACGACTCGCTCAATGGAACGGTCTATTCACCCCTGAATACGGATGGGACATCAAACATCGGCAATAAAGGCCGGGTTCTCGATCTGGGCCCCCAAGTGACGTTTCGCTGGGGCAAGCACGGCGCCCTGGTCATGAAGTGGGATCACGACATGCTGGTACAGAACAAGCCGCGCGGCAATGGACTCTGGTTTCAGTTCGGCGTTCCGTTCAGCTATCTCCATCACCCCTCCGCGAAGAAAGATTAGCCATGCGGCCGGGCGCGGCTGCCGTCCGGAGCCGCGCCTTTGCCGATTGCCTCCGCCATGGGCGAGAATGGGAGGGTGGCCATGCCCAATGCCCCCCGCGCCATCGAGCCCCCCTTCACCGGCGTTCCCGGCGCCGTGGACGAGATTCGCGCCGGCCGCATGGTGGTGGTGGTGGACGACGAGGACCGGGAGAACGAGGGCGACCTCACCCTGGCCGCCGAGTTCGTCACCCCGGAGGCCATCAATTTCATGGCCCGCTTCGGCCGCGGGCTTATATGCCTGACGCTGACTGAGGAGCGCGCCGATCATTTGCGCCTCTTTCCCATGACGCAGCAGAACTCCTCGCGTTTTGGCACCGCGTTTACCGAGACCATCGAGGCGCGCGAGGGGGTCACGACGGGCATCTCGGCCGCGGACCGGGCGCACACCATCCGCACCGCGATCGACGCCCGCTCAAACTACACCGATCTCGTCCGGCCGGGCCACGTCTTTCCGCTCCGGGCGCGCCGGGGCGGCGTGCTGGTGCGTGCGGGACAAACCGAGGCCTCAGTGGACCTGGCGCGGCTCGCCGGGCTCAATCCCTCCGGCGTGATCTGCGAAATCATGCGCGACGACGGCGAGATGGCCCGCATCCCGGACCTCATTCCGTTCTGCCGGGAGCATGGGCTGCGGATACTGACCGTGGCCGAGCTGATCCGCTACCGGCTGCGCCATGAGCGCTATATCGTGCGCGCCGGCGAGAGCCGCATCCACACCCGCTACGGCGAGTTCCGCATGATCGCCTACGAGAGCCAGGTGAACGGCGGCGAGAGCCACATCGCGCTGGTGCGCGGCGAGCTCTGCCCCGACTGTCCGGCATTCCACAGTGGCCCGGCGGTGGCCGCATTGCCCGCAGAGTTGGGAATGGCGGCGTTCCGCGAACGGGAGTTGAGGCCGCCGTGCGAACACGCCGTTCTGGTGCGGGTTCACACCCGGTGCATGGCGGGCGATGTATTTGCCGCCGACTGCCGCTGCCGCGAGATCCTCGACGAATCGATGCGCATGATCGCCGGGGAGGGTTGCGGGGTGCTGCTCTATCTGCACAATACCTCGCGCGGCTTCGAGATCGATCGCGCTCCCGCTCTGGCGGAAGCATTCGAGCCGGGCGGAGCGGCTGCTTCGCCGCTTGCCCCCGAACCTGTCGCCGCGCGCCTCATTCTCCACCAGGAGTTGCGTGCCCGCGAAGGCTCGCAGGCCCGCACCGGGCGGATTCTGCGCGCCATCGGCCTGGGCGGCCAGATCTTGTCGGACCTGGGCATCCAGCGCATTCGCCTGCTCTCGAACACTCCCATGCACATTCCGGCTCTGGAAGGCTTCGGGCTGGAGATTGTGGAGCAGGTGGCGATTCGGGTGGGGGAGTGCAGCCGGGCGGGATAAGCCGCGATCACCACCCCAGCACATAGGCCTCGGTGCTCCACCCTCGCCGCGCTTTTGTTTTTCCGGTTAGGGTGGGAGGCGCGGAATCCATTCCACAGCAACAGGTGAAATGCCTTGGCCGCGACTTACCAACCAAGCACGTAAGCAAAGATCAGCGGCGCCACGATCGAGGCGTCGCTCTCGATGATGAACTTTGGCGTGTGCTCGCCGAGCTTGCCCCAGGTGATCTTCTCGTTGGGCACCGCGCCGGAGTAGGAGCCGTAGCTGGTGGTCGAGTCCGAGATCTGGCAGAAGTAGGCCCACAGCGGCACGTGCTCGCGCCGCAAATCCTGGTGCAGCATGGGGACGACGCAGATGGGGAAGTCGCCGGCGATGCCGCCCCCAATCTGGAAGAAGCCGAGCGGGCTCTGGGCGGTGGTGGCCGTGTACCACTCGGCCAATTCCGTCATGTACTCAATGCCGGTCCGGACGGTGTGGACCTTCTTCACATCGCCGCTGATGCAGTGGCCGGCGTACATGTTGCCCAGGGTCGAGTCCTCCCATCCGGGGACGTAGATGGGCAGATTCCTTTCAGCGGCGGCCAGCAGCCAACTGTCTTTAGGATCGATCTGATACGACGCCCGGAGGTCGCCGGAGAGAAGAATCCTGTATAGGAATTGGTGGGGGAAGAGGCGCTCGCCAGCCCGGTCCGCGCAGACCCACTCCTTGAGCACTTCGTTCTCGATGCGCCGCATGGCCTCCATCTCCGGGATACAGGTGTCGGTGACCCGGTTCATGTGGCGCGCGAGGAGCCCGGCCTCGTCGGCGGGGGTGAGATCGCGGTAGTGGGGCACGCGCTCGTAGAAGTCGTGGGCAACGAGATTGAAGACGTCTTCCTCAAGATTTGCGCCGGTACAGCAGATGCCGTGAATCTTCTCCCGGCGGATCATTTCGGCCAGCGAAAGGCCCAGCTCCGCAGTGCTCATCGCCCCGCCGATGGTGACGAACATCTTTCCGCCCGAGGCCAGCAGCGCGTTGTAAGCCTCCGCCGCATCCACCAGCGCGGCGGCATTGAAATGGCGATAGTGATGCTTGATAAATGAGGTAATAGGCGGCATGTTTCCTGACATTCTCCCCATCTCAAGCTACCACAACCGAAGCCCCGGCAGACCCGGCGCGAGGCGCGGCTCATTTAAGCTGTAGGCTATGCTGGACGCGCCGTTCGCGCAAATTGCCGCGGGAATCGAGGAGTTTGCCCGGACGGCGCCCGATCTCGCCGCGCTCGAAGGGTTTGCGGTCGAGCGGATTGCCACGCGGCTTCCCGCCTACAACTGGGTTGGCTTCTATTGGCTGGACCCCGGCGATCCGCTGATGCTGGTGCTGGGCGCATTTGCGGGCGCGCCGACCGAGCACACGCGGATTCCGGTATCGCGCGGCATCTGCGGAGCCGCCGTCGCGCTTGGCGAGACGATCGCCGTGGATGACGTTCGGGCCGATCCGCGCTACCTGGCCTGTTCCGTCAAGACGAAGTCGGAGATCGTCGTTCCCATCCGCGCTCATGGACGCGTCGTCGGCGAGATCGACATCGACAGCCACCGCGCCGCCGCCTTCAGGCCGGCGGACCGCGCCTTTCTGGAGGTGTGCGCCTCCTTGGTTGGCGCATTCATGGAGAAGGCGTGAAACCAGCCTGGGAGTCGCTCTTCGAGTGTGAATAGAAGACTCAGTCGTGCATGGGACGGTTCAGTTTACCACTGGCCAGAGGATCGATTTTGACCTGCTCTTCCCGTCCCTTCTCCGCTATCCAGATGTAGGCGTCATATACCCTGTCACCGCCGGCGACTCCGGTTGCCGGGAAGTCCAGCAGCATGTAAGTTTCCCCTGGGGTATGCGGGTAATCCTGCAGCGAAATCTTGATGCGATCCAATGCGTGCTCTATTGAAAAATCCGCGTTTGGATCCGGATCGGTCTTCAGGGACTCTGGAATAGATGAGAACAGAAGCAGCTTGAAGGGCGCCTTGATACTCAGGAGTAGCCGGAGATACCTTTGCACGCGACCCCAACGAGTCAGATTCCCCCAACGATCCGGGGCCCATTCGCTTTCACAGGCCAAGAGGTAGCGTCCGCCAGGCCCTTTCTCCTTCCAAGCGAAGTCCAGGAGGTACTCTCTCCAATCCTTGTCTTCGTTGTGGATAACCTCGCAGTCCTCCGGGCACATTTCGATCAACCGATCCCTGATTTGAGCGGTCCAGACCCTGGCTGGATCCTTCATGTATTTAGGAGGCGCGACATCCCTGACAAACTCCTCTAAGAATTCGTTTGCGAAGGATCGCCTTTCTTCTGAGTTTCCTGCTTTGAACTCTCTACATCCAACAGGGATCTGTTTCATATGTTTCCCCTTCCGAGCTCGGAGTCCAAATCGAGTTTTGAGGCACTGTCAATATCACTTCACGGCGAGCAGAGCGTTGAGCTTTTCCATCACCTGGAACGCATCGGCGACGTAGACCACGTCTGCCTTGCCGCGCGTCCAGCCGCAGTTGGGGTCGAGCGAGACGGCGCGGCGCTCGCCGATGAAGCGCCAGCCAACCACGTGCGGCTCCTCTCCGTGGCAGCAGGTAGCCAGCCCCTTGGCGTGTCGCGGTGTTGCGCCGGTCTGCCCGATCTGGTTCAAATGCGTGAGGAAGGGAAGAACGGAGTTCCCCTCGCCGCCCTGGTCCACCAGCGATTTGCTGCTGCCCAGCGATGCGCCGGAGGCGCGCAGGAATCCGAGGATCAGATCGCCCGCCTCGGCGGCATGGGTCTGGCCGTCGGGTTGCTTCTTGGTCCACCCTGCGCCGGCCACAAACAGCAGCTTGGCGTCGGGGCGAATCGTCTGCGTTCCCTGCGAGGGCGCGCGCAGGCCGCTGACCGTGGTGCGCAGCGCCGGCAACTGGACCGCAACCTCCTCGACCTGGACAGGGCCGGGCCGGCCGGCGAAGGCAGCGTGCGTGCCCGGGTCGAGGAGAAGAAACCAGGGGCGCGCATCGCGGCTCAGGACGGCTTCCACACGCTGGCGATAGAACCAGCGCGTCGCCAGGATGGCATCCGGTCCGTCGGCTTCCGTGCCGCCCAGCGCCGTGATGTGCGTATCGATAAATCCGCCCAGCCGGTGAGCGACGCCGGCCGCGACCCGCGCCCAGCGGGAATTGTCCGGGGCGAGCACGATGCCGGCCTTGGCCGCGAGGCAAAGCGCTTCGCAGGCCGCCGCGTCGGTCGCGTAGCGCGGCTGGGCGAAGGCCTCGCCGGAGACGGCCAGCAGGCGCGCTCCCGCGGAGGCAAGGGAACTGGCCGCGGTTGCGGCGACTGCGGAGGCGGGGGCCACGATGCCGATGGTCAAGGCGGCGCCGAGGCGGGCAGCCAGCTCCTGGCCGGCGGAAACCGCCTCCAGAGAGGCTTTGGTCAAGGCGGCGTCGGCTTCGGCTGAGCTTTCGCTGCCCAGGGCTGTATGCGCGAGTACAAGAATCGTTTCCATGGCTTCCTATAACTTTATCCTGAAGGCAGGGTACGGGCCAAAAACCTAAGCCCTGAGCAGTGGTGCAGTGTCCGGTTAGTCGGTGATGCTCCCGAGACGGCAATGGCGGCGAGGAAGCCGCGCCCTAGGGGTGAGCGTGAAGCAACCACAGGAAAATCGATGCGATCGCGGTTGCCGCCAAAACGATCAACGCTAGCCGCATCGGACGGTGATGCGTGCCCGGTATCATGCTCTGCGATAGCATTGCCGTTTCTTGGCTGTCGGCATGGTCTGGAGCCTTCCGCCCCGGCACGGAAGTCGAGTCAGACGGGGGCGCTGCCGTCGGACTCTCATGCGCCTGTGGAGACGCAATCCCTTTGGATTGGCCCACGAGATAGCGGAAGCCCCCCGGCAGACGCACCGTGGCAAACCACCCGGTAGGCTTCAGGATGGTGAAGAAACCGTTAGCCGTCACCGCGAAATCCCTGCGATTCCAGGTACGGGAACCCTTCATTGCATCCACCTGAGCAAGTGGCCGTGGCTTTCGTCCCAGCCGCCGCAATCTTCTGCGCCGATGTTGGGCAGGATTGTAGCATTGCCGATGCGCAAGGGGATGTGCAACTCCCCTGAGCTTGCAGGGCAAACGCATCTTAATCCCCCTGGTCTCTATCCACGGTTGGCCTTGAAACAGGGCACGAATTCAGTCGTTCCGGCGCGTAAGCACTAGACAATAAAGGCTTTATCCACTGCCAACCTCTCCATGTCCCCATTGCCGATTGCCGACTGATGCCGCATGCAGGGGCTAAAGCCCGCACCGATTCCGCAGCTTCTGCGGCACGACTAAAGTCGTGCCCTGACACAACCTGGACTTGCGCAGGGGTTCTCTAAATGGCGGTTTCGCCGCGCTCGTCGTTGCGGATGCGGATGGCCTCGTCGATGCGGCTGATGAAGATCTTGCCGTCGCCGATGTGGCCGGTGCGGGCGGTGCTGAGGATGGCCTGCACAGCCTTGTCCTTCAAGCCGTCGTTGACCACCAGTTCGATTTTGACCTTGGGCAGAAGATCGATGGTGTACTCGCGGCCGCGATAGAACTCGCTATGGCCCTTCTGGCGGCCGTGGCCGCGGGCTTCGAGGATGGTCATTCCTTCGATGCCTGCCTCGATCAGCGCATCTTTGACTGCATCCAGCTTGGCGGGCTGGATTACCGCTTCAATCTTGAGCATGTGCGGATTCCTCGTTGGAGAGTTCGACTCGGAACAACAGTTAAGTCCTGGCATCCCACCCTTTCGCCGGAAAGAGGCGAAAGGATGGGCCGCGGAGCAGGAGCAAGATCAGCCGTTGAAATCGTACCCTTCCTCATTGTGCTGGGAGAGGTCGAGGCCGGCGGTTTCGTCGGCCGCGGAGACGCGCAGCCCCATAGTCTTGTCCACCAGGAAGAGCAGCGCAAGCGTTCCGACGATGGACAGCGACCAGCCGATGCCCACGCCGACGGCCTGGTTGAGCACCTGATGCATGTTGCCGTCGATAGCGCCGGTGGCGATGGGACGGCCCGCCGCATCTGTGCCGAAGACGGCATTGATGGCCCCCGAGGCCAGCAGGCCGGTGAGCAGCGCGCCCATGGTTCCTCCCACGCCGTGAACGCCAAAGGCATCGAGCGAATCGTCGTAGCCGAAGAACTTCTTTACCCTGAAGACCATGAAGGGACAGACTACGCCGGCGATAAGGCCGATGAGCAGGGCGGACATGGGCTGGACAAAGCCGGAGGCCTGGGTGATGGTGGCCAGCCCGGCAACCGCGCCGGAGATGGCCCCCAGCGCGGTGGGCTTGCCGTTGTTCACCCACTCGGCGACCACCCAGCCGATGGCCCCCGCGGCGGCGGCGAACTGCGTGTTGATAAAGGCGCTGGTGGCCAATGGACCGGCGCCCAGGGCGCTGCCGGCGTTGAAGCCGAACCAGCCCACCCACAGCATGGCGGCGCCGATGAAACTGAGCACCATGGAGTGAGGCGGCATATCCTCCTGCGGGTAACCGGCGCGCTTGCCCAGATAAAGGGCGCAGACCAGCGCGGAGACGCCACTGCTGATGTGAACCACGGTGCCGCCGGCGAAGTCGAAGACCGGCCAGCGTCCGCCGGCGCTGTTCAGCATTCCACCCACGCCCCAGATCATGTGAGCCAGGGGGCAGTAGACCACGAGCGACCAGAGAGAAAGAAGGACCGCCATGGAACTGAACTTGACGCGCTCGGCGAAGGCGCCGGTGATCAGCGCCGGAGTGATGATGGCGAACATGAGCTGGTAGACCATGAAGCTCTGTTCCGGGATGGTGCCGCCGTAGTTGGGGTTGGGCGCCAGTCCCACGCCGCGCAGGAAGGCGTGCTCCAACCCGCCGATGAAGCCGTTGCCGGCTCCAAAGGCCAGCGAATAGCCCACCAGCGCCCATAGAACGGTGACCAGGCCCATCATGGCGAAGCTTTGCATCATGGTGCCCAGGATGTTCTTGCGCCGGACCAGGCCGCCATAGAACAGCGTCAGGCCGGGCGCGGTCATCATCAGGACCAGGGCCGCGGAGATCAGCACCCAGGCGTTGTCGCCGGCGGTCCGGGCATCCCGGATGGTCTGTTCGAGGGCGGCGACCTGGGCCTGAGTCGCGGGCGGCGAGGAACCGAGGTTGGGGGCAACGGCGAAGGCCATGGATGGGAGGCCCAGACAGGCGAGCAGGAAGATCAATTTGATTGCGCGACGAAACATAAGATTCCACTCCCGAGAGGATTTCGATGGATGAACAGCGATGCACCGAGGCGGAGGCCGGCCGCCAATCCGGATAATTCGAGCAAAGAAACGCCGGTCGCGCAGGTCAAGTCAACCGCAAACCGCAACCGTAGTACAGGCATCGACGGGGTAGCCCGTCGACAGAGAGGGACTTGCCGGGCAAAAGGTTTGTTGGGGGGAATTTTACATAATCCTTATGTAAATCGCAAAATCTTCATACCATCTTTCTTCCTTCTGAGGCAAACGGCGGACCGGTGCTCACTCCAGGGGGCGATTCGCGCCGGACTGAAGCGCCGGTATAGTAGAGGCATGGCAGAGACGGCGGAGCGGGATCGTTACTTGTTCGGGGCGCTGGAGAGCAGCGCGCGGAACCGCGCCAAGCTGCGCGAGGCGAGCTACGGTTACGAAGAGCCGGAGGGCGTGCTTTTAACCTCGCTGGATTTTGCGGTCAATTGGATACGGAAGAGCTCGATCTGGCCCATGACCTTTGGCCTGGCCTGCTGCGCCATTGAGATGATGTCCATGGGCGCGTCGCGCTACGATGTGGCGCGCTTCGGCGCCGAGGTCTTCCGGCCCTCCCCGCGGCAGGCGGATTTGATGGTGGTTGCCGGGCGGGTGTCACAGAAGATGGCTCCGGTCATCCGCCGCCTTTACGACCAGATGCCGGAGCCGAAGTGGGTGATTTCGATGGGCGCTTGCGCCACCTCGGGCGGGGTCTTCAACAACTATGCGCTGGTGCAGGGCGTCAACCAGGTGATCCCGGTGGACGTGTATGTTCCGGGGTGTCCGCCGCGGCCCGAGCAACTCCTGTACGCGATTACGCTTCTACAGGAGAAGATACAGCGCGAACCGCGCAGCCTCTTGAAGACGCTGAATGCGGGGTGAGCGGCGAGGGGGTGTTGAGTTTCGCAGGCGAAGAGTTGCCGAAGCATCCATCTGCGGCCTGCGATGTGCGGTGCGCGTCGGGGTGCAAGTTGTAGAAAAAGTGTGCAATCGGATACGCGCCAGGCCCGAAGTAGGTTTTATAATGCTGCCTGTACGCACTGCGACCCCATTCGCCGTGCGGAGCCGAGTCGGCCCGAGCCGGAAATCAGGGCTCGCAAACAGCCGTTGCCATTTGTTCAGCCAGTTTGATTCAGGAGGAGAAACGCATGTACGCACGTGTTATGAAGTCTGTGAGCTGGGTTCTTGCCTTGGCACTTGTAGCGTCAATATCCATCGCCTTGGCTGCGCAGGGCGCCGCCAAACCCGCGGCCAAGGCCCCCGCGGGCGATTCCGCGTCGCAGTGGGACATCTTTTTGGGATACAGCTACCTGGCGCCTAAGGGCACCGTGAACGGCTATTCCTACGATGCCGTCAACTACGCCACGATAGCGAGCATATCCCGCTATTTCAACAAGAATGTTGGCGTGACCTTCGAGGGCGACGAGCATGTCTTGCTTCCCGAGTCTGCTTACCACAGCGCCAGCCAGCCGGACAATGATCTCAGCGGCGGATCGGGGGGCTTGATCCTCCGCTTCCCGTCCGGCAATATTACGCCCTGGGTTCATGCTTTGTTCGGAGCCGAGCAAGTTGGCAGCTACGCCAACCCTGAAGCCTGGGGTCCCGTGCTGACGCTCGGGGGCGGCCTGGACGCTGAGACGCCCTGGTTCAACCGTCATCTGGCCATTCGCGTCTTCCAGGCGGATTACCAGTTTACCCATGAGAATTTCGGCAGTCAGGGATCTGAGGGGTTCAATGTGGCGCGTTTGAGCGCGGGCGTTGTGTTTCATGTGGGCACGATTACGCCGCCGCCTCCGGTGACCCTGGCGTGCTCGGCCAGCCCGACTTCGGTTTTCCCTGGTGACCCGGTCACGGTAACCGCCACGGCGGGCAGTCTCGACCCGAAGCTGAATGTGGTTTATTCGTGGTCGGGAACCGGGGTGACGGGGAGTGGAACGACGGCCTCCGTGGCCACGGGTTCGCTGGCCGCCGGCTCCTATACAGTCAAAGCGGTGGTGAAGGAAGGCAAGCCCGGCAAGGAAGGCCTGAAACCTGGCCAGACCGCCGACTGCTCGGCCAGCTTCACGGTCCAGCCGTGGGGACTGCCGACGGTCAGCTGCTTGGCGAGCCCCGGCACCATCAACCCCGGCGACAAGAGCACGGTCACCTCGACCGGCGTAAGCCCCCAGAACCGTCCGCTGACTTATAGCTACTCGGTTGCGCAAGGGACAGGCACCATCAGCGGCAGCGGCACCACGGCGATCTACGATTCGACCGGTGCGCCGACGGGCGCGGTAGGGATTACCTGCAACGTAGCGGACGACAAGGGGGGTACGGCCACCAGCGGCACGAGCGTGACCATCACCAAGCCCTACGTCAAGCCCATCCCGCACGCCAGCGCGCTGTGCTCAATCTCCTTCGACAAGGACAAGCAGCGCCCGACTCGCGTGGACAACGAAGCCAAGGCCTGCCTGGACCAGGTGACCGACGCTATCAAGAACGATCCGAGCGCAACGGTTGTGGTTGTGGGCGAAGCGAACGCCAAGGAGAAGATGCCGCCGAAGAGCAAGCATGCCAAGGTGAAAGACCTGGCCGCGGAGCGCGCCGTCAACACCAAGGACTACCTGGTGAACGAGGAGCAGAGCGGCGTTGACGCCTCGCGGATCGCCGTTCGGACGGGGACGGAGGATAGCCAGACGGTGCAAGACTATCTGGTGCCCGCGGGAGCAACCTTCGAGAACGACGTGCAGGGAACCACCGCGGTGGATGAGAGCGCGGTGAAGACGGTAACGCGCAAGCCCATCGGCGCGGTTGAGCCCAAGAAGGTGCACAAGAAGAAGGCTGCCGCAGCCATGCAATAAGCCTGCCGGGCTGCGCAGACAGTGAACCGGCTCGTCAAGCCTTCCACGGGTTGTGGAAGGCTTGACGAACGCAAAGCTCAAGGACAGCTCCTGCAATCATTTGAGGCCGACCGGCAACCCGGCCGGCCTTTTACTTTGAAGCGGTCCTTTCTGCGCAGTCCGCCGAAAACGCTGGACTCTGTATGAAGGGAGGCGGCGCCGGAAACGACTGGCCCTTGGTCATTCCCGAGGGATTCCTTGCGCTCTTATTACGCCGGGCGGATGGAGAGCGGCCCTGGCGGAGAATCCTGCTCTTCCTCGCCCCTGCTGTGGTACTATGATGCGGTATTAAATCCAATCGTACCGTTGTCTTCACGGTGCTCGGTTGGTCTTAATCCGGAATGGCGCGCACGAGCAGACCATCCCGTCAAGATTTGGATTTCGACAGTGGAGGAGATTCACATGGTTTCGGGGAGATTAAAGTCTGTTTGTCTGGTGCTGGCTTCGGCGTCTGTTGTTTTCTTGCCGATCGGGTGCAAGAAGGCTCCGCCGATAACACTCACCGTTTTGGCCAGTCCTCCCGCCGTGTTCCAGGGCGAGCCGGTCACAGCGACCGCTACTGCCGGAGCGGTGAGTACCAAGAAGAAAGTGAATGTGATTTATAGCTGGTCGGGAACGGGCGTGACCGGCAGCGGGACCTCGGCCTCTGTGGCCACGGGCTCGCTGGCTCCCGGGACTTATACGGTGAAGGCCGAAGTGAAGGAAGGCAAGCCGGGCAAGGAAGGTCTGAAGCCGGGTCAGACGGCCGATGCCTCGGCGAACTTCACGGTGAAGCCGTTTGAGCCGCCGACCATCAGTTGCTCGGCCAGCCCCGGCACCATCAATCCGGGCGACAAGAGCACGGTGACGGCTACCGGCATGAGCCCGCAGAACCGTCCGCTGACCTATGGCTACTCGGTTGCGCCGGGCACTGGCGCCATCAGTGGCAGCGGCGCCACGGCGATCTACGACTCGACCGGCGCTCCGACCGGCGTGGTAGCCATCACCTGCAACGTAGCGGACGACAAGGGCGGTACTGCGACCAGCGGCGCCAGCGTGACCATCACCAAGCCTTATGTCAAGCCCATCCCGCACGCCAGCGCACTGTGCTCAATCTCCTTCGACAAGGACAAGCAGCGCCCGACTCGCGTGGACAATGAAGCCAGGGCCTGCCTGGACCAGGTGACCGGCGCTCTCAAGAACGATCCGAGCGCAACGGTGGTGGTTGTGGGTAACGCGAACGCCAAGGAGAAGATGCCGCCGAAGAACAAGTATGCCAAGGTGAAGGATCTGGCCGCGGAGCGCGCCGTCAACACCAAGGACTACCTGGTGAACGAGGAGCAGAGCGGTGTTGACGCCTCGCGGATCGCCGTTCGCACCGGCATGGAGGATAGCCAGACGGTGCAGGACTACCTGGTGCCCGCGGGAGCAACCTTCGAGAACGATGTGCAGGGAACCAACCCGGTGGATGAGAGCGCGGTGAAGAAGGTGACGCGCAAGCCCATCGGCGCGGCCGCGCCCAAGAAGGTGCACAAGAAGAAGGCCGCCGCGGCCATGCAGTAAGCCTGCCGGGCTGCGCAGACAGTGAACCGGTTCGCCAAGCCTTCCAGGGGTTATGGAAGGCTTGACGAACGCAAAGCTCAAGACAGCTCCTGCAATCGTTTGAGGCCGACCGGGAACCCGGCCGGCCTCTTCAGTTTGTTCCGTCCTCTCCGGCCGCATTCTCCGTTGAGACCGGGGAGTTTCATTTCTTCGATGAGCCGCTCGCGGGTTTGCCGGGAGTTTCTGTGCCGGCGCGGATGTTTCGCGCTTCCTATTTCGATCGTCTTGCTTGCGGCTTCCGGTGTCGGACCCGGATGGCGTAAATCTGTGAGCAAGGGGGCCGCGGCCGGTGGCGGTGTGGCAACCAAAACTGAGAAGCGGCACGACCAATGAACTCGGTTGCAGGCCAGGTTGGCGGCGCCTGGGCTTTGCGGCGCGGTTGGTCCGGCGGAAGTCAAAACGCACTCTCGCCGCAGTTCCGGCAATGCCACGGCACAGCCAACAGCAGGAAGCGTCTTGAAGACCGTGAATCCTGGTTGAAATGCGATGAGGGTGTTGAGCATTCCAGGCGAAGAATTACGGAAGTAACCCCCCGCGGTCCTCAATGTGTAACGTGCCTAACGGGGTAACCTTATCAAAAAAAATCTTCTCCCGGAAATGTCCCATGATACGTTTGATAAAGCTGTGTGGATACTTTACGGTCCATTGATAGCGCGAAGGCGGTTGGCGCGGGCCGAGTTCGGTGTTCGCAAACAGCTGCCGCCATTTGTCTGTTCAGTTTGATTGCGGAGGAAATGCGCATGCACGCTCGTGTAGCGAAATCTGTGAGCCGAATTGTTGTCCTGGCGGTTGCGGCGTTGATGCCGGTGGTCTTGGTTGCCCAGGTCGCTCCGTCTGCAAAGGGGTCGCCACCGCAGAATGATGCGCCGAAATGGGACATCTTTATCGGTTACAGTTTCTTTGCGCCCTACGAGACGGTTCATGCGCTGCAGCCCAACGGCGAGATTCTTCCCTTCAACTTCGAGGTGGAGAAGAGGGGCCTGACGGAAAGCGTCACTTACTTTTACAGCCGTCATTGGGGAATACAGGTCGAGTCGGGCCAGCACGATCTGTGGGTCAATACCGGCGGCTCGAACCAAGGCTCCAGCAACAGCGGCATCTGGACGTTGGAGCCGGGCCTGGTCCGTCGCTGGCCGCATAAGCACGTTACTCCGATCGCGCATGTGCTGGCGGGCGCCGTGTACGTGGACGGTCCGGACCATGAGCCATATACCTGGGGTTGGGGAATGACCGCCGGCGGCGCGCTTGACGTCAACGCGGGGTGCGCCGGTCAGCATCGTGTGGCGATTCGCGTCTTTCAGGTGGATTACGAGTATTTGCACGCGAACTCCGGAATCTCGCACATCAACCAAAACACGTGGATCTGGGGCGATGATGAGAATATTAACGGGCTCAAGCTGAGCGGCGGGCTTGTGTGGGGGGCGGAGGGCGGCTGCGAAGCGCCGCCCGCGGTGGCCCTGACCTGCTACGCGACTCCGACTACGGTCTTCCCCGGCGACCCAGTTGCTGTGAATGCGACCGCCGCCAATCTCGATCCGAAGCTGAATGCGGTTTATTCCTGGTCGGGACCCGGCGTGACGGGCCACGGGGAGACGGCCTCGGTGGCCACGGCTTCCATGAAGGCAGGTACCTACGCGGTGCAGGCTGAGGTGAAGGAAGGCAAACCCGGCAAGGAGGGCCTGAAGCCCGGTGAGAGCGCGAGCTGCTCGACGAGTTTCACGGTGAGGGCCTTCGAGCCGCCGACTCTCGTTTGCGTGGCCGATCCCGCCACCATAAACCCAGGCGACAAGAGTACCGTGACTTCGACGGGCGTGAGCCCGCAGAACCGCCCGCTGACCTATAGCTATGCGGTTGTGCCGGGTACGGGCGCCATCAGCGGCAACGGCACCACGGCGATCTACGATTCCACGGGTGCGCCGACCGGCAACGTGGACATCAACTGCATGGTCACCGACGACCTCGGCCAGACCGCAACCGCCGGTACCAAGGTGACCATCACCAAACCTTACGTCCCGCCAATTCCGCACACCACCGCGCTGTGCCCCATCACCTTCAGCAGGGACAAGCAGCGCCCGACTCGCGTGGACAACGAGGCCAAGGCCTGCCTCGATCAGGTGACCGACGCTCTCAAGAACGACCCGACGGCGACGGTTGTGGTTGTGGGCGAAGCGAACGGCAAGGAGAAGGCGCCGCCGAAGAACAAGCACGCCAAGCCGGAGGACTATGCCGCGGAGCGCGCCGTCAACACCAAGGACTACCTGGTGAACGAGGAACAGAGCGGCATCGATGCCTCTCGAATCATCGTTCGCACCGGCACGGGAGATAGCCAGTCGGTGGAGAACTACCTGGTGCCCGCGGGAGCGACCTTCGAGAACGATGTGCAGGGAACCTCTCCGGTGGTTGAGAGCGGGGTGAAGAAGGTGTCGCGCAAGCCTATCCCCGTTCCCGGCGCCAAGAAGCCTGGTCACAAGAAGCACGCCGCGGCCAAGTCTGCTGCCCAATAGCCTGTCAAGCGGCCTGCGCCGGCCTCCCGGCCGCGCAGGCTACAAACACAGGCGGAGAGAATACTTCCGCAATCCTTTGAGGCTGACCGGTGAACCGGTCAGCCTCTTTTGATTTGCGCGATGGCCCCGAGCAGCGGCGTGTGCGCCGATAGGCCTTCGCTTTCCGGTTTCCGCGCCGGGATTATATGGCTGTTGCCGCGCCCGCGGATACAAGGCAGTTCTTCCAGGTAGCCCGAAAGAACTCCTCCGGCATGTCATCAAAACTCTTCCATTGCGTCTATTTCAGCAGAGAATCGGCCCTTCGGGACACAATCGACAGGACTTCAGAAAGGAGAAATTCATGCGAACTCGATGGATACAGATGGTCATTTTACTGGCTGGGCTGGCCGCGCTGTGCAGCGCGGCGGTCTATGCGCAGACGGATGTGGCGGCAAGCATCTACGGTGCATTCAACGGAACCACTACCGGCAACGACACTATTCAGAGTCCTTCCAATGCCGCCGGCGGCCTGCTGGAGGTGCGGCACATCGCCAAACCGTGGGTTGGCTATGAAGGCACTTACGCCTTTAATCGCGCCAATCAGGTATATACCGCCGCGGTCGTCCCGTTAAGCTGCCCAGTTGGGGGGCCGTGCGGCCCCGTGCCGGCAACGGTCTCGGCCAATGCGCACGAGGTAACCGGCGATTGGATAGCGTCGGTCAAGGTTTCAACGCTCAGGCCCTTCGCGCTGGCCGGCGGAGGCATCCTCTTCGACGCGCCCGTGGGCGGGCAAGCCAGCACCACCACAACCACCAAGCCGATCTTCGTCTACGGCGCCGGCGTGGACTGGAGGCTGGTTCCGCACATCGGGTTGCGCCTTCAGTACCGTGGCAATCTCTACAAGGCGCCCGACCTGACCACCCTGTTCACCTCAACCAACGCCTTTACTCACACGGCCGAGCCCATGATCGGCGTGTATTTCCGCCTCTGAGCCGCTCCCGGTGAAGCGTGCGGGTTGGGACGTTGCGCGCCTTTGTATACTCGTCCTATGCGCACCGGGAGTTTCTTGTCTGCATGAAGCGTTTGCGGCTCCGCCTGGATTTCACTTCCTATTTCGGATCTTTCGTACCGATCATCTTATTGATCCTGGTCCTTTCTGCCGTTCCGGAAATGGCGGCGCAGGCTCTGTGGACCTCGGCAGGCCCTCCGGGAGGCGACGCGCGCGCCCTGGTCGCGGTTCCCGGCCAGCCCAGTCATCTTTACCTGGGCACCACCAACAGCTGGATCTACGAATCCCTGGATGAGGGCGCTTTCTGGCGCCGTCTCGCGCGGCTGGAGCCATCGGAAGAGGTGGTTCTGGACAACATTTTGGTAGATTCGGCAAACACCGCCGTCATCTTCGCGGGCGGATGGAAGGCCGAACAGCGCGACGGCGGGCTTTGGGTGAGCCGGGACGGGGGCAAGCAGTGGGAGATGGTGGAGGCTCTGCGGGGCCAGTCGGTTCTTTCCCTGGCGCAGGCGCCGTCGAACGCCAGCCTCCTATTCGCGGGAACCCTTGAGGGAGTCTTCCGCAGCAGCGATGGGGGTTCATCCTGGACGCGGATCAGCCCGCCGCGCAGCCGGGAGATTCACGAAGTGGAGTCGCTGGCGGTGGACCCCGTGAACCCGGATATCGTCTACGCGGGCACGTGGCATCTGCCCTGGAAGACGACCGACGGCGGCAAGAGCTGGCACAACATCAAGAAGGGGCTCATAGACGACTCCGACGTGTTTTCAATCATCGTCGATCCGGTCCGGCCGAAGACTGTCTTCCTGAGTGCGTGCAGTGGGATTTACAGGAGCGAGAGCGGCGGCGAACTCTTCCGCAAGATCGAGGGCATTCCGGCGACGGCGCGCAGGACGCGCGTCCTGACCCAGGATCCGGAGAATCGCGAGGTTGTTTACGCCGGAACCACCGAGGGTCTCTACAAGACCGTGAACGGCGGCAGGAGCTTCCAACGGATGACGGGACCGGACGTGGTTGTAAACGGCGTCTTTGTCGATCCCCAGGATTCAAATCGCGTGCTGCTGGCGACCGATCGCGGCGGAGTGCTTGCGAGCAAGGACGGAGGGGCGAGCTTTGCGGCCGCGAACCGGGGCTTTTCAGGCCGCAAGGTTGGGGCGCTGCTCGTGGATCGCAGCAATCCGGCGCGGCTGTACGCCGGAGTGGTGAACGACAAGAGCTATGGCGGGGTGTTCGTTTCCACAGATGGAGGCGAAACCTGGGAGCAGACAGGCGAGGGGCTTGGCGGCGGACTTGACGGGCGAGACGTGTTTGCCCTGGCGCAGGCGGCGGATGGAACTGTGCTGGCCGGAACCAGTCACGGAATTTTCGCACTGGACGCTACGAGCCACGTTGACGACAAGGACCAATCGTCACCATCCCAAGAGGAGAAACCAGCTTCTTTGGGGCCCCGGCCGCCGGGAATCCAGGGATCGGCCGGCGACAAGCCCGCGTGGCGGCCGAGAAACACGATCGCGAATACGAGGATGAAATCGGCCACCGAGACCCACCATGGAGCGCGCGTCAACGTGGAGAAGCAGGTGAAGGATCCTGTCCTTCAGCTGGAGAGCCGCGTCAATGCGCTGGACCTGTCGGGAGACGTCTGGCTGGCATCGACCGGCTTCGGACTGCTGACCAGCAGGGATCAGGGCGCAAGTTGGCAGGGCGGCCCGGTGATGGGCTCGAACGAATATCTTTCCGTGACCGCGCACGGAGCGCTGATGGCGGCGGCCCGCCCCGATGGAGTGGTCCTGTCCGTCGACTCAGGCTCGACCTGGATGCCGATGGCGATTCCAACCATGCTCACGCGCATCCATCGCGTCGCATTCTCAGCGGATGGGACGCTGTGGCTGGGCGCGCGCGAGGGAGTCTACTTTACTCGCGACATGGGCAAAACCTGGCTGTGGATTGAGCGGCTGCCTTTCCGCGATGTGGACGACATTTACTATGACGCGGTTATGGGTAAGGTGCTGGTGAGTTCGCGCGCCAGCGACCAGGTGTACTCGATCGATCCCAAGACGCTAAGCTGGACGTGGAGCCGGACCGGTTACGGCATCGCAGTAATTCGCGCGGCGAGCGGCCGGCTGGTGGCGGCTTCGCTGTACGACGGAATTCTGGTTGAGCCGCAGGCGGCGGGACCAGCGGGGAAGAAGTGATCGAGGCAGGGATCGGAGATCAGGGGTCAGAGATCGGGGATTCCGGCGAGAAAGAGGTGCATTTCTGTATCATCGGAGTATGCAGGCTGAGACGGCGGATTCGCGCCAGGCTTCCCCCTTTCGGAGCCACGACCCGCAGCTGGAGCCGATTGCGGCCAAGGTGCTGGCCGGCGAGCGGCTCGACGCGGACGACGGCCTCGCGCTCTTCGGCTCATCGGACGTGCTGGCGGTGGGCTGGCTGGCCAACCATGTGCGCGAACGGCTGCATGGCGACGTAACCTACTTCAACGTCAATCGCCACATCAACCCCACCAACGTGTGCGTGGCGGCCTGCAGGCTCTGCGCCTTCGGGCGCAAGAAGGGCGACCCGGCGGGCTATACGATGGCGCTTGAAGAGGCGTGGCAGACCGCGGCCTCGGGCTACTCCGAAGCGGTGACCGAGTTTCACATCGTGGGCGGATTGCATCCCGACCTGCCGCTCGAGTACTTCCTCGACCTGGTACGGGGCCTCAGGGAGCGGTTTCCCAGGGTGCACATCAAGGCCTTCACCATGGTGGAGGTGGCGTATCTGGCGCGGCGGGCCAAGCTCTCCATCGAAGAAACGCTGATCAGGCTGCGCGAGGCGGGCGTGGACTCCATGCCCGGCGGCGGAGCGGAGATCTTCGCGGCGCGCGTCCGATCCATCATCTGCGACCACAAGATCGACGGCGAGGAGTGGCTCCAGACGGCGCGGCTGGCCCACAAGCTGGGCTTCAAGTCCAACGCGACCATGCTTTACGGGCACATCGAGAACGATGAAGACCGCGTCGATCACCTGCTCAAGCTGCGCGCGCTGCAGGACGAGACCGGCGGCTTTCAGACCTTCATCTCACTGGCTTTTCACCCCGAGAACACGCTGCTCGACCATCTGCCGGTGACGACGGGGCTGACGGATATTCGCCAGATCGCAGTGAGCCGGCTCATGCTGGACAACTTCGCCCACATCAAGGCCTACTGGCAGATGCTGACGCCGAAGATCGCCCAGATCGCGCTGCGCTTTGGCGCCGACGACCTGGACGGCACGGTGATCGAGGAGAAGATCTACCACGACGCCGGCGCCACCACGCCCCAAGGCATGACCCGCAAGGAACTCTGCCGCCTGATTACCGAGGCCGGACGGATTCCCGTGGAGCGCGACACTCTTTACAAGCCGGTCACTCGCACCGAGGATAGCTTCATCGTGGCTGTGTAAGGCGGCAGACGTCGCTTGCTTTCGGCGCGAGGCCGGCAAGGTCAATCTTTCAGGAATAGAAGGTCAGGCCCGTCATCGGATAGTGTTTGCGGTTGCGCGTCCAGAGAGCGGCATGGCTTTGCATTGCGGCGGCTGCGATGAGGGCATCGCCTATCTTCAGATTGTGGCTCTTGCTGAGTTGGCGGAGGAATTCGCCGGCCAGGTGACCGATATTGTATTCAACTGGAATGCATGTGAGTTGGCCGAAGAACCGCGCGATCACCTGTTGTTCGCTGGATCGCATACCTGCCCAAACCTCCGCGGCGGTGATGGGAGAGAAAAGTATGAGTCTTCCCGTGCTTGCCAGAGCCTCCCATTGCGACAGAATCGCTTGATCCCGGGAGTGCAGGATTTCGACCACAGTGTCGGAATCGAGCAGAACGCTCATTCGATTCCCAACCGTTCAAGCCGATCGTCGTCACGCAGGTTGCGGATGTAGGACTCCGTATCCTTGATGTCCGTGCGATCCTTCCAAAGGCCAACAATTCCCATCATCGCGGCGCGCCGCTCCTCGAGGTTGCCCAAATATCGGTCCCGAACTGCTACCCGGACAAGTTCCGAGACGGAAGTGCCGGCAAGAATAGCCTGGGCGTGCAGAGCTGCCCACAGGTCCTCGTCCAGATAGAGCTGAGTTCGCTTCATGATGTATGGTATACATCACTTTTCAGCGAAGAGGACCGTTTATTCCAGGAAGTCGCGGACGAAGGGGTTCTCACTGTGCATGAGTTCGTGGAGGGAGCCGTCGAAGATGAGGCGGCCACCTTCGAGCATGAGGAAGGTGGTGTTGGGGTCGGTTTCGCCCTCGGGCAGCGGGACCATGCGGTTCCGCTCGGAGTCGAAGCGATTTGTACAGAGGGTGAAGGCGTCTTGGAGGCGGTGAGTGACGAGCAGAGAAGGCGTGCGATAGACGTCGCGCTCCTTCATCACCAGCTCGATGATGGTGGTTGATGTAACCGGGTCCAGGCCGCCGGTGGGCGAGTCGTAGAGCAGGAGTTCGGGCTTGCGGATGAAGGCGCGCGCAATGGCCACGCGGCGCTTCATGCCTCCGGAGAGGCTGGAGGGATAAAGCGAGAATGTTTCTTCGAGGCCAACGAAGCCGAGGGCATTGCGGACACGGCGGTCGATCTCCGGGTCGGGAACCCCCTCGGCGATCAACTGGTAGGCCACATTGTCGCGCACGGTGAGCGAGTCGAAGAGCGCGCCCTCCTGGAAGACCATGCCGGTGCGGGCGCGGAGGGGAAAGAGCTTTCCCTCGGGCATGTGGGAGATCTCCTCGCCGAAGAGCAGGATGCTGCCCTGGTCTGGGCGCAGCAGGCCATTGGTGAGCTTGAGCAGGACGCTCTTTCCCACGCCCGTGGGTCCGAACAGGATGCGGGTCTCCGCCTGCGCCACCGAAAAGCTGACGTGCTGAAGGACCGGCGGACCGCCGAAGGCGATGGAAACGTCGCGGAATTCCACGACCGGCGCGGCGTCCGTTGCGGCCTCCGGGATCAGGCCGGCCTCGACCGGAGCGGTCCGGGCGGATGCGGGAGTTTCGTTCATAGCGGGGGGAAGAGGGCGAGCAGCACCCTGGTGACCAGGAAGTCCACGAGAATGATGAGTACCGACGAGTAAACGACGGCCTGAATGGTGGAGCGACCCACGCCCTGGGTGCCTCCGGTGGTTCTCATGCCGTAGAAGCAGCCGATGGAGGCGATGATGTAGCCGGAGAAGAGCGGCTTGACCAAGCCCTGGATGATGTCGGGATAGCGCAGGCTTTCCCAGGCCTTGGAGAAGTACTGGGTGCCGTCCTGATGATTCAGGAAGACGGTGACGAAGGCGCCGCCGAGGAGGCCGAAGGCGTCGGCGACGATGGTGAGGAAGAAGAGCATCGAGATGCAGGCGAAGATGCGCGGGGTGACGAGTTTGCGCATGGGATCGACGCCCAGGGCGCGCATGGCGTCGATTTGCTCGGTCACCACCATCGACCCCAGTTCGCTGGCCATGGAAGACGCGTTGCGGCCGGCGACCATGATGCCGGTGAGCACCGGGCCCAGCTCGCGGATCATGGTGATGCTGACGAACTGGCCGGTGACGGCGGTGGCGCCGAACTGAGAGAGCGTGGCCGCGGACTGCAGTGCCAGCACGCCGCCGGTGAAGAAGCCTGAAAGAAGGACGATGGAAGTCGAACCGACGCCGACAATGTCGGACTGCACCAGAAACTCCGGCCAGTAACGAGGCTCGGTCCAGAGGTTCATAAACGCGCGAGCGGCGAACAGGGAGTAGTCCTGAACGGTGAGCACGAGTTGCTTGGCGGTATTCTCGATGGTATCGATCGGCATGAGATGCACCGGCTTGCGGGATAAAACAAAAACGCCGCTCCGCTGGATTGGGATGCTGCAAGGACAGAATAGCGCATGAGGCGGGGGCGGGCGCGCACCCAAGCCGGCGGCGGGGGCGGGGCATCGTAAACTGGCGTGGAAGGCGAGCAAACGTTGACCCCTGAAGCGGCTGGAAAGCTGGAAGAGTTCTTTCGCGGTTTCTCGTGCGGGGCGAGGCCGATTCTGCTGTTGGACTATGACGGGACGCTGGCGTCGATCCGGGTGGATCGGTTCAAGGCGGGGCCATGGGCCGGGGTGCGGGAGCTCCTGGGGCGTATTCAACTGCAAGGGAGGACCCGGATGGCGGTCATTACCGGGCGGCCGGCCGCAGAGATTGCGCCGCTGCTGGGGCTGGAGCCACCGCTGGAGGTTTGGGGCTTGCATGGGGCCGAGCGGCTCTACCCGGATGGGCGCCGCGAGCTGGAGGAGGCTGCGCCCGCGGTGCGGCCGAAACTCGAAGAGCTGCGTGAGAGCATGCGGCGCGACAGCCTGGGAGGACTCTTCGAGGACAAGGCTAATGGGGTGGTGATGCACTGGCGGGGGGCTTCGCGCCGGAAGGCTGAGCAAGTCGAGCGGCTGACGCGGGCTTTGTTTGAGCCGCTGGCGCAGATGGAGGGGCTGGCGCTGCTGGAGTTCGACCAAGGTATCGAGTTACGCGTAGGGCGGAACAAGGGCGGGGCGGTCGAGGCGATTCTGGCCGAGGCTGGGGCGGGAGTTGGCAGCCGAACGGATTGCCCGGTTGCCTATTTGGGCGACGATCTGAGCGACGAGGCGGCGTTCAAAGCGGTGAATCGGACAGGGCGGCGCGGGTTGAGCGTGCTGGTGCGGAGGAGGTGGCGCGAGACGGCGGCGGCGGTCTGGCTGCGGCCGCCGGGGGACCTGAAGGAGTTTCTGGCGAGCTGGCTTTCAGCTTCCAAACGCTAGAGTTTGGCGTGGCTGCCGTCGCAGAAGACGGGACTGGCTGTGTGCTTGCATCCGCAAAAATAGACGGTCCTGGATTCGGCCGCCTCGAACTTCACGGGGGTGAAACCGCTGTCCTTGTGGCTGCCATCGCAAAAGGGCTGGTTGGCGCTTTGGCCGCAGGAACACCAGTAGTAGCTCTTGCCGGCTTCCACTGCTACGGCATAGGGGCTCTTTTGGGCAATCTTCGGTTCTGGCATCGCTAGTTCTCCTGGAGGGGCAATGGAGCGATTATCGCCGAAACCGGGCAGCGGTTGCACGATCCGGGAAAGGACTGGTCGATTGTCCATGCTCTGAATGCTGGAGAGGCCGATAAGGCGATCTGAGTGCGCCGGGCGGTTCCAGGGATGCGGGGCAGACCTTCGCGCTGCTGAAGTGCCGCGGAGGTATTCTCCTGGTTAACAGCCATGAGGCTCGACGCCTGCGATTCTCTGCGACAATCACTGAGAGGTTCCTGGCGCCGGGGCGGTCAAAGTTCGGGAGCGCAGACCGGCGAGTGTCGACAGGCTTGAGATTTCAAGAAGCGAAACGGGATGAGGCGAAAGCGGAAGCAATGGTGGATCTGCTGAACTTGGCGGTGTTGGTTTGCTCGTCGGCCGGCTCGATGGCGTTGGGCATCCTGGCGGCTTACGGAATCCTGCGCGTGGGTTTTGCGGTGATGCGTCCGCAAGTCCGGCCGGCGGCGGTGAAGACGCAGGCGGAAGCGGCGCGGGTGCTGTGAAGGGTCAGGGATCAGTCGGGATTATTTCGGATTATTTCGGGTCTGATGGGCCTTGAGGCGCCCTCCTGAGTCCCGCGAACTGAAATCTGAATTGAATATAGAATCCGGTTAGCGCTTATCGATTACAGGGCGCGGAAGACCAATCGCTCACATCTCCGTTCCCATTCTCAGCTGGCGTCAGTTCGGCGGATTGCCGGGCGGTTGCGTCTGCTGCTGCAACTGCTGCTGGCGCATCTGCTGCTCCTGCATGTTGATCTGCTGCGGAGTGCGTGGCATGCCTCCAGGCGGAAAGCCGGGGCGGAAGGGAGCGGCTGGCACTCCCTGCGCAGGCTGCGGCGGCTCGTCGGCGTCCGTATCGTCGTCGTTGCCGATAGCCGGGTTGCTCGCGGAGGCCGGTTGCGCGCCCGCGGCCTGGCGAACGCTGAGCACGATCTGGCGCGGCGCTCCCTGGCCTTGGTCGCCAATCATGATGACGTTGTAGCCGGAGCCCTGAAGGAGCTGGGAGAGAACGTCGCGCGCCGGGCCTGGGCCATAGGAGCCGAAGACCCGCTCGTCGGCGGCCATGCCGTCGATCTGGGCGCCGGTAGCCGTGGAGAAGTCTCTCAATATCTGCTGCAGGCTGGAGTTTTCGGCGTCGATGCGCAGTCCCTGGCTGTCCCAGACGACGGAGGCCGGGGCCGGACTGTCGTTGGCAGGCCAATGGGGAGCTTCAGGCGCGGGCGGGGTCGCAGGCGCAGGGGCTGCCGCAGCCGGCGGGGTGAGCGGATGGGCTGCGCCGGGCCGCGTATGAGCGCGCAGCGCCGGTTGCCCCGGAGTGGATGGGGCAGCGGTTTGCTGCGCCTGCGCGCCAAGGATCTGCGCCCCCAGAAGGACCGCGGCGAACGGCAACGGAGCCAGCAGGCAGGCGCCGCGACAGTTCAATTTGAGCGGGATCGATATGCGCATGGAAATCGGCTCCCTGGCCCGGCGCCGGCGTCCGGCTCTCGACGGGCGCCGGGGCGCGGCGATTCGTTGCCCCTCCACTGTACTAGACTATCAGTGACCCGCGGACGCTCAAGAACCAGAGATTCGCGAGGCAGAAAGGATTTCAAAAGAGATGCGCCTCTGCTGGAAGGTTTGGGCCGCGGCGGGGTTAGTGCTTGTCCTGGCATTGCCGCCGGTGAGCCGCGCCGCGAGCTCGGTGAGTTGCACGACTCAGGCGGAGCTGTTGGCGACGGATCGCAATGCGCTGGCCGCGGCCGGGAGCCGGCTGGCGGAAGCCGTAATGGAGCAGGATTATTCCGCGCTGCAGGCCGCATTGCTGCCCGCCGAGGCGGCGGAGTGGGACGGGATTCGCGAGGCCGTGGAGCAGGCTGCGCCGCTGCTGAAAGGCGGACAGATCCAACTGCGGAACGTGTATCTGCTGGAAGCGAGCAGCCTTGCAGCGCCGGCCGATACGCAGTTCTTCTGCTCCAACCGGAGCGGATCGATCACCGTGACCATCAACATGCATGCGCTGCCGCCGGGCCGCTACGCGGTGGTGCTGGCGGATGCGACGGGGGCGCCGCTGGGCGGGCAGCTGGGATTGATTCTGGCCTGGGACTCGACCGGCGCGGCCCCGGCCTGGAGACTGGCGGGCGTGTCTGTGCGGCAGGGCATCTTTGATGGGCACGATGGGCTCTGGTACTGGGAGCGCGCCCGCGAGCTGGCGAAGGAAGGGCTTCCGTGGAGCGCCTGGTACAGCTATGAGGCGGCGCGGTACTTGCTGGTGCCGGTGGATTTCCTCTCCTCGCCCAATTTGGAGAAGCTTGGGAACGAGCAGGCGCAGATCAAGGGTTCGCCGCAGGACGCTTTTCCCTATTCGCTTGCCGACGGCGCGCGCAACTGGAAAATCGACGCGGTGCGGCTGGACGCGTCTCTGCGCCAGGCGGACCTGGGAGTGACTTATGAATCGACGGGCGTGACCGATCCGGCGGCGGTGCGTACCGAGGCGGTCGCCGTGCTGAGCGCGCTGCTCAAGGCGCAGCCGGGGCTGAGGGAGAACTTTCACGGGCTGTGGGCTTATGCGGTGAAGGATGGCAAGCGGACGCCGGTAATCGAGCTGCCGATGGGCCAGATACCGTAAGGCAGGGGTCAGAGATCAGGGGTCAGAGATCAGGGGTCAGGGATCAGGGAATATGGAACAGGGAACAGGGAGCAGGGAATAGGGAATAGGGAATAGGGAATAGGGAATTGAGCATGAAGGGTACGGGCTTTATTGAGCATTGCATAAGTAATGTCCGCATAGACGCGCCGGAGGCGCAGAGTTGGTTAGCCCCGCGCTTCAGCGTGGGGAAAAGGGATTCCACAAGCTCATTACGTAGTCCCATAGGGACGGCGTAAGAACATTGTTTATGCAGGGCTCAATAGCCCGTACATGAACCCAGCAAGATCGACGCGGGCTTTAGCCCCCGGGGGAAGATCCAATGTGTAATCGAACTTGATCGGGGGTTTCCTGGCGAAACCGGGGAACGAGGAGGGACGAGAGCATTGCCAGCTTTGATCGATCTGCGTTCCGATACGGTAACCCGCCCCACGCTTGAGATGCGGGCGGCGATGGCGGCGGCCGAGGTGGGCGACGACGTCTACGGCGAAGACCCCACTGTGAACCTGCTGGAACGGCGGGCGGCGGAGGTCTTCGGGCGCGAGGCGGCGCTGTTTGTGCCCACGGGCACCATGGGCAACCAGATCGCCATTCGCCTGCACACCCAGCCGGGCCAGGAGGTGATTGCCGAGTCACGGGCGCACATTCTGGACTGGGAGATGGCCACCACGGCGGTCTTCTCAGGCTGTCTGATCCGGGCCGTTTATGCCCAGCGGGGCATTCTGACCTGGAAGCATATCGAGCCTCAGATTCGGGGGCGCGGGACGCTGCGCGCCGCTACCGGGCTGATCGAGATCGAAAATACCGCCAACCTGGCCGGCGGCACGGTAACGCCGCTGCCGGTGATGGAGGAGATCTGGGCCGGCGCGAAGGAGCGCAAGCTCCCCGTTCACCTGGATGGGGCGCGGATCTTCAATGCGGCCACGGCGCTGGGCGCGGATGTGCGCGAGCTGACGCGCGGCTTCGACACCGTGATGTTTTGCCTGTCGAAGGGGCTGGGCGCGCCGGTGGGATCGATGCTGACGGGGTCGGCGGAGCTGATGGAGCGGGCGCGAATCTATCGCAAGGCCCTTGGCGGGGGGATGCGGCAGGCGGGTGTGCTGGCCGCGGCGGGATTGATTGCGCTGGAGCGGGGGCCGGGACGGCTGCGCGAGGATCACGCCCACGCGCGGCTGCTGGCCGAGGCGCTCGCCAAGGTGGAAGGCGTGGCCATCGATGTAGATTCGGTGGAGACCAACATCGTAATCTTCCGGCTGACCGGAGAGCGGAGCGCGCCTGCGCTGGTGGAGCGGCTGAAGGCGCGCGGGATTCTGGCCAGCGCCTTTGGGCCGGATGCGATCCGGCTGGTGACGCACCTGGACGTGGACCGGGCAGCTTGCATGACGGCCGCGCAGGCGCTGAGGGAAGAGATCGGAGCGGCGTGATTCGAGCGAAAGCAAGGAACCGGGCAATCCGGAAGACCGCCAAGTGAACCACGGGTCGCGAGCGCGGCTCTCTGGGAAAGCGCAACTATTCATGCGGGGAAACGTTGATATGAGCAACGGACCGGAAAGCGAGCTGGATTCCGGAAGAGATTCACCCCCCCAGGAGGACTCGATTCGCCATGAAAAAGACTGTGCTCGCGCTATTGCTTGCTCTCACCCTTTTCCCTGCGGCTTCGCTTGCGCAGGTTGTGATTCGCATCGGGCCGCCGCCTCCGGTTGTTGAAGTCCGCGGCGTGCCGCCCGAGCGCGGATTTGTGTGGATCGACGGCTATCACCGCTGGGATGGAGCCCGCTACGTCTGGGTTCCGGGCCGCTGGGAGCGTCCGCCTCATCCAGGGGCGCGTTGGGTGGCCCACAAGTGGGTGCACCGCCATGGCGAATGGATTCTGATTGAAGGCCACTGGCGTTAAACGGGGATCCTGGCAAGCCGAGGGCGGGGCGCAAGCCCCGCTTTCTTGTTGAGTGCCATCCGATTCCGTCCTAGCTTATCTCGATGACGTCACCGGCAGCCGACGCGGCGGCTTCTGCGATCGGCATCAGCTTTGCGGCTACGGCATAGAACTCCGCCGCTTGCGGGCTCTTGGGGCCGGCGAGGGCGACGGGCAGGCCGCGGTCGCCGCCCTCGCGAATGGCGGGAACCAGCTCGATCGACCCCAGGAAGGGAGCGCCGAATTGCTTCGCCGTGCGCTTGGCGCCGCCGCGGGAGAAGATGTCGATCTCCCGATGGCAGTGGGGGCAGGTGAAGTGGCTCATGTTCTCGACGATGCCGAGAACCTCGACGTTGACCTGGGCGAACATCTCCAGGGCCTTGCGGGCGTCCTGGAGGCTGACGTCCGAAGGAGTGGAGACGACGACCGCGCCGGTGAGCGGGACGGTCTGGACCAGCGAGAGAGCCACGTCGCCGGTGCCGGGGGGCAGATCGACGATGAGGTAGTCGAGCTCGCCCCAATCCACCTGCTGGAGAAACTGGCGGACCACCTGGTGCAGCATCGGTCCGCGCATCACCATGGGCTTGTCTCCCGGTGAGATGTAGCCGATGGAGATGGTCTTGACGCCGTGAGTCAGGTTGGGTTCGATGCGGTTGCCCGCGCCCACCTTGGGCGGCTGGGCCGAGCCCATCATCAGGGGCACGTTGGGGCCGTAAACGTCGGCGTCCATCAGGCCCACGCGCTGGCCCAGGCGGCTGAGCGCAATGGCCAGGTTGACGGCGACGGTGGTCTTGCCGACGCCTCCCTTGCCGGAACCGATGGCGACGATCTTGGAGACGCCGGGCAGTGCGGCGGGGGAAGGCATGGCAGGCGAATGGGCCATAGGGATCGATTGCTCCTTATTGCGCGGCCGGAGATTCTACTCCAGGCCGGTTCCAGGTGGAAACCTTCTCAGCAGGCTCAGGGTTCGATCTTCGTGGCTTCTTCCTGAGCGGCGGTAGCCAGTTTGGCCTGTTTGCGGCTGGCGGCCTCGGCCATGCGATTCTCGCGGCGGCGTAGAGCGCCCTCAAAGCGCCTTAGTTCGGCGGGGGTTTCCGGCAGCACTTCCGGAATCCGCTGGCGGCGGCCGTCGTTGTCGATGGCGACAAAGACGAGGTAGGCGCTGGCGACGTGCGCAACCTCGCCGGTACGCGTGCTTTCCGCCCAGACCTTTACGCCCACCTCCATGGATGTGGAAAAGGCGCGGTTGACGCTGGACTTGAGGGTGATCAGGTCGCCCAGGCGTGCCGGGCGGATGAAGTCGATGTGGTCCATGGCGGCGGTGACGACGTTGGTGCGCGAGTGCCGGTAGGCGGCCATGGCACCGGTCAGATCGATGAAATGCATCAGGCGCCCGCCCAGCAGAGTGCCGAGCGTGTTGGTGTCGTTGGGGAGGATGATCTCCGTCATCTCCGACTGGGTGCTGGCCACGGTGCGCGCAATCGGCTTGGCGGAACTCGAATTCTGGATGGAACTCATGGTTCGCTTACTCCATTCCCTGCTCGCGTGGGCAGGCTGCCGCATCCGGCCGGCCTAGCTGTGCGCCAACTACAATGAAACTGGAAGCGGCCGGCGCGGCGATGCCCACTATTCCAGTTTCGGCAATCGAGGCCAATAACGCAAATGTCCAGCGGACGGAGTGGACCGGGAGATGGGCTGGAGAAGGACACGATGGATAAGATCGCGGGGCTGAGAGAGATTCTAGCGCTGGACGCCAGGAACAGCTTTGCCCGCTATGGTCTGGCCATGGAGCTGGCCAGGGGTGGCGAGACGGCGGCGGCTCTGAATGAATTCGACACGCTGCTCAACGACGATCCGGAGTACACGGCTGGCTACTTCATGGCCGCGCAGACGCTGGCCGCGGCGGGACGAACGGCGGAAGCGATAGAGCGGCTCAAGGCCGGAGTCGCCTGCGCGGCGCGCACCGGAAACCGCCACGCACAGAGCGAGATGCAGGGCATGCTGGACGAGCTGGACGGGTAGTTCTATCGCAGGTTCGCGGCTGCCGGAGAGGGACTTTGGTGCGGGAGAAGATCCGCATCCGGTGCCGAAGGTAATCCCCCTCCGCCGAATCTGCATCTATACTGGCATCATGGTCAAGTATTCGATCGTTGTGCCCTTTCACAATGAAGAGGAGAACGTCACTGTCTTATATGCGCGCCTGAAGCAGGTGATGGAACAGGTGGGCGACTCCTTCGAGCTGGTGCTGGTGGACGATGGTTCGAATGACCGCACGTACAAGCTGCTGGAGGAGATTGCCGCGGTTGACAGCCGCGTGCTGGTGGTGAAGCTGCGCCGGAACTTCGGCCAGACCTCGGCGCTGGCGGCGGGCTTCGACCACGCCTCGGGCGAGGTCATCTTGGCCATGGACGGCGACCTTCAACACGATCCGAACGATATTCCCAGCTTCATCGAGAAGCTCGAAGAGGGATACGATGTGGTCTCCGGCTGGCGCAAGGAGCGCATCGACAACTTCCTCATGCGGCGCGTACCGTCGGGTTGCGCCAACTGGCTGATGGCCAAGCTCTCCGGAGTGGACATTCACGACTTCGGGACGACCTTCAAAGCCTATCGCCGCGAGGTAATCCAGAACATTCCGCTCTATGGCGAGATGCACCGCTTCATTCCCGCGCTGGCCAGTTGGCACGGCGCGTCGATCTGTGAGATTCCCATCAGAAACCTGAACCGCGAGCGTGGCCGGAGCCACTATGGGCTCGGGCGCACCTTCCGCGTCTTCTTCGATCTGCTGACCATTCGCTTCCTGCTCCGGTACATGGGCCGCCCGCTGCATTTTTTCGGGGGCCTGGGAGCGCTTGGCATGTTGGTGGGCGGTGTCATATCGATGATGCTGCTGGGAACGAAGCTGCTGCATCCGCACCAGAACGTGATGGACCAGCATGGTCCGATGTTCGTGATCGGTGCGGTGCTGATTGTGGCGGGGATCCAGATGCTGGCCATCGGCCTGCTGGGCGAGCTGCAGGTGCGCCACTACCACAGCAGCCAGAATCCCGCGCCCTACACCGTCGATCGCGTGGTGAGGCTGGAATCGCCGGAAGAGCAGAGTTTGTTGTCGGATAGGGACTGAACGGAAGGGAATAGGGAATAGAGAATAGAAAAGCCCCGCCTGGGCAATGCCTGGGCGGGGCTTGTTGTTCTTGGGCAAACTGCCGGGAGCGTTCCACTTGGTCGCTGTGACACCCAGGCCGCTTGCAGTGCGCGGCCCTCAGGGTGCATTCTTGCCGTGATATGAAAGCCATACAGATTCACCAGACAGGCGGGCCGGAGGTTCTGAAGCTGGCCGAGTTGCCCATCCCCGAGCCGGGATTGGGGCAGGTGTTGATCCGCGTCGAGGCGGTCGGGGTCAACTTCATCGAGGTCTACTTCCGCAAGGGCGTCTACCAGGCCGCGCTGCCGCTGATTCCCGGAAGCGAGGCCGCGGGCACCGTGGAGAAGCTGGGTCCGGGCGTGGCGGGATTCGCCGCCGGCGACGCCGTGGCCTCGGTGAGCGTGCAGGGCAGCTATGCCGAGTACGCGCTGGTCCCGGCCGCGCAACTGGTGAAGGTTCCCGCCGGACTGAGCATGGAACAGGCCGCGGCCGCCATGCTGCAAGGGATGACGGCGCACTACCTTTCTCACTCCACATTTCCGCTCAAGGCCGGAGACACGGCGCTGGTTCATGCCGGAGCCGGGGGTGTGGGCCTGCTGCTGACGCAGATGGCGGCGCGGCTGGGCGCGCGGGTCATCGCGACGGTCTCGACGGCCGCCAAGGCGGAACTGTCGCGCGAGGCAGGCGCCTCCGACGCGATTCTCTATACCGAGCAGGACTTCGAGGCGGACGTCAAGCGGCTCACCGGCGGCAAAGGCGTTGACGTGGTCTACGACTCGGTGGGCAAGACGACCTTCGACGGCAGCCTGAACTGCCTGAGGCCGCGTGGCCTGCTGGCGCTCTTTGGCGCCTCCAGCGGGCCGGTGCCGCCCTTCGACCTGATCCGGCTTAGCGGCAAGGGATCGCTCTTCATTACCCGCCCCACGCTGTGGCATTACGTGGCCACCAGGGCGGAGTTGGAGTGGCGCTCGGGCGATGTGCTCGGTTGGGCGGCCAGCGGCGAACTCAAGCTGCGCACCGAGCACATCTATCCGCTGGCCGAGGCCGCGCAGGCGCAGACGGATCTCGAAGCCCGCAAGACCACGGGGAAGATTCTGCTGGTGCCGTAAAAGCAGTTCTCAGAGATCAGCCGTCAGTGATCAGTCGGGTCGAATTGTGAATGAGTGTATCGCCAAAGCGGTTTCAATCGTGAGAACGTCGCCAGAGCTTGATGATGAGGCGATGTACGGACGGCTCGTTTCCTGCGGCATGAAACGAAAGCTTGCAGCGCGGCTGGTGGAACTCCTTCCGATGGCATACGCCCGTGTCTTGCTGGAGAATTCAGGAGTCAGATTTCCAAACTGTTATGAGCGGAGGCTGCAGGACGGCATGTTGGACAAGCGACCACTTTCCTCCGAGCCTGTTTGGAATGCGGCCTTGGAGTTTGCTAGCGTCGAGGCAGCCAGTGGGGTTTCTAAGCAGGACTTCATGGCCGTGGCAATGCGTAGCGCAGAGTTTCAAGCAGCGAATGAGCTGCTCAATGGTGGTTCTAAACTCAGCGACATCAGGTTCACTCCCTGCCTACTTCTCTGGCCTGAGGAAGGGCCGGAATTGTAGCTGGGAGCCGGGTGCCCTGGTCTGGATATTCAGAACGTGATGAACTGAAAACCTAACCGCGATTCGATGGGAATTGGATTATGAGCAAGATTCTGATTACGCCGAACGATCAGGTCTTCGTCCTCACCGGCGCGGGCATCAGCGCGGAGAGCGGCCTGCCTACCTTTCGCGCGTCGGACGGGTTGTGGGCGGGGCATTCCATCGAAGATGTTTGCACACCGGAGGCCTTGAGGCGCAATCCGGCGCTGGTGTGGGAGTTCTACTCGGGCCGGCGGAAGGATGGAGCCAAGGCCGAGCCGAATCCGGCGCACGTGACGCTGGCGGAGTTGGAAGCGCGGCTGGGCGAGCGCTTCTTTCTATGCACGCAGAACGTGGACGATCTGCACGAGCGCGCGGGTTCCGTGCGCCTCGTGCACATGCACGGGGAGCTGTCCAAGGCGCGCTGCGAGCGGGAGTGCGGACGCCCTCCGGTTGAGGATCGCGCCATCTATCGCAGCCTGGACGAGGTGGGCCGCTGCGCCTGCGGCGGGCGGCTGCGCCCGCACATCGTCTTCTTTGGCGAGATTCCGCTGGAGATGGACCGCATTCAAAGAGAGATCCGCAAGGCGACGCTGATGTTGGTGGTGGGGACTTCGGGGTCGGTGTATCCGGCGGCCAGCTTTGTGCATTGGGCGCGGCAGGGCGGCGCGCGCACCGTCTACGTCGGACCGGAGCCGCCGCTGAACGCCACGGCGTTTACGCAGGTGGTCGAGGGCAAGGCCGGGGAAGCGCTGCCAGGGTTATTTGTCTTATAGTCGCCCATCGGCTTCGCCAACCCGCGAGCGATGAAACTGGGTGCCCCACCCTCCCCCGTTTTTGTTTTTGCGGTTAGGGTGGGTTCGCGCAATTCTTAAGATTGCCTTTGTCTTGTTGAACTTACTACTGGGCTTCTTCGTAGCGGAGGCAGCAGCCGGCTATTCCCCAGGTTTGGCTCGCGCCGTGATGAACTCTTTGCGCCGGAAGCGAAGCCCGGTCCAGTCCTCGTCGATGGCTACGGCGCGTACAGTGTCGAAGCCGGCGGTGCGCAGGGCGTTCCAGCCCGTGTCGCGATTGAAATCGCATTTGTACCTCTTCGATGTGCCCTTGGGATAGGCGAACCAGACGATGGCGTCGCCTTTTGCTCGGGCGGCTATTGGCGGTACCAGCGCGTCAACCTCGTCTTGGCGTGTCACGAACGCGAGCGAGAAGCGGATCTCGGGGATGGATTCAACGGCGCGGCGGATGACGATGCCTCCCAGGCGCGCGAGCTCCGGCTCAAAGCTCGCCGGCGCATTCAGGACAAGGATCTCCCGCTGATCCTTGAGGTTGAGTTTCTCGAAGACGGCAGCCATGGATCCTCCTGACTGAGCGCAGCGGCGGGGCGGGGGTTGAGTTTCGTCGCCGGCCGGGAACGCTGCCGCCAGCGCCGCGAACCATGGGAACAGAATCGGGAAGACGGAAGCCCCGCTCCGCGTATGGGATTCATGCTACACGAGGATGGGACACCGGGGAACGGATGGGACAACCGGGTGGTGGTGCATTCTCAGAATGCTGACAATCCGAGCGGAACCGCCGCTTTCTGGAATATCGACGGGGCACAGTGCCTAATGTAACGGGAGTTCCCCCGGCTCTGCCGGGGTGGCAGCAGCAGTTTGACATTTACGGGAGTCGGTTTTTAGGTCGGCTCCTGTCGATGCAGTCGCACGCCGAATGATGATCGGGCTTTTGC
>Ga0326728_10001646_pt1 | contig 78081 bp, 78 predicted proteins | sample MB3enrmetagenome_FD_207602 | JGI IMG/M metagenome (GOLD analysis project Ga0326728, IMG submission 207602) | Lab enriched peat soil microbial communities from McLean, Ithaca, NY, United States - MB31MN | ecosystem: Environmental > Terrestrial > Soil > Wetlands > Peat | place: USA: New York...
AAAGCCAAAGTCACCATGAGAAAATCCTACGGCTTCCGTACCTACCGTGTACTCGAACTCGCCCTCTATCACTCACTTGGCAAGCTGCCGGAACCGGAGTTGACCCACGATTTCTTCTGACGAGCCAGTATTTGAGCACTTGCATCAAACACGCGCGGGAACTTCGGATTAGCCTTGACTTTGATCGGAATGGTGCGCCGCGAGATACCCACGGCATGCCCCAGACCATTTCCAAGTGGAAGTGTTCGATAGAACCTATCCAGGCGGTCGGAGCTAGTTCGCTAATTCCATGTCGATCGACCGCAGGACGATAAACCCGGCAATGCGAGTCGTTCCCAGGCTCCGCTGGTAAACCAGCGAAACGCGCACCAAGCGGCAACCGGCCGGCGTGCCAAAGGAAACCTGGTCCTGAGTCTCGTTTTCCGCGGACAAGTCCCGCCCCCCGCCCAAACTCCTGGCGCCATTCATGTCCGTAATGCGCCAAGTGAGGCCGGTACCGGCTGCGATCCCGGAAGTGCGGTACCGGAACCTCAATGTGTAAACCCGATTCTCCCGAACCGGCACAAACTGGAGGAGCACTTCGCAACGCTCCGGTTGGCGCCCGGAGAACGTGAGCCGCAGCCCGCCCGGGCCCTCTTCACTCGCAGGGGTGATGCCATCCATCTCAGGCAGCCGCCAGTCGAAGCCCTGTGAAGTGGGCGCCACCGTGAAAGCGCCATTCGTCAGCAGGGACCGCGCGGTGGAACTCCGCGCGCCAAACGGGATTCGATGCGTCTCGGCGAGTCGGTTCCAAATATCGAGAGCCTGGTCGACGCGGTTTCGATCCAGCAGCCGATCGCACACAGCCAGCAGAAGCGGCGTGTCGGACTGCCGGTTATCCTCGAGTACTCGCTGGGTCGGTGGAGCGACGAGATCGATGCGATTCTGCCCCGCCAGGTAGGAGAGGTAGCTTGCGCGGACAGCCGGGCTGCGTATCGCCAGGCGATCGATCAGCTTTCCATCCTCTTCCATTTGCCCGCACAGGCGAAACAACGGTAATGGATCGCCATAGGCCATGGCTGCCGCCTGCTTGGCCCAAAACCAGAACCGCGGCGGATCGTTGCGCCTAAAATAGTAGTTCGCCAGCGTCCATTTCGGCAGGTACTGCGCGTCCTCTTGAACCGCACGAACCAGGCATTGCTCGGTCCGCGCGTTGTCGTCACCGGCCTCGTACTGCAAACCGAGGTCGATCCAGGACTGCGCATCGGCCGGATTCAGAGCCACGGCGCGTTTCAGCGCCTCGATCGCTCTTGCCGGGTGGTCGTCGGAAGACAGGATGGCCAGGCGGTAGTAATAGGCCGCTTGGCCGGGTGTAATGGCAAGAGCTTTCTCCGTCCCCGCCAGGGTCTCTTTCCGGAACCAATAGTCGGCCCATCCCAAGTCCAGGGACCACACGGCGGCCGCCGCTAAGCCAGCGGCCGCGATAGCGATTGCCAGAAGCCGCGCCATTCGAAACCACATCACGGAGCCTGCTGCCGGATCAACGCCGCCGTACCGGAACTCAAGGCGGCCCGGCGGCCGAACACCGTGGTCCACCAGGTCACGTTCATCTGATTCGAGGAACGCAGCGTCAGTTCCGCTTCTCCCTGTGCCCCGTCATCCGAGGTCCAGGTAAGTTTACACGATTTCCCATTCGGTGATTTGCCCTGCACCCTAAACTGCACTTCGGGCGAGATCGCCTGATCGGGAATCCTGTATTTGGCCCGGTAACTGCCCACCAGGCTTCCGTTCTCTTCCGCCAGGATGAACTCCACGTAGGTCGCCGGATAAAGATTGGGGTCCGCCTTGGCCGCAGTCTCCGGAGCGTAAAACCAGTTCCCCGCAAACGAAACCTCGTGCGTCGCCGAGATGGAGCGTGGGGGTTCCACCTTGGCTGTCTCAGGCGCCACCCGGGGAGGCCCCGTAGCGGCAATCGGGTTGGGCGGCAGGGGGTCCGTCGCTGGAGAAGAGCCAGAAGGCTCCGGCGGGTTCGGTTCGGCGGCAGCCTCATCATTTCCAATTGCGGTCTGGCGAGGGTCGGGGCGCGGCGCTTCGCGGGGCGCCGTCGAGGCGGCATGTGGCGCCGCCGACCTGCTAGCGTTTCCCGAGGACGGCAGTGGCGGCACTTCATCGCCCGGTCTGCCAGCGGCCGGTCTGTCGGGCAGGTCCGTTTTGTGCTTGGGCACGACCCGCGCTGCCTCGGGGGCACTCTGCCCGATGCACCAGAGGCCAACGCCAACCACCGCCAGCCCGATCAGAACCCAGAACCAATGTCGCAGGCCGAAATGCAGCAGTTGGTAACCGGGCGCCGGCGGAACCGGCGGCGGCGCCCACTCCAATGCGGCTTTCGGACTGTTCGACAGGCTCTCATCATACTGGCGGCGTTTCTGTGAATCCGAGAGGATTGCCAGAATCTCGTTCAGCCGCTTCATCTGGTACTCGGCCATGGCCTTCAGCCGCCCGTCCGGCTGGCCGTCGGGATGGAGCAGGCGGGCTAGTACCTTGTAGGCTTGCCGGATCTCTTCGATCGTCGCATCCTGCGGGAGCCCGAGTTCCTCGTAGTAATTCATGCCGCCACCCGTGATGAGCAGGTGTTTTGCAGGTATGACGTTTGCATGACTAAACCGGCCGCGCCCCGGACCGCTTGCATTCCCGCCTCCGTAGGTGTATTTTAGATGAAAGACGAAGCCATCGGAGGCCGAAATGTCGAAATTCGGGTTTTTTTTCGTTGCTGCTGCAGGTGTTTTGTTCGTGGCCGTGGGGGCGCCGCTCTCGATCGGGTTTATCAGGTCGACGGGAGACTTCCGGGTTGACGGTTCCACGATTCGGCAGAACGGCACCCTGTTCGATGGCACCGTGGTAGAAACTACGGCGGCGCGCTCGGTGATCGAACTGGCCAGCGTCGAGATCACGCTATCCCCGGATTCGCGGGCCAAAGTCTTTCGCGATCGCACCATCCTGGAGAAGGGCACGGGGGTGGTGAGAGAAGCCGGAAATCACGTCGTCGAAGCGGACACGTTGCGCATCTCGCCCTCCGCGAAGGATAGCGTGGTGCAGGTTGACGTCGACTCTCCGTCGAGCGTTACGGTTGCCGCCCGCAGCGGCACCGCCGAGGTGCGCAGCGCTTCCGGCATTCTGGTAGCCAGCGTCCTTCCGGGCATGGCGCTCGCCTTCGATTCGCAGGCAGGCGCTGCCACCGCTTTCAAGGCGACGGGTGTCGAGAAGTCCAAGGACGGCAAATACCTCCTGACCGATGACACAACCCACGTCACCGTCCAACTGGAAGGGCCGGATCTGGAGAAGTACGTTGGCAAGTGCGTCGAAGTCACCGGCTCCATCATTCCGGGTGCTACGCTCGCTGCCACGGCTTCGCAGTTGATTCAAGTGGCCACCATCAAGACTGTTTCATGCCGTAAGGTCGCAGGCTATATCCCCGGCGCAGGCGCGAAAGCCGGGCTTTCCACCGGTGCAAAAATCGCGATCATCGGCGGCGTTGCGGCGGGCGGTACCGTGGCCGGTCTGGCTGCCGCCGGCACATTCGCCGGAGCGCCGGCCGTCAGTACTCCGTAAGGGTAGGCGAGTCGCCGCGGGGGCTGGCTGTACTGGCGAATGCACGTCGTTCTGGCGGCATTTCTCTTTCTCGCCATATGCACGGTTCGTGCCCGCCGAGTGGCGGGTGGGGCTTCCGAGCAGGCTCTGCACACCCTCGTAGGCCACGGAACACGGCGCATGCGCGGCCCCGACTTTTGTCCCCTCGTGCCCTTGTAGTTTGCGGTTGCATGGGGTGTTGTGCAATGGGGCAGTGGGCACGCCACCTGCGCGTTTGACACGGAGACCGCGGTGGTCCGTTGGGCCACGTTTCTGGCGGTCTTCCTGGTCGGCATTTCTTCTTTGTGCGAAACCGAGGTTTGCCACCGGTTTCGTTCCGCGATGCTCTGGCTCGGTTTTGTGGTGGTGGCAGTGGCCGCCGCCCTGTTCGCGTCCGTGATCGCGCCGGCCTAGCGCACCGGCACCGTTCTGGTAACCGCGGAAATCTCCGTTGTCATCGCGCTCATGTGGGCGCGCGGCCGCACCGGCGTCCGGCCGGTTGGGGCGGTGCTTCTTGCGGCCCGATCCCATGCGGATGTGCCGTGAGCTTGCCATTCCCTCGCTTCACATGGCTGCCGCTCACCCTCGGTTCGGCGTCGGTCTCGGCGCTTGACCCACCGTGTATCCCCGCCATGCCATCATCGACTTCGGCGTCTTCGCCAACCAGGCGCACAGCGACTGGCTTTAGTGAACCGCCCAAGGCGGCATCCCCTTCGGCATGGTCGTGGCCACCATCTTCTCGTGGTGCTTAAGCCTTGCCTTCCGGTCCATCTGGGGCATCGGTGTCACTGCCGTGTTTCTTCACGCACATGTGAATTACGCCGTCTCCCGCCCCGCCCTCGGCTCGTGGCCCATCCTCATCGTCGCCGTGCTCGCCACCCGCCAAAGTGAATCGCAAGCAAGGACCCCCTGACAAATGAAGAGCGGAAACCGGCCTTGGGGCCATGGGTGAGTACGTCATCCATGCGCGCCGAATGGGTTTCAAAAAAGCTTCGTCTGCCTGTCACGAATTATTTCCAAAGTACGCTTATGCTCAAGGGAGGAGATTATGCGGGAAAGCATGAAGCTGTTTCTTGCGAATACTCCCGGTGATTGCAGTTCCATGACTTCCGGTACCCTACCGGTACCTAACCTTATATAGTATTGAGAACATTTCATAGCATTTAGTACATTGGTGAACGTTCAAGTTCTGGACTGATGATGGGGTTCGCGGAATTGGAGAACACGGCCTGGTTTGGAATTCGCGTAAGGTCGCGCTGCGAGTTTCGAGCGCACGACGACCTCTGTCAACGTGGTTTTGAAGCCTTCCTGCCGCTGTGCTCCGTAAGGCGGCGTTGGTCTGACAGGGTCAAGACACTGCAGGCTCCCATGTTTCGTGGGTATTTGTTTTGTAGGTTTGCGCTGCCGGATCGAATCAGAGTCTTGAATGCCGCCGGCGTGGCTCAGATCGTCGGGTACGGGAATATCGCGGTCCCCATCAGCGAAACCGAAATCCGCTCCGTTCAGACGTTAGTGGCTTCCAAAGTCGCCTGTACGCCGTGGCCCTATCTGCACGCTGGCCAACGAGTGTCCATCGATCACGGACCGCTCGCGGGCGTGGAAGGAGTGATCATCAGAGCGGAAAGCGGAAAGCCGCGAGTAGTTGTTTCGGTTGCCATGCTCCTCCGCTCCGTCGCGGCGGAAATCGAACGGGACTGGATCAGCCGCGTTGAGGACTATCGGCTACAAGTCGGCGCAGCGTAGGTAGCCGGCTCTGTGTTGAGGCGATCACGCGGAGGATCCTTGGATTATTCGCGTTCAAGTTGAGCCTAATCATCCAGGGCTAGGCGAGCAGGCCGCGGAGTCCTTTCGAGTCGGCTGCGAGGCGGGGCAACCGTGCTCCGATTGCCGGATAACGGCGTTCAGTTGGAGGGCGCAGGGTGGCAGGTCCGGCAATCGGATGTTGGCAGGGATGTTGGTTCTCCTGGCCTTGTGCTTCCCGATTCCCGTGGTGTTCAACTTGCGACACAGTCGCCAATCCAACGCGCTCTGCGCAGGACTGACCGCCCCGCACCGCTGGGGTCGTACCGTGCGGACGAGGCGGGTCTCGTCTTGAAACCTCAGGCGCACCGGAAGGTCTGCTACCAACTCTGGAGTCAGCAGGGTTGCCAGCGTTTCGGGGGGTTCTTCTTCCACTCCGCCCGGGCAACCGGATCGCTCTTGGGATGGTGAGTGTCCGCGGCCACTTTCCGCCACCCGTGCCGCGCCAACAGACGATACACAACCGAGGGTGCGACCGTCCGGCCCAGTTTCCCGGCCAGCGCGGCGCGTAGCGGCGAGACCACCAACACTCGAGCCTCGCGGGCTTGTTCGGCCCAAGGGGCCAAGAATGCCTTTTCCTCTTCCACCGTCATCAGAGCGCGCCGGCGACCACCCCAAGGCGGGAAGGAACAAGCCCCTTGAAGCCCTTCACGGAAGCGGCGCTGGAGCCGCGGAACGCTGGCCCGGCCCACTCCGAGCAGAGCCGCCGTTTGCTCCAAGGTCGTGTGAGCCAAGGCGGGCATAAGAACGGCTTGGGCGGCGAGCAGAGTCTTCGCGTCGGCGGCCTGTGCGACCGCGGCGCGCGCCTTCACGATGAGTTCGGGATCGATCCGGCGAGGTCTAGCCATGCACCCAGTATGCCACACTTAGTCTCATCTTGAAAGCGAAGTCAGAGTAGTACTGCTGGGTCCTGATGTCTTGACACACGTGATCCGTTCGTGATACGCTGGCCTACTTCCTGCAACTTCGGTCGCTGCAGTGATGCGGTAGCCACGTTACAGACGCGTTTCCAAGCCTCGTCAGGCCCCTTGAAGTCCGGTCAATGTGACCCAAAGGGCGAAGCTTGGTTCAAAGGCCGTTCGTCGTACGCCGGCGCTTCGGTTTCTAAGCACCCGAGAGCTCGATCGAGCCACTGATCGACGCTCATCAATCCTGCCAAGTGGGGGCTAGCCCATGAATGAGATTCGAATACACCACGTCACCTTCCGTGTGACGGACCAGGAACTCGAGCGGATCAAGACCGCTTCCGATCGTCAGGGAGCCCGCTGCATCTCCGACTTTGCCCGTGCCATCATGCTAGGCAGCGCCGAATCGGACACTGGGGCGAATTCCGCCGACTTCTCCAACGTCAACGCTAAGCTAGTCTCCTTCGAACAGCGCTTGGCCATGATCGAGCTCCATGTCTCGCGATTAGCCGATGCGCTCCCGGATTCCAAAGCCGAACCCGTTCACTCCGAGAACTGAGGTGCCGTCATGCGTGTGCTTCTCTCAACAATATTTCTCGCGGTAGCCGCTCTCGCCCAGCAACCGCAGTCAAACCGCGCCGCCACCATCCCCGAACAGGGGGCGAATCTGCCCGCCCAGGCGCTCGGAGCCAATGACCTCATCGCCGTCTCCGTCTACGACTCCCCCGAGCTCAGCCGCACCATTCGCGTCGGCGCCGATGGTCTCATCCGCCTCCCAATGCTCAAGCAGCAAATCAAGGCGGAAGGCCTCTACCCGGCCGATCTCGAAACCGCCATCGCCAAGGCGCTTCGCGACGAGCAGATCCTGGTCGACCCCTTCGTCACCGTCACCATCGCCGAATATCACAGCCGTCCCATCAGCATCTCGGGCGCCGTCAAGATGCCCCTTGTTTTCCAGGCCGAAGGCCCCATCTCGCTGTTGGAAGCCCTGGCCCGCGCCCAGGGCCTCCGCGAAGACGCCGGCCCCGAAATCCTGGTCAGCCGCTCGCAACCCGGCCCCGATGGCGCTCCCGTCACGCTCACCCGCCGCGTCACCGTCCGCACCCTGATCAACGAGGCCGACCCCGCCGTCAATATCAAGCTCAGCGGCGGCGAGGAGATTCGCGTCCCCGAGGTCAGCAAGATTTACGTGGTCGGCAACGTCAAGAAGCCGGGCGCCTACCCGGTCCAGGATGGTTCCGAAACCACCGTCCTGCAAATGCTGGCGCTCACCCAAGGTTTGGAGCCGTTCGCCAACAAGAACGCTTTTATCTACCGCCGCGAAGCCAACGGCAGCAAGAACGAAATCCCCGTGGAGCTTGACAAGATCCTGCAGCGCAAATCTCCGGACGTCCCGCTGGTCGCCAATGACATCTTCTACATCCCCGACAACAGGGGCAAGCGCATCGGCGTGAAGGCCATCGAAGCCATCATAGGGTTTGGCACCGGGGCCGGATCTGCCGCGCTCGTATACGGAGTGATGCGCTAGAGCGGTTCCAACGCCGCCAAGAGCTTAACACCATGCCTGAAGACAAAGAACTTCGCGCGCTGCCCGCTCCGGCCGGCAACGGCAACGGTAACGGCCATGTACCCGCGGTCCCCGAACCGATCACGGTCTACCCCTCGTACGCCTACGCCCAGCCCGAGCCCGAAGAAGCCGCCGTCCCCCTCGCCCACTATCTGTGGATCCTCAAGCGCCACAAGTGGAAGATTTTCGCCTTCGTCCTGGTCGCCGTCGTCTCCACGGTTGTGATCTCCTCGCGGCTTACCCCTATCTACGAATCCACCGCTACTATCGACATCGACCGCCAGGCGCCCTCGGGCATCGTCGGCCAAGCCGCCAACAACCCTGTCGACCTCTGGGACGCCGACCAGTTCCTGGCCACCCAGATCAAGATCATCCAGTCCGATTCCGTCCTCCGCCCCGTCGCCCAGCACTTCAAACTCGACGTCACGGAAGCCGCCACCCCCGCGGGCCGCCCCGCCATCCCCACGGCGCGCGCCACCAACGCCCCCGTCTCCCTCGGCGGCCTCAAGGTCACGCGCCCGGCCAACACGTACCTGCTGCTTATCAGCTTCCGGTCGCCCGACCCGGAACTGGCCTCGGATGTCGCCAACGCAGTCGCCGACAGCTACATCCAGCACACCTACGACATCCGTTTTCGCGCCACCGCCGGCCTCTCCGCCTTCATGGAGAAGCAGATCGAAGAGTTGAGGGCCAAGATGGAGAAATCCTCCGACGCCCTGGCGCAGTTCGAAAAAGATCTCAGCGTCATCAACCCCGAGGAGAAGACCAGCATCCTTTCGGCCCGCCTGCTGCAGCTCAACACCGAGTTCACCAACGCGCAGGCCGACCGCGTTCGCCAGCAGGCCGCCTACAATTCCGTCAAGAACGGTTCCATGGAAGCCGCCCAAGCCTCCACCCAGGGCGAGCAACTCCGCCGGCTCGCAGACCGCCTCGATGAGGCCCGCGAGAAGTTTGCCACCGTCACGGCCCAGTACGGCGCCAGCCACCCCGAGTACAAGAAGGCGCACTCTCAAGTCGCCGAACTGGAGCGCCAACTCGAAGCGTTGAAGGCGAACATCGTGAATCGCGTCAGCCTGGAGTACAAGGAAGCCACCAACCGCGAGTCCATGCTGGCCAGCGCGGTGGCCGACACCAAGGCCGAGTTCGACCGCCTCAACGCGCATTCCTTCGAGTACAAAGCCCTCAAACAGGAAGCCGACAGCGACAAAGGTCTCTACGAAGAGTTGGTCCGCAAGATCAAGGAGGCCGGCATCAACTCGAGCTTCCAGAACAGTTCCATCCGCCTGGCCGATTCCGCCCGCCCGGGCCTCTACCCGGTTTACCCGAACGTGCGGCTGAACGCCATCCTGGCATTCCTCTTTTCCACACTGCTCGCCGTCGGCCTGGCCGTCATGGCGGATGCCTTCGACAACACCGTTCGCGACCCCGAGGACATACAGCGCACTCTGAAGACCGAAGTCCTGGGCTCGCTCCCGGTGGTGAAGCAGTGGCGAAACCGGCTGCTTCCCGGCCGGGACAAGGCGAACGGGACTACCGCCCTGGTCAAACACAGCGGGCGCAACGCGCAGGAGGCGGCTTTCGAGGAAGCCATCCGGACGCTACGCGATTCCATCCTGCTTTCCGACCTCAACAGCCGCCCCCGCAGCCTGCTCATCACTTCCGCCACACCGCGGGAAGGAAAGACCACCGCCGCGGTGCGCCTCGGCATCGTACACAGCCAGCAGAAGCGCAAGACGCTCATAATCGACGCCGACCTCCGCCGCCCTGGGATTCACGAGCGGCTAGGCATCGCGAACGAGCGGGGACTATCCACGGTGATCAAGGGCGAAGCGGGCTGGCGCGAGGTCGTGCAGAAATCCGAGGGCTATCCGGACCTGGACATCCTCACCGCCGGCCCGGCCTCCCGCAGCGCCGCCGACCGCCTGGGTAGCACGCTCGAACAACTGTTCGCCGAAGCCGATCCGGAATACGATCTCATCATCGTCGACTCCCCCCCGCTCCTGGGCTTCGCCGAGCCACTTCAGATGGCCGCGGTGGTGGATGGAGTGGTGGTGATGACTCTGGCGGGCCAGACCAACCGGAACGCTGTCAGCAGTGTGATCAGCAGCTTGAAAAGAGTGAAGGCGAACGTGGTTGGCGTGGCGCTGAACGAGGTACGCAAGGACATGAGCGACCGGTATTATTACTACGGGTACTACGGGAAGTATTATTCGAAGTATTATAAGCCGACGAAGGCGTAGAGGGTGTAGCCGCCGATGTTGGGCCAGATTAGTTCGCATTTGGGGCGAAAACACTCAAAAAGCATCTTTAGCCGCAGATGAACACAGATGAACACGGATAAGCAATGCTTCTGCGTTCATGCTTGCTCATCCGGGGGCGATAATTCGGCGGGGTGTTCGGAAATGGGATTGGGTTCGTTTGGTATGGCGGGGGCGGCGGCGCGGAGGAGCAGGAAGTTTTGGAGGGCCCGCTGGTAGATGCAGTGGAGGCGGGTTTCGTAGCGGTGCATCAGGCCCAGGCTGGGCTGGTTGGCCAGGTCGGTGAAGGCGGCGGCCATGCGGTCGAGTTCGTCGCCGGGTTGCTGGGCGGCCACGCGGTTTTCGAAGATGCGGGTTTCCAGGGCCCATGCGCGGCGCATGCGCCAGTAGGCCGCCACCATTTCCTCGATGAAACCGAACTCGACGCCATCGGCGGGCTGGTAGCGGTCGAGGTGCTGGGCCAGGAGGGCGTCGAAGCCGGCGCGGGATTCGTTTTGCATGACGACGCAGCGGGCCAGGAGGCCGTGGCGGGTGGCATTTTGAGAGGAGCGGCGCTTCCCTTCGGGGGTGGCCGGTCCATTGGAGCGGGCGCCGTTGGCGCGGGCTGCTAGAGTTAGTCTTAGTGAAGGCATGGTGTTGGATAGGTGTTTAGAGTATTGGGTGCGGAGGAGCGCGTGGCGGCAAGGGGGCGAACATAGGCGAGCTTCGCTCGCCGGGCCGATTGACAATCGGCCGCAGGTTGACAACCTGCCCCACATAAATCACTTTTGGGTCATTTGGGTTTTGAATTTGCGGATCATGTCGGCTTCATATGGGTTGTGCCACCACTCGCCGCCGTGCCCCTGGCGCTTGGGATAGGCCTTTCCTACGGCCCAGATGGCCAGGGCTACGGCGAAGACCAGGTCGTCGTGGGTTCCTTCACGCCAGGCGCCCAACTGTTCGTTTCCGGCGGCGGAGACCTTGACTTGCATGGCCATCAGCTCCGCCAGTAACGTGGGGGCATCCTTCAGATCCGCGGCGATGCGCAGGCCGCCTTGTTGCAGGAGCGCCTGGAGGCCGACGATGAGGTTCCGCTTGGGAACGCGGTGGGCGCCCTGGCACATGTTTTCGGTATCGCCCGCGGTGATGGTGACCGGCAGGAGAGCCGCGTTGGGCCGCGCAGCACGAAGCATGTCCACCACGGCCACCCCCACCCCGGTGTTGTCCACGGCCAGGTGGACCGGGCCGGTGAGCTTCGGCGAGCGGGCGATCTCGACGGCGCGCCGCACCACGTCCGGATACGGCGTCCCGATGGGCACGCGTTCCAGGTGGCGCAATTGGAGCTGGACCTCTTTGCGGAAGGCCCAGACAGCGGGGTTGAACTCTCCTTGGAGCACGGCCCGCTCGACCACGGCGATGGCCGTGAAGTCGTGGGCTTGCCCCAAGTCGAGGCCGATAAAGAACGATTCGAACATAAAGACGATTCCTGGCCACAGATGGACACGGATAAACACGGATTCGCGGCGGACTTTAGAGATGGAGAGGCTGCACCTCGTTGGTGATGGCGCTGTCCAGCAGGTCGCGTTGGAAAATTGCGGTCACCGAATCCCCAAACTCGCAGAGGTATTCCTGACGGAAGCGGCGCTCGCCCATGGTGGCGCGCTCCTCCTCGAGGAACTCCGGCCGGATGCGTGGGCAGTCCGTGGCGGGGGCACTGATGCGCTCCCAGTCCGGCCCGCCGTGCGCCCAGGTTTCATAGAAGAACCCCTGCTTGCCGGAGGGCGTGCTCATCAGCCAGAGGGTTCCGGCGCTGACTGCCAGCATGGGGCGGATGGCCATGTACAGGTCGTCGGCGACCCGCGCCGCTTCATCCACGAGCAGCAGGGAGACGGCGGAGAACCCGCGGATGGTGGCTTCGGTTCCGGGCAGGCCGACAATCCGCGACCCGTTGGGGAGAGCCAGGGAGATCTGGTTATCGCCATCCCCCTTGGGCGCGACCCCCAACCTGCGCGAGAAGGCGGTGGCCTTGCGGAGGAACTCACCGCTCTGGCGCGCGCTGGGGCTGACGACCAGGGTCAGGCTGCGGGCGTGGTGGTACGCCTGGTGGACGGCCTTAGCGGCGGTCACGGTGGATTTGCCCCACTGCCTGGTGCAGTTGAGGATTCCCCGTTTGGCGCGAGTCTCCAGCACGCGTGCCTGGAGACTGTCGGCCGGGAACCCGAGGGCATCCCGAACCCAGTGGGCCGGGCCCAAGGAATCCGCAGAGGGAGCAGGAGGCGCAGCGCCTTTCGGTCTGGTTTTCATTTGCCACATTCCTGATTCGAGAGTAGCAGGGGAAAATCGGGCTGGCGGTGTAGCTGGCGGATAAGTCTCATGGAATGAACGAAAGAAAAAGTTCAATTCCGTGTGAATGCCAACTGGCGGCGCTACGCTTCGGTACCTACGGGGATGAAAACGGGCGCCGGTGGGAAGATCCTGGGGAGGTGCGCCGAGGCGGTATGGACCGGCTCCGTTCTGGCGTCAACAAGCCCGTGCGTGAATATGGCCGGGGCGCGTTTTGGGAATTTACGATTGAGGCTCCTGCCGCAAGGTGGGAGGCCCGCCAGGGAAAGTCCGCTTTCTTCCAGCGTCCCCCGTCTCCGGCGGCAGGAAGACGTTATGTCGAACCTAGTATACCGCCGTTGCTGTGGAATGGACGTCCACAAAGACATCCACGGTCCGCCTAGATAGAATAATGTGCCACCATCAGAAAACAACCTATCTCACATGCGTCGGTGATGCTAAGGACCCGTCGACTTGGAGTGGGATTCCATATCACTTTCTCGAGGCAGGGCGGAGAATCGGTCTCATCGACGAGGGCCTTAGTCTGGGCGGCGACGGCCGCAATCGGACGTTACAGCGCATCTTGTGGAACTCAGCCACGGTCTTGCGTGGCCGGCGCCATGGGGGTTTTCAGTATTCAAACTGGTTCCTCGAGAACCTGTATGCCCCATTTCAAAACAGACTCGCCGGCAACCGGGCAGTTAATTGCTTTCAAATGTATCCGCTGTCTATCGTCAGAAATCCGTCAATCGAGAAGTGGTTTTACATAGACATGACGTTGCGCCAGTTGTTCGACTTTTATGGTGCCAAACTCGACAACCGTACCGCGGCGGACGCGATGCAGCGCGAAGGTGACGGATATCATGCCGCTCAAGGCGTCTTCACCCTCAGCCAGTGGGCGGCGGACAGTGTGGTCTGTGATTATGGTGTCCGACCGGAAAAAGTCCGCGCCGTTGTTCCGGGTGCCAACGTTGATCCCGACATTTATTCGCATTGGTTTTCTCAGACCCCGTATCGTCCGATTCCGTCCGAGCAACCGCTGCGTCTTGTCTTCGTCGGGAAATATTGGAGGCGGAAAGGCTTAGATCGGTTAATGGGGGCCTTTCAGATCGCGCGTGAGCGTGGGGCGAATTTTACCCTTCGAATCATTGGAGTCGACCGCGAATCCGCTCCCCGTGCCTACGGTACTGTTTCAGGAGTTGAATGGAAGGCATTTCTCGATAAACGGGTGAGCGCTGTGGAGTTTCTTGACGCGGTTTCCGAGTGCGACGTCGGCTGCCTCTTGTCCCGCGCAGACGCAAGCCCGATTGCCGTGCGCGAATATTGTGCGCTCGGCCTCGTCACTCTATGCACCAACGCTGGGGGATCTCTAGAGATGGCAGTCCCCGAGGCTTCGATATCAGTGCCGGTGGACGCATCGGACGAGTCAATCGCCGAGACTCTGCTACGGCTATGTGGTGAACGATCAAGGTTCGAGCGAATGCGCAAGGAGGCATGGCGACATCGGCAGGGAGCACTTTGGGGTACGACAGTAACACGAATGCTGAACTTCATGCAGACCGCAATCGGTTGACCTACGGAGCAGCCGCGCGCCGCTGATTGCTAAAGCGGCTTGCCAAGAGTTTCCTCGCATTGGCTTCGGGCAAGGCACTGAATGCAATTGGCCAAGTCTTGGCAGTGCCCCTTCTCTTGTCCCACTAAATCTGCCGATTGGGGACCAGTATACTTTACTCCAATTGATCCACTGGCTGGCTCATCGAAGGATGGGCCGACCGGATGGAGGGGATTGTAATCACTTTGGTTGTACTTGCTATGCATGAGGGGGACCAGAAAGCTTGACACATCCGCATTTCCTCGTTACGGGCGGAGCTGGCTTCATCGGTAGCCACTTGGTGGAGCGGCTTGTTCGAGATGAACTCGGGAGCGTTAGTGCCCTCGATAACCTGCACCGAGGGAGCATTACGCGCTTGGCCGAATGTCGAAATCGCATTCGTTTCATTCCGGCCGACGTCCGTGATGAAGTTGCTTTGCGCGCGGCGATGCTCGCCGTGGATGTCGTGTTTCATTTGGCTGCACAGTCGAACGTGCTCGGTGCCGAGTATGACTCGGACTACGCCGTCTCGACAAATGTGCTCGGAACCATAAACGTCCTGCGCGCCGCGCTGGCGGCCGGTGTCCGCCGTGTCATATTCTCTTCCTCCCGCGAAGTCTATGGTGACCCGGATGTCCTTCCTGTCCCCGAAACCGCCCCAATGCGGCCCAAGAACAGCTATGGTGCAAGTAAAGTTGCCGGCGAAGCGTATTGCCGTGCCTTCCAACAGGCCGGTCTGGAAATCGCCGTACTGAGGTTTGCCAACGTATACGGGCCCAGAGACTCTGATCGGGTTATCCCTATCTTCTTGCGCAATAGCCAGGAAGGGGAACCTCTAGTGGTCTATGGCGGTTCTCAGGTTGTAGACTTCGTTTGGGTCGCCGATGCCGTAGAATCTTTGGTACGCGCGGCAAGAGTGCCTCCCGTCACTGAACCGATCAACGTTGGTTCTGGCCTCGGCATCTCCGTGCTCGACCTCGCGAAAACAATCTTGAGTATTACAGGGTCGCACTCTGCCCTTCAAATCCTTCCGGCTCGCAGCCTGGAGACCTGCGGTTTTGTGGCTGATACTCGACGCATGCAGACACAACTCGGTTTGGCTTCCTGTAACGGGTTGGCGGACCGTCTTGCAGAATTGTTCCATCTCTGGAGCTCGGAAACACTGGAGCGAAACACCTGAAATGAGTTCTCCCTTGGTTCGCATGTTCGGTTTTCAAGCCGCGCTAATCCATGGCGATACTCTGGTGCTGGATCGGTGGCTTTGGTTGAAACAGCATCTGCCGCCCGTCCCCAGCGGCTCGAAGTGGATGCTCGACGTTGGTTGTGGCTCCGGGGCCTTTACAATTGGGGTGGCCCGCCGGGGCTACAGGGCTCTTGGCTTGAGCTGGGATGAGCGGAACCAGAATACTGCACGAGAGAGAGCGTCCATCTGCAACGTCGCACTTGCTGAATTTGAGGTGATGGACGTTCGGCATCTCGACCAGCGTGTTGATCTCACAGAACGTTTCGAGATCGTCGTCTGTTGCGAGACCATCGAGCACATCCTCAACGACCAGAAGCTGATGATTGACATGAGTCGCTGTCTGAAATCCGGTGGAACGCTTCTCCTCACGGCTCCAAACTTCAATTACAGACCCATGACACGGAGCGATCGGGGACCATTTTCGCAGGTCGAGGACGGGGGTCATGTTCGGAGGGGATATACGCCAGACAACTTGAAGATCCTCTGTGCGTCGGCAGGGCTGAGGGTATCACAAATCGGGTATTGCAGCGGCTTCGTCAGTCAGAAAATAACCGCGCTCATGAGAATGGTGTTCGCAGTTCATACTTTACTTGGCTGGGGGCTCATTCTCCCGCTTCGGGCGCTTCCGCCGATGCTCGATTCCTGGATTTCCGCTATTGTTCGCTGGCCCGGGTTCTCAATTACGCTAGTCGCAACGAAAGGCTAGCCCGCCCGTTGCCTCGTCGCGGGCCGGAATGGATGACAATCATAGCTAGTAGCAGGGAGGGGCCGCCGTGGGGCCCAAATCCGGCTGTGGATCGAGTGATGGTCATGGCTCCTGCGGGCCAAACCAAGCGAACCGCGGTCAATAGCATGCTCACCAGCTTGAAAAGAGGGAAGTCAAACTTGATTGACTTGGCGCTGAATGAAGTCCGCAAAGGCATGAGCGACCGGTATTACGATTACGGGTACTACGGCAAGTATTACTCGAAATATTGCAGGCCATCGAAGTCGTGGGTGCAACAAAGGGAACTGGGAGAGTGGGCGCAACCGTGATCAACTTCTCCAGTATCTCTAACTCGAAGATCGTCGGTCGGGCGTTGCGCATGCCGCTTCGGCTGGTCACGAGGGTTCAGGTCCCCATCTTGCAAGGGCCCCTGCGTGGGAAGCGCTGGATCGCGGGCTCGTCCAACCATGGTTGCTGGTTGGGTTCGTATGAGGCTACGAAGCAGATAAAGATCATCGAACTGGTGCGCCCGGGAATGGTCTGCTGGGACGTAGGTGCGAACGTGGGCTTCTATACGCTGCTGTTTGCCGAGTTGGTTGGCCGGGAGGGGAGGGTCTTCGCGTTCGAACCTCTCCCTCGCAATGTAGAATTATTGCGGCGACATGTGGACATGAACAGATACCACAACGTGAGGCTCTTCCCGTGTGCCTTGGGGGACTTCGACGGTGATGTAACTTTTGATCCTGGACCAAACGCGTATATGGCCCGCATCGCGGCCGAGGGCCGCCTGCAAGCGCCATGTTCGCGGGCGGACACCCTGCTAGTCGCAGGTGAAGTTGAAGCTCCGGACGTGATCAAGATCGACGTCGAAGGCGCGGAGGCGGGGGTCCTTCAGGGCGCGCGGCGGGCGATGGAGCGGCATCCGGTGATATTTCTGGCCACGCATGGGAAGGCCGTCCACCGTGAGTGCGTGGAGTTGCTGATGGGCTGCGGTTATGGGGTTCACGGACTGGACGGCGGCTCGCCTGAGGGGACGGACGAGGTGGTCGCGGCATGAGCCGACTGACAATGATGAGTCGTAGACTGTGGTTCGGGCTGAAACCGGAATTGAGAGAATCGCGCTTTCACACCCAGAAGGGGCAGTATGCCTTGGGTTCGCCCGGGATGTTGGCGGATTGCGCGGCGGCGTGTGCAACCGGCCTTGCGCGCAAGGTAGCAGGGATCCGACCCTTATTGCCCTGGATTACGTTTCCGGCAATGCGGTTTATCCGGGCGCGGATCACGCCGAACACCCGGGTGTTCGAGTGGAGTTGTGGTATGTCCACGCTCTGGTTTGAACGCCGATGCGGCGAGGTGATAGCGGTGGAGGACGATCCGGCATGGTGGAGCGCCAGCGCGGGGCGTGCCAAGAAGGCGGAGGTTGTTCTGCTGAAAGGCGGAGCCTATGTGGAGAAGATTCTGGAGCTTCCGGCGGGCTACTTCGACGTGGTCTCTGTTGACGGCTCGCATCGGCTCGAGTGCTTCCGGCTGGCGCTGAGGCACACTTGCCGCGGCGGCCTGCTGGTCGTTGACAACACGGACAACGACCGTACCACCAAGGGAGACCTCTTCGTGATTGATCAGATGCTCGATGAGTTGGGGCCGGACTGGGAGGTCCACCGTTTTCCGGGCTGGGCGCCGGGTAACTTCTGCGCGTGCGAGACGACGGTTTGCGTGCGGAGGTAGAGGCAATCCGCGGCGGCGACGTGGCGGCAGCCGGGCATGCCCGTCGGCGACGCGACCGGCGGGCGCGGGCCACCGGTGCGGTGGGTGTTGTTGCGCAGGCGGTGAATCAGGGGATTCGCCTGGTCGTGATTCCACTTTCCATCAAGATGCTTGGCGTGGAGCAGTACGGTTTGTGGCTAGTGGTGGGGTCGCTTGTGGCTTGGGGCGGGCTGACGGATCTCGGGTTGGCGCCAGGGCTGATCAACGTGGTCGCAACGGCCGAGGGTCGGGGTGACCGCCAAGAAATGCGGCGGGCTATTTCGACAGCGTTTGTAGCATACGCGGCGCTGGCGGTGGTAGTGGCGGCGCTGGCCATGGGTTTATCCCGATGGAGCGGGTTGGCGGGGCTGCTGGGGGCGCGGACCGCGGAGCTGGCGGAGAGCGGTCGAATGTTGGTTTTGGTGTGCGGGCTTATCTTCGCGGCTTCGACACTGACGCGGGTGGTCAGTACGACGACCAGCGCTCTGCAGAAGGGGTATTTGGGATACTTCTCGTACACAGTGGGAAGTGTAGCGAGTCTGGGACTGCTTTTTGCTTTGGCTGCAAGCGGTTGTGGAGGACTGTTGAGTTATGCGCTGGTTGTCAGTGTCCCGCCTCTGCTGGCACAGGTGGTTCTTGCAGGATATGTGTTTGGGCTATTGCACCGCGACTTGCGGCCAGCCTTGGGGTGGTTCGACGGCGCAAGTTTGCGGACCTTGTGGGGGTTCGCCGGGCCGTTGACCGTTTATCAGTTGGCCAACCTTGGAGTGCTGTATTCGGCGAATCTGCTGATCGCTAACCGGCTGGGGGCGGGAATGGTACCGCAGTATTCAGTGCCTTACGCAGCGTTTTCGGTATTGATCGCCACCGCTTACCTAATCGTGACACCGTACACGCCTGCGCTAGCTGAGGCAAAGGCGCGAGGCGACTGGCACTGGATCAAGGAGCGGGCGATCCACCTTTTGCTGGCAAGTGTAGGGATGTTTGTGGCAGGGGGACTGGTATTGACACTTGTCGGTCAGCCGTTCATCAACTGGTGGACCCACAAAGCCGTTCAACCAACAGTGGGGCTTTTGGTCGCGTTGATGATCTTCGGAGGATTTCGGGTCGCCGGGAACACGATCAACGAGGTGCTGACGGGGCTCGGCCTGGTGTGGCTTACCGCTGGAGCGTTTGCTGCCGTATCGGCGTTTTACATGGTCACCAGTTGGCTGGCTCTACCTGTGTTTGGGCTGATCACGGTGCCCGTCGTCTGTGGCGCAGCTCAACTTATCTACTTTGCGATTAGCTTGCCGGCGGCGTTCAGGCACATGGATAGGAGGAAAACACTTGTGGCCAGCTGAGGCGACAGGGACCGCGCAATCACGCGCCCTAATCTGATATTTGCTGACTATGCAGTGTACCACGGGCGATCCCACCCCGGATTCAATCTGTTCGACGCCGACGACGAAGCCTTGTTCAGCGCCATCGCGCGCCGCGAGTTCAATATCAGCGACATGCAGAACAAAACCCTGCGCCGATTTGTATCCGAGAAGAACAGTGGACAGGTGTCCCGACTCCTCAAGCGCCTCCGTGTTCACGGTCTCATCAAGAAGGGCGGCCACACCTACAGGTACTACCTGACTCGATTCGGCAAGTCCGCGATCGCCACGGGCCTCAAGCTGAGGGAACTCGTCATCATCCCCCAGCTCGCCCTCAACAGCGCCGTGTAACTCGGTTTTTCTGCCCGTTCTGTGCGGAATCCAAATGGTGAGGTACTAATGCCTTCGCGTTGGACCGCTGGCGGCAAGCCGTCGTCATCGCATTCGCGAACGCGCTAGGCGGCAAGTCTGTTTCGGTAAGGTCGCCTCCGCAGTTCGGCACGCTCGGCGGGCGCCGCTCGCCCAAGCGGAGACGCACCGAGAATTGAATTGGCCAATTGATGTTCGAACTCCTATTGCTGGCGATCATCGTCATTCCCGTAGCGTTCTATTGCTCCAGGCTGCGCCGGGGTTGGTGGTTTCTCGATCCGATCAACACCTTCTGGCCGATGTATGTCCTGTTCGGAGTCGTCGAACCCTGGGCCAGCCGCGACGGCTGGATTGGGGTGTATGGTGAATCCGTCGTGTGCTGGACCCTGACGCTCTACATTCTCGCGGGCGTCACCGTCTATATCGGTTATGTACTGCCTGTTGGCCGAAGAGTGGCTCGGAGGCTCCCACTCCTACACGGCTTCGATCACGCATCCCGCTTCGTTCTTGTCGGCTTCGCGGCGCTCGTTGTGGGCGGCCTCGCCTATGCTTATGTCATCCGAGTGTCGGGCGGTCTGGAACAATTTCTGTCGGTCAGCCGCACTTCAATCAACTTTGAAGAGCTCAGCGGATATACGCTGAACCTCCTGACGCTGGTTCCCCTCGGGCTCATGATCTTGCTCTGCTCCACCTACCACCGTCCTCGCTACGTGATCCTCAAGAGGCTGACGCTAGTCGCTACAGCGGCTTTTGGGATCTGGTGCATATACTCGGGAACCCGATCAGGCATCATTGGCGTCGCTCTTATTATGCTGGGTTCTGTCTATGGCGCTCAGCGGCGTAACCCGCCGGTATATATCACCGCGCTCTCGTTCGCGGCTATTGTGATTCTGGTTGGGTTCGTCGCCGAATACCGAGGACGGATGTACGGTGGCCAATTCCACTCCGATGAAAGCAGGTCGGTGATACTGCACCACAGCATGGAGTTTTATGTGCCGAGCGAAAAGACCTTGCGTGTTGTCGGTTCGGAGTTTGATATGTCCCTTGCCGTTGTCTCGTGGGTTCCGGATACTGTGCCCTACGACTACGGCTATATGATGTTCGAATACTTTACCATGCCGGTGCCACGCGCGTGGTGGCCACAGAAGATCTACCCTGGTGAGGAATCATGGGACCGTTTTTATCGTGTTGCTGGAAACGCGAGTTGGGTAAATAGAGCAGGGCATCTCGGCGGTCCGGCGCCCGGCCTCATCGGCAAGTACTTCTTTATTGCAGGTCCCGCCGGTGTTCTGCTTGGAGGCCTCTGGACTGGTGTGTTCCTGCAGTTGATCCGCAGCTATGTCTGCCGTTACTCCGGAATTACGGGCGTTCTGCTGGCCGTCGGCTGCTTCAGCCTCGGATACAGCGAGATGAACAATCCGCTGTGGTGGCCGATTAACTGGTTGCCCGCGACAGGGGCTGGCGTCCTCGTCGCCGTTCTGCTTGGTCGCAGAGGCGCGCATACCATCGGCCGAGCCAGGACATTCCACCGGGCGGTTCCGATCCCGGTGCCCGCATGCGCTACGCAGTTGCGCGAATTCTCGGGCGGGCGGGGCGTGCCGTGTCAGTGACATACGAGGTCGCGGCCGTAAACGACATCTATTCGGCCTGCCAGCTTGTGCTCATGTTTGTCTTGCCGGGGGTGCCACTTCAGCGGCTCTTGGAAGCCCGCCCTGACTGGAGGCGCCGCGTCGCTCTGCGGGCCGTGGGTGCCCGCTGGGGCGTTCCAGCACGCCAAGGCAGATGATGGAGCCTGCGCCAATGCGCGTTCGGTACGACTCCTGGATTCAAAAAGTGTGCCCGTCGCCGAAGCGTTACCTCGCCGAATTGGCGGTGCGGTTCGGGCTCAGGTCTGGCCTGGATATCGGCTGTGGCGAAAACAGCCCACTGACGCCCTTGCGCTCTCGCGGGTTTTTTTCAATTGGCCTCGATGCATCCCCGGAACGCATCCGGTCCGCAAGAAACAAGGGGTTGCACGATGATTACATCTGCGCAGACATCTGCAGCTTCTCTCTTGATTCGCTGGGCGCGCGGCCTGATGTTGTTGTGTTGTCGCACCTCATCGAGCACCTTGGCCGTGAGGCAGGTTTCGAGTTGCTGAGAAGGGTCGAGCAGATCGCAGGCAGACTGGTCTATGTGGAGACCCCTTTCGGGTTCGTCGAGCCCGCGTATTGCACAGGGGACGACTTCGAGTGGCACAGGTCGGGTTGGTTTCCGTGGGACTTCGAAGCCCGTGGATACACGGTATTCGGAAGCGGGCTCCGCGGACTGTGGGCAAGCAAGCTACCGGAGGGATTGATCCGCGGGACGGATCGTTTGTGTCAGCGGGTGGTCTTCCGGCGGCCGCGCTGGGCCAATGCGATTGCAGCAATTCGTTACAGCTCTGATGACGGAAGAATCCGCAGGGTGTGATCAGGGCGGCTGGGCGGTGAATTATCTCTTAGCTTAGAACCCAGATGCCTGCTTGCCTCCGAGGGCAGGGAGGCGGGCCGTCGAGTGGGGGCTTGCTACCCGGGCGCCCCGTTCCTGACAACGGATCTGCTTCCGGAACTTTTTGGGGCGCCGGACAAGAAGAAAATGCGGATTTGGATGGGGTACTTGCACGCCGCCAACGGAGGGACTGGCAGAAGCTGCGTTTTCTTCGGTCGTCTGGCACGCGCTAGTTGAAGATGTCATCGATCGACCTTGTGCGATTCGGCACATGCTTGCAATGCCGGCGGCGGGCGGTGTCGGCTACTTTCATGGCGGCGCAACCTCCTTTTCATCTGCAACGCTTTCCGCGGGATTACGTGCAATTCCATCTACATTGGTTTGAGGACGTGCCTTCTCATGTTGCTAACCCAGGCCGTCCGTGCGTGCTGCTGGAACAGCTTTGGGTCAAGCATGGCGTGGTCTGTGCCTGCCGCCGCCGGCGGGTTTGATCTTTCGAGAGAGCTTGCGATGCGTTGCTTGCTGCTGCGCTGGGGATCGCTGGAACGCAGCCCCCATGTGGTCACTCTAGCCAATTTCCTCTGCCGAGAGGGATGCGGGGTCCTCGTGGCCACGATGGAGTCCGGCTACCGGCCTGCCAATCTGTCGGAGCGTGTTGTTCTTCGTACCTTCGGTCGTGGTCCGGCGACTGGCATCGCGAAGTTGTTCGCGCCGGTCCGTCTCGCGGGGGAGATTCGGTCGCTGTTGCGTTCTCAGTGCCCGGACGTGCTATGGGTGATCGACAGTTGGACGCTCCCGCCGGTGTTGCTCGCCATGGGCGGCAGGCCGCGGAGACGCGGAGGGGTCTTCGTTTACCATACGTTCGACTGGCTCGATCCGATGCTTAACAGCCCGGTGCATATGTGGTACGAGGGGTATGCGCTGCGGCGGGCCGACCTGGCAATAAATGTGGATCGTTCTCGAGCGCGTCTTCACCAGACAATCTACGGCCTGAAGGATCTGCCGTTATGGATACCGAACTACCCAAGTGCGAGCCCGGGAGCCGTAGCGAGCGACGGGGATTTGCGGCGTGTCCTCGGCGGCTCAGACGAGTCGGTGCTTGTGATCTGTCCTAGCTTAGCGGCCCCGCAGCGTCTGCATCTGCAATTGATTGAGGCTTTTGCCCTGCTGCCCGCAAGGTACCGTTTGCTAACATTCGGAGCTGAGAGCGAGTATTTCGACACTTGCTGCGATCATGTTCGGTCAGAGGGTTTGGAGGGCCGCGTCAGATGGCTCCCTTCCATGCCGTACCAAGAGCTGGAGCGGTATTTGGCCGTGGCGGATATCGGTGTTATTCTGCACGACTGGCAGAGAAGCAGCGGTTACTGGATGGCCAACGCCGACCGGATGGCACACTGTCTCCGGTTCGGAATGCCGGTGGTCGCCTCAAACGTGCCGAACATGGAAGCGCTGATTTACAAGTGGGGTTTGGGGGCCTGCTGCGATCCGTATGATCCTTCGGATATCGCCCGGGCGATACGGGAGGTTGAGGAGCAGCCTCCGGGTGTCGATGAGCGGCGATGCAATGTACAGCGGGCGTTCAAGGCGGAGCTGAACTTCGAGCGGAGAGGCAGAATTCTCATGGAGAGGTTGGAGCATCTATGCTCCCAGGGGTCGGTTGCTGGGCGGGAGCTGAACCCCATCCGCGGAGGCTTTCCATGATTCTGGTCGCCCAACTTGGCGCCCGGATGCACTACGCCGTGCCCCGCATTTTTCATCGCGCCGGCATGCTTGGCCACTTCTACACGGATATCTGCGCCGCCAGGGGGTGGCCACGGCTTCTTAGCCTGGTGCCGTCCGGTCTCCGACCACCGGTTCTTAAGCGCCTCCTGGGCCGCGTTCCCAAAGGTCTTCCTCGCGACCGCATTACCGCCTTCACCTCCTTCGGCCTCGAGTACGCCCGACGCCGCGCCGCAGTCGCCGGCCCGGCTGAGGCGACCGCAGCCGCCCTTTGGGCCGGCCGGACCTTCTGCGAACTCATCCTCCGGCGCGATCTCAATGGCGTATCGGGCGTCTACACCTTCAACTCCGCCGGCCTCGAGTTGCTGGAGTGCGCGCGGGAGGGGGGCCTTCTCCGCGTGATGGAGCAGACGATTGCCCCTGCTGGGGTTGAGGACGAGCTTCTCGCGGCGGAGCACACCGCTTTTCCAGGGTGGGAACCGCCGCAGGGCAGCGATCTGCATCGCGCCGAGTTCGCGGCCCGCGAGAGCGCGGAGTGGGAATGCGCAGATCTGATTCTCTGCGGCTCGGAGTTTGTCCGCTCTGGTGTCGCGGAGTCTGGCGGCCCGGTCCGGCGCTGCGTGGTTGCTTCCTACGGGCTCGATGCGCACGCCATGGCCCACGGTCCAAAGGAGCCGGGCCGTCGTTTGCGGGTCCTTGTCGGAGGGGCGGTTTGCCTCAGAAAGGGTGCACCATACGTGCTCGAGTCCGCACGCACGGCAAAAGCCCTGGCGGAGTTCCGTTGGTGCGGAGGGATAGCCCTGCTTGCCGCAGCCAGATCGCAACTGATTCAAAACGCAGATCTTCGTGGTGCAGTGCCTCGCTCCAGGATGACGGAGCACTACGCCTGGGCGGATGTGTTCCTTCTGCCCTCAATCTGTGAAGGGTCGGCCACCGTCTGTTACGAAGCCTTGGCCGCTGGCCTACCGGTGATTACAACGCCCAATGCCGGCAGCGTAGTTCGCGATGGCGTCGACGGCTTCATCGTTCCGATCCGCGACCCGGAAGCCGTCGTCGAAAAGCTCGAACTGCTCGCGAGCGACCGCGAGAGGCTTGATTGGATGTCCGCCAACGCCGCCGCACGCTCCCTCGAATTCACCTTTGAAAAGTATGGGGAGCGGCTGGTGGCAGCCGTCAGGCAAGCGTGCGCGAACCGCCGTGCCATCTCACCCGTTGTCAATACCTGAAATTGAACGCCCCATCGCCGTCATCTTCTACCGCTACGGCCCGTATCACTGCGCCCGGCTGCGCACACTCTCCGCCCTAGGGCCGGCGGTGGCCGTCGAGGTGGTCCGAAAGGACACAATCTACCAGTGGGATGTGGTTGACTGCTCACCGGGCTTCCGTCGCGTGACGCTGTTTCCGGAGCCGATGGCCGACCAGCCGCGGGTGGGGGATCTCCGCCGGCGGCTCTATCGCTGCCTGGAGAGCGAACAGGCCCGTGCAGTGGTCATCCCCGGCTGGTCCACGCCATATGCGCTCCTTGCATTGTCGTGGTGCCTCAAGACATCCACGCCGGCGGTGCTGATGGCGGACAGTACGGTCTTCGACAAGCGGCGCACATTTCTGGGTGAGAGGATCAAGCGGAAGCTGCTCTGCTTGTACCTAGCGGCCTTGGTGGGGGGGAGCCACCAGACCGAGTACCTAAACCACCTCGGATTCCCTGAGCTGGCTGTGTTCCCCGGCTACGACGTTGTCGACAACGCGCACTTCGGCCGGTTGCAGCCCGGAGGCGAAGCGAATCGGGGTGCGCGGCAGTCCTTCCTGGTCAGTTGCCGCTTCGTTCGAAAGAAGAATCTTGCGCGCCTGCTTGAAGGCTATGCCCGATACCGCCAGGGGGCCGGCAGTGCCGCCTGGGGTCTCGTGCTGGCGGGTGACGGACCGGAAAGAGACAAGGTAACGGAAGCGATGAGAATGCTGAACCTCGATGACTCAGTCTGTCTCGCCGGTTTCGTCCAATATGATGGGTTACCGGCGTTGTACGGACGCGCGGGGGCCTTTATCCTGCCAAGCGCGTCCGACGAGCAGTGGGGCCTCGTGGTCAACGAAGCGATGGCCGCCGGGCTTCCGGTGCTGGTATCCAATCGCTGCGGCTGCGCGCCGGATCTGGTCCAAGAGGGCCGGAACGGCTTCACCTTTGACCCTTACAAGACCGAAGAACTCGCCCGCCTCATGTTGCGCGTGAGTTCCATGAGCGGGGACGAGCGCGCCGCCATGGGCCAAGCCTCCCGCGAGATCATCAGCCGGTGGACGCCGGAGACCTTCGCCACAAACCTCATGAAGGCTGTCGAAATTGCACTCACCGCCCCGCGGCCCAAAGCGACGCTCGTCGACAAGGCATTGCTCTGGGCTCTGATTCATCGTCCGCGCGCCACTTCATGACTATCGCTTTTCTGACAGCCTCGGTCTCCCGCAACGCTGGCGGACTGTTTGATACGGTCCGGAATCTGGCGGGATCGTTGCTGGGTAACGTCGGCTATCCCGTCCATGTTTTCGGGCTCCGCGACCGGCACACAGAAGCGGATCGTGGCGCTTGGGGAGATGTCCCGTTGCGTACGTTCGACGTGGCAGGACCGGCGGCATTCGGGTTCGCGCCCGGATTGGAACGCGCACTGAAGGCGGCGCAGCCAGGAGTTGTCCATGTCCACGGCCTGTGGATGTACCCCTCGGTGGTGTCGCTGCGCTGGGCAAAACGGGCGAACCCTTACGTTATTACTCCGCAAGGGATGTTGGATCCGTGGGCGGTGAAGAATTCCCGTTGGAAAAAGCGCCTGGCCGGGGCCCTGTACGAGCACCGGCACCTGGGGGGCGCGGCGTGCCTCCATGCGTTGAACCACGCGGAAGCGGAGGCATTCCGGGCGTACGGGCTTCGGAACCCTGTGTGCGTGATTCCGAACGGCGTGGAGATTCCGGTGGGACGACTGGCGGTTGCGGCTCCGTGGAGGGACAAGCTGCCAAAGGATGCGCGGGTGCTGTTCTATATTGGCAGACTCCACCCGAAAAAGGGATTAGAGACGCTTCTGCGAGGCTGGTCCATGGTGCAGCGTGACGCGAATAGGTCAGGCTGGCATCTGGTGATCGCGGGTTGGGACCAAGACGCGCACGAGCAGAAATTAAGAGCGCTTGCGGGCACGCAGGGGTTGAATGACAGCGTCCACTTCATCGGGCCGCAGTTTGGAGAGTTGAAGGCCGCCTGCTTCCAGGGGGCGGAGGCCTTCATTCTGCCGAGTGTGAGCGAGGGTATGCCAATGGCGGTCCTGGAAGCGTGGGCCTGCGCGCTGCCGGTGCTGATGACGCGACAGTGCAATCTGCCGTCTGGTTTCGAGGCGGGAGCAGCGCTGCGGATCGAACCAGAGGCGGAGAGCATCGCTGAGAGGTTGCGGTTCTTGTTTCAGATGAGCGACGCCGAGCGAAGGGCGATCGGCGCGCGCGGCATAGCGCTGGTGAAGGAGCGACATCAGTGGTCGACGGTGGCGGCGCAGATGATCGCTGTGTATGAGTGGGTGCTGGGTGCGGGTCCCGCACCGGATTGCCTGCTGAATTGAGTTCCACACTGTGGATCCTCTTCCTAGTCCGCATAGCGTGCCGGACCGGCTGCTTCGGGTGGTGTGGCAATCGGCCACTTTCCTTTGTTCCGGCCGACGTCGAATATGCTGCACGGGCAGAGATCGACGCTGCAGCGCATATTCGGCGCGCGTGTGGGATGAGGCGGTCACCCTTAGGCGGCCCCTGTTGGGGTCAGGAAACTAGATGACTATATCAGACGAAGCGAGGAACTGGAAGTGGCAGTACAGGAGGGGCCAATGATCGTCCTTGGAATCCACGACGGGCATGATGCCAGTGCTTGCCTCATGCGTGACGGGCAACTCGTGCTCGCCAGCGCTGAAGAGCGGCGGTGCAACGAGAAGAATTTTGCTGGTACGCCCCGTAAGTCGATCCGCGAACTGTTCGATCGGTCGGGTATTGCTGGAAGCCAGGTGGGTCTTGTTGCCGTTGGCTGCCGTATCCGTACCACCGCCCCGGTGCGAGAGAAGAAGCGCGTCTATTCCGCGCTGCATCTGGCGGGCAGCCTGGGACGGTACCATTGGAGCACTGCCGCGGGCCAGTGGCTGCTGGCGCACGCCAGCCGCCGGCTTGACTTACACGGATTCTTAGAGTCACTCGGCGTCTCCAGTAAAGTCATCACTCTCGACCACCACCAGAGTCATGCCGCCTGCGCCTACTATCATCGGCCCTGGACAGAAGACACACTGGTTCTCACACTCGACGGCGGCGGCGATGGACTCTGCGCGAGCGTCTGGAAAGGCAGGGGCAACGACCTCAGCATAATTGCCCGCACGCCCAAGTTCCACAGCGTTCCTGGCGAGCTGTACTCAAACATAACTGCGCACCTGGGCCTGCGTCCATACGAGCATGAATACAAGGTCATGGGCATGGCTCCTTATGGCCAAGCGAAGTACTGTATTGGCGAGTTGCGGGATCTGTTCAGCGTCGAGGGTCTTGAGTTTCGAAATCGCTCCGGTCGTAGTCATAGCCGCATGCGAGATCTGTTGCACAAGCGCTTACGCGGCCACCGGTTCGATGACGTCGCTGCTGCGTGCCAGCTCTGCTTTGAAGGGTTGGTAATAGAATGGGTGAAAAATGCAATTGCGATCACGGGGCTGCACAAAGTGGCCTGTTGCGGCGGCGCGTTCCTGAACGTAAAGGCCAACAAGCTCATCCGCGAGTTGCCCGAGGTTGAGAAGGTGTACGTCTACCCCGCCAGCGACGACGGCGGATCTAGCGAAGGGGCTGCTATTTTGGGCTACCTGCAATTGTGCAAAGAACGCGGCATCACGCCAAAACTCGATTTGTGCGACGATATGTATTTTGGGTTAGAGTTCTCCAATGATGAATGCCTGGCTGCGCTGAACGGCCGACCACAACTAGAGTACCGGAAAATGAACCAGCCGGCTGAAGAGATCGCCGAACTGCTGGCTAGCAGGTGTATTGTGGCCCGCTTCGCAGGCAGGGAAGAGTGGGGACCGCGGGCTTTGGGCAATCGCAGCATCCTGGCCGACCCGCGCGACATGGGCATCATCCGCAAACTCAACTTCGCGATCAAGCATCGCGACTTCTGGATGCCGTTTGCCGCCTCAATTCTGGAGGAAGACGCAGCCAGGTACATGAGTGGCTACGATCGCTCAGCAAATGGTCACTCGAAGAACTCACCATTCTACATGGTAGACGCGTACGATACGAATCAGCCGGCCGGCGAGGAGATCGTAGCCGGCACGCACCCGTTTGACAAGACCGTGCGTCCGCAGGTGGTCGACGCGCTGAACCCCGGCTACCGCGACATCATCCGCGCGTTCAAGCGCCGTACTGGCGTCGGGGCGGTACTCAATACTAGCTTCAACCTTCACGGTTATCCTATCGTCGGGTCGCCGGAGACCGCGGTCGACACCTTTCTCAGGAGCGAGTTGGATGCCCTAGTACTGGGATCCTACCTCGTATGGAAGCGAGATCTGAAGCCAGTGCTTTTTAGCGGCGCTCTGGCCTTTCTCTCCGTGGGTTTCTGAGTAACAGCAGCAGCCAGTTGTGCACGAGCCAATGGTGGAGGCAGGCGAAGGTCATCCAGAAATCCTCCCCCTATGCGGGGCGGCGTGGACGGTGGTGGCTGGGAATCCGGCGCGCGTGATCAAGCGGCGGGTGCTGGAGGGCGCACCGTTCAATTCGGGCCAGGTGGAGTCACCGGCGCCATGAAGCAGCTAACCATGGCAGCGATTGTGCTGACGAAGAACGAGGAACGCGACCTGCCGGCGTGCCTGGAAAGCCTGGAAGGCCTGGCAACGGAAATCTACGTGACCGACTCGGGGAGCACGGACCGGACCGTGGCCGTGGCACAGGAACACGGCGCACACGTGCTCTCGCATCCTTTCACAAACCATGCGGCGCAGTTCAACTGGGCGCTGGAGAACGTTCCTGCGGCGGCGGAGTGGGTCTTGCGGATCGATGCAGATGAGAGGATCGGTGACCGGCAACGGGAGGCGTTGCTTGCGGCGCTGCGAGAGGCTCCGGAGGACGTGACCGGCTTCGAGATTGCTAGGCGGCTTCGCTTTCTCGGGCGCGAATTGCGGCACGGGGACACCTATCCGGTCTGGCTGCTGCGGGTTTGGCGGCGTGGCGAGGGCCGGTGTGAAGACACCCGGATGGATGAACACATCGTGTTGCGGCGGGGGAAGGTGCGACGGGTCCAGGGGGACTTGATCCACGAGATTCCGAAGGACTTGACGGAGTGGACTGCGAAGCACAACTGGTATGCGAGCCGGGAGTGCCAGGACATCACGCGCCGCGAGGCAGCGGCTGTGCTGGAAGGCCAGGCGGCGACGAGGCGGTGGCTGAAGCAGAACGTGTATCTCCGGTTCCCGCTGTTTTACCGGGCATTCTTCTACTGGTTCTACCGATATTTCCTTAAGCTGGGTTTCCTGGATGGGAGGCAGGGCTTGGTTTACCACTTCCTCCAAGGATTCTGGTACCGCTTTCTGGTGGACGCCAAGCTCTATGAGGCAGCCGTTGCATCGCGCGGAACCGCTGGGGATCGCGCGCAAGGTCCGGAACGGGCGGCGAACCGGTGAGGGGCGGCCGCTCCGGCCGCGGGCTGAGCAACTGTGTATCGAGAGTATTCGTACGAAAGCGGAATAGCGAATGGGAGTCACACGTACCTGTGTCCCGCGATTGAGCGTGGACTGTCGATGCTGCCGGAGAGAGCGCGGGTGCTCGACATCGGCTGCGGGAATGGTGCGCTGACAGCGGCGTGGGCGATGGGCGAATGGGACGTGACGGCTGTGGATTTGTCGGAGTCCGGCATTGCTCACGCGAAGGCATCTCACCCGAAGATTGCGTTTCATAGGATGCCGGTGGGGCCGGAACTCGTAGAGCATTTCGGCGAGAGTTCCTTCGATGCCGTCGTTTCGGCGGAGGTTGTGGAGCACCTGTATTCGCCGAGGGATCTGACGGAGAGTGCCTTCCGGCTTTTGAGAGATGGTGGCATGCTGATCCTGACGACGCCGTATAACGGGTATCTGAAGAGCCTGGTCCCGGCGGCTGCGGGAACGATGGACCGGCACTGGACCGTGTTGTGCGATGGTGGGCACATCAAATTCTGGTCCTGGGAAACGATTCAATGCCTTCTTGCCGAGGCTGGATTCATCGCTCCGGAGTTTCGCGGGGTGGGGCGACTCCCGTTTTTGTGGAAGAGTATGGTGGTGCGTGCGTGGAAGCCGGGCGCGCCGGGACATCAACCGGGCCCTCCGGCGCGGCAGCGCGGCGCGTAAAACCAGTGGCAACCGCGCCCAGTGTCACAACCGTGAATTGACGATCCGTCAGCAAGCCAGGGGGTTGAACTGCTGAATGACGAGTCAACTAGTCAAGTTCTACCCGGAGGCCCGATTCGGGGGCTTTAGCGATGTGGACGGGACGATAGCGTTCTATTCCCGCATCAGCTCATTGCTGGCTCAATCAAGCGTTGTTGTCGATTTCGGATGTGGCCGCGGCAGCGGCGACGAAGACTCGGTCCAGTTCCGGAAGAACTTGCGGAACTTTCGCGGCAGAGTCTCGCAGGTCATTGGCCTCGACGTGGACATTGCCGGCAGTGATAACCAATTCGTAGATGAGTTCAGACTCTTGGCGCCCGGTGCTGCGTGGCCGGTTCGAGCTGAGAGCGTCGATCTTTTGTATGGCGATTTCGTGCTGGAGCACTTGCCTGAGCCGGGGACCTTCTTCAGAGAAGCACATAGAGTGCTCAAGCCGGGCGGGTATCTTTGCCTTAGGACGCCCAACGCGCTCGGCTACGTGGGCCTTGTTTCTGCACTTCTGCCGGGCTCATTGCATAAGGCACTTCTGAGGCGGGCCCAGCCCGACCGCCGCGAGGAAGACGTCTTCCCGACTTTCTACCGTTGCAATACCCTGTGGGCTTTGCGACGGGAATTGCGAGCTAAGGGGTTTAAAGGCGTTGTATACGGGTACGATGCGGAGCCGTCGTACTTGAGCTTTTCGCCGGTTGCTTACTGGCTTGGCACCGTTTATTCGAGGCTCGCCCCACCGATGTTCCGGTCGTGTCTGTTTGCTTTCGCACAGAAGGCCGCGGCACTGTAGGTCTATCGCATCCTCCGTCGACCTGCCGAGCCCACCTCCAAGCGAGGGCGGCCCTTTTCAATCGGGTTATTACCGAAACCCGCCTAGTCTGAAAGGAACCCTGTGTACTCCTTGATTGCCGTCGGAATAGCGGCGTTCCTGCTCTCTCTTTTGCTGACCCCGGTCGTCCGCAATCTCTTCCGTCGCTGGGGGCTCGTCGATCATCCGGATTCCGATCGCAAGCTCCACGAACGGCCCATACCGAGCGGCGGTGGCGTGGCGGTAGCGTTGGCCTATGCACTCTCCTATGCGGTGCTATTGTCCCTGCCCCTCCGCGCCGCACCCATCCTCAGAGAGGGCCTGCCTCTGACTTGGCGTCTGCTGCCGTCGGCCATCGTCGTGCTCGCCGTCGGCTTTGTCGATGACATCTTCGGCCTGCGCCCCTGGCAGAAACTCCTTGGCCAGATTGCAGCCGCCGGTGGCGCCTACTGGGCCGGCATTCACCTGTCGAACCTCGCCGGGTATCACATCGGGATGGTCTGGAGCCTCCCCCTCACCATCGGGTGGCTCATTTTCTGCACCAACGCGCTCAATCTGATCGACGGCGTCGACGGCTTGGCCACCGGCCTCGGGCTTTTCGCCGCCACCGCCATGCTCATCGCAGCGCTCGTCCATGGCAACGTTCCGCTCGCCCTTGCCACGGCACCCCTGGCCGGCGCCCTCCTCGGATTCCTGCGCTACAACTTCAACCCCGCCACGGTCTTCCTGGGCGATTCCGGCAGCCTGTTCCTCGGTTTCCTGCTCGGCTGCTATGGCGCGCTCTGGAGCCAGAAAGCCAACACCATCCTGAGCATGACGGCGCCTCTGCTGGCCCTCTCGATTCCTCTGCTGGATACCGCGCTCGTGATGGGCCGGCGTTTCCTGCGCCGTCAACCCATCTTCACCGGGGACCGCGCGCACATCCATCACCGCCTGCTCGAACGCGGCTTTACACCCCGCCGGGTCACCCTCTCTCTCTACGCTGCCTGTATGGTTGGGGCCGTCTGCTCCATCGCCATCATGGAAGCGCAGTTCTCGGCCTTCATCATCGTCGTTTTTGGCCTGCTCGTCCTGATCGGCATCTGGAGTTTGGGCTACGCCGAATTCGGAACCGCCGCCCGCATGTTGATCGAGGGAGCGTTCCGCCGCCAGCTCAATACCCGGATCGCCCTGCACGCCCTCGAGGAGGAACTCGCCGCCGCCGAAACGCCCCAGGACTGCTGGGCCATCATCCAGCGCGCAGCTCCGGGTTTCGGCCTCGGCTGCGTCCGTATGTCCGCCGGCGGGAAGGCTTTCAGCGACTCCGGCGAGTTCGAGTTCATCCGCTATTGGACCGTCCAGGTTCCCCTGTCGGACGTTGACTACCTGGAACTGACGCATGCCTTCGGCGGCGCACAGCAGACCGATGCAACCGCGCCCTTTGTCGAGGTGATCCGCAAATCCCTCACCCCGAAGCTCGCTGCTTTCCATGGGCTCGCGCCCAGGTATCGCACACCCGTCCCGGTTCCGGATACGCCGGCGGCGCCGGCTCAGTCCTGCCTCTTCATCAACCAGTTCTTCTGGCCCGATCCCGCCGCCACCAGTCAGCTCCTCACCGACGTCGCTGCCTGGGCGGTGGAAGATGGCCACGTCGCGCGGGTCATCGCCGGAGCTACGAAGTACACCGAGTCCGAGGACCTTATTCCGCCGCCCGTTCGGGTCGATCGTTGCCCCGCGTTCCCCTTCAACCGCACCATCTTCGGCCGCATCGCCTCCTATCTCTCTTTCTTGATCGTTGCCGTCGTTCACGCGCTTCGCGGTCCCCGGCCGGATGCAGTAGTCACCCTCACGACGCCTCCCGCTCTCGGATTGATTGGATCTCTAGTCTGCGCGGTGCGCGGAGCGCGGCATTACATCTGGGAAATGGACGTCTATCCCGACATAGCTGTCGACCTGGGATTCCTCTCCCCGCGCACCCCGCTCTCGCGCTTCTTCGGCGCGGTCTTCGACTTCGCCCGCCGCCGCGCCGACGGCATCATCACCCTGGGCGACGAGATGAAGGACCGCCTCATCGGCCATGGCATCCCCGCGGAGAAGATTCACGTCTGCGAGAACTGGGCCGACGGCCGCGATATTACTCCGTTGCCGTTTCCGAAAGGTCCCCTAACGCTGTACTACTCCGGAAACCTCGGCCTCGTTCACGACGTGGATACTATCCTGGGCGCCATGCGGCATTTCCGCGATGACACGCGTTTCCGGTTCCTGTTCGCTGGAGGCGGCTCGCGCCGCGCCGGTTTCGAAGCTGCCTGCCGCGAGGGCTCCATCGACAACGTTTCGTTCGGACCGTACTGCGACCGCACCGATCTCGGCACCCGCCTCGCGCAAGGCCACATAGGCCTGGTTACGCAGCGTCCCGAGAGCCTTGGATCCGTTGTGCCCAGCAAGACCTACGGTATTATGGCTGCCGGCCGCCCCATTTTGTTCATCGGGCCAAGCCAGGCCACCCCCGCCCGCATCATCGAAGAATACCGCTGCGGCTGGCACATAGAGCCCGGCGATGTCGAAGGCTTGGTCGAGTTACTCGAGACCCTGGCCCAACGCCCCGACCTCATCCACTATGCCGGAGCCCTCGGCCGCCAAGCCTTCGAACAACACTACGACCGCCCCATCGCCGTGGCGCGTTTCTGCGCGATTCTGGGCCTCGCCAGTCCCGCCCATGCTGCGCTGGCCGCACACGTGGGGCCAGTTGAGGGCCCCTTGCGTGAAACCCTGGCGACCGGCACTATGAGTGTGTCGGAAGAAGTTTTGGAACAACCGCTTGCTGACGTGCGCGGCTCCATAAGTGCCGGGAAACCGGTGCGCGCTGTTTGGAGCCGCGACCGTGAGAGAGCGGTCTAGGGCGCCTTTTCACGGAAAACGATCCCTCGATGCATTTCCGCCTCGAGCCGCCAAGACGCGTGACCCATCCCGAACCGGGGCTTCTCGCATGCTCGTTTTGAGTTCGTTTTGTTTCTCATCCGTGCTGACTCGCGTTCACCCGTGACCAAAACCGTGTTTCGTTACGCCCGACCGTTCCTTCTGGCCCTCTGGGTCGTGCTGATCTGCTGCGTCATCGTTGGATCGCTGCTCCCAGCCTCATCTCCCGTCATTTTGGCCATCGGTCGTCTGCACATCAGCTTCAAGGTGCTGCATTTTTGCGCGTACACGTCGTTAGCATTGCTGGCGCTGGTAGCCATAAGGCGTAGATCGGCTGCCCTGCTGGCTGCCCTCGCCATGGTATTGCTGGGCGTGGCTTTGGAGTTTGGTCAGAAGCTGGTGCCGGGCCGGTCGTGCGAAGTCCGCGACATGTTCATCAACGGAACCGGGGTCGCTGCCGGTATCGCAATTGGAATCCCTGGGCGCCGTATCACCGCGGCGGACAAGATTTCTCCCCCGGCCGCGCCAGGGACCTCGGAGACGTGATCGCCACCGGCTTGGGCGTCACCTGCATCGCCCTGCCCAGGCCGTGGCCTTATCAAGGAGCATCCCAATGAACGTGAAAGCCGCTGCCATTGCCGCGGGAATCTTGTGCGGATTCCTGCTTTTCGCCTGTACTCTACTGGAGGCCGCGCGCGGTGAGGGCCACACCCTGGGCGCGCTGTCGGCCGTGTATCCCGGATACTCCGTCACCTATCTGGGAAGCGTGGCCGGCCTGGTTTATGGATTCGTCAGCGGGGCACTCATCGGAGCGGCCTTCTGCTGGCTCTATAACCGATTCGGCGGCGTATCCGGCGAGTCGAAAGGGAGATCGGCCTAAGACGCGGTGCTTGGCACGCTAGCGGGCGAGGGACTGAAAGGCAATACCGGAAACGTTCGTTCAGTTCTGATGTCCGGTTTTGATGTCCAATTTCGATGGCGTGTGGCGTCCGGACATGATAAAATAACACTCTGCGCGCCTCCGCTTGGCTTGTGGCAGGACGAACCAAGATGTACTGTGGTGCAGGTGCGAAGGGCTTGGCCCAAGCAGATCCTGAAGGGAGGGTCTCTATGAACGACCAGAAGAGAGCATCGGTATTAGCAGATCCGGCTGGGAGGAAGCCTTACCAGAAACCGGCGTTTGAGCGTGAGGGGGTATTTGAGACGATGGCGCTGACTTGCACCAAGGTTTTCCAAACTACAGACTGTCCGAACCCTCCCTTACACACCTCGTAGTCCGCGACAGGTAGAATGGTGTCCCCCTTGCGAGCGGCAGAGGAAACTTCTGTCGAGATCGGCGGCGTCCCGATCAGGCTGACTACCACGGATTCGGCATTCCGCAAACTCCTTGAGAACCGCTACGACGGATTCGTATGTCCCGACTCCTGCGGCGGCGCCCTTATCGATGTGGACCTTGGGCCGCCCGGCCGTGTGGCTGAGGCAGATCAAGTCCAGGTAAGCCAGGAGGATGGCTGCTGGGTGATCGAGCGCGGCGATTTCCGCGCAACATGGGATCCAGCCACCAGACGTGGCACGGTGCGGCAGAGCCCGAATCCTTATTCCATGGACACCGCCCTTAGGATCATCCACACGCTGCTGTTGGCGGAGGGGGGCGGCTTCCTCTTGCACGCTGCCAGCGGCATCCGGAACGGCCGGGCGTTCCTCTTCAGCGGGCTCTCAGGCGCGGGAAAGACGACACTTGCGCGGCTCGCCCCAGGCGACGCCACCCTGCTTACCGATGAGATCTCGTATCTGCGGCCGGAGGGCGGCGGCTACCGGGCGTATGGGACTCCATTCGCTGGGGAGTTGGCAAAGGTCGGCGAGAATGTCTCGGCGCCCGTAAAGGCCCTGTACTTTCTGGCACAAGGTCCCGAGAACCGGGTCGAGGAGGTCGGGCAAAGCGAGGCGGCCAGGCGCCTGTTGCGCAACATTCTCTTTTTCGCCAAGGACCTGGAACTGGTGAATCGGCTGTTCGACACGGCGTGCCGCTTCGTCCAGAGCGTGCCCGCGTACCGGTTGACCTTTTACCCTGACAAGAGGGTTTGGGATCTGATTCGATGAGCGACAAGTACATTGCGCGAAGCACGACTATCGCAGCCCGCAAGCTGGGGGACGAGATGGTCATCATGTCGGGTGAGACCTCCAGCGTCTTCACTCTGAACCAGCAGGCGACCGCGATCTGGGGAGCTGCCGACGGCGTAACGGCTCTGCGCGCGATTGTGGAAACGAAGGTCTGCCAGGAGTTCGATGTTGCCCCTGAGGTCGCCTACCGGGACGCCGAGGAGCTGGTGACGGACCTTGCCCGGCACGGCATCCTGCTGGTCTCCGACCAGCCGTTTCTTCCCGCCGCTTAATCCTCCCATGCCGCCTCTGATGGCCCGGATACTGGCGCGCGCGCAACGGCTGGGAATCCCGCTCAGCGCACACTTGGACCTGACGTATCGCTGCAACGAGGGGTGTGGGCACTGCTACCTGGAACACAACGGGAGGGACGAGCTTGCCACAGGCGAGGTCGGGGGGATTCTGGGGCAGCTCGCGGAAGCGGGGACGCTTTTTCTGACCATCAGCGGAGGCGAGCCACTGCTGCGGGAGGACTTCTTCGAGGTCGTCGAGGCGGCCCGGAGGCTGTCGTTCGATGTGAGGCTGAAGACGAATGCGCTGCTGATCCGGCACGAGGAGGCGCGGAGGTTGCGGGCGCTGCACGTGCATGATGTGCAGGTCAGCATCTACTCGCACCGCGCCGAGACGCACGACCGGATCACCGGGGTGCGGGGGTCGCTGGAGCGTTCTTTGGAGGCTATCCGGCTGATGCGTGAATTGGGCCAGAAGGTGATCGTCAGCCACGTCGTAATGCGCGGGTCCGGGCGAGATCACGGGGAAGTGAAGGCCCTGGCGGAGCGTCTGGGGGCGGGCTTCCGGATCGATCCCACGATTACGCCTCGTTTGAACGGGGACGACTCGAACCTGGCGTTGAACGTGGGGCGGGATGAGCTGGTGCGGATTCTACGAAACCCCGATTATGTGACGAGCGTCGAGGAGTACTGCGCGCCCCCGGCGCCGGCGGACGCGGAGACCCTCGATGGAACTTCGTGCGGCGCGGGATTCGCTCATTGCTACATCGCGCCGGACGGGGACGTGTACCCTTGCGTACAGTTCCCGTTGCGCTGCGGCAACCTGCGGCGGCAGAGTTTCGTGGAGATCTGGCGGAATTCGCCGCAATTCCAGCAGGTGCGCGCCACCCGGAGCCGGGATCTGCCGGTCTGCTCCGAGTGCAGCCACCTGCGCACGTGCTCGCGTTGTCCGGGACTGGCGCTCACGGAAGGGGACATGCGAGGACCGTCGGCAGCGGATTGCGAGAGGTCGTACGCGCGGACGGGTGTGGTGCCAAGCGGCAGGCCGGAGTTGGCGGAGAGCAAGTTCCGGTACTGGAAGGCAGACGAACGCTGAGGGGGGCGCCGTGTGGCGCACACTTGCAGCGCAACGCCGCCTGGTTCCACGAGACACTGCGAGGGGAAAGCCAAAGCCGCGGTCTGAACCGCGGGGTTCACCAGGACGGGGGAAACTGTCGCGCAGCCCCTAGCGGCGCGATCTGCGGAGCTTTGCGACGCCCAAGCCAAGCAGGCTGGCGCTCAGCAGCAGGAGCGTTCCGGGCTCAGGAGCGAAGGACACGTCGTCAACGGCGAAGGCGTCGTATGCCGCGGAACTCGGTCCGATCTGGATGGACCCAATCTCGGCCACGCTATCAGTAAACCCGACGTAGATCCCAGGCAACGGGAACGTCCCCGGCGCCGGATAGTAACCGCCGGAATACCCTGGGGGCAACGTATTGGCTTGCAAAACAGTCACCGTACCCAGCAGCGTACCGGTTGCACCGGGTCCGCTGTACGCCGTAACTGCGTAGTTGCCATACGGGGCGGTGTCGGACAAAAATGCCTGCACCTCGGACTGAAGGCTGCTGAACGTGACGATGATGCCTGCGGTCGTGATGTAATAGCTGCCCTCGGCACTTCCCGTCAGGACACCCGATCCGGACGAAGCGCCATATCCGAAACACCACGCCTCCCCGCTGCAATCCGGGACACTGCTACTCCCATTGTAGTTGTCAATCATCGGCGCGCCGCCGCCGGTCTGCGAGAACGTCATCCCCGCATACTGAGTGGTTATGATGGTTCCCTCGGAAAAGCCTTCGAAGTTGGCAAGGGTGCCACCCGACAGGGTCGGAGCATAGGACTGGAATCCGGTGATCGTGCCGCCCACCATCGGCAGGGCCAAGACACACAAAACCGCTATGCCGCTCAGCTTCTTTAGCATGCGTGCCACCTCCGTTTGCACAAGCAAAGCCTATTTTAAGGCTGTTTCGTATTCTAAGGCCTTTCCCAGCGGAGTGTCAAGCATAGTCTTGTCTATGGCAAGATGAGCCCTTCCAGCAGGCCCGAGAAAGCGCGGATTTGTCTCGGATAGTACTGGAACGGACAGTACGAGAACGGATGGGCCACGTAGGAGAGTTGGGCCTTGCCCATCCACTCTTGCGGATCTACAGTCAAGGGTGAAACGGATGGATTCACCCGTCGCAGACAATCCGAACGCCACTCCGGCTACGTCGGCCACCCCGAAGAAGCCGTACCAAAAGCCCGCGTTCCGCCATGAACAGATCTTCGAGACCATGGCGCTAGCAGCCACCCTATGCCACGCCGAGACCGCTACTCCGGGCTGCCATCTGTTCGCCCTAAGGTGTTGAGACACTGTTCCTTTGACCAGCACGGACCAACGGGCTCGCCGCCATGGCGCGACTGCCCCTGCCTGACGCATCCGGACTCCGCCTCGTGGCGCCCAGCATCGCACCGCTTGGCCCAGAGGTATCCTTAGGTAACGAGTGAAGACTTCCGTACATTCCTGTGGGTTCGAAGAGGCCCAAACCAAGTGCGCTCTGGCAGCGGACTTAGTCCGCAAGCACGGCAAACTCCGCCTCCGCGTCACCGGCCTCAGCATGCTGCCCGCCGTCTGGCCCGCCGATATCGTCACCATCCAGCGCAGGGAACCCTCCGCGTTGCTTCCCGGTGACCTCGTACTGGTTGAGTATCAGGGCTGCCTCCGCCTGCACCGCTTCATCGGCGCTCGGGAAGATCGCCGCCTCATCACCCGCGGCGATAGCCTCCCCGCCGACGATCCACCCGTCTTGCCCGAACAGGTCCTCGGCGTCGTTACCTCCATCCAGCGCCGCGGCTCCGTCTTCTCCCCGCCCCGGCGGCCCTCCAGGCTCTGCTGGCTGTTCTCCGGATCTTCGCCCCTCGGCGCCTGGCCCACCCGCATTGCCTTTCGCCTCCGCCGCCTGCTCGGCCGCACGTCACCCCGGGAGACCCCAACCCTTGTCCCCTGACCTCCATTCCGTCCAGGTCAGGATCGGCGGCACCGCCATCCGTTTCCTCACCGAGGACCCCGTTTTCAAGGCCATGCTCGTCTCCCGCTATGGCCCGTTCGTCGACCCCTCGGCAAAAACCGTGTTGCAGCTCTCGGTCCGGCTCCTTCCCCCTTCCGTCACGCCCGAAGACGCCGGCGTCCAGGTGGCCGTCCGGAACGGCCGGTGGTCCATCTCGCGGGGCGACTTCCGCTGCGTCTGGGATCCCCTGTCGGGCGCCGGGCTAGTCGAACAGACCGCCAACCCTCACTCCATCGACACCGTTATCCGCATCGTCCATACCCTCATCCTCGCCCGCAGTGGCGGCTTTCTCCTCCACGCCTCCAGCGCCGTTCGCGACGGCCGCGCCTTCCTGTTCTCGGGCCTCTCCGGCGCCGGGAAAACCACCCTCGTGCGCCTGGCTCCGCCGGACGTTCGGGTGCTCACCGACGAGATCTCCTATGTCCGCCCTGCCCCCGGCTACACCGCCTTCGGCACTCCATTCTTCGGCGAACTCGGCATCGTCGGCGAGAACGTCAGCGCCCCCATCGCGGCCCTGTATTTCCTGGCCAAGGGCGAGGACAATCGCATCGAACCCATGCCGGCCGCCGAGGCCGCCCGCCGGCTTCTTCGCAACATCCTCTTTTTCGCCGAGGACGCCCAACTCGTCAAGCTGGTCTTCCGCTCGGCTTGCGATTTCCTCCAGGCCGTCCCCGCCTGCCGGTTGACCTTCGTCCCCGATGCCCGGGTCTGGGAGTCCATCCGATGAACCACAAGTACATTGCCCGAAGCACTGAAATCGCCGCCCGCATGCTCGGAGGCGAGATGATCGTCATGTCCGCCGCCGATTCCAGCCTCTTCACCCTCAACGAACAGGCCACCGCCATCTGGGAAGCCGCCGACGGCGTCACCCCCCTCCGCGACCTCGTCGATCGCGCCGTCTGCCAGGTCTTCGACGTCGATCCCGAGGTGGCCTATCGCGACGCCGAAACCTTCGTCGCCGAGCTCGCCTCCCACGGCGTCCTCCTCCTGTCCGATTCTCCCATCCTCCCACCGGAGCGGTCCGCGTGAGCGCCCTGCTCCGGGAAGTTATGGGCCGGGCCCGCCTCCTGGGAGTCCCGTTCGACGTTCACCTGGACCTGACCTACCGCTGCAACGAGCGTTGCCTTCACTGTTACCTCGAGCACGCTTCCCCGGACGAGATGTCCGCCCCCGAGTACCGCGGCCTCCTCGATCGATTGGCCGAAGCCGGCGTCTTCTTCCTGACCCTCAGCGGCGGCGAGCCCCTCCTCCGTCCCGATCTCTTCGAGATCCTCGCCCACGCCCGTGCCCGCGCTTTTTGCGTGAAGCTCAAAACCAATGCAACGCTCATCGGCCAACCGGAGGCCGAGCGCATCCGCGATCTCGGCATCAACCAGGTCGACGTCTCCGTGTATTCCCATCGCCCCGAAGTCCACGATGCCGTCACCCTGGTTCCCGGCTCCTTCGAGCGCTCCCTCCACGCTATCCGTTTGCTGCGGTCCCTTGGGCAGAAGGTGACCCTCGTCCACATCGTTACCCGCCTCGCCTCCGGCGACCACCCCGGCGTGCGCGCGCTGGCCGGCGAGTTGGGTGCCGGCTTCAGCATCGACCCCACCATCACCCCGAAAACCGATGGCGATCCCTCCACCCTCGCCCTCAACGTCTCCCATTCCGAGCTCGTCCGCATCGTCACCAGCCCGGAGTACGTCGGAAATGTCGAGGAATACTGCGCGCCCCCCGAACCGCCCGATCCCGCCGCCTTCGACCAGGTTCCTTGCGGCGCCGGCCACACCCATTGCTACATCGCTCCCGATGGCGAGGTCTTCCCCTGCGTGCAGTTCCCCATTTCGTGCGGCAACGTGCGGTGGCAAGGGTTCCTCGATATCTGGCGCCATTCCCCCGCCATGAACGAAGTCCGCTCCATCCACGTGCGCGATCTGCCCGTGTGCGCCCAGTGCAGCCACATTGCCAATTGCTCGCGCTGCCCCGGCCTGGCCCTCATGGATGGAGATGTCCGCGGCCCCTCCCTTCAGGATTGCGAGAAATCCTGGGCCCGCACCAGCCTGGTGCCTACCGGCTGCCCCGTCCGTTTCGATGTCACGGCATGAGCATGCGCCTCCTCGTTGAATGCGCCCGCGCCCGCCCCGATGACGCCGCCATCCGCCGCGCGGCCGCCGCTGTCGACGATTGGAACCAGCTCCTCGAACAGGCCGATCGCCACGGCATGGCGCCGTTGCTGTGCTGGTATCTCGAACGATGCCCCGATGTGGTTCCGGCTGCCGTCCTCGGCTGCTTGCGCGACCGCCTCCACGCCGGCGCCGCGTATAGCCTCAAACTCGCCGCCGAACTTGTCCGTCTGGTTGCCCTGTTCGATCGCGCCGGCATCGAAGTCGTCCCCTTCAAGGGACCGGCCATCGCCTGGTCCCTCTACGACAGTCCCGCGCTCCGTCAGATGACCGACCTCGACCTGCTGGTCCGCCCCGCCGATGCCCCGCGCGCCGTCGATCTCCTGGTGGCTTCCGGCTGCCGGCCCGCGTACAGCGCCGACCTCCGCTTCTTCCGCCCGGGCCGCGAGCTGCCGCTCAGCTCGCCCGCCGGCGTCGCCATCGACCTCCATTGGGCCCTGGCGCCCTCCCAGTTCTGCCATGCGCTCGACCTGGACCGCTTCCGGTCCCGGCTGGTGACCGTCTCCATCGCCGGCGGTCCCATTCGCACCCTGGCCCCCGAGGACCTGCTCATCTTCCTCTGCGTCCACGGCGCCAAGCATTACTGGTGTTCCCTCAATTGGCTCTGCGATCTCACCCGCCTCATCGATCGCACCGCGCTCGATTGGGACGCCCTCATGGCCTACTCGCGCGCCCGCCGCGCCACTCGCATCGTATCCGCCGGTCTGCTGCTCGCCGCCGATGTCCTCGGCGCAGCGGTCCCGCCCGCAATCCTTGCCGGTGCGCGCGCCTGTCCCCGTACCTCCCGCATCGCATCCCGCGCCCAGCTCTGGCTCCGCGACCACCCCGCGCCTCAGGTCCCTAAGTCACTCGAATTCCGATTCCAGCTCAGCCTCCTCGAGCGTCCGTCCGACAAGCTCCGCCTCTGCTGGGGCACCCTCGCACCCTGCCCCGCCGATCTTGAGTCCCTCGCCCTTCCCCGCCCACTCTTCCCCGTCTACTACGCCCTCCGCCCTCTCCGCCTCATGGCCAAGTACAGTGGCCTGGCCGCCCGCCGCATCTTCTCCTGACCAGCCCGGTCACGCTCACGCGCACTCCCCTGCTTCCCCCATTCCGGCACACCCGCGCCGCATGGTAACGTGACCATTACCGGCGCTTATGACCACCGGCAGCTCCATCCTACGCGCGAAATTCCGCAGACTAGCGGCGCAGTTTCCGTACTTTCCGCAAGCCCTCCGATTGGTGTGGTCCGCCGCGCCGCGTTATGCCTCGCTCTGGGCCGCACTCCTGGTTTTCCAGGGCCTCCTCCCCATCGGCACCGTCTATCTCACGCGCTCGCTCGTCAACACGCTGGTGGCCGCCGTGCGCGCCACCGCGCCCCTTTCCGGCGGCCGGTCCGCTCTGCTCCTGATGGCTGCCATGGCTGCCCTGCTGCTGTTGGCGGAGGCCGCCCGAGTGGTTGCGAGGTGGGTCCGAACCGCCCTGGCCGACCGCGTTCAGGACCACATCAGCCAACTGGTTCATCGGAAATCCATCGCCGTCGACCTGGCCTTCTACGACAACGCGGAATTCTACGACCACCTCCACCGCGCACGCTCCGAAGCCGCGTATCGTCCCGTGGCCCTGCTCGAGAACCTGGGCGGAATCGCTCAGAACGGCATCACGTTGGTCTCCATGCTGGCTGTGCTCGTCCCGTTCGGGCTGTGGCTTCCCGGGGCTCTGCTCGCCAGTACCCTGCCGACGCTCTACGTCGTGCTGCGCCACGCGCTCGACCAGCACTACTGGCGCATGCGAACTACCTCCGATGAGCGCCGGACCTGGTATTACGATTGGGTGCTCACCGCCGTCGATACGGCCGCCGAAGCCCGCCTCTTCGGCTTGGGAGAACATTTCCAATCCGCCTTCCAGGCCTTGCGCGCGAAACTGCGGGCCGAACGGCTCCGCCTGGTGGGGAGCCAGGGAGTGGCGGAGTTGCTGGCGGGATTGTTCGCCCTGGCCGCCGCCGGTGGGGCGCTGGTCTGGATGGCGTGGCGCGCTTTCCACCACCAGGTCACCCTCGGCGACCTGGCCATGTTTTACCAGGCGTTTCAGCAAGGACTGCGGCTCAGCCGTTCCCTGCTCGACGACGTGGGCCAACTCTATGCCAACACGCTCTTCCTCGGCAACCTGTTCGATTTCCTGGCGCTTGAGCCGAAGGTCCTGAACCGGGCGCCCGCCAACCCGCTCCCCGTGCTGCGCCAGGCGATACGCTTTCGGGGCGTCTCGTTCCGTTATCCCGGCGCTTCCCGGCTGGCGGTGAGCGATCTCGATCTGGAGATTCCCGCCGGGCGTATCGCAGCCGTGGTGGGAGCCAACGGCGCCGGGAAGAGCACGCTCATCAAGCTCCTCTGCCGTTTCTACGATCCCGACGATGGCGCGATCGAGATCGACGGCGCCGATCTGCGCTCCCTGGATCTCGATTCGCTCCGCGCGTCCATCACCGTCCTGTTCCAGCAGCCGGTGCATTACAACGCCACGGTTGCCGAGAACATCGCGCTCGGCGACATCGTGTCGGCGCCGGACCGCGCCGCCATCCGCTCCGCCGCCGAGGCCGCCGGCGCGGAAGGGATCGTCCGCGGCCTTCCATCCGGCTACGACCAGTTGCTGGGACGCTGGTTCGAGAACGGAACGGAGTTGAGCGCCGGGGAATGGCAGCGCATCGCGCTGGCGCGCGCATTCCTGCGACAGGCTCCCATCCTGGTGCTCGACGAGCCTACCAGCGCGATGGACCCTTGGGCCGAATCGGACTGGCTCCGCCGTTTCCGCCAACTGGCCGCCGGCCGCACGACTGTCGTGATCACCCACCGCTTCTCCACCGCCCGCATCGCCGACATGATCCATGTCATGTCCGACGGCCAGGTCGTCGAACGCGGATCGCACGATGAATTGATCTCCTCCGGCGGCCGCTACGCTCAAGGCTGGATCGCCCAAGCCCATGCTTGACTTCGATCCGCGGCCCCGGCGCGTCCGCTGGTAACCGGCAACCTGCCCGCGGTGCCGCGCACAATCCCCCGCGCCTCGATCTACTCGGAAGCACTCCCCACTGCCAGGCTTCCGAGTAAGTCCGCCGAGTACGTCAACACCGTCAGAGTCAAGGCGTTCGTGACCCTCGCGGGCAACCTGGCCTCGGTGCAGGCGGCGATAGACGCGGGCGCGCAGATCGTAGGCCAGAAGGAGATGCCGGTGAACAAGGCGGTGATCCCGAGCCCCCGTCCGGAACTGCTCGACGAGATGATCCGAGGATTCGAGAATTCGAGCCGAGTGGCGCGCCCGGCGAAATTCCGGTAGACTCGGAAGTTGGCGTGGCCCACGCCAATCCGCACGGTCTTGCCACCGAAGGGCGCGTAGCTCAGTTGGTTAGAGCGCCTGCTTCACACGCAGGAGGTCACAGGTTCGAGTCCTGTCGCGCCCACCATTCCGGGGGCGAACCCCCGGGATCCGATATGCTCTACACTTGATTCGCGGTGGAGCTCGGAGCCGCGCGGGTACGCAGTCCCCGCCGCGGCCGAGTGCTGCGGCCGGCGCACTGAACCAAAGCCCGGTCCTTCACGGCTTGGTTACCCCACGGCCGCGGTTGTGCACTCGCTGGGGCCGGCGCTTCCGCAAGCGGTGAACTGGCAAGGGGACGACGGCTATGAGCATGACGAGGCGGACCGCGGTGGGACTTCTGGGAGGCGCACTCCCCTTCGCGAAACCGGAGCGGGCTTTGGGCGCCCCACAATCGCCGCAGCCGGCCATTCAAATAGCGCCGGGACCATTCCGGGCTACGCGCGCTTCCTTGATGGAATACCGGATCCCCGATTGGTATCGCGATGCCAAGTTCGGCATCTGGGCGCATTGGGGACCGCAGTCGGCGCCCGAGATGGGGGATTGGTATGCCCGGCAGATGTACATTCAAGGCCACCGTCAGTACGACTACCACGTCAAGACCTACGGCCACCCCTCGAAGTTCGGCTACAAAGACGTGATCCCCACCTGGCGCGCCGAGAACTTCGACCCCGATTACCTCTTCATGTAGGTTTCCTCCGCGAGAGAGATCCGAATTAGGAGTCTATCGCGCCAATGCCGATGGCTTCCGGGCCGAGCTGGCGCGAATGTTGCCGGTGCGTGCCGCCGCCCCTCGACGGCGAGATCCCCGGCCCTCTACAACCACCCCTTCTGCCGCGCCAGGCGGGCGGCTTCGGTGCGATTGGCGGCGCCCAGCTTGCCGATGGCCTCCGAGAGATAGTTGCGCACGGTGCCTTCGGAAAGCTCCAGGCGCCCGGCGATCTCGGCGCTCGAGGCGCCTTCGCCGGCGTAGCGCAGCACCTGGCGCTCGCGGTCGGTCAGCGGGTCGGCCTCGGTCCAGGCTTCGGCGGCCAGCTCCGGGTCCACCACCCGGCCGCCGGCGCGGATGCGGCGAATGGCGTTGGCGAGCGTGGCGGCCGGCGCGTCCTTGAGGAGATAGCCGGATACGCCCAGATCCAGCGCGCGGCGCAGATATCCGGGGCGCGCGAAGGTCGTCAGAATCGCCACCCGCACCGGCAGCTTGCGGCGCCCGATTTCGGCGGCCAGTTCCAGGCCGGTCGCCCCGGGCATCTCGATATCCGTGAGCAGCACGTCGGGAAGCGTCCGCAGCACCATCTCCAGCGCCTCGCTTCCGTCGCGCGCCTCGCCCACGATTTCCATGTCGCCTTCGATTCCGAGCAGCGCCGCCAGCGCTCCGCGGACCATCGCCTGGTCCTCGGCGATCACCACCCGAACGCTCATACCGGCACGCGCACTCTCAGCCACGCGCCCTTCGATCCATCGCGCTCCACGCCGCCGCCGATCGCCTCCACCCGCTCGCGCATCCCGCGCAGGCCGTTGCCTTCCGTCATCGCGCCGCCCCGGCCGTCGTCGGCTACCTCCAGTTCGCAACAGCCACCGCTCTGCCGCAGGGCAATCCGGCATACCTTGGCCTGGGCGTGCCGCACCACGTTGGTCACGCCCTCGCGCAGGGCCAGCGCGACCACCGTCTCCCGCGCCGGCGTGAGTCCGGAAGGCTCGACCGAGGCTTCCAATTGGATGCCGGCGGCTTCCAGCGCCATGCGGGCGTTGCGCAATTCACCTTCGATTCCCGCCAGCCGGTAGCCGCGCACCGCCGCGCGCACCTGCCCCAGGGCGTCGCGGGAAATGGCCTCGACGTCCTGGATTTCCTTCCGCGCGCGCTCGGGATCGGGCGCGAACAGCTTGGAAGCCAGTTCCGCCTTGAGGACGATCACCGAAAGCGTGTGGCCCAACAGATCGTGCAGATCGCGCCCGATGCGCTCGCGCTCGGCCACCCGGGCCAGGTGCTCGATCTCCTCCTGCGCCCGCAGAAGCTGGTCGGTAAGGCGCTTGCGGTTGTAGTGCTGGATGATCACCGCGCCGACCAGCGCCGAAAACACGACCGCCGGGATCCAACAGCCCATCGAGTAGTGGAAAACGCCCGCTTCGATCCCGATCAGCGCCAGCAGCGCCCCCAGGTACCACCATGCCCGCGGCGGCTCGAAGGCCTTGCCGATGAAGCTGGCTGCGTACACGAACAGCACCGAACCCGCGGGATTGCCCGGGCTCAACAGGCTGCCCAGCAGCACGAAGCCGCCCATGGCCCAAAGCACCTGGCGCCCGCGCAGCCAGTATGCCAGGAAGTACAGCGGCAGGGCGACCGCCGTGCCCGCGATGGCCGCCGCCTTGTCCCACGTCGAGGACGGAAACACTAAGGGCACCACCAGAACCCACGGCATGTAGACCAAGTAGACGTAAGCCGTCCAGTCCTGGTCCTTGGGCAACAGCCGCATCGCCTTAACCATACATCTTCTCACGCTCCCGCGCGTGTCCTATCCAGGCGATCCCGGCGAACAGCAGCGTGAAGCCGGCCAGCGCTTCCACGTGCGTCCCGGCGGCGCCTTGCGTGGGCGCTCCCAGAATCCGCAAGGCGATCTGCGACAGGTGGAACGAGGGCAGCAGCGGCGCGATCGCCTGGATGCCCTTGGGCAGAAACTGGAACGGGATCCACAGGCCGCTGCAGAAGGCCATCGGCAGATAGATCGCGTTCACCGTGGCCGGAGCGGAACTGGGGCCGGCGAAGCTGCCGATCGCCAGGCCCATGGCGCAGAAGGGGATGGAGCCGGCGATCAGCGCGCCGCCCATCGCCAGCCACTGCCACACCGGCATGCGGACGCCTCCGAAGGCCGCGCCCAGGCCGAACAGCAGCGCCACCACAATGGCTCCGAACGCCACGCCAACCACCCCCTTGGCCACGAAATATGCCGCCGGAGGCATGGGGCTGGCGCGCTTCACCTGCAACCATCCCAGACCGCGCTCCACGGCGACTCCCACGCCAAAGGCGAACAGCGTGGCGCCCATCACGCTGAAAGCTCCGTAGGTGGCCAGCGCATAGCGTGCCAAAGGAACGGCGCTGAAGGACTGCTGCTTGCCCATCGCCAGGGCGAAGAAACAGTAGAACATGATCGGGAACCCCACCGTGGTGAGCGAGTACGCCTTCATCCGCAGCGATTTCAGAAACTCCATCTTGGCTTCCAGCAAGTAGACGTTCGACATTTTACGCAACCTCCTCGACGACGTCGGGATTCCCCGTGATGGCCAGAAACGCGTCTTCGAGACCCTGCGACGCGCCCTGCCGTTTGATCTCGGCCGGCGTGCCTTCGGCCACGATCAGGCCGCGATGGAGCACCGCGATGCGCTGGCTCAGCGCATCGGCTTCATCCAGGTAATGGGTGGTGAGCAGCACGCTGCCGCCGCGGGCGGCGAAGCCGCGGATGCGCGCCCACAGGCCGCGGCGCGCCTCCACGTCCAGGCCCACCGTGGGCTCGTCCAGGCACAGCAGCCCGGGATTGCCGCAAATCGCCAGCGCGAACAGCACCCGCTGCTTCTGGCCGCCCGAGAGTTCGCCGAAAAGCCGGTTGCGGATTTCGCCGAGTCCAGCCGCCGCCAAAGTTTCCTCGAGCGGCAGGGGCTTTTCGTAGTAGCTGGAAAACAGTTGGATGTGTTCGCGCACGCGCAGCGTCTCGGGCACGCGCGCCACCTGCAACTGCGCCCCGCGGCGCAGGCGGGCATACTGGCTGCCGGGCGGATGGCCGAACACCTCAGCCCGCCCCGCCGACGGTTGCGCCAGCCCCAGCAGGATGCGCACGGCCGTGGTTTTGCCGGCGCTGTTCGGCCCCAGCAGGGACACCACTTCTCCCGGTTCGATGGCGAGATCGATGCCGCGCAGCGCGGCGACGGCGCCGTAGTTCTTGGCGACGGCGTGTAATTGGGCGACTGCCATATCGGCTCCTCCACCTGCGATCATGCGCTTGGAGGAGCTCCGTCACCAGTGGAGTTCGTCAGCCCCGCCGGATGACAGATGTCATACTTGCGAGTTTTATGTGGGGCAGGCTGGTAGCCTGCGGCCGGTTGTCAACCGGCCTCTTCGGCCCACCGCAAACCCCCGAAAGCAGCCTGTCGCCGCGCCCACTGTGCCCGCCCGGCGCACGCGTCAGTATCACACCGCCACCAATCGCAGCCCCGGAGCAATCCGCCTGAGCTCCCCGGCGTCGCTCGCGACCACCGCTTGGCCGCCCCTCTGCGCACAAACCACGACATGGGCGCGGGCGATGTCGGCCGTCGCCGTTCGTGCCAACAGAAGGCCGGCAGCCGTAGCGTCCGGTCCGTCGAGGGCCATGACGTCCGTGCCAACTTGTCGAATCAGCCGCGAGAGCCGGGCCTGCCTGGCAGGGCTACGAAGGGCCTGTGCCAGGGCCGTCGCCGGGATTGCAATTCGCGCGCCACGTTCCGCTGCGCGCGCGAGGAGTGCGAGTACGCGGCGATGGTTCCGGTCCAGCGCGATCAGCCCGCCAGCGTCGAAAGTGATGCCGTTCACGCCGCCTTCCCTCTTCCGGAACCTCTTTTCCGCCTCTGGGCGGAGAGAAGCGCGTCGGCCCACGCGCGCTCCTTTTTCGTCAGCGGACCACCCGTTTGCCGTAGCGCATCTTGCAACATCTCCCTCCATCCGGCAGCGTCGAAAAGCGCGACTCCGACGGCATGCTGCACGAAGGCGGAAACTCTCGCCGCCCCTCCGGCCGCGACCAGCGCGCGAATCTCTTCAAGCTGATCGTTCGGAAGCGTGATCGCGATCTTGGTGGTGGCCATACCAAAGACCATGCCATACGGAAGGCTGCGTTCCCACCGGCCCCAACAGGATCCCCGGCATGGCTCGGCGGAACCGCTCCGAAGGCGCCACGATGTGCCGCCGTGTTTTGACGTGTGGCCGACGGGTCCCGGAACCTGGTTCGCGGATTCCACCAGAGGGATGGAGTACTGGACGCACGGGGAGGCGGCTGCGCGGGTTCCAGTTCCTCCTTCCGGAAGGGCGACGATCCGAGCGGGGGGTTACCCCCGAAAATGTGCGGGTCACCATATGGGAGGGCTTAGGCGGCGCTTGAAACCGCCGCTAATCCCTGCCGAAGCCCTGCGGGCGCCACCCACTGATGTATTTGTCCGCGAGCTGGAGCAGCTCATCATTGTCGTCAGGTCGCATGGCATTCAGCTTTTCGATTCGCTCACGGAGGACGCCCTCGTCTCCGTACAACTCGATCAGTTCCTTCCACGCAAGGCGAGCTGACCGATGCACAGCGCGGCTTCCTACCGTTTGGCCCAGCACCTCGCTGCGTGCTGATTGTAGGAGCGCAAGTGTAACGCTCGGTGTCTCTGGAACCTGCACGGTCAATTCTGCAGAATCTGCCTGCCTTCTTGCAAGAAGCAACATCCAGAGAAGCCTTTTTTCCGATGCGAGGACGTCGGCACTAGCGGCTAATACCTGGCTACGCCAATCCTTCTCGAAGGCCTTCGCAGCAGCTTCGGATACCAGCCTTTCACCGACATCTTGTCGGTACCCGATGGTGTCAATCAGCGCCAACCTAGAGGAAAGCGTCGAGACCTGAGGCAGGATTTCCCGCACAGCTTCCTCTATCGCATCGGGATCCTTGAGCGAGCGGACAAGCCGGTAGACGACCCTATCAACGATCAGAGCCGGGTGCAACGCGAACATCCCGGGACTGCGCTCGGGCAGCTCCGGCAAGATATTGAGCAGGACGACGCTACCCGGCACAACGTTGGCGGGGCCGAAACCCTCCTGATAGGTCTCCAGGGATGCGATGACGTCGAGCAACCGATCCGCTCCCAACGACCTCATGTAGCCTTCAAAGGCCGTGAGGTCGGTCATGCGACCCCAGGCCCGCTCGGCGTCCGTGAACGCTTGAAGCGCCTTACCGGCAGTTCGTTCCAGATACAGGCGAAGAATATCTTCATGAGCAACCCGCCGTTCCCTAAGCCACTGGCTCCTCCACTCGCTCCCGTAGTGGTAGTTCTCGATGTGGCGCCGCGCTGCCGGGAACACCCGTTCGATAAGCGCCCGAACCACACTGCCGTGGACGCCGGCAACTGCGATTAGACGATCAATCTGCTCCTTCAGGCGCTTCGAATCACCGCGGCCATCGGAGGTCGAGGTGAGCCCATCTACAGCGCCGTGCATGTCGTGGAACACGTCGGGAAGGAAGATGCGAACTGCTTCTAGTGCCAGGACGTCCACAAGAGCAACTTGCCCTCCCAAGCCTAGCAGTGTGCCGTGGATGGTCGCCGCGTAACGACGAACATCTCGCATGTTCCTGAGGAGGGGCCGAACGACCTCCATGTAGACGTCGGGCCAGGAGTCCTCAGAGAAAGGCCCCTTGTTATCAATCGCCGAAATCGCGTCGTCAATCGCCCGGAAGACCTCGTTGTTCAACACGTGTGCCGGCACAGCCGGAATGTCAATTGCCACCTGCAGGATCTTCTCAATATAGTCGCGGCCTGAGACGCCCTGCTCGGCGAGAGCCGTCTCTACCCGAAGGCGGTCGAACGCCAACACATAGATCACGTTCGGGAAGCTTGCGGTCAGTCGAACAAGCTTGAAAACATCCCTGATCTCGGAGCTGGTCAGCCGGTCGATGTCGTCGATGACCACGGCGAGCGGCTTGTCGAGGGCCCCAAGGGCGCTCTCGACCTTGGCCCGGCGGCTACCGACCCCCTCCCTGCGCCGCTGGAACGTCCTCGCCAGAATCCTGCTGGCAACCCGGACCCGCTCGATCCACGGCCCAACCAAGGGGACCCAACCCAGCCCCGAGAAGGCCTCGCCGTACTCCTCCAGATCCTTGCCGACCTTAGCAAGCCCTCGGCGGAGCCTTAGTTGGGCAGAGAGCTCAACAAAGAACGACTCGACAAGTTGCTCGGCTCCGCTAAACATCCATGGATTGAAATCGAGAACTGCGACGCCAGTGCGCTCCAAGTGCGTACGTGCGAGGTTGACGAATGATGTCTTTCCTGAGCCCCAAGGGCCGAGGACGCCGACAACCACGCCCTCTTCCGCGTCAAGCAGGAGCACTTGCTCGGCGAAAGAGCGTGCGATGCTCGCGCGGCCGAGCACGTCGTCTTCTGCCCTCTTAATTGGGTTGTCAGCCCTGATCGTCATGGGAGATCGGAGGTGCCCACTTACGACGCCCGGATCTGTACTATCGCCTTCGCGCGAGCCATCCTCGGTGTGTTTCAGAATTCTCGCAATCCACTTCATCGTTGTTCAGCTAGTCAATTCATTGTATTGATTTCCACGCGCTCCTGGCATGCAGACCCGTCCTGGCACGGTGCCGACTCGTCGTAGCCGCGCGCAACTGGCGCGTCCGCTCGGCCCACGCGCCACTCGGAAGTTGAGCGGACCAGGCCAATTTGACGCGCTGTGCCCAAGCCGTAGTAGCGCAGCCAGGGCACCGCCGCCCCAGAACAGCCCGGCGCCGAGGACGGATCCGGCCAGGGGGCCCACGTCTCCGCGCCTATACTGGGTCCGCCGCGGCTCGACAACCAGCCCCCCGCCCCCTTTACCCCCTCCACGCCGCTTCGTCCACCAGCAACCTCTTCGCCAGCGCCCCGAAACTGAACTCCGTAACCACGCGATCCTGCAGGTGCCGCGAGACGTCCTGCCGCCGGTGCGGGTTCGTGAGGTACTCGTCCACCAGGCGGTTCAGATGGTCCACGTCGCGGTACATCACGTGCTCCGCCACGTCGCCCATGATGCGGCCGAAGTCTTCCTTGTAATCGAACAGGATCAGCCCGCCACAGGCGAAACAGCCCATGATCTTGGGCGAGACGCCGGTGTTGTAACCCAGGTTGACCACGTCCACGATCACGTCGCTGTTGATGAACAGGATCGGCAGCTCGGTGAAATAGTCCAGGCACTTGAGGAAGCGAATGCGATATTGGTCGCGGAGAGTGGCGGCGCTCTTGGGCTCCATGAAGTTGCCGTAGAAATCGTACTCGCGCTGGAGCCCGGTCAGCACCGCCAGGCGCACCTCGGTGTTGCCCACCAGCTCGATCTCCTCGTGCATGAAGTTCCAGAAGAAGGTGGAGTTTCCGTCCAGACTCAGTCGCTTTCGCTCGCCCGAGCCGAGCGCGCCGATCTCGGCCATCAGCAGGTCCCAGAGGCACTTCTCGAGCCGGTTCTTCTTGGCCTCCATGACGCGCGATTCGATGCCGCCCAGCACCGCGTTCTTGCGGAACGGCAGGTCGCGGGCGGCTTTCAGATACACGTTGCCGGCGAAGGCCACCCGGCTGCGGAAGGTGTTGCGCGGCGGCTTGCGGTATCCGTAGCGAACGTAGTTGGGATAGGCCGGTTGCAGGAAGAAGCGCACCTTGCCGGCCGGCACCACGCCCAGCTTGTCGAGCGCGGCGATGTGGCCCTTGTCGGGGGAATAGTGCAGGTACAAGGGGTGGTCGAGAACCCGGCGGATGCGGCGGATGGCGCCCTTTTGCGATTCCTCCGGCGTCTCCGGATTGTGATTCAGGATCTGCCGCGGAAGCTGCAACAGGCCGTGGTCCCACAACATCAGCGTGGGCACCCGCAGAATGTCGCGGAAGACGTTCTTCCCATCGCGCGTGGCGCACAGCAGGATGTACAGCGCGTTGGGCAGCGAGACGGCCACGTCGGGCCGGAAGGCCTTGAGGCCATCGAGCACGCCCGCCATGTAGATCTCGTTCTGGCTGGTGAAGCCCGCCACGTCCACGTCGAATACGCTGGCGCCCAGCACGCGCAACTCTTCCGACATCTCGATGGCGAAGTTGTAATCCACGCCGCCAAACCAGCCCACCGGCGGGATGGTCACGGCGATGCGCAAACCCTCGAGCGGCAGATTCTTTCCGGCCAGCACGTTCATCGCAGATACCTCGCGGCCAGGATGCGCGCCACGTGCATCGCGTACTGCGGCAATCCCAGAATCCGCCGGTACATGGGACGCTCGCGGCCGATGGCCTTGAACCGGGGGATCTCCACCTCGCCACGCCCCATCGCCGCGCGCGCCAGTTGGAAGCCCAGCGGACGCGTGTCGGCGCTCCAGCCCAGCGACTCGGGCGACCGCGGCCCGGCGATCTCGAACTCGAGCGTCAGCTCCGGCGCCGCCCCCACCACCGCGGCGGGGATGGTGGCGAACTGGCGATGCGGACGGCGGTTGTCCAGAACCCATTCGGCCACAGCCACGCCATTGGCTTTGACCGTCACCGGCAGGCGCGGCGCGCGCCGGGAAACCATGCAATCCGAAATCACGAAGGCGGCCGGCAGATCGCCGGATGGGGGCTCTTCGAAGGGCACGCGGAAGCTGGCACGGTTGCCGAGGGTCCAGGAGCCGCGCGCGCCGGGCAGCGACCACTGGGTGCCCATGGCGTCGCCCAGGAAGACCAGGGAATCGCCGCCCTCCACGAAATCGATGGGGTCGCCCAGCCGGTACTTCAAGCGCCCGGCCGGAGCGATGCGCAATCGCGCCAGGCGGAATCCCAGCGGGCGCGTGTCCCAGGTGGACCAGCCCAACTCGACAGGGGTGCGCGGCGTCGAGATCTCGAAGGCCATGGTCGCGGGCGCGCGCGTGCTCAGCGCCCCTGCGGGCAGCAGCACGCGGCGCTCGCCCGCGTCGCGCTCCGGCCCCAGCGCCCAGTTGGCCACCGGCTGGCCGCCCAGCAGCACGCGCACCGCCTGCGTGGGATGCCCCTCGCTCACAGCCGTGTCGTTGATGGTGAAGATGGCCTGCGCGCGGCACTCCATCGGCTGAGCCGGCGCCAGCGTCAAGGTGCTGCGCCTCCCGAAGGTCCACGCGCCCAGATCGTCGGGCAGGGACCAGCATTCGTTGGCGTGTACGGCGCCCGTCGCGCGCGCCGTGAACTCCAGCGTCTCGCCGGGGCTGTAGCGCAGCCGCTCGAAGCCGTGAAACGCCAGGCGCTGCACCTTGAAGCCCAGCATGCGCGGATCGTCGCCGATCACCTGCTGCCCCAGCGCCCTGGCCGCGCGCGCCGCCGATTGCGGGTTCTCCACGTGGAACTCCAGCCGGCAAACCGCTTTACCCGCCAGCAGGGCCGCCGGGATGGAGGCCTTGGCGTCCACCAGCTCGTAGCGCGAGAAGAAACTCCAGTGCGCCAGGCGGACGCCGTCCAGCAGCACCTCGACCTGGATGGGATCGCCTTCGGGCCCCACAAACGTCTCGTTCACGCGCACCGTGACGATCGCGTCCCGGGCGGCATTGCCCTCCATCGGGGGCGGCTGAAACACGAAAGTGGCCCGCTCGCCATCGGTCCAGGTGCCGGTGTAATCGGTGGCGCCCCAATGGCCGTCCTTGAAGCGGGCGGGCCGGCCAGCCGAGGTGAAGTCGATGCTCTCCCCCAGCGCCACCCGCGGCACGGAATCGTCTTCCACGTCGTAGCCGAAAAACGAACGCATGGCGTCTTCGGTGTGCTTCCAGGTGTTGGAGCGGTAGCGGCGTTCCTCGCCCACCCGCGGCCGTCCCTTGCGCACGTGCGTGGCGAAGGGCGTGAACGTCAGCAGCAGGAACTGGTTCACGAAATTCCGGAAGGTGTGGTGATTGGCGTTGATCACCAGGACGTCGGGGACGCGCGTGCCGCCCGCGCCGGCCCGCTCGGCGCAGGCTTCCAGACACCGCGCCACGGCGCCCAGGCTGTGGCGAAGCGGGCGCGGCCAGTCCGTGACGCGCTCCACCGGCTTGCCGCCCACCCCCGCGGCGTCCAGGCTGAGATCGAAAATCACCAGGTCGTAATTCGCCAGCAGCGCCTCGGTGAGCGGGGCGCCCCGGATGGGTTTGGCGCCCTCGGGCGGCGCGCCGCTCCGGAGCAGACCGGGGGCATACTCGAGCGGCGTTTCGAATCCCATCTCCGCAATGCAGCGGGCCGCCAGCTCGAGCATGCGCGCGTGGTTGCCCACGTATGCGAAGCGCGCCGGGCGGGTGTAGACCGCCAGGTCGCTGGCCACGTACGGCAGTATGTGTTCCGCCTGAACCGGCAGGAAGTTCCGAATGCCGACGGCGTCGGACACGTATTCCGACTGCTGCGGCCCGCCCAGCGCGCGCTGCACCGCGGCCACGTACCGCGCCTGCGGGTCGCCCGCGAAATCCAACTCCTCGATCGGCTCATTCGGCAAGCCCCAGGTGTCGGCTTGGTGGCGGGCCAACGGATCTTCCAGCGAGAACACGAACTCCTGCACGTTGTTGTCCAGCCGCATGTCGAACTGGTGCATTCCGGTCTGCACGCGGGTGTGGTCGCAGTGGTAGGACTTCAGCCGGCCGGCGAGGCTCTCCGTGCGTCCCCCGTAGTGGATGTACAGGCGTTTGCAGACGTTGGAATCGCAGTGCCAGCCATGCACCATGCGCTCGTCGAAGCCATAAATGTCGAACAGGACCTGGCGCGGGGAGAGCATGAAATCGCCCACCTGGTCGAAGCGGCTCTCGGGGAACGAGACGGTGACCTCGTCCAGGTGCAGGCGCGGACCCAGGTCGCGGCAGGTCCGCAAAATGGCTTCCGGATCGCAGCGCGGGAACGATTCCCACAGCGGCTCGGGCAACTCGAAGCGCGGCAGCGTGTAGAGCCCGTCGGGGAGGTCGCGCACCACGTCCCGCAGGTCGCCGAATCCGTCGCGCGGCACCAGGATCACGTCCGTGTTGGTGTTCAGAACCCAGCGATTCCGCGGGTTCGACCGGCGCAGGGCGATGTTGCGCGGTTGCGGTTCGACCACCATCAGGTGAGTGAATCCCACCAGCCGCTGGTGCAGCTCCGGGCGCACGCGCAGGACGCGCAGCAGGGCCTTCGCCCGCGGCGTCAGCGTATCGTAGATGGCTTCCACGAAGGTGGGGAGCTCGTTGGGGGTGTTGCAGTCGACGAAGAGAATCTCGTCATCCGGGTCCGGCAACAACGCGGCCAGACAGTTCAGCGAGATGGCGCCACGCTTATGCAGGTTGTAGCCGTAGGAGTCGTTGCGCCCGTACAGGATTACGGAGATCATTCGGTCGGTTCGATCAATCAGTGTAGCCCACCGCGGCGCGGCCGTGGGGAATCGGCCTGCTCGAATCCGAGCGCGCCTTTGTGGGGCAGGTTTCCAACCTGCGGCGGGCTTGCAGCCCGCCTCTCGCCACCGTCTGCCAATGCCGGCAGGCAGGTTGACAGATTGACAACCGCCCCGCCGAACCCCCGCGAATCCGCTTCCGCGCCGCGCACCCCCTGCGCGTCACACCGCGCGCAAACGCTCGGCAGCGGCCTCCGGCGTGATGTCGCGCTGCGGCTGCGCCAACATCTCGTAACCCACCACGAACTTCCGCACCGTGGCGGAGCGCAGCAACGGCGGATAGAAGTGCGCGTGGAAGTGCCACTCGGGGTGCGGCGTGCCGTCGGTGGGCCGCTGGTGGAATCCCAGCGAATAGGGAAACGGCACGCCGAAGAGCCGGTCGTATCGCGCCGTGGTGCGTTTCAGAATGTCCGCCAGGCCGTCGCGCTCGGCGTCCGTCAGGGCGTCCATCGCCGTCAGGTGGCGCTTGCTCGCCACCATCGTCTCGAACGGCCAGACCGCCCAGAAGGGAACCACCGTCACGAAGCTCTGGTTCTCCTCGACCACCCGCTCCGGCGAGGCGAGTTCCAGCCTGGTGTAGTCGCACAGCAGGCACTCGTGGCGCGCGCTCAACCAGGCCAGTTGCGACGCCTGCTCGGCGGCCACCTGGTGGGGCACCGTGCGGCTGCTCCAGATCTGGCAGTGCGGGTGCGCGTTGCTGCACCCCATCATGGCACCGCGGTTTTCGAAAATCTGCACGTAGCCTATGAATTCCCGGCTTCCCAGATCCACGAACTGCTCCACCCAGGTGTCCACCACACGGCGCAATCCGGCCGGTTCCATATCGGCGATGGTGAGGTTGTGCCGCGGCGAGAAGCAGATCACGCGGCAGATCCCGGGCTCCGATTCGGCGATCAGCAGCCCGTCCCGCTCGAAGCGCTCCACCGGCGTCGAGGGCCGCAGCGCGGCGAAATCGTTATCGAAGACGAAGGTGGCGTCGTAGGCGGGATTGCGCGCGCCGCCCGCGCGCGAGTTCCCGGGACAGAGGTAGCACTCCGGATCGTACTCCGGCTGCGGCGGGGCTTCGCCGCTTTCCGTCTGTCCCTGCCACGGCCGCTGGGTGCGGTGCGGCGACACCAGCACCCACTCCCGGGTGAGCGGATTGAAGCGGCGGTGGGGATCCTGTTTCCAGTCGAACATGTCCCTAATATGGTAGCGGTATGGAGGGGTCCGGAGGAGTCGCCGCCTCCCCGGCAGCACCGGGACGCAGCACCGTGGGCTTGCGTGTGGAGGCCCGCAAGCCGGCCCACCCGCGCTGGAAGGCGCCTAGGCGGAGCCGGCAGCCTTGGGTTTCGCGCCCAAGCCGCTGCCCGCCGCCTGCCGGGCGGCCTGGCGGATCAGGCGCGCCGCGCCCCGCATGGCGGCGATGTATTCGTCACTGGCTTCCACTTTCGTCCGGCACAGGTCGCAGATCAGGAGATGCTCGTCGAACAGAGCGGTCTCCCCCTCCGAAAAGCCACCGAGCGAGTAGGTCTCGATCTCTTCCTCATCCATGTGACGAATCCGGATATCTCCCACCGTCATGCCTCTGCCATCTCAATTGTCGCCTATACTCCCCGTGAAAGGAAGTGGGATAAGCCGCCGGATCTTCTCTAGGATTTTCCCGGCGCGGCGCGAGCCATGCGGGAGGCCTGCTACCCACCCCGCCTGGATCGCCTCCGGCCGCCGTGACCTCAGTATCCGGCGCCGCCGCGAGGCTGCCCGCCATCTTGGGCCACCCACAAGCGCCGATACACACAGATAAGTCTTTTGTTTTCAATCTGCATTCCTCGGGTGCGCCAAGCCAAGCCTAGGCGATCCATTGCCCCAGTCACGTACGGCCGCGTGCGTTCAACCCGTTGAGAGTCTCCTGCCGAGCGTGAGTGTGCCCAGTAGGCAGTCGGCGGCGCCGTGCCTGTCCCCTGAGTGATCGTTCATTTCCTGCTCATCGGGAGTGGGAACTACGGATTGGTAGTAGGCCACAATCTCCACGTTTGACCTTCCCGGCGCTCCCGCCTGCCCTATAGCTCGTCGCCTGCAACCGGCGCTTTCCCAGCGCCCGCCCGCTTCAAAATCCGCTTGGCCCGCCCAACATCCCCCGGCCAGCCCGCTCGCGGAAGTGATCCTCCGTCCGCAACGCCGAGAGCTTCTCCGCCACCGCCACGTTGATGAGCTGGTTCAGAGCCACGCCCTCGGCGCCGGCGACGCGCCTGGCCTCCTCCAACAAGGATGTCCGCAAACGAAGCGCCACGTTACTTCTTCTCATGTCCTCCTCCTTGGACCTCCCGCCAGATGACACCCGGCCTCGCCGCGCCCATTCCAAATGCCCGCGCCGCCCGGCGCGGATGGCGCACATTAAAGGTAGCCAGCCGCTGGGCGCCGCCGTTTACCGCTGTCTCCAGGACCATCTCGTCGTCCGTATCCCTTAGCTGCGGTCTCCACAGAAACCGCAACGGCACCTGTTCCACCACACCCGCCAAAGCGTCGGGCACCTCGCCCGCCTCGCCGGCCGTGAGGCCAATTCCGTCGAGGCGCTCCGGCCTCGTCAGCACCGCCTCATACTCCGGCTAGAAGACGAAGTGACCGTTTCTGCGGAAAGTTTTAACGGCAGCGATGCTACCGCCAAGATCACGTTTGAGCCGGAGGCGACGAGCGTGGTCGCCTCCGTTCTTGACCAACTACCCTAGGGGCGCCCGTAGGAGCGCGTGTTTTCGTGGCACGGGATGCAGAGAGCCTCACAGTTCTCTACTCCGTCCGATCCACCGGCAGCCTGTGAGGCGATGTGGTGAGCATGCCATTCGCGGGCAAGCGATGCATTGCACCGCCCGCTGCGCCCATGGCTGCTCCGTCTGCATTTACACTTGCCTCCTGCCCTGAGGTATGCCCTGTCTTTCACATCTTGGGAAAACGCCATGCTTTCCTTCCTTATATGCTGCGGGTGCGCTTGGGTTCGGCCCGCATTGTTCAGTACGTCAATGCGCTGCCATCTCCCAAACTGCGCTACCCTGGAATCATAAGGCCGCCGCCATGACCGTCACACTCACCCTGCCCCCGGAAAAAGAAGCCGCCTTCCAGGCCCAAGCCCAGGCGCGCGGTTTGACCATCGCGCAATGGATGCTGGAACTTGCCGACCAGTCCGTCCAACCCGTCTCCATCGCCCACCTTCAGAGAACCGATCCCGAGGAGTGGGCGCGGCAGTTTCGCGCTTGGGCTGATAGCCATGATCCGAATACGCCGGTACTCTCCGACGAGGCCATGAGCCGCGAGAGCATCTATCCTGACCTGACATAGGCTACCCCTTGCTGCTCGATACCAATGTGCTTCTCCGAACGCTCCAGGTTCGGCATCCTCGGTATGAGACCGTCGCGCGAGCCCTCGAAACCCTGCCAGGCCGAGGCTTCGACCTCCACATCGTTCCCCAAAACCTCGTCGAACTGTGGGTTGTGGCAACCCGGCCGGCTTCCCAAAACGGCTTGGGCATGTCGGTCGCTGACGCCACCTCTGAACTGATGCGCCTGAAAGCCATGTTCCCTTTGTTGCCCGACACCCCGGCCATCTATCCAGCCTGGGAGCGCCTGGTCAATCGGTACCAGGTCTCCGGCAAGCCCGCGCACGACGCCCGGCTGGTAGCAGCCATGCAGGTCCACGGCCTCACCACCATCCTCACCTTCGACAAGACCGGATTCTCCCGCTACGCTGGTATCCAGGCGCTCGATCCCGCCTCCGTTTGAGCCCCTCCCCAAACCCCAGTCACGCCGAATCCCACAATACTCTCACCCATAACCCCTTTCCTCCCAACACCCGCCCCGCCGCCCACCCCGGTTTCCCCCAACTCGCTTGCTACCTTCGAGGCAGGAGCACCTATGTCCTCTCAACTCCAAATCGAAGCGAATCGTCGCAATTCGCAGAAGTCCACCGGCCCCCGCACCGCCGCCGGTAAAGCCATCTCCAGCCAGAGCGCCCTCGGCTGCGGCATCTACGCCGAATCCGAGACTATCCGCGACGAAGACGCCTCCGATCCGGAAACCCTCGCCGCCGCCTGCTACGGCCGCTTCCACCCCGGCACACCCGAGCAGCGCTGCCTCGTCGATACCCTCGTCCACTCCGAGTGGACCCTCCGCCGTGCCGAAGCCCAACTCTGGGAACAGAACACCGAGTCGAAGTGGGGAGGGTGTTTGGAATCAGCGGGTACGGGGGTTGCGAAAAAAGCGGGAAATGGGTGCTAACGGGTTTTGAGGAGAGGCGGAAAGAGGGTTCAGCTACTCGTCTTGGGTGTGAATCAGGGTGAGGTCGGCAGTGACCCGGGCCTGCTCTTCCACGGTGATCTTCTTGGCCTTGTTCTGGAAACCTTCGAGGTCCTGGGGATCGGGGATGGATCCCTCCGGCCCCACGTCGCAGGCGTAGAGCGTGTAGCCGCCGGGGGCGAGGCCGCGGAGGGTGAAGCGCCCGTTGCGGCCGGTCTGGCCCACCTTGCGGAGGCTTGGCAGGCCGGAGTCCGGAATCGCGGTCACCAGCGCGCCGGCGGCGGGATTGCCGTCTTCCGTGACCACGCCTTCGACGCGCGCGCCTGCCGCGGACAGAACCACTTCGAATGTCCCCGGCGTTTCTCCTATGCTCACCGGCCTGCCGGCCACATCGGCGCCGCCGTACCGGACCGCCTTGACGTAGGTGTCCCCGCCGAGAGGATCGATGTTCAGCCGGTAGTCGCCGGGGGCGACATTGGGGAGTTGAAAGGATCCCCCGGCGTCCAACGCGGACCTGATCAAGCCGGCGAAGCCCATGGACGCCTGGAGAGGCGTCAGAGTGACGGACAGGCTGGTCAGGTCGAGGCCCGGCGGGGCATCGCCGTCGAACCGCGCGCGGCCTTTGAGGTCGACATTCGGCCGGAGGGCCAACTCGAGGCCGTCGATGTTGTCCGAGCCGGCCTCCACCGGCAGTCTCGCCCAGAGAGGATTCCCATCCCGGATCGCCATGGCGGTGAGCAGGTAGGACCCGGGCGTCACATTGGGGATCTCGAACGCGCCCTTGGCGTCGACACGCCCGGGCGGCCGGGGGCCGAGGCTGAACGAGGCCGCTCCCCAGCCGCCGCGCGGGGTTAGCATCACATTGACTTCCTGCGGCACAGGGGGAAGCGGCGCGATGTGGCCGCGAACACGGATGGTGCGCACTGGGACCAGCCGGAAATCGACGCCCTGGCGCTCCTCGCCGGCGGCAAGCCGGATGGGAGCGGCTTGGCCCGGGTCGGCAACGCCGGGATAGAAGACCGGCGGGTAGCTCTCGTCGGCGGCGGCCGGCGCCGGGACTGCCAACTGCATGGGCGCGCCCCGGCCGGGAGCACCCAGGGATCCGGACGTCTCCGAGTACGCCGCACTGATGTAGTACCGTCCGGGGTTGAGACCAAACATGCGGTAGACGCCGCGATCATCGGTGGAGACGGCCCCGCCAAACGGCATGAGGCGCCGCTCGCCCTGAATCTCGACGTACCGAAACTGCTGGATCTGGGCGTTCACCAGCGGCTCGCCATTCTGATCCACGACGCGCCCGGTGATGACCCCGGCGGGAACCATTTCGAGGGTCAAGCCGTCCACGGCCTGGCCGGGCGCCAGCGTCAGCGGCGGAGGCGCCTGGCCGGATTTGGAAACGGGCCGCACGAAACCGCTGCGCGTGGCCGTAGCCCGGTACCGGCCGGGCGGGACGCCGGTTAGCTTGAACCTGCCGGAGGCGTCGGTCATGGCGGCGCTTTGCGCCGCGGCTCCCTCGTCCAGTCTCACCAGGCGGACCTGCGCTCGGGCGAGGGGCTGTCTGATGCCGGCGTTCAGAACGGTTCCTTCGACGGTGCATAGGTCCCCGGACTGCACTTCCGGCTGAGAGGATGGCGCAGACGCACCCGGCGGGATGGGTGGCTCTTGCGCCGCCAGCAATGACAGGAAAGACACGCTCAACAACCAGAGGCCGATTCGCATACGACGCTCGCTCAAGGGGGCCAGTATCCAGTCTCGCGCAGAAATGTAGCCAACCGGCGGCCGGCGCGGAGCCACGACGGCAGGGGTGGGGCAAACAGTCAGGCCGGACACGATATATGGACGGCGCTCACGATTCACCGGATGCCGTGCCGCGGCGTTCTAATTCGTATGCAGATAGCCGGACAAGATCCAGCCACCCAGCCAACTCGATCCGGTCCATGCGTAGGCGCCGGTGTACAGGTCGTAGTAGCCCGGGCCGCACGGGCCAAGGGTTCCCGCGCCCTGGGGAGTGTAGGGGGCCTGTGAGTAAGGCGCGGAAGAGGTGCCCGGGGACTGAATAGTCATCGTCGGCATGGAGGAAGGGTTGTAGATCCAAACGCCGTCCGCGGCGCAAACCGACCACGTGTTGCTGCTGCCGTAATAATACAAGACCCGGCTAATGGCCAGCCAGCCGGCAGGCACTGTTTCGGGGGTCATGCTCTGCATGTAGCCCCCCGCCACGTTCCAGGTGCAGGAAGTGTAGATGCCCACCATGCTGTTGGGATAGACCCCGACGGGGTACTTGCCGGCCACGGTGGTGAAGGGGGTGGTGACGAGCATGAGATCGGAGGCGACGACCACGCATTGGGGATAAACGCTTGAGCCACCCGCGGTCGCCGGGATTCCCAGCGTCCATGTTTGCGTGAACGAGGCGTTCGCCGCCGACAACTGTGCGTACAGCGGCAGGGCGGACAGAAGAGCTACGACCAATACCGCGAGAACCGGCACGGCGCGGCGAACCGCGCGCAGCTTTCGATTGCCACCAGATCGACTCATCGTTTCGACTCCCTTTGCAGTTATTGCCGGATCCACAGCCGCCGGCGCCGCGCCGGCTACGGGTCCGGATGCACAGACAGGCCCAACCGTCCTGGTTGGCCCTGGATACGGCCGCTCCGAGGCCGCAGCATCGATTGCCGTTGATTCGTGTCACTCCCCGGGCTGCCGGAAGCGGCGCCCCGGTTCGAGATGACGGGGAATATCAGGCGGTTGGGACCTCTTTTGCCTGTTGGGTAAGTCTAATCCGAAGCGGCGCTGCTTGTCAAGACGATTCGATGACGGTTCGATGACGCACGGGCGGGCAGCAAACGTTGGATATCGGGGAAATCACGCAACGGTGAAGCGGCGGGCGCGCCTTTGCTACACTGTTATTTGACTCCCCACACAAAGCAAATCGCATGAAATTTGGCGTCATCGTCTTCCCCGGTAGCAATTGCGACCACGACGCCTTCTACGCGGTCGCTCACAACCTCGGGCAGCCCGCCGAGTTCATCTGGCACGACTCCGCCTCGCTCGGCGGCGTGGATGCCGTCATCCTCCCCGGCGGCTTCGCCTATGGCGATTACCTCCGTTGCGGCGCCATCGCCAAGTTCTCGCCCGTCATGCAGGCGGTGCGCGACTTCGCCGCTTCGGGCGGCCCCGTCCTGGGCATCTGCAACGGCTTCCAGATCCTGGTCGAAGCCGGCCTGCTCCCCGGCGCGCTCATCCGCAACCGCGGTCTCAAATTCATCTGCCGCGAGCTGCGCCTGCGCGCCGGAACCGCCAACTCCATCTTCACCAGCGCCATCCCTCCGGGCCACGTGCTGCGCATCCCCATCGCCCACGGCGAAGGCTGTTACTACGCCGACGAACGCACGCTCGACGAGCTGGAAGCCGAGGACCGCGTCGCCTTCCGCTACATCGACAACGCCAACGGAAGCCTGCGCGATATCGCCGGCGTGCTCAACCGCCAGCGCAACGTCATGGGCATGATGCCCCACCCCGAGCGCGCCTCCGACCCGCTCATGGGCTCCGACGACGGCCTGGCCGTCTTCCGTTCCATGATCGACTCAATGCCGGTATCCGCATGACCGCCGCCATCACTCCCGAACTCGTCGAGCAGCACCAGTTGACCCCTGCCGAATACGCCAAGATCGTCGAAATCCTTGGCCGCCCGCCGTCCTACACGGAACTCGGCATCTTCAGCGTCATGTGGAGCGAGCACTGCTCGTACAAGAGTTCGCGCATCCACCTCAAGAAGCTGCCCACGCGCGGCGCGCTGGTCGTCCAGGGCCCCGGCGAAAACGCCGGCATCATCGACATCGGCTCGGGCTACGTCATCGCCTTCAAGATCGAGTCGCACAACCACCCCAGCTTCATCGAGCCCTTCCAGGGCGCGGCCACCGGCTCCGGTGGCATCCTGCGCGACATTTTCACCATGGGCGCGCGCCCCGTAGCGGTGCTCGATTCCCTCCGCTTCGGCCGCCTCGACGATCCCGCAACCGGCCCGCGCAACCGCCGCATCCTGAGCGGCGTGGTGGCCGGCATCGCCCACTACGGAAACTGCTTCGGCGTGCCCACCCTCGGCGGCGAGTGCCTCTTCGAGCCCTGCTACGACGGCAACCCGCTGGTCAACGTCTTCGCCCTGGGCGTGTGCCGCAAGGAAGATATCTTCTACGCCAAGGCCGCCGGCGTGGGCAACCCGGTCATCTATGTGGGCGCGCGCACCGGCCGCGACGGCATCCACGGCGCCTCCATGGCGAGCGCAGAGTTCACCGAAGAGTCCAAGCAGAAGCGCCCCAACGTGCAGGTGGGCGACCCCTTCATGGAGAAGCTGCTGCTGGAGGCCTGCCTCGAGGCCATGCACACCGGCGCCATCGTGGGCATTCAGGACATGGGCGCGGCCGGCCTCACCTGTTCCACCTGCGAGATGGGAAGCCGCGGCGGAGTGGGCATCGAGATCGAGCTGGACCGCGTTCCGCAGCGCGCCACCGGCATGACCCCTTACGAGATCATGCTCTCGGAGAGCCAGGAGCGCATGTTGCTGGTGGCCGACAAGGGCCGCCAGGACGAGGTGTTCGCGGTGTTCCGCAAGTGGGGCCTGGAGGCCGCCGAGATCGGCGTGGTTACCGGCGATGGCAAGCTGCGCGTGCGCCACCACGGGGAGATCGTAGCCGAGATCCCCAACCGCGAGCTGGCCGACGAGGCCCCGCTCTACGACCGCCCGGTGGCCCCGCTCCCCGCCGTCGCCGCCGCCCCCGCCGCCTGGCCGCCCGCCGCCGATCCGCCCAACGACCTGCCGCGCATCCTGGCCGCGCCCGACGTGTGTTCCAAGCGCTGGATCTGGGAGCAGTACGATTACCAGGTCCGCACCAACACCCTGGCCGGCCCCCAGCGCGCCGACGCCGCCATCATCCGCATCAAGGAAACCGGGACTTCCATTGCCATGTCGCTGGACGGCACCGGCCGCTACTGCCGGCTCTCGCCGCGGGAGGGCGCGCAACTGGCCGTCGCCGAGGCGTGCCGCAATCTCTCCACCGTGGGCGCGCGCCCGGTGGCAGCCACCAATTGCCTGAACTTCGGCAACCCCGAGCGCCCCGAGATCATGGCGCAGCTCGTGGAAGCCATCGAGGGCATGGCGGAAGCCTGCCGCTTCTTCGACACGCCCATCACCGGCGGCAACGTGAGCCTCTACAACGAAACCCTGGGCGAAGGCATTTTCCCCACCCCGGTGCTGGGCATCGTGGGACTTCTCAAGACCGAAGCGCCCGTCACCATCCCCTTCAAGAACCCCGGCCGCAGCGTGATTCTGCTGGGCGGCGTGGGCCATTGCGACCGGACCCGTTTCGGCGGCACGCAATACGCCAAGGAGATTCTCCACGATCTCTGGGGGCTTCCGCCGGCGCTCGATCCGGATCGCGAGAAGCGCGTGCAGGCGGCCGTTCGCCACATTGTAGAGCGCTCGCTGGCCGAATCCGCGCACGACATCGGCGATGGCGGCCTGGGCGTGGCGCTGGCCGAGTGCTGTTTCGGCCCCGCCGGAATCGGCGCGCAGGTGGACCTGGCCAGCGACCTCCGCCCCGAGCTGCTGCTCTTCCACGAAGCTCCGTCGCGGATACTCATCTCGACGGCGCACCCCGCCCAGGTAGCGGCCATCGCGGCTGAGCACGGCATCGAAGCCCCCGTCATCGGCGTTACCATCGAGAAGGGGCTGGAAATCCGCCAGCGCAGCGTGACCCTCGGCGCCTGGGAAATCGCCGCCCTGAAATCCGCGTTCGACTCGGCCCTGGGAACCCAACTATGAAAAAGGGGTCAGACGCCATTTATTTGGACAAGTTCCACGACGAGTGCGGCGTGGTGGCCATTTACGGCCATCCCGAGGCCTCCAAGCTGGCCTATCTGGGGCTCCACGCCCTCCAGCACCGCGGACAGGAAAGCGCCGGCATCTGCACCACCGACGGAGGCGAGATTTACACGCGCAAGGAAATGGGGCACGTGGCCGACATCTTCACCAAGCCCGTGCTCGCCACGCTGCCCGGCCAACTGGCCATCGGTCACACCCGCTACTCGACGGCCGGCGACACGGTTCTTCTCAACGCCCAGCCCTTCTCGGTCGCCTGCAAGAAGGGCAAGGTGGCCATCGCCCACAACGGCAACATCACCAACGCCACCGAACTGCGCGCGGAACTCTGCCGCCGCGGCGCCGTCTTTCAGGCCTCCAGCGACACCGAGGTCATCCTCCACCTGGTCGCCCACTCCTCGGAACGCACCATGTCCGGCGCGCTCCGCGACGCCATGCTCCACCTTGAGGGAGCCTTCTCGCTGGTCTTCCTCGCCCAGGACCGCATCATCGTGGCCCGCGACCCGCACGGTTTCCGGCCGCTGGTGGTGGGCGAAATGGAAATCTCGGGCGGGCACAAATGTTACGTCTTCGCTTCCGAGACGTGCGCCTTCGATCTGATCGGCGCCGTGTACCTGCACGACGTGGACCCCGGCGAGATGGTGGTGGTGGGCCCCGAAGGCGTCACCCGGGAACGCTGGGCCCCCGCGCGCCCGCGCGCCCAGTGCGTCTTCGAGCAGGTGTACTTCGCCCGCCCGGATTCGTTGGTTTTCGGACGCCCCGTGGCCGAATCGCGCGAGAACCTCGGCCGCCTGCTGGCCCGCGAGTGTCCCGCGGATGCCGACCTGGTGGTCCCGGTCCCCGATTCCGGGGTGGCGGCGGCCATCGGCTACTCGGCCGAGAGCGGCCTGCCGTTCCGCCACGCGCTCATCCGCAATCATTACGTGGGCCGCACCTTCATCGAGCCCAGCCAGGCCATCCGCGATTTCGGAGTGAAGCTGAAGCTCAACCCCGTGCGCTACCTCCTCCAGGGGCGGCGCGTGGTGCTGGTGGACGACTCCATCGTCCGCGGCACCACCAGCCGCAAGATCGTGCGCATGGTGCGCCAGGCGGGGGCGCGCGAGGTGCACGTGCGCATCTCCTGCCCGCCCACCGTGTCGCCCTGCTTCTACGGCGTGGACACGCCCACGCGCTCCGAACTGATCGCCTCCAATCACGACGTGGAGGGCATCCGCCGCTTCATCGAAGCCGATTCCGTGGGCTATCTCTCGCTGGCCTCTCTGCGCAGAGCGGTGGATGACGGCCAGCGGCACGAATACTGCTACGCCTGCTACACCGGCGACTACCCTACCGATCTGGTGAACATCGAGGAGCTGATCGCCGCCCGCCAGAAGCGCCACGCGTGATGCCCGGGGGCCATTCTCACCGGCCGAACAGGCCCTGGGTCAGGGATCTCCAGTGCTTCTTCATTCGCTCCAGGAAGGTCTCCTGGGGCGGTAGGGCGGCGGGGGTGTCCACGCCGGCAAGGGGTGTGGCGGGTTTCACGGTCACGGGCGGGGCCGGCGGTTCGCAAGGCCGCTCCCCGACGAGCCGGACCTTCTCGCCGTACATCGCAAACTCCCGCCGGCGGCGTTGGCCGTCCTTCGCTTCGGTACAGACCGAGAACCCGGGATAGAGCCCCCGCGGCGTGTCGGTTTTGTTCTTACCGGTGGCCGGAACCTCCACCGGAAGAACCCGCACCGGCAGGTACCCTTTGAGGCGCAGTTCCACGTGAGCCGTCTCATAACGGTGGCGCCGCAAACTCCACACGAAGACGCGGATACTGTCGAAATCGTAGGACGGGTTTCCGCTTCCGGCGGTGGTCCACAGCCAGGTGGTCTTCTTCTGTTTCCCGTCCTGCACCTCGCCCAGGGGGAAATAGGAGACGATGCGGTGGCCCTCGGCGTACTGCGCCACTTCATCGGGTATGGCCATGGTGATCAAACGGGTGTAAACCCAGCCGGATTCTCCGCCGGGCGTGCGGATGAGGCTCCAGCGGTCGGTGGGGACCGGCGCCTCGGGGGGCGGCGTTTCCTTGGGCGGCAGCGTGGATTTGGAAAGCTCCAGCCAGTTCGCGGGAGGCCCCGGTGGCCGCGGGGGAGCGGGCGGCAGAAGCCGGGAGTTCTTCTGGGGCGGTTTCGGCTCGGGCCTGCTCTTCTTCGGCGGCGCCACCAGGGGCGCCCGCGCCGCTTCCGTGCGGGGCACGACGGCGTGCGCCAGAACGTCGAATTTCTCGTTGGCCTTGAGTACCAGAAAACTGGGCGCCTGGTAAGAGGGCTGGGTATGCACGCGAAGGTCGCCGTAGGTGGTGGCCTGGCCCTGGACCGGCATCTCCGCGCTCCGTTCGGAGAGTTCCTTCATGGCCTGCATGTCCGACTGCGCCAGCAACTGGCGTTCGTCGGCCCAGCCTTCAACTCCCCTGGCGGTGCGCACCAGCAGCACCTTGCGTTTCTGCCGGAGGATCTCCAGCCGGTCCCCGCGCTTCACCGTGGCAACCACCGCGGACTGGGGCGTGGTGTCGCTGCGAAGCTGGACCGTAGCCGGTCCCACGTAGGCTTCCCCGATGGCCGGGGCGCCTTTCGGGCCGTTGCGGCAACCCGCCAGCAACACCGCCAGGCAGACCAGAGTCCGCCGCGCCTTCGTTATGGAAAGACAACACACGCCGACTCTTCGATTCTAGCAATCCGGCGGAGCCGCCCCCCACGGAGCCGGGGCCCGCTGGGCGGCGGCCCGCCGGCTATTCCGCCGCCATGCCACGAGCGTCCACCGCCAAACGCGAGCAGGCGTTGGATAAAATGCGGCGGACCTCCGGCTCGTGGAACGGCTGGGCCAGCAGGTCGTAGGCTCCCAGGTTCAGGACCTCCGCCCAAAACCGGGTGTCGGCGTGCGGATCCGTAACGATCACCTCCGGACCGCGAGCGCAGCTGCGAGCCAGAAGCAGGGCATCCAGCCAGGTGCCATCGGAAAGGGCGGCTTCGGTCAGGATCACGTTGTAGTCTTCCTGTCGAAGCTTGGCGCGCGCGTGTTCGATGCTTTCCACATGGTCGAGCCGAAGCGGCAAAGCATCCAGCATGCGCGATAGGCGGCGGGCATCGTCATAACGCCCGGAAACGAACAGAATCCGCGAGTTCATCAGGCATGCTCCCTGTTCTTAACCTTTTTTAATCTTAATCCCGAGCCGGTGGCGCGGCGATGACAATGTCGAAAGGATTGGGTGACAAGCCGCCGGAACGTGTTCTTACGGACATTCCGCGGCTTTTGGGAGCCGCCGGCGCGCGGCTGGAGGCCGCCAACCGGGAGCCCGCGCCACAGCGCCGCCATGGCGTATGATTGTTTCTGGCCCGGGGCCGCGCGCGCGTGCCCGCGCCGGGGCCCAGGACACCCGCAACCGTGAAGCTGCCCGAAACCGCCCAAGACCTGGCCGAATTGCTCCGCAGGCAGGCCTTGCATTACCGCACGGTCCTGCTCGAAGGCAACGGCACCAAACGCCAGATGGCGGGGCCGGTCGAGGAGGCCGACGAGCACATATCCACCAGCGGCCTCAACCGCGTCCTCGATTACCAGCCGCGCGACCTCACCATCGGCGTGGAGGCCGGGGTGCTCTGGCGGGACCTCACCGCTCTGCTGGCGGGGAACCGGCAGATGGTCCCGCTGGATCCGCCCTTCGCGGACGGCGCCACGGTGGGAGGGGTGGTGGCGGCAAATTGCAGCGGGCCGCGGCGGCTGCTGTACGGCACCCCGCGCGACCTAGTGATCGGAATGCAATTCGCCACGGTCGAGGGACATCTGGTGGAGTCGGGCGGGATGGTGCTGAGGAACGTGGCCGGGCTGGACATGGCGAAGCTGCTGATCGGGTCCTTCGGGACGCTGGCGGCGATCGCGGTGGTGAACTTCAAGCTCACCGGCATGCCCGAGGTCGAGAGGACGTTTCTGGCGCCGTTCCCCTCGGCCCGGGAAGCCATCTCGGCGCGCGACCGGATTCTGGCCAGCGGCCTGCGGCCTTCGGCGCTGGACTTGCTGAATCCGGAGGCGGCGCAAACCGTGGCCGGCAAGGTGTGGCTGCTGGCGGTGCGCTCCGGCGGCAACGCCGCCTCCGTGCGCCGCTGCCAGCAGCATCCGGCCCTGCGCGGCTCGCTGGCGCTCGAGAGTGAGCCGCAGGACACACTGTGGCGCCAACTCGAGGAGTTCACGCCGCGGTTCCTGGCGAAGAGGCCGCATGGCGTGGTGGTGCGCGTCTCGTGTACGCTGAAGGAGTTGGAGAACGTCATGGCCTCGTTCGACGGCCCGGCGGTGGCGCGGGCCGGTTCGGGCGTCTGCTATGGCTACTTCGAGCAACCGGTGACGGCGGCCGAGTGGCTGGACCGCTGGGCGGGGCGGGACTGGAAGGCCGTAATCGAGTTTGCCAGCGGCGAAGACAAGCCGGGGCTGAATCTTTGGCCCTCCCCCGGAGGAGATTTTGAGATCATGCAGCGGGTCAAGCGTCTCTTCGACCCGGGAATCGTATTGAATCGTGGCCGGCTCTACCGTCTTATCTGAAAACGCCGCTCCAGGAAACCCGCTGGGACCCAGGCAGTTCGACCTGGACCGTTGCGTCCGCTGCGGCCTGTGTCTGAACGCCTGCCCCACCTACCGGGAACTGGGCCTCGAGATGGATTCCCCGCGGGGCCGCATCCGGCAGATGGCGCGGGTCTCCGATGGCGCCCCCATCGCGCCCAGCTACCTGGAGCATATCGGCTTGTGCCTGGCCTGCCGCGGTTGTGAAACCGCCTGCCCGTCGGGCGTGCCGTACGGGCGGATGATCGAGGACGCCCGCGAGCGAATCGAAACGCGCGGCAGCCGGGGCCGTCTGGCGGGGTGGATCCGCAACCTGTTTTTCGAGCGCGTGCTGCAATCCCGCGTCCACATGACGCTGGCGGGAACCGCGCTGTACCTGTTCGAGGTTAGCGGCATGAAGGCGCTGATGCGCGCGGTGGCGTCGCTCAAGCTGCTGGGCGCGTTGGGGGACTTGGTGCAGTTGGCGCCGCCGGTCGATCCGCCGTTCTTCTTCAGCCAGATCGGCAAGACGTTTCCGGCGCAGGGCGAGCGGCGGCACAGGGTGGCGTTCCTGGCGGGTTGTCTGGCCAACGTGGCGTTTGCGCGGCTCAACGAAGCCACCGTTCGCGTGCTCCGGAAGAACGGCTGCGAGGTGGTGGTGCCCAGCGGGCAGGGTTGCTGCGGCGCGTTGCACCTGCGCGCCGGTCTGCGGGACGGCGCGCGGGTGCTGGCGCGCCGCAACGTGGATGCCCTGCTGGGCGGCGAGTACGACGCCATCGTCACCAATGCGGGCGGTTGCGGGACCGCCTTGAAGGAGTACGGCGCACTGCTGGCCGGCGACCCGGCCTATGCCGCGCGCGCGCGCGGTTTCTCGGCCCGTGTCCGCGACGTGACGGAGTTTCTGGCCTCCATCAATCTCAACCCGGCTATGAAGCGGCTGGATGCGGTGGTGACCTATCAGGACTCGTGCCACCTGGCGCACGCCCAGCACGTCCGCGGCGCGCCGCGGATGCTGCTCGCCGCCGTTCCGGGCGTGACGCTCGGCGAGCTGCGCGGAGCCGGCGAGTGCTGCGGCAGCGCGGGCATCTACAACGCCATCCACAGCGGCATGGCGATGCGGATTCTGGCGAGCAAGATGGAAGCCGTGAACGCGACGGGCGCTTCAATCGTGGCATCCAGCGACCCGGGCTGCATGCTGCAACTGCGAGCCGGGGTGCGGCTGCACGGCGCCGGCCAGAAGGTGATGCACGTGGTCGAGATCCTCGACCAGGCGTACAGGAACGAGCCCGCCGGGCGCGGCGGCAAGGCGCAGTCCTAAACGCCGCCGGTCTCCCGCTCGTCGAAGGCCGTCTGCATGCCGGCGATCAGCCGCCCGGCTTCGGCGCGGGGATTGGCGGCATCCGCGATGGGCCTGCCGATCACCAGGTAATCCGCGCCGGAGAGGATGGCGGAGCGCGCCGTGGTCCGGCGTTTCTGATCGTCCGCCGGAGAATCCTCGTCGCGAATGCCGGGCGTCGCGACCAGCAACGCGCCGCGCGACATCTCCTTGATCTGCCTGACCTCGAGGCCCGACGCGATCACCCCGTCGCAACCGGCTTCGAGCGCCTTGCGCGCCCTGAAGAGAACCAGTTCCTCGACGGTGTGATGGGTGTACCCCATTTCGGCCATGTCGTCCCCGTCCATGGCCGTCAGGACCGTGACGCAGAAGAGCTTCAGCCCGCCATGGCCCCGGCTCTCCACCGCCGCCCGCATGAGCGAACCGGAGCCGTGAATAGTCAGAAACGACACGCCCAGTTCGGATGCGCGGCGAATGGCCTTCCGGAGGGTCTCCGGAACGTCGTAATACTTGTAATCCAGAAAGACGCGCTTCCCTTCGGCGATCAGCGAGCGGATGAACTCTTCGACTCCCGCGGCCAACTGCAAGGCGAGCCCGATTTTGAAGAAGCCGGCGGCGCCTTCGAGATCCCGGACCATCTTGCGGGCATCGGCGACCGTGGGCAGGTCGAGCGCCACGATGAGGCGTTCGGCGGCATGGATTCCGGAAGTGGGCATCGTAGGGAAACCCCAGTCTAGCAGAAGGCGTTCGTGGGGCAGGTTTTCAACCTGCGGCCGGTTTTCAATCGGCTTGGCCGCCCTTGCGCCGAAGCCGCGCCGGGAAGCTCGATCCGAAGACGCAGAGTAGTGCCCTGAAACAAGCGAGGCCGAAATGAAGTACGCCGTTCTTTTCGAACAGACCGAGACCGGTTACAGCGCGCACGCCCCGGACATTCCGGGCTGCGCTGCGGCGGGATCGACGCTCGCTGAGACCACAGATCTGATCCGCCAGGCGATTCGCCTCCACATTGCCGGCATGCGGGAGGACGGCGAGCCCGTCCCCGGGCCCAGCACGATCGCCGAGTACATCGTGGCCGCCTGAGCGATGCTCGGCATCCGCAAGCTGATCCTCATCGCCTTGCCGCTCGGCGCCGCGCTCGCCCAGCCTTCCTTCGAAGTGGCCTCGGTCAAACCCAATCCGCCGCCCGCCGGTGACCGAGGAGCGGATCTCCGGCCCCGAGTGGATGCGGGAACGCCAGTGGCGTTTCGATATCGTTGCCAAAGCCCCTCCCGATACGCCCACGAACCGGCTGCTGGCGATGACGCAGACGCTGCTGACGGAGCGGTTCCGCCTGGCGCTTCACCGCAAACCAGGCGAATGGCACATTTCGAACTGGGCATCGCCAAGGGCGGGCCGAAACTCCACGAATCGGTCCCCGATGCGCCGTTTGCCCCACACCGCGACCGGCAAGGTCTCACGTCCTATAGCCACGTCCCAGTGAGCATGTTCGCCTTCATGCTGTCGCGCCGGTTGCGGCAACCGGTGCTCGACCGCACCGGCCTGAGCGGCCGGTTCGACGCGAGCCTGCAGTGGACTCCCGACGGCACGCCGGACCCCGCGCCCCTCCCCGATCTCTTCAGCGCTATGCAGCAGCAACTCGGGCCCAAACTGGAATCATCGAAGGCACTGATCGAAGCGATCATGGTGGATCACGCGGAGAAAACGCCGGTCGAGAACCGATGCAGGCGTGCCGAGCGTCCAGCCGGCGCTCTCGGAACTGCGCAGATCGGCTTGCAAGTGACGTATAATCATATGTTTATCGAGATCCAATGATTTTCGTTGTTTTTTCATTGGGAATGTCGTGTGATTGTCACCAGGAAGAGGTTTTGACGTGGCAGGAACAGCGCTATCTGCGGGGCAGGGATCGGGGTCCACCAGTTCGACCACGGCTTCGGATTGGGTTCCGAGTCTCACCCCAGGCCCATACTGGGCCTCGTTCGAGCAGTTTCGTACAGCGGGCAGCGGCGCCCTGGAGAGCATCCGCCCCGGCATGGTCGGAACCCTGAGCGGCAAAACGGCCGCGTTCCGGCTCTTGCGCGACGATGATTTTCAGAGGCTGTGCGGTCTTGCGTCGGAGGCGCATCGGCTGAAGTCCGGCGTTGGGTTTCTCATCCAGGCGGCCAGGGTGGTTGCCAGGCACCAGGACAAGGAAAGCATCGAGATGCTGGTCAGGTCCGCTTCCACGCTGGGCGAATCGAGCGTACTTCCAGAGCGGGAAGGGCATGGCGGGTTTGAGCTGACCGCCGGGGATCTTGCCGATAGCCGGGATGCAGTCGACATCGACGCTGACAACATCCCGCGCCCATCGATAGGCTAGAGCCGGATTGGCAGACCTGGCAGAACTCGAACGAGAGTTGAGCGCTCTTTCGCACACCGAGGACCCGCTCAAGGCCGTTCGTGGCCGTCCAGTACGGCCACGTCGTGTCCGAGGTTTAGAGGGAGGGCCTTGTTGCGCTTCAATCGGCTGTAGACATCATGCAGGCCACTCCGAAGTTGGCCGACAGAGACGGTAGACTGCACCCGTCCGATGGTATCGGCGCTCGTCGTATGCCACTCCAGCCAGCGCTTCCAGAAGCGCGCGGCGCTAACGGATTCGAGCGCATTGAGACTTCCCAAGCGCGCCCAGAACATTGCCACGGCCGCCTTCAGGACCACGGCCGTAGGCGTGCGCGGCTGCGGACGTTGGTCGTGGACCGAGGCCAGCAGGCCGGAGAGATCGAAGATCTTCTCGGCGTGCCGAATCAGACGGTGGAGTAAGCCGTCGGCTTGGCGGCTTCTTGTTTTCGCGGACGCGTTTCCATTCGAGTTCGGAGACTTCTTCGATGAGGCGCTGCATTTCTTGGTAATCGTTCACCGCCTGGCGGACGCGGTCTTCCCAGGATTTGGGGATGCAGACCTGCCGCGGTTTGCCATCATGACTCTGAACCAGATACAGCGAGGAGTGCAATTCACCGCGGGTGCAGCGGCAGTTTGGCTTGCCGCATCTGCGGGTACGGACAGACAAGGTTCCGCGCAGGAACCAGCGATCGTGGGCGAGTCGAGCGAGCCGGGAACGGAAACGGCGCTCGGCGTCGGATAGACCGGAGCGATTCACCTGAGACAATAAACATAGCTCAGACAAGACCAAGAAGCAAGCCCGTAACGAAATTAGGATTTGCCCCCCAGAGCCGTGAGTCGATCAGAGGCGCGCAGAATCTAGACGGCGGGCACTGCCAGCTTCATGGATGCGGAATCACTGGGGCGCTGATCGGCCCCGGCGCGAATCGCCGGACCCGCCGCTTCCGCGCTGGCGCTGGCCGAAACGTCGGCTGGGTTGGCGCCCTGCAAGCTACTTCACCGCGGCAGTAGGGACGCACCGATCACCACACGACGCGAACAGCCGGATAGGAACGGATATGGGCGTCGCAGGTGACCAGCGACATGTCCTCGACTCGGGCTTGAGCAATCGACATCCGGTCGAACGGATCCTTGTGAATCTCCGGCAAGCGGATCAGTTCTCTGACGTGCTCTTCCCGGATGGGCAGCGTTTCCAGATCGCTGAAAGGCAACACGCGGCGGGCCCACCACATGGCAACATCGTCGATCCGGAAGACCCTCTTACTCGCCTTGATTGCAACTTCCCAGTAGGAGACTACGCTCACGGCGATCAGCTTCCTCGGGTCCTGCCAAATAGCCAGGGCGGTTTCCGACAGGCGGCCGGGATCCATGATCGACTACAGAAGGGTCGCCGTGTCCAGCAGGCACACGTCAGGCGCCACTTTCACCGAGTCTTCAGCGCCCATTCAGGAAATCGTCCACCTCGTCGTCCCTCATTGGAGCTTCCCAGCCTTCCGGAAGGTGGAAGTCCCCGCTCCCGAGTCCGACCGGCCTTGGCTCGGAGCGCGGGCCGCGCCGAGGGTTCATCCGGTGAAGCACGATTCTCGCTCCATCGGTACGCGCGAGGATCTCATCTCCCGATCGCAGATCGAGACGGCTGACAAGGGAGTGTGGCAGCGCGACGACGCCTTCGGCACTAACCTGCAACTTGTCGACTTGTTGCTCCATCTTGCTTCCCCGCCTTCTACCATTAGACCGCAACTGGATTCCCCGGTGTGGGGGCGAGTTTACTCGGGTGCGGGACATGAGAGTTGGCCAATGCTCTCTTCCTTTTTGTGCGGCATGTAACCTAGCGTATGTGATACGCTAGGAGGAGGCGCCTCGTTTATGCCCGAT
>Ga0326728_10001649_pt1 | contig 78015 bp, 64 predicted proteins | sample MB3enrmetagenome_FD_207602 | JGI IMG/M metagenome (GOLD analysis project Ga0326728, IMG submission 207602) | Lab enriched peat soil microbial communities from McLean, Ithaca, NY, United States - MB31MN | ecosystem: Environmental > Terrestrial > Soil > Wetlands > Peat | place: USA: New York...
GCGCTCGCGAATGTTCCGCGATGCATTTCGCCGTCGCGCACCAAAAGGAACCCGGCATCGTAGGGGACATGCGCCCATTTGTGAAAGTCGAGGGCAATCGAATCGGCGAGTTCAATGCCCGCGAGCCGGGGCTTTAGGGCCGCGCTTAGAGCCGCCAGCGCGCCGAACGCCCCGTCGACATGAAACCGGAGACCATATTCTCTTGCGATCTGAGCGAGGCTTTGCAGAGGATCGATCGCCCCCGTGTCGACGGTACCAGCGGTCCCCACGATGAGAAAAGGTGACAGTTTGGCAGCAAGATCCCTGTCTATTGCGGCCTGCAACAAATCAGTACGAATCCGCCCAGCGGAGTCGGCGGGGATCGGTCTCAGATGCGCCGACCCCGCCCCGGCGAGTTCCATGGCCTGAGTGACGCATCCGTGCGCATGAACAGAGGTGTAGGCGACGAGTTGCTTGCCTGACGCGAAAAGGCCTGAGCCACGGACTTCATGTCCTAGCGCGGCGTCGCGCGCGACCAAGAGGCCAAGAAAATTGGCGGCCGAGGAGCCCGTCACGAAGACGCCTGTCGAGCTTTGAGGAAATCCGAGCAGTTCGGCGGCCCATCGCGTGATCTGGCGCTCGACTTCGATTCCGACGTGATTGCGCCCTCCGCAGTTGGCGTTGAGCCCAGCGGCGAGCATTTCAGCGACCATGCCGACCGGCGTTCCCGCTCCATGCACCCAGCCCATGAACAGCGGGTGGGTGTTTCCGACAGCGTAGGGCTTGATGTTCGTTTCGAAGTCTTCAAGCACATCATCAAATTCGCGCGGCTGTCGCGGAAGAAGCGATTGAAAGCGCTGACGCACCCTCGGCGGAGTGTTTCGCCAAACCGGCTGCTCGCGTGCGCCTTGAAGAAAATCGATCATGTGCTCGAGCGCCCGGTGACTGGAGGCCCGAAACGCCTCCCAGTCATTTGGGTCAAGGTTGTCGCTCATAGTTTGTGCTCATAGCCTGTAGAAAGGAGTGGCGCGAGGGAGCGATGGGTGAAGACCTGATCGATCAGACGTCTCAATTCCTCGAAAGGAGCATCGAGATTCCGTCCCCACTGCACGAACGCGATAATATGCTGCCTGGTCTCCTAAGGCGAATGCGAACCGTCGGACATCTCTCGGATAGTCTCGGCCCACATGGTTCCCTTTCGTGTCTCACAATCGAAACGGGCTAGAAACATGAAGAACAGACCGCTCGGCACGCAGGGGAGTCGTTTCAAAGCCTCCTAGGCGACAACGCGTGGACGCTCGTCGCGTTCGTCCCGTTCGAGTCGCACGATGTGTTGGGCCCAGCGCGCCGACCATTCCCGAAGTTCTGTCGGACTGAGCGGCGTCGGCGTCTTTGAGGCTTCGTGCTTGGCGATATGACGGGCGAGCGCCCGGTAGACGTCGGCCTGTTTAGAGTCCGGCGCCGCCTCTATTGTGGTCTTGCCGGACAGTTCGGCCTGCGTGACGGTCAGCGAGCGCGGCACGAACTGGACGATCGGCGTCGAGGTGCGCGCAGCAAAATCCTCGATGATCTCGCGCTGGAAATCGGTGTTGATCGAATTGGCGATGATGCCGCCGAGCAGCGCGCCGCCGGAGTTGGAGAATTTCTCGATGCCGCGAAAGAGATTGTTGGCGGCGTAGATCGCCATGAAGTCGGCCGAGGAAACCGTGAAGACGTGCTCGGCGATGCCCTCGCGGATCGGCACGGCGAAACCGCCGCAGACGACATCGCCGAGTACGTCGTAGATGACGATATCGAGGTCGAGATCCTCGAACACGCGCTGCTGCTTCAACAGCTCGACCGCGGTGATGATGCCGCGGCCGGCGCAGCCGACGCCAGGCTGGGGACCGCCGGCCTCGACACAATAGATGCCGCCAAAGCCCTTGAACACGGCGTCGCGCGCGTCGACGCGCCGCCGCTCTGCGAGCAAGTCGAGCACCGAAGGAATGTACTCGCCGCCACGTAGCGTGTTGGTGGAATCCGCCTTGGGATCGCAACCGAATTGCATCACCTTGTAGCCGGCTTCGGCGAGCGCCGCCGAGATGTTGGATGTCGTGGTCGACTTGCCGATGCCGCCCTTGCCGTAAATGGCGATCTGCTTCGGTTTGCGGGACATGATCAACGCTCCTTGAAAATTGGCGCCGCGAGGTCAGCCGTGCGAGAAAGTCGGCTCGGCGCGGACGTCGTCGCCGTAAACGTCGCGGGTGAAATCGGTCAGGCCGGGCACGCCGACCGCGTCGGCTCGGCAGCGCTGGCAATGGGTGAAGACCTTGAGATGCTTCGCGGCTGCGGCGCGCGCTCTGTGCAGTTCGATGAAACTCGGCTCCTTGAGATGCGACAGCTGGTGTTGGGGAATGAGCGGGATGATGTTGATCATCCGCGCGCCCGCCTTCGCCACCGTCGCGGCGACTTCGCCGATGTGATGGTCGTTGAGGGCAGGGATCAGCACCGTGTTGATCTTGATGGTGAGACCGAGGTTCGCCGCTCGCGCGATGCCGGCGAGCTGATTGGCGATCAGGCGCTGACCGGCCTCGACGCCGTTCACCCGCTTACGCTTCCAGGCGATTTTCGGCGTGATGACGGCCTGGATTTCGGGATCGACCGAATTGACCGTCACCGTCAACGTTGTCACCCCGGCCGCCGCGAGTTCGTCGACGCGCTCGGCCAACATCAGTCCGTTGGTCGAGACGCAAAGTGTCAGCTCAGGCCAGCGCGGGTGAATGCGCGCGAATGTTTCGATCGCGTGGTCGGAGGCGAGCGGATCGCCCGGCCCGGCGATTCCGACCACCGCGAGGTTCGGCACCAGCCGCAGAGCGCGCTCGGTCGTCGCCACGGCTTCGTCAGGTCGGAGCAAGCGGGCGGCGACCCCCGGCCTCTGCTCGACCCGGTTGAAATCGCGCCGGCAGAAAGCGCAGGCGATGTTACAGCCGGGCGCGACCGGCAAATGCAGCCGCGCCGCCTTGGCGTGGCCTTCGGCGGTGGTCGAGAAGCAGGGATGCCGGCCTTCAAGTTCGGGAAACGCCGGCGCCATCGCCGCCGTCCGCATGGCGTGCGCCGGGCAGGCGGTTGCCGTGTCGGGGTTTGCAAGGCGGTCGTTCATGCCTCCTCCCGCCCAAACAGCGCGGCGTAACTGGCGAGTTGGCGCACCGTCGCTTCGACCGGATCGTTGGTTTCAAAGGCGAGGATGCCGAGCTTGTCGAGCCGATTGAGCGCGCATTCGCCGATGCGCGCGACGACCACCGCGCGGCAGTCGGCGACCGAGGCGACCGAGGCTTCCATCAGTTCGTCCGCTCGGTCGCAACCCGAGCCGCAGGCCGGGCGGTTGACGCGCGTCTCGAGGAGGCGCCAGCCGTCCGGGCGCACCTCCCAGATCTCGAAGCGTGTCGCTTGGCCGAAGTGCTCCGACACGCGCGTGCCCGAATGGGTGCCGATGGCGACACGGACGGCGCGGCTCCACTCGGAGGCTGGCGGCTGGGTGGTCATAGCGCAGCCGCCTCGGGGTTTTCTTCGGTCGACTGCCGGACGACGGTGGTGTAGGCGCGTTCCAGCAACTGCAGCGCGCCGCGATAGCCGACGTAGGAGCGCGCCAGCACGACTTCGTCGGTTGTCGGATAGCTGATCTCGACCAGCGGCGCGCCGATCTCGCCGGCGACGGCGGCTTCCCAGGTCGAGCCGAACACGATCGGAAATTCGCCGACGCGGGCGTGTTTGGCGATCAATTCGTGGGCGCGATGGCCGTCGGACTCGAACGTCGGCTCGCCGTCGACGCCCGGCGCCAGATCGCGGAACGCGGCGCGGATGGTTTCGCGCTCGCTTTCGGGCGGGTTCTCGGTGACGACGATGACGCCGGGATTGAGACCGAGATCGCCGACGAAGAATTTGGCGATCGCCAGCGCGTAGGCGCTCTCGCTGACGATGTTGATCTCGGACGGCAGGCGATACTGGCTGGCGCAGCCGGCATAGAAATGGGCGAAGTCGCGCAGATAGCGATAGTAGTCGCGCTCCTCCCGCTTGATGAAATGTTCCACCCGAGCGGGATCGGCACCCACGGCGTCGCCGACCTGTCGAAGGAAGGCGGCGGTCGCTCGCGCGCCGATCGGAATCGCCGGGCGGTGAAGGAAGGGCTGGCCATAGACGTCTTCCAGGCGTCGCGCAGTAGCGAGCCCGAGCCACGGCGACAGCACCAGATTGAGCTCGGCCGACGGAATCGCCCGCCATTCGCTCAAGCCCTCGGAGGCGGGGCCGAACAGAATGTTCACTTCGAGGCCGACGCCCTCGAGGATGCGGCGGATCTCGGCCAGATCGCCGCGCCAGAACGGGTTCTGGTAGGGCAGCAGCGACCAGACGTTGACCAGCCCCTTGCGGGTCTCGGGATTGGCGCCGGCGCGCTCGGCGACATATTGGTCGAGGATGGCGCGGACAACCGTTTCATGGCCGATGAAATTCGTGCCGCGATAGCCGAGCGTTTCGGCGAAGACGATCGGGACCCCGCGGCGTCGATAGGACTGGACGACATTGGCCACGTCGTCGCCGACCAGGCCGGGAATGCAGCCGCTTTGGACAACATAGAGCTCGGCCTCCATCACCTGCAGGGTCGAGGAAATGAGCTCGTCGAGGCGGCCGACGCCGCCGAAGATCACTTCCTTGTTGCCGATGTTGGTGGAGGGAACGTGAAACTCGCCGCCCTGGTAGCCGGAGATGCCGGAGAGCGCATGGAACTGCTTGGTCGCGCAACCCGGCCCGCAATGGGTGATCGGGATCGCGCCCTCGATGGCGATCACCGAGGCGAGCGCACCGAGCGCGCAGGCATAGCGCGCCTGTTCGATCGGGCCGGCCGAGGCGGCGAAACTGCCGGCGCCTTCGTCGGCGAGGCGGGATTGGATGTTCATCGCGCTTCTCCCGCTCAGGCGGCGTCGCCGGCGGCGAGCGCGTAGGGGTTGGTCTCCTTCAGCCACCATTGCTGGTAGGGGAAGCGCGAATGCGCGGCGACGTCTTCATAGAACCGGCGACGCGGCAGCACGCGCAGGATGGCGCGGCCGATGGTCAGCAGTCCCTCGTAGCCGAGACCGTCGTTGGAATAGAAGATCGGCAGCACGGGAATGCCCATGCGTCCGGCGAGGATCGCCATCGAGCCGGAATGGCGGCAGATGACGAAATCGGGCCTGGCCCGCTTCAGCGCCGCATGCGCCTGGAAATGCTGGTCGGGGCTCACCGTGAAATGCGAGATGTCGCCGGTCGTCTGGACGAGATGGCCGAGCGAATCCTGCTCGGCGTCGCGGCTGTCGGTCGAGGGGTCGTGATGGAACGAAAAGACGTCGTCGACGGCGACGCCGAGTTCGCGCAGGTCGGCGACGAGGCCGTGGGCGAAGGCGGCGCCGGCGGCGACGAAGCCCTTCTTGCCTTTGAGTGCAGCGCGCAGTCGGTCCAACTCAGGCGCGATGCGCGCGCGTTCCGACGCGATCACCGCCTCGACCAGACTCTCGCGCTTGGTGACGCGCGCGATGTCGCGCAGCCAGTTGTCGGTGGCCGCCAACCCGTACGGCAGAGGGGCGCGGATTTCAGGCACGCCATATTCCTGCTCGAGCCCGGTCGCCAGGTACGAGAGCACGAAGCACATGGTGACGGTCGCCGCCGCGGTCGACAGATCGGCGAGACGCTCGAGCGAATTGCCGCCCATCACCAAATTGACGCTGAGGCCGAGCGGGTTGACCAGCGGCGAGAACACATCCGGGCCGCCGAGGTGGATGACATTGAGGAGATCGTCGCGCTTGTCGTTTGGCCGATGCGGCACGAGTCGACGCAGGATGCCGTGCTCGATCACATCCCAGCCCGACGACCAGTGGCGCGACTTGAAGCCCTCGCAATGGAGCGGCACCACGGGAATGCCGATCTCATCCTCCAGTTGGCGGGCGGTTCCGTCGACGTCGTCGCCGATGATGCCGGTGGCGCAGGACGTCGCGACGAAGATGACGCGCGGGCGATGGCGCTCGTAGGCCTCACGAATGGTTGCGGCGAGCCGCTCGACCCCGCCGAACACCATGTCCCGTTCGCCTAGGTTGGTGCAGATCGACTTGGGGTCCTCGGGCTTCCAACCGCGCCGCGCGGCGAGGTCGCGCGAATAGCGCGAGGTGAACGACTGGCTCGAGGCGCAGCCGATCGGCGAATGCTGGATGACCACCGCATCCTTGATGACGGTGGCGTTGGTGACCGCGATCTGCTCGGCGCACATCGAGGCCTGCGAATAGGGGCTGGAGAGTTCGCAAAGCCGGCGCCCGCCCTCGCCGCAATCGCGGCCGCAGCCGTAAGTGAAGGCTGAGTCACGGGCGAGGTCCTGCGCGCTGCCTTCCCATTGCGTGATGGTGCCGAGTCGCTGCTCGCGGGTTTCGGCCTGCGGCGTGCGGAGGTTGATGGCCATCGGAGGCGGCTCTCCTTGATCGCGATGGCGCGTCGTTTCGGAAGCGTCCGGGGAAATGTCACTAAAACGATCGTTTTTATGTTCTTAGGCGCCTGCAATGTCAAATGATCTGGATGGGGATCGCCACGGCGTCCGAGTGTGCGCCCGGGGCAATCGCGGCGGAGCGCTAGCGCCGGCGGGTATTGTCCTCTGCGGGGAGCAATCGACGCCGATTCTCGCCCGCAAACCGGGTGCCAAACGCCTTTTCGCTTCATCAAAGACCTGGCCGCCGAGCCCAATGGCGGAGCATTGATGAGGCTCGACCCGGCGGCGAAGCGGGCCACTGCGGCGCGATGTCGCATCTCGCACACCGGCCGCGCTGGTGGTGCTTTGTCGATACCTGACGGATGGCCGCTGCGCCCGCCGCAGTAACGCCAAGGTGGCGGAGGCCACAAGCGCGGCGGCAAGAAGAAGGCCGCGCGCAAGAGACGGCACGGCGCGAGGCGCCGGTAGTTCATTGCATTCAGGACGTGCTACGCGCCATCAACAAATGTGCCGCGACGGCAGCGCCGATCACCGCAGGTTCCTTGCCGGCGATTCCCGGCGCGCCGATCGGGCAGACGAGCTTGGCGACGCGCGCCTCGGCGAACCCAGCCGTGCGCAGCTGGCTCACGAAGCGCGCGCGCTTGGTCGCCGAACCAATCACTCCGACATAGGGGAAGCGGTCCTGACGCAGTCCCTCGGCGACCACCGCAAGGTCGAGAGGATGAGAATGGGTCATCGCCACGACCAGCGCGCCGTCGGGCGCCGCGGTCAATTCAGCGGGCGGGTCGGGAGCGCAGACAAACTTGACGTTGGCGGGCGCGCGCTCGGGAAACGCCTCGGGGCGCGGATCGATCCACCGCACGGCGAAGGGCAGCGGCGCCAGCGCCATCACCAGCGCGCGGCCGACATGGCCAGCGCCGAACAGATAGACCGGCGTCGTCTCCTCGCCGAACGCCTCGCGCCAGTCGCCATCCTCGGCCGCGTCGCCGAGACGGCGCTCGACGCGGCCATCGGCGTCGAGTCGCGCGAGCACGACGAACGGACCCTCGCGCTCAACGGCGCGAAGCGTCGCGAGTTCGGTGAGATCGCGTGCATCGAAGGTTTCGATCCGCCACACGACGCGCCCGCCGCAACACTGGCCGAGTTCTGGCCCAAGCGCGATCGAGCGGCGACGCGCCGGCCCGCGCCCTTCGGCGAGCGCCGCGCGCGTTTCATTGAGCGTCCGATACTCCAGCTCGCCGCCGCCGATCGTGCCGTTAAAGCCGCCGCTCGGGCGCACGACCATGCGCGCGCCTGCATCGCGCGGGCTCGAGCCCGCCGTCTCGGCAAGGCTGACCAGCGCGGCGACGCCCTCGGCTTCAATCGCTTCGACTAGGCGGCGAAAGGTATCCACCAATATTCTCCGGATCGTAGCCACGCGCGCCCGCGGACCCTGAAGCCGGCAGCGGTCTAAGACTTTGTTCCAAAAGGCCGAACTGATCGACGATGTCAGTCCAGTTGGGTCCGACGGGCTCAACTCAAGCCGAAACCGCGACGCCTCAGAGCGGTAACGTGCGTGTTATCGCGTTTGGCCGTCCACTTCTGTCGGCTGGCCGACAGGGGCGCAGGCGAGCGGAGGAACTCGCCAGATTGAGGGCGCTTGCCGTCGAGCGACTTGCTACGGAATTCGCGGCCTTCCAGTTTCGTCCAATCGACGACCGCGCGGTCGAATCAATCGAATTGCCGTCGGCGTAAGGGGTTCAAGCGCCGCAACACGGCGCTAGGCGCAGGAGATCTGCCTTGAAGCGATCCCTCGCCGAAACCACTCGCGGTTTCTTGACATTCCGCCGAAATGCTCGAACGGCGCCGTCGTTACGCGGTCGGCCGTCATCGACCATCACGGGACTTCCCGACCGAGTGCAAGTTGGACAAGACTAGTTCAACCCGTGACGCCTGTCGCCAACACGACGACCGAAAAGGCGGCGAGGACGGCGGCGCCGACCCGGTCGACCATCGCGGCGCCGATGCGGTGCGCGGCGCCCTGGCCCAACGCCGCGCCGGCGAGTCCCCACAAACTCATCACGACGAGGGCGACAATCCCGAACCGGACGAAGACCTCGATCGCCTGGGTCGCGTTGGCGAGCGGAGGGAAGATCGCAAACGCGAAGATCAACCCTTTGGGGTTGACGAGAGACGTCGCCAGCACGTCGGCCGGACTGGTGGCATCGCGTTTCGCCGCGCTGGCGCCGGCCGCCCGCCATAGCCGCCAGGACGAACGCGCGAGCAGCAGCGCACACAACGCCCGCAGCGCGAGGCCAAGCGCAGGGCGGGTCGCGAAATAGGGACCGGCAATTCCGATCAGCGCGCCGACCGCGACGATGAAGCCGACCAGCGCTGCGCCGGCGACGATCGGAATTGCGCGGGTGCCGCGTCGCGCGCCAGCGACAGCGATCAGCGCATTGGTTGGGCCAGGCACAGCAAACAACAGCGCAACGGCGAGATCGAAGCTGGGGCCAGGCGTCATCGCGTCTCTCTCCCTGATCCGGCGTGGGCTCGACGTCGAGTGGCGAGGCAACCAAATGCGGTTAGTGGGGGCAAGGTGGGGTGCCTGTTCACATTCATCGCTCGGAAACGCAACCTAGTCCTCGCCTACGGCAGCGCTGGAAACGCCCGACGCACCCGGTGACTGCGATCGCGCGAAGCCGTATTCGCTCGGAGCCAAGGGGCCGCGCCGGCGAACCCCCACAGCCGAGCCGCTAGAAGAAGCGGTTGCGCGGGCGCGGCAGGCCGAGGTTCTCGCGCAGCGTGCGTCCCTCGTATTCGCGGCGAAAAATGCCGCGCCGCTGCAGTTCCGGCACGACCTTGTCGACGAAATCGTCGAGCCCCTCTGGCAGATAGGCGAACATCACGTTAAAGCCGTCGCAGGCCTCCGTGACGAGCCATTCCTCCATCGAATCGGCGATCGTCTGCGGCGTGCCGACGAAAGCGAGGCCGGAATAGCCGCCAAGTCTCTGCGCGAGCTGCCGAACCGTGAGGTTCTCGCGGCTCGCCATCGCGACGACGCGTTCGCGGCTACTCTTGCTGGCGTTGGACTCCGGAATGTCGGGCAAGGGCGCGTCGGGATCGAAGCGCGACGCGTCGTGACCGAGCGCGATCGACAGCGCCGCGATGGCGCTTTCGTAGTGAACGAGCGCGTCGAGCTGCGCACGCTTTTCTCGCGCCGCCTCGACCGTCTCGCCGACGACGACGAAAGCGCCCGGCAATATCTTGAGGTGATCGCGATCTCGTCCCAGCGCGTCCATCCGCCCTTTTACGTCGGCGTAGAAGGCCTGGCCTTCGGCGAGGCGCGAACTCGCGGCGAACACGACCTCGGCCGTCTCGGCGGCGAGCTGGCGACCCGGCCCGGAGGCGCCCGCCTGCACGATCACCGGCCAGCCCTGGACCGGGCGCGCGATGTTCAGCGGGCCGCGAACCGAGAGATGCGCCCCCTCGTGGTTCAGCACGTGCAGTTTTTCCGGATCGAAATAGATCCCGCTCTCGACGTCGCGCACAAAGGCGTCGTCGGCCCAGGAGTCCCAAAGCCCAGTGACGACGTCGAAGAATTCGCGCGCGCGGCGATAGCGTTCGCCGTGTTCCATGTGCTCTTCGAGGCCGAAGTTCTGCGCTGCGTCGGGATTGGAGGTCGTGACGATGTTCCATCCCGCGCGGCCGCCGCTGATGTGGTCGAGCGAAGCGAAGCGACGCGCGATCAAATAGGGCTGCTCGAACGTAGTCGAAGCGGTGGCGATGAGGCCAAGGCGTTCGGTCGTCACCGCGAGAACCGGCAGAAGGGTCAGCGGATCGAACGACGTCACGGTATGGCTGCGCTTCAACGCCTCGATCGGCATGTTGAGAACCGCCAAATGGTCGGCCATGAAGAACGCGTCGAAGCGACCGCGCTCGAGCGTCTGGGCGAAGCGTCTAAGGTGCGCGAGATTGAAATTGGCGTCCGGGAAGGCGCCGGGATAGCGCCAGGCGCCGGTGTGGATCGTCGTCGGACGCATGAACGCGCCGAGCCGCAACTGTCGTTTCTGCGTCACGAGATCCTCGCCTCAGGCCGGCGCGCGGCGCCGGCCGCGCATTGCTAAACGTCGTCTCAGCGAACCGCCGGCGGAGCGCGTTCTCCTTAGGTCTCTCGTTCAGAATGCGACCGTTGCATCAGCTCGCCGCCACCGTCGGAATGATAAATTGATTTTCTTTATCGACAAAATCGCTGTTGGCGCCGGCGAGCGTTCACGCGCGCTTCCCCTCCGAAATTGCTCTGCGCCGGCTCGGCGCGCCGCCCCCTTATAATAATTCTAAGGTGCAACAACAGATTAATTCGATAGAACGAATCTAATAATCTAACCACGTTGTCGCTCGCGACGCCGCCGGGGCCATCGCATCGCTTTGAGGTGGATCGGATCATGACCTCACAAACGGCCGAGCGCCTTGACGATTCGCGTCTACGGCAAAGCTCGGCGTCGTCGCGGATTCGCACCTTCTGGCAAACCGCCCAGCCCTTCGTCCGTAATACGGCCGCGATCGCCGTGTTTCTTCTGCTCTGGGAGTTCGCGCCGCGATTTGGCCTGATCAACCGCACCTTCCTGCCGCCGTTCTCGGAGATCATCGTCAAGGGCGTCGAATACGCGCTCGCCGGCAAGCTGCTGCCGCAGGTGCTGGTCAGCGTCGGACGCGCGGCGGGCGGATTCGGCCTTGGCGTCGTCACGGCGGTCCCGCTCGGCGTTCTGCTGGGCTGGTATCGGCCGCTGGAGGCGTATTTCAATCCGCTGCTCCAGCTTCTGCGGCAGACCAATCCGGTTTCTCTGTTTCCGGCCTTCATACTGTTCTTCGGCATCGGCTACGCCACGAATATCGCAATCATTTACTGGGTGGTCGTCTGGCCGATCCTGCTGGGAACGATCACCGGCGTGCGGCAAGCCGATCCCGCTCTGGTCAAATACGCGCGGTCGGTCGGGCTGCCGGACCGCGTGATCTTCATCAAGGTGGTGGCGCCGTCCGCCATTCCCTCGATCATCACCGGCATGCGGCTGGCGGCGACCTATTCGTTCCTGATGCTCGTCGTTTCGGAAATGGTCGGCGCGAGCAGCGGCCTCGGCTATCTCATCGTCAACGCCCAGTACCTCATGAGCATTCACCTGCTCTATGTCGGCGTGATTGTGCTCGCCCTGCTCGGCATCGCCAGCAATTGGGGGCTCGTCGCGCTCGAACGGCGGCTGACCTCCTGGAAGCAGGACATCAATCCCTGAAACGGCGCCCAAGTCGAAAAGACGCGAGCGTCGTCCTGCGACAACGTCTTCCATTCAAATCAAAGGAGAACGCGATGAAGCTGTTTTTGTCTGGCGCATCTTTGCGCGGGATCGCGCGAGCGGTCGCGCTCGCGGGCCTCGTGCTCGCGGGCGGCCTCGGCGCCGTCGCGCCCAGCCACGCCGCCGACGCCCTCAAGACGGTCAAGATCTTCTATCCGCCGCTGAATTCTGGCTGGACTGCCGGTTATGAACTGATCGAAGTCGCCTTCGCTCAGGGCTATTTCAAGAAATACGGCCTCGACGCGCAGCTCGCTGTCGTTCCCTGGGATCAATACACCGTCGCGCTCGACAGCGGCGCGCTCGATTTCGCCCCCTTCGCCGACTACGCCTATTTCATCAACGCGTTCGATAAGGGACTGAAGGCCAAGGAGGTCGTCTCCTCTACTCTCCCCTTCAATCCGGAAACGGCCGGCGACGGACTCCTCGTGCTCGCCAACGGCCCGATCAAGACGCCCGAAGATCTCAAGGGCAAAAAGATCGGCACGCAATGGCCGAGCTTTTCCGGCGTCTGGTTCGCGCTCGATTGGCTGTCCAAGCATGGCGTGACCAAGGACGACGTCACCATCGTGCCCGTGCCGCAGGCGCAGATCGAACAGGTGTTGCAGCAGGGGGGGATCGACGCGGCCATCGCCTATGCGCCGCTGAACATCGATTTCGTGCGCAGGGGCGTGGCTCGCCAGCTCTTCTCCGTCGCCGACGTGGCGGGGCGCTTCGTGACGCGCGGCGGCACGATGGCGTCCGAGAAGTTCATCGCCGAACACCCCGACCTCGTCAGGGGCTATGTCTCCGCCATCGCCGACGCGGCCGATTGGGCGAACGCCCATCCGAACGAGGTCATCAAGCTCGGCGTCGACAAGGAGCGGCTCGATCCCAAGTACCTGCCGGATCTCTACACCAAGGACGGCAAGACCGATTACAGCGTTCTGCATTGGGCGCCGCACGCGCTCAACAACGAGAAGGACCTCGCGTTCTGGTTGCAGCTCGTCGAGCACGCCGGGATCGTTCCCGCCGGCAAGTACAAACCAACGGATTTCTTCACCAACGATTTCAATCCGCACGCGAAGGACACAGCGGCGGCCAACTGATCGGGCTCGACGCCGATTCCCCTGCCGGACGCAAGCAATGAAAAGGGGCTGGGCGCGCGATTTCGCTCCCGGCCCCACGTGACGCGACGCCCGCCGCGCAGCGCGCGAACCTCGCATCGAAATTCAGGACTCTCCGCATGAGCAGCGCGATTCAGATCCGCAACGTCGGCAAGACCTTCACCGTCAAGTCGACGGCGGCCCGCCGAAGCGCGGGCGTCGAGACCTTCACCGCGCTCGAGAACATCAACCTCGATGTCAAAGCGGGCGAGTTCCTGGTGATCGTCGGGCCGAGCGGTTGCGGCAAATCGACGTTGCTCGATCTGCTCGGCGGACTGACTCTGCCGAGTTCAGGCCGCATTCTGATCGACGGCAACCCAATTGTCGGGCCGGCGCTCGACCGCGGCCTGGTGTTTCAGCAATACGCGCTCTTTCCCTGGCGGACAGCGCTCAAGAACATCGAATTCGGGCTGGAGGCCAAGGGCGTCGCCCGCCGCGAGCGCGCCGAGAAGGCCGAGCACTTTCTCGCCATGGTCGGCCTCGCCGGATTCGGCGACCGTTATCCCCACGAGCTTTCCGGCGGCATGAAGCAGCGCGTGGCGATCGCCCGCAGCCTCGCCTACGATCCCGACGTTCTCCTGATGGACGAGCCGTTCGCCGCGCTCGACGCCCAGACGCGCGAAAATCTGCAAGGCGAGCTGCTGCGGATCTGGGAGGAGTCGGGCAAGACGATCGTCTTCATCACCCACGGCATCGACGAGGCGGTCTACCTCGGTCAGCGCGTGGCCGTCATGACCTCCCGCCCCGGCCTCATCAAGCAGGTGATCGACATTCCTCTCGAATCGCGCACGCGCCAGGACGATCTGCGCGCCCTGCCCGAATTCGCCAGACTTCGCCATGAAGTCTGGAGTCTGCTGCGCGACGAGTTCCAGAAGGCGGAGATTCTCGAACGCAGCCAGGTCGCCGGCGCGACACAGCCGAAGACTGCCGCCGCGCTTTGAAGCATTCGTCGCATGGACAGGGACGCGGGATGACCAAGCAGATTCGATTCAACGCCTTCGAGATGAACTGCGTCGGGCACCAGTCTCCGGGCCTGTGGGCCCATCCGCGCGATCGCTCCTGGCAATACAAGGACGTCGAATATTGGACCGATCTCGCGGTTACGCTCGAGCGTGGAATCTTCGACGGCGTCTTCATCGCCGACGTGATCGGCTACTACGATGTCTACAAGTCGAGCAATTATTACGCGATCCAACAGGCGGCGCAGATCCCGGTCAACGACCCGCTGCAGCTCGCCGTACCGATCACAATGGCGACGAAACATCTCGGAGTCGGCATCACCGCCTCGACCAGTTTCGAACATCCCTACACATTCGCTCGCCGACTATCGACCGCCGACCATCTGACCAAGGGCAGAGTCGGCTGGAACATCGTGACCTCCTATCTGCAGAGCGGCGCCAAGAACGTCGGCGAGGATGCGCTTCGCGTTCACGACAATCGCTACGAAGTCGCCGAAGAATACATGCAGGTTCTCTACAAGCTGTTCGAAGGCAGTTGGGAGGAAGGCGCGGTCGTCCGCGACCGCGGCTCCCGCGTCTTCGCCCATCCGGAAAAGGTCCACGAGATCGGCCACAAGGGGAAGTATTTCGACGTTCCCGGCTATCACTTGTGCGAGCCTTCGCCGCAGCGAACCCCCCTGCTCTACCAGGCAGGATCGTCAGGCGCCGGCCGCTCTTTCGCCGGCAGGAACGCCGAATGCGTGTTCTCGGCGTCACTGACGAAACATTTCCTGAAGAACTACGTCGCCGCCGTTCGCGCCGCGGCGGCCGCCGCTGGCCGCAACCCGCAAAAGGTGCTCACCTACAATCTCGCCACGCTGATCGTCGACGAGACGGACGCGAAAGCGCAGGCGAAGCTCGAAGAATACCAGCGTTACGCGTCCTACGATGGTTCGCTGACCTTCCTGTCGGGTTGGAGCGGCGTGGATTTCAGTCAATTCGCGCCAACTGATCTCATCCAGAAGGCGCCGCCCAATCCAATTACCTCGATGATCGAGAACCTGGCCAACAGCGGCCGCTCCTGGACGCTCGAGGAACTCGCGCGCTGGGCTGGCGTCGGTGGACTTGGACCCGTGTTCGTCGGCTCCCCCGCAGCCGTCGCCGACACCCTGCAGGAATGGGTAGAGGAGACCGACGTCGACGGTTTCAATCTCGCTTATGCGGTTTCGCACGAGACCTTCGAAGACGTGGTCAACCACCTCGTCCCGGAGCTTCAGCGTCGCGGCGTCTACGCGCGGGAATATCGGCCGGGAACGTTGCGCGAAAAGCTGTTCGGCGACGGCCCTTATCTGCCGTCCAGCCATCCGGCCGCGCAGTATCGCGACATCGAGGCCTACAAGAGAAGCGATTCGTGCGCCGCCGAAGCTGTCGTCCCCGTCAAAGAGACTGTGCGCGCCTGACGCAGCGTTCAGCGCGTCGCCGCCGCCTTCAACCCCAGCGATAGCTCGCGGCGACGTGTGGGGCTTTCAGGCGCGGCGCGCCGCCGAACAGTTTTTCACGCAAGGTCCCCTCTCGATAGGCCGTCTTGTAGCGCCCCCGGCGCTGAAGCTCGGGAACCAGGAGATCGGCGACCTCGGTGAAGGTTTCGGGCCTCACCGCGAAGGCGAGATTGAAGCCGTCGACGTCGGTCTCGTCGATCCACTCTTCCAGCCGGTCAGCGACCGTCGCTGGCGAGCCGACGAAGACAGGCCCGATTCCGCCGATGGCGACGTGCTCGGCGGCCTGCCGCACGGTCCAGCTTCGGTCGGGGTCGGCGCGCGTGATGTTTTCGAGCGCGCTGCGGCCCGCGTCGCTCTCGACATGCTGGACGACCTGGTTGAGATCGAATTTTGAGAGATCGACCCCGGTCCAGCCCGAAAGTAGCGTCAGCGCACCTTCGAGATCGGCGTAGCGCCCGTAGTCGGCAAGCTTGGCTTGCGCCTCAGCGTCGCTGGTGCCGACGATGGCGGTGGCGAGCGCGAACATGAGAACACTCTTGGGGTCGCGTCCGAGCTTGGCCGCGTTGGCCCGGATCGCCGCCACGCGCGGCGCGATCACGCTCTTCGACGGACCAGAGAGGAACACGCCTTCGGCATGGCGGGCGGCGAAAAGGCGACCGGCCGGGGACGACCCCGCCTGATAGAGCACCGGCGTGCGCTGCGGCGAGGGTTCGCTGAGATGCAATGCGTCGAGGCGGAAATGATAGCCGTCGTGGACCGCCTTGCGCACCCGATCGGGATCGGCGAAGACGCCTGCGGCCGCGTCGGCCCGGACCGCGTCGTCGGCCCAGCTGCCTTCCCACAGCTTGTAGACGACCGCCATGAAGTCTTCGGCGATCGCGTAGCGATCGTCGTGGGCGACCTGTTTGTCGCGCCCCGCCCCGCGCGCCGCGCTGTCGAGATAGCCGGTGACGATGTTCCAGCCGATCCGGCCGTCGGTCAGATGGTCGAGCGTCGACATCCGCCGGGCGAAATTGTAGGGCGGCTCGTACGAGAGGTTCACGGTGACGCCGAAACCGAGATGGCGCGTCGCCGCCGCCATGGCGGGGACGAGCAGCAGCGGATCGTTGACCGGAATCTGCGCTGCGTGGGTCAGGGCCGCGCGCGCGTCGCCGCCGAAGACGTCGTAGACCCCGAGCACGTCGGCGAGGAATAACCCGTCGAACAGCCCCCTTTCCAGGGTTCGCGCGAGTTCGATCCAATAGGGCAGACGTTTGTATTCGCCCGACCGATCGCGCGGATGCCGCCACAGGCCGGGCGACTGATGCGCGACGCAATTCATCTCGAAGGCGTTCAACCGGATTTCTTTCGCCATCGCCTCTCGTCGGCGAGACGGGATCCTCCGCCTTCCCTGAATAGGCTGCGCCGCGGTCATTCCGCCGCGACGCGACCGCGCCGCGCCGCCGCCTCGAGGTCGCGATAGCGCGCGCCCGGATGTGTCTCTGGCAAGCGCGGCCCGGCGCCGAACAGCTTTTCGCGCAGCGTGCCGGGCGTATATTCGGTGCGGTAGGCGCCGCGCTTCTGCAATTCGGGCACGAGATGCTCGACGATGTCGGCGAAAGTCTCGTGCGTCACCGCGTAGGCGAGATTGAAGCCGTCGACGTCGGTCTCTTCGACCCATTCCTGTAGCACGTCGGCGACCGTCGCCGGACCGCCGACGATCAGCGGCCCGAGCCCGCCGATACCGATCCATTCGGCGAGCTCTCGCACCGTCCAGACCTTGCTGGGGTCCGCGCTGGAGAAGGCGTCGACCGAGGACTGCACGGCGTTGGTCTTGATGTGACGCAGCGGCTCGTCGAGCCCATAGGCGCCGAAATCGATGCCCGTCCAACCCGAGCCGAGGGCGAGCGCCCCGTCGAGATCGATGTACTGCTTGTAGTCCTCATACTTCGCCTTCGCCTTGGCGTCGGTCTCGTCAACAATGACGGTCTGCAAGTTGAAGATCAGCACGCTGCGCGGGTCACGCCCGGCCGCCGCGACGCTCTGGCGGATCGCCGCGACCGTCTTCTTCAGCACGGTCTTCGACGGCGTCGCGACGAATACGCATTCGGCGTGCTCGCCAGCGAAGCGCTGGCCTCGGCTCGATGCGCCGGCCTGGTAGAGAACCGGCGTACGCTGCGGCGAAGGCTCGCTCAAATGCACGCCGGGAACCTTGTAGTGCTTCCCTTCGTGGGCGATCGGCCGCACTTTGGAAGGATCGGTGAAGATGCGGCGCTGCCGGTCGCGCAGCACCGCCCCGTCCGCCCAGCTGCCTTCCCAGAGCTTGTAGACGACTTCCATATATTCGTCGGCGACCTCGTAACGGTCGTCGTGCTGGGTCTGATTGCTCAGGCCGATGTTGCGCGCGCCGCTTTCGAGATAGGAGGTGACGATGTTCCATCCGGCGCGACCTTTGGTGAGATGGTCAAGCGTCGAAATGCGGCGGGCGAAGGTGTAGGGGTGCTCGAACGAGATCGACGCCGTGACGCCGAACCCGAGATGCTGGGTGACCAACGCCATCGCCGGCACGAGCTGCAGCGGGTCGTTGACCGGGATTTGGGTCGAGACGCGTAGCGCGGTGTCCAGATCGCCGCGAAAGACGTCGTAGACGCCGAGTACGTCGGCGATGAAGACGCCGTCGAACTTTCCGCGTTCCAGCAGCTTGGCGAGATCGGTCCAGTATTCAAGGTCCTTGTATTGCCAGGAGCGGTCGCGCGGATGCGCCCACAGACCAGGAGACTGGTGCCCGACGCAGTTCATGTCGAAGGCGTTGAAGTGGATTTGTCGGGTCATCGGGTTCAGATCGCTCCGTGCCGCGGCGGATTGACGCCGTTGAGCCAATAGTCGCCGACGGCCCGATATTTCCACCGCACGGGATCGTGAACGGAGTGGGTTCGCGCGTTGCGCCAATGGCGATCGAGACCGAATTCCTGCAGCGTCGCACGCGAACCGGCGAGTTCGATCAGCTTGCTGGAGACGTGCAGCGAGGCCTCGGTTGCAGCGGCCTTGGCTTCGGCGACCGCCACCGACGCCGCCGCGACCGTCTCCGCCGACGGCCCCGCCGCCGCGACGTCGACGAACTTGCCGGCGCGCTCCAAAAGAGCGTCGGAGGCCGAGACGCGAATCTTCAGCTCGCCGATCTGGGCGATCGTATAGGGATCGTCGGCGGCGCGTTCGACGCCGGCGTCCTTCCACGGTCGCGACCGCGTGCGCACGAACGCGATCGCGTCGGCGAGCGCCCCGCGGGCGATGCCCGCCTCGATCGCCGCGTGCATGATCTGCGCGAACGGGCCCATCGCCGTCGGCCGCTCGAACAGCGCGGCGAAGGAAATCAGCGAAATCGGATGAACTTCGACATTGTCGAGGATCGTCGTCCCCGAGCCGGTGACACGCTGGCCGAAGCCGGACCAGTCGTCGACGATCGCGATCCCGCTTGTGTCGCGCGGCACGAAGGCGATCGTCGAGACGCCGTCCTCGTCGTTGGCCACCACCGCCACCCAATGGGCGAACAGAACGCCGGTCGAGTAGAATTTCTTGCCGTTCAAGCGATGAACCGCGCCGTCGCGGGTGAGACGCGTGGCGTGATCGAACGCCGTCTTGCCGCTGCTTTCCGAAAGGGCGTTGCCAATGCGCTCGCCGGCGAGAATGTGGCCGTAGAAGAACCGCTTCTGCTCTGTTGTCCCTTGCAAACGCAACGCCTCCAGCATGAAGAAATGGTTCTGCGGGATCTGACCGATCGAGCCATCGGCGCTGGCGAGCACCGCGATCACCTCGGCGACCGTTCCCGCGCGCACGCCGGCGCCGCCGAATTCCTTGGGAACCGTGATCGCCAGCAGGCCCGCGTCTGAGATCAGGTCCAGCTCCCGATAGGGCAGCACGCGCTCGCGATCGCGCAGCACTGCGTCGCCGGCGATCGCCGCCGCGGCCTCGCGGGCGGCGGCGATCGCCTCGTCGTCGTCGCGGATGACATGGGCGCCGCGCGAGCGCGGCGGCGGCGCGGGGAATTCGGGTTCCAGTTCGAGATCGCGATCACGTTTGGCCGCTGTAGCTGACATTTGAGAATTTCCGGGGCGAGAGAAAGAAGGTGGGCGTCGTCAGCTCCAGGCGTGCCGCGGCGGCGCGACGCCGTTGAGCGCGTAGTTGCCGACGTGGAAGTATTTCCAACGCACCGGATCATGCAGCGTATGGGTGCGGGCGTTGCGCCAGTGGCGGTCGAGGTCGAACTCGGCCAACGTCGACCGCGTGCCCGCCAATTCGTGTAGCTTGTTGGCGGCGAGGATGGCGATTTCGGTCGTCAGGATCTTCGCTTCGGCGACCGCGACTGCCGCAGCCGCGACGTTGTCGTCGGTCGGATGATCGATGATCCCGTCGATCGCCAGCCCGGCCTTTTCCAGCAGGGCTTCGGCGCCGTGCAGCTTGATCTCGAGGTCGCCGATCTGGGCGATCGTGAACACGTCCTCGGCGGCGCGGTCCTGCCCGCTGTCGATCCACGGGCGTGAGTAGCGCAGGACGAAGGCGATCGTATCCTCGATCGCGCCGCGGGCGATGCCGGCGTCGACCGCCGCCTGGATGATCTGCGACACGGCGCCGTTCGACGAAGGCCGCTCGCCGCCGAGATAGGCGGGAATGACGGCGCTCGCGTCGACGCGGACGTGATCGACGCGGACGTTGCCGCTGGCGGTCGTGCGTTGGCCGAAGCTCGACCAATTGTCGACGATCGTCAGTCCTTTCGCGCCGCGTTCGGCGATGGCGAGATAGACCTTGCCGTCCGGGCCGATCGCGCCGATGTGGATGAAATGCGCAAACAGCGCGCCGGTCGCGTAGAATTTTTCGCCGTTGACGACATAGCCGTCGCCGACTGGCGTCAGCGTCGTCTCGAACGCGCCGACGTGTTTGCTCTTCGCCTCTGAGAACGCGTTGCCGAGGCGAAAGCCCCTGAGCGCGCGGCCGAACCACAGTTTCTTTTGCGCTTCGGAGCCGGCGAAGCGAATGGCGTCGAGCGCGGCGAGATGGTTTTGCGGAATCTGGCCGATCGACGAATCGGCGGCGGAAATGATCTTGATCACTTCCGCTAGCGTCGCGAAGGACACGCCCGCGCCGCCGTAGGCCTTGGGCACGGTGACGCCCCATAGCCCGCTCTTTGAGAATCGATCCAGCTCCGCGGCCGGCAGAATGCGTTCGCGGTCGCGCTTGGCGGCGTCGACGGCAAATTCGGCCGCCAGCGTCTTGGCGACTGCGATCGCCTCGGCGTCCGAAGCGATGACATGGGCGTGCGGATCGAGGTCGAAGGCGGGCGGCGCGGCGTCCGCATGCGGGACGGCGACGTTGACGGTCATGGGGCGATTCTCCAGGTCGTCGATCGAGGGTTTCAGGTCGGCGTGAGCGAGTTGTATTGGCCTTGGCCGTAAATCAACGGCGGGCCGGGTCGGACTTCGAGCGCCCGCACCGCGCCGATGACGATGGCGTGGCTGTGGCGCTCGACGAATTCCTCGACCTCGCAGTCGATCGCCGCGAGCGCGTCATCGAGCGCAAGCGCGCCAGTCGCCAGGGGGGCCCAACGCTCCTCGGCGTAACGCGCTGCGCCTTTGACGCCGCCGCGGCCGGCGAAGCGATCGGCGACGGCGCGGTGGCGCGTCGCCAGCACGTTGACGCAGAAGTGACGGCGCAGCTGAATGATCGGATAGGCCGACGCGTCGCGGTTGACGCAGACGATCATCGTCGGCGGCACGATCGAAAGCGAGACGGCCGACGTCGCGGTCAAGCCGGTGCGCTCCTCGCCGATCCCGGCAGTGATGACGCAGACGCCGCCGGCGAGCTGGCGCATCGCCTCTTTGAGTGTTGGTGCGCCGATCTGCAGCGGATGTTTCACGACCGCATTCATCATCAACCTCTCCTGACGAAGATGCTCGATTCCTTTGCATGCCCGAAGTCGATCAGGCGTCGCGCCGTCCCGGCGCCAGCAGGCTCACCGACAGCGCCGCCACACCGATCCAGAACGTCGCAGCGCGGTAGGCGGCGATCGTCACCGGATGCGCGCCGCGGCAAAGGGCGCGCGCGAGCCGGCAGATTTCGGAATCGCCGAGTAGGCAGACGCCGGCCTCGCCGGCGCTGATATAGTTGTAGCGGATGACGTCGCCATAGGTGGCCCACCACCAGACGCCGGACGCAACGACCACTAACGCCCCCAGCGCGAGAAAGACGAACGGAAGCCGAGTCATCGCGCCCTCACGTCTTCAGTCCGAGCGTGCCGAGAATCTCGCGCCGCAGCGCGACGATCTCGGGGTCGTCGCGGTGGCGCGGATAGTCCTTGTCGACCTTGAACTCCGCCTTGAGGCGCGCCGGCCGGTCGCTGAAAACGATGACCCGGCCGGCCAGCAGCAGCGCTTCCTCGACGTCGTGCGTCACCAGCAACGCCGTGAAGCCGCGCCGGCGCCATAGCTTCACCAGCTCTTCCTGCAGCGTCAGGCGGGTCAGCGAGTCGAGCTTGCCGAGCGGTTCGTCGAGCAGGAGCAGCGCTGGGTCGTTGACCAGGGCGCGCGCCAGCGCCGCGCGCTGCGCCATGCCGCCGGACAATTGATGCGGATAGGCGCCGGCGAACGCGGTGAGTTCGGTCAGCGCCAGCGCTTCGTGGACGCGCTCGCGCTGGGAGCTTAGGACGCGCCGCGCCTCAAGCCCGGTGGCGACGTTCGCTTCGACTGTCGCCCAGGGGAAGAGGGTCGGATCTTGGAAGACAAGAATCCGCGATGGATCGGGTCGGTCAATCGGCGCGCCGTCGGCGAGGATCGCCCCGCTAGTCGGCGCTTCGAGCCCGGCGACCAGTCTAAGCAGTGTCGATTTTCCGCAACCCGACGGCCCGAGCAACGCGACGAACTCGCCGGCGGCGACGTTGAGGTTGATAGAAGAGAGAACCGGCAGTCGCGCGCCGCCGAGGTCGAACTGGTGGCTAACGGCGCGAATGTCGAGCGAAAGACTGGGATTGTGGTCGAATTCGCGCGCCGGCGGCGCGACCGCGACAGCGACGCTCACGAGATGAACCCCTTCTGCCAATTGAGGAGGCGGTCTCGCGCCGAGAACAGCAGTCGGACGACGCCCGAGCACAACAGCGCCATGATCAACAGCGTCGCGTAGACGTTGGCGTAGCCTGAATAGGCCGTCTGGAACTGGATGTACCAGCCGAGGCCGAATTTCGCTCCGAGCATTTCCGCGACGACCAGCACCGCAAACGAATAGTAGAGCCCCATGAACAGCCCGACGAAGACATGGGGCAGCGATCCCGGCACGGCAATCTTGCGGATCAGGTACCAGTTGTCAGCGCCGAGCACGCGGCCGACGTCGTAATACGACTTGTTGATCGAAGCGACGCCGGAAGCGGTCAGGATCGCGACGGGAATCCCCGACGCCAGCGCGACGATGAAGATGCTGGCGGCGAACGTCGTCGGAAAGAAATAGAAGGTGACGGGAATCCAGGCGGTCGCTGGGACTGGCCCGATCAACTTGAGGATTGGCATGCCCCAATATTCGAACCGCTTCGACCAGCCGAGCGCGACGCCGACGCCGTAGCCGACAGCGATCCCGCTGAGGAACCCGAGTCCCCACAGGCGCAGCGTGTAGGCGATGCAGATCAGGATCCGCGGCCCGTCGGTGACATAGACGTTGAGCAGGCCGTGCGGTGGCGAGAAGAACGGCTTGGGCAGCCAGCCGAACTTCGCCGTCGTCAGCTCCCACAGCGCCAGCCAGACGCCAATGGCGATGAACCACGGCCCGTAGTAGACGAGCCGCTCGCCGACATGCCCCAAGCGATGCACGACGAAAGCGAGGAGAACAAAGAGGACCGCCGCGCCCGCCGTGATCGCCGCGAACAGGCCCGCGCTGCCCCAAGGAACGACGTCAGGCATGGCGACTGTCGCCAGAGCCGCCGCGGCCCAAGTGACGGCGGCGACCAAAGCCTGCTTCCACACCGCCTGCCAGAGTCCTCTCAGTGACGCCGAATCGCCCGCAGCCGATCTGGCGTCGAGAGTCCTGATCCCCTCGCTCATCGTTTCGCCTCAAGCCAGCAGATTGACCGTGATGCGTTCGGCGAACGCCTTCGGGTCGGTCGTCGGGTCGAGCACCTTGACCAGCTTGAGGTCTTCGGAGGTGATGCGGATCTGATCGACGAGCGCCTGGCCGATCGGATGGTTGTGATAAACGAGTTTCCCGAGAATTTCCGTGAGATCTTCGACGCTGAGGCCAGCCGGCTTCAGCGCGTCGAAATACCACTTGGCGACTTCGTCAGGGTGGGTGGCGGTGTATTCGTGGACTTCGATGTTGGCCTCGGCGAGTCGGCGCAACGCGTCCTTGTTGGCGGCGAGGAACGGGCCATTGGCACCGAGCACGCAGCAGGTGTGGTTTTCGTAGACGCCAGTCTGGGTGTCGGCGATCTTGACGAAGTTGAACTTCTTCTCGATCGAGTAGGCCCAAGGATCGAGATGGGCGGCGATGTCGGCGTCGCCGCGATTGACAGACTCGCCGACGAGATCGAACGGCACCGCCTTCCAGGTGACGTCCGTCTCGGGGTCGATGCCTGCCTTGGCCAGCGTGACCTGGAACGCGACTTGCGGCGGCGCGCCGATGCCGTAGGTAGCGATCGTCTTTCCCTTGACGCCGGCGATGTCGGTGACGCCTGAGGCCTTAGAGGCAAGCAGGCGCTGGCAGCCGCCATGCGAGCCGACGAACAGCTTGACGTCGAACCCTTGTTCGAGCGGCTTCAGCCAATCGCCGATCAACCCGGCGCCAGCGTCGGCCTTGCCGGTCGCCAGCGCCTGAATCAGCGTCTGCCCGCTGGCGCCTTGATAGAAGAGTTCGACGTCGAGATTGTGCTTGGCGTAGATGCCCTTGGCGACGCCGAAGCCGAGCGGCGAATGGCACGCCGCCACTTCCGTCCAGGCGAGGCGCACCTTCGGCGCGGGACCGGCGAGAGCGGGCGTGAACAGCCGCGGGGCGAGCGCGCCGGCCGAGGCGACGACGCCCAGTCCGCCGACGGCCCTGAGGACGCTGCGGCGGGAAACGGACTTGTGCTTGGTCTTGTCGGTCATTGGCGTTCTCCAGAGTTTTGGTTGTCAGGCCGCTTTGCGGGCCGGTTGGGCGCCAGTCGCCCGGCCGGCGCTGTCGATCGCCTGGGCAAGATCGGCGATGATGTCGTCGGGATGTTCGATGCCGACGGATAGCCGCACGTAGCCGGGCGTCACGCCGGCTGCGAGCTGTTCCTCAGACGTCAGTTGCTGATGCGTCGTCGAGGCGGGATGAATGGCGAGCGAGCGGGCGTCGCCGATGTTGGCGACGTGGTAGAGCAGCTTCAGCGAGTCGATGAATCGCCGCCCCGCCTCAATGCCGCCCTTCAATTCGAAGCCGACCAGTCCGCCATAGCCGCCCTTGAGATAGGCGTCGGCGCGCCGGCGGACTTCGCCGCTCTGCAGTCCGGGGAAAATGACCTGGCTGACTTCGGGCCGCTTGGACAGGAAGTCGGCGACGAGCCTCGCGTTCTCGTTGTGCTGGCGCAGCCGCAACGGCAGCGTCTCCAGGCCTTGCAGCAACTGGAACGAGTTGCTCGGCGACAACGCCGCGCCGAGGTCGCGCAACAGCTTCACCCGCGCCCGCAGGACATAGGCGATGGGTCCCAGCGGCTTGGCGGCTTCGGTCCAGATCGCCCCGTGATAGGCCTCGTCCGGCTGGGTAAGCAGCGGGAAACGCTCGGCGTGGTCCTCCCACGGGAAGTTGCCGCCGTCGATGATCAGCCCTCCGATCGACGTGCCGTGGCCGCCTATGTATTTCGTCGCCGAATAGATGACGACGGCAGCCCCGTGTTCGAACGGTCGCGCGATCAGCGGCGCCGCCGTGTTGTCGACGATGAGCGGCACGCCGAGCGAACGGCCGATGTCCGCGACTTCCTGGATCGGAAAGACGTTCAACTTGGGGTTCGGCAGCGTCTCCGCGTAGTAGGCCTTCGTCCGCGCGTCGGTGGCGCGGCGGAAGTTTTTGGGGTCGATGGGATCGACGAAGCGCACCTCGACGCCGAACTGCTTCAAGGTCTGGGCGAACAGCGTCCAGGTGCCGCCGTAGAGGTCGGTAGACGAGACGATGTTGTCTCCGCTCGACGCCAGATTCAGCACCGAATAGGCCGACGCCGTCTGGCCCGAAGCGACCGCGAGCGCCGCCGACCCGCCTTCGAGCGCGGCGACACGATCTTCGAGCGCGGTCGTCGTCGGGTTCTGCACGCGTGTGTAGATGTTGCCGATTTCCTCCAGCGCGAACAGGCGCGAAGCGTGGTCGGTGTCCTGGAACTGGTACGAGGTCGTTTGATAGATAGGCACCGCGACCGCGCCGGTTGATGGATCGGCGCGATAGCTGCCGCCGTGCAAGACGAGGGTTTCGAAGCGTCTGTTGTCGGTCGTCATAGCGGTCTCTCCGAGATAAGGATCAATAGGCCGAGGCCGGTTCGAGCTGCTTCTGCGTCGGGTCCAGAAGATCGGCATGGTGCCGACGCGCGACGTCGGGATGGGAGCGCAACCGGCTCTTCAGGTAGTTGCGACCAACTTCGTGGAAGAGCGGGTTCAGCGGATCCTGGGTCAGACCGCGCGACTGGGCGGCAAGCTCCGGCGGCAGATCGAGGACAGGAACGGTCGCGTCGAGACGCGCGCCGAGGAAGAACGCCACCGAGAGGCGGTCACCGCCAGCCGGCGGCGAAACGACCCGATGCACGTTGGCGCGCAGATAGCCGCTGGAGGCGAGTTCGAGAATCTCGCCGATGTTGACAACGAAGGTTCCGGGCGCCGGCGGCGCATCGATCCAGCCGTGTTCGCCCTCGACCTGCAGGCCAGCGACCTTGTCCTGCAACAGGATGGTGACGAAGCCGGAATCTTTGTGGGCGCCGACGCCCTGGTCGTCCTCGCCGGCGGCGCGGCCAGGGTAGCGGATGATCTTGAGCAGTTGATTGGGCGCGGGCGAGTAAATTGGCTCAAACACGTCGTCGGGTTGGCTCAGCGCCGCCGCGAACGCGCGCAGGACGCGGATCGCCAGCGCCGTGACCTCCGCCTGATAGCGCAGCAGCGCCGGCTTCAGCTCCGGCAATGCGTCAGGCCATTGGTTAGGCCCCTGCAGACGCCGCCACGCCGGCGCAGCGGGGTCGAACGGCAGCGCCTCCCGCTCGGCGCCGATGTCGATCTGCTCGCGCCAATCGGGCTTGCCGCGCGTATGCTCGAGCCCGGCGCGATTGTAGCCGCGAAAATGCGGCGAATGGATCATCTCGATGGCGCGTTTGTCGCGCTCCGGCAGAGCGAAGAATCGCCGCGAGAGGGTCAGAGCCTCGTCGATCAGCTTTGGCTCGATCCCGTGGCCAACGAGATAGAAGAACCCCGCTTCGCGCGCCGCCGCGCGCACGTCGGCGAGAAAATTGTCGCGATCGGTTTCAAAGCGGCGAAGATCGAGGGTGGGGAGACGCTCCAGCGGATCAGACGCAGGCATGGGACCATCCGAGCTTGGAAGGCGGAAGCCGATCACGCATCGACGACGAACGCTTCGTCGCGCTAACCCGGCGTGGCGTCGGTCGATGTCTCGTTCGCCGCCGAGCCCAAACGGCCACGGCGTCGAATGACAGTCAACTAAATCTAGAATTTATATATTCTAAAGCATGCCATTTCGACTGAATTTGCTTGTCGTGCCGCGCGCGAGCGGATGCGGCAGCCTCGGAGGGCCGCCTGCCCAATCTGGCCTGGTGAAGGTTCTACGACTGCCCGGCGCGCAACGCGGAGGGGCGCGCAACGTTGGCGATCGTCTCGCCGAACGGGCCCATATTGGCGGCGATCTCCGCCTGCGTCCGCGCGTGGTTGAGCGGCAGCAGCGGCATCACCAGCTCGGCGAAGCGGTAGGCTTCTTCGAGGTGCGGGTATCCGGAAAGAATGAAGCTGTCGATGCCGAGCGCCATGTATTCGCGCATGCGCTGGGCGACCGTCTGCGGATCGCCGACCAGCGCGGTTCCCGCGCCGCCCCGCACCAGACCGACGCCGGCCCACAGATTCGGGCTGACTTCGAGCTTGTCGCGGCGCCCGCCGTGCAGCGCCGCCATGCGGTTTTGGCCGACCGAGTCCATGCGCTCGAAGACTTTCTGCGCCGCGGCGATTGTTGCGTCGTCGAGGTGGCTGATCAGCTTGTCGGCGGCGCGCCACGCCGCCTCTGCAGTTTCGCGAACGATGACGTGCAGACGAATGCCGAAGCTGAGCTCCCGCCCGCGCGCCCACGCCGCCTGCCGAACGACGGCGATCTTCTCGGCGACGGCGGCTGGCGGCTCGCCCCAGGTGAGGTATTTGTCGACAAGCTGAGCGGCGACGGCGACGCCGGCCTCGGAAGAGCCGCCGAAATAGAGCGGCGGCATTGGTTGCTGAACCGGCGGATACAGGATCTTGCCGGCTTCGACGTTGAAATGCTTGCCGGAGTAGTCGACGGTCTCGCCGCGCAACAGCGCGGCGTAGATCTCGAGGAATTCGCGCGTGAGGTCGTAGCGATCGCCATGCGCGAGGAACAGGCCGTCGCCGCGGTTTTCGACCGGATCGCCGCCAGTGACGACATTGATCAGCAAACGGCCTTGGGAAACGCGGTCGAGCGTCGCCGTCATGCGCGCTGCGACGGTCGGCGATTGCAGACCGGGCCGCACCGCGACGAGAAACCGCAGCCGTTCGGTCTGCGGCGCCAAGGCCGAAGCGACGACCCAGGAGTCCTCGCAGCTCTTGCCGGTGGGCAGCAGAACGCCGTAATAGCCGAGCGTATCGGCGGCCTCGGCAATTTGCCGCAGGTAGGCGAAATCGACAGCGCGGCCGCCGACGCTGGTCCCGAGATAACGGCCGTCGCCGTGGGTCGGAATGAACCAAAGAACGTTCGCCGACTCGATCGCGCTCACGATGCAGGCTCTCCGTTGAATTCCCATACGCCGCCGACGCGGCCGGTCGGGAGAGGCGTCGGCTCAATCGCGCCGCGAATGCATGGCAGGCGGAGCCACGACGCGCGGTTCGCCTCGCCGCCGACCTTTGAATTATATTAATTCTATAGCAAGAGTCATATATTAACGCGGATCAGCGTGTCAATTGCTGAGACCCATTGACCAGGCTCCGGCGATTTGACGGCCGACGCTCGCCCAGAATTCGTGCCGGATTCGCGAACGCGCCCGCCGGGCTGCGCTCAGCTCCCGCCGCACGAGGCCTTGGGCGCCCGCTGGGCCATGTTCTGCGATCAGCAAGGCGGCGGCTCGCTCGATTGATCGGATCCGATGCGTGACGCGCTTGGCCTCGAAACCGGCGCGCGTGCGGTTGTCCTGGCGATTCATCGGCTCGCGATTGACGTCCTTCTGCGTCGCGTCGCGCGACTCGAATGAATTCCGCGTCACGGCGATCAATGCAGCAACTGGCTGAGAAACTGCTGCGTGCGTTCCTGTCGCGGCGTCTTGAAGAAGGCTTCCGGTTCGCCGATCTCGACGATTTCGCCGTCGTCCATGAACACGACGCGGTCAGCGACGCGGCGGGCGAAGCCCATCTCATGGGTGACGACCATCATCGTCATGCCTTCGCCGGCGAGCGCCGTCATGGTGTCGAGCACCTCCTTGACCATCTCCGGGTCGAGCGCCGAGGTCGGTTCGTCGAACAGCATAATCTTGGGCCTCATGCACAGAGCTCTGGCGATGGCGACGCGCTGCTGCTGGCCGCCGGAGAGCTGGTTGGGGAATTTGTGCGCCTGGTCGGCGATGCGCACCTTGTCGAGCAGCGCCAGCGCCGTCTGCTCAGCCTCGGCGCGGCCGACGTTACGGCCCCAGATCGGCGCGAGCGTGCAGTTCTGCAGCACGGTCAGGTGCGGAAACAAGTTGAACTGCTGAAAAACCATGCCGACGTCCTGGCGGACGCGGTCGGTCTGCTTCAGCGAGTGGGTCAGCTCGACGCCATTAACCCAGATCGCGCCACGCTGGTGCTCCTCGAGACGATTGACGCAGCGTATGAGCGTCGACTTGCCCGAACCCGAAGGGCCACAGACGACGACGCGCTCGCCCGAATCGACGGTGAGATGAATGTCGCGCAACGCGTGGTGCGCACCATACCATTTGTTGACGCCGACGAATTCGATCGCCGGCGGGTTGGAGGCGAGCGCCCGCCGCTCGGCGGCTTGGGTCTGGGTCATGGGCGAACTCCTCTGAAGCGGCGCGGGCTCAAGCGTGACCCGAGGCGCGCAGGTGGCGCTCGAGCCAGCGGCTGTAGCGCGAGACGGCGAAGCAGACGGAGAAGAACACGGCTCCGGCGACAAAATATGCAATCGTGTAGCAGCCGGGCCATTCCTGCTCGTGGCTCGCGGCTTCCTTCACTGCGCTCAAGAAGTCGGTCATGCCGATTACCGCAACCAGTGGCGTGCTGAGCAACACGCCAATGCCGAGGTTGACCAGCGCCGGGATGACGGCCCGCAGCGCCTGTGGCAACAGCACGAGCTGGATCGTGCGCCAGCCGCTGAGGCCGAGCGCCTGGGCGGCCTCGGCCTGGCCGGACGGCAGCGATTGCAGGCCGGCGCGGATGATCTCGGCGAGATAGGAGGCGACGAACAGGATCAGCGCCGCCTCGACGCTGACGAATAGGTTGACGTCGAACGCCGGTGCCATCATCGGCACAATGAAGCGGCTGACGTAGAGCGCCACCAGCATCGGCACGCCGCGGACGAGTTCGATCACAGCAACGCTGGCGACGCGCAGGCCGCCCATTTTCGAGCGGCGCGCCAACGCCAGCGGCACGGCGACGACGAAGGCGCCGGCAAAGGCGATCATCCACACCAGCAAGGTCAGCGGCAGGCCGCCCCAGTCGTTGGTCGAGACGGGTCGCATCGCCGCTGCGCCCCCGAGCAGGACGCAAACGGCGGCCGGCGTAACTACCCAGCCCACGAACAGCGGCCAGCCCCAGAATCGCGGCGCCATGCTGAGGCCGACCACCCCGACCATCAGCGCCAGGCTGAACGCCGGCCGCCACAAAATATCCTGCGGATAGACGCCGAAGGCCATCAGCCGCCAGTTCGTCCAGACGAACGGCCAGCAGGCGCCGGCGTGCGTCTTGCAGACCTCGGCCCCGCCTGTCCACGCCGCGTCGAAGATCGCCCAGCGTAGGAACCACCAGACGCCGAGCGCCAGCAGCGCCGCGATGACGAGCGAGACGAACGCGTTGCCTGGCGAAGAGAAAAGTCCCGCCGCGCGCCGTCGCCATGGGCGCGCCCGTTGCGGGGCGAGGGTTTGTTCGGCGAGGGAAAGAGTCATCGGGTCGCGTAGCCTCGTCGCGCCAGCGCGCGGTTATAAGCGTTGATCGCCGCCGAGACCGGCAGGCTGATCGCCAGAAAGACGACGACCAGCACGAGGATCGTCTCGACCGCGTTGCCGGTGTTGTTGGCGCTGGTCTTGATGACGGCGGTGAGCTCAGTGAAACCGATCAGCACGCCGAGTGTGGTGTCCTTGGTCAGGTCGAGATAGGTCGAGGTCATCAGCGGCGTGATCACCCGCATCGCCTGCGGCAACACGACCAATTGCAGAATGCGTAGGCGCGACAGGCCGAGCGCGCGGCCCGCCTCCCATTGACCCCTGGTCACGGATTGCAGACCGCTGCGAACGATCTCGGCAGTGTTGGCGGCGTAGTAGACCGACAACCCCGCGAGCATCGCCGCGAATTCGGGCGTCAGGCTGAGGCCGCCGACGACGTTGAAGCCCCTGAGCGCCGGCAGGTCGAGCGAGAAGCCGAGGCCGTCGAAGACGATCCACAGCGCGGAAGGGACGGTCGCCAAGGCGACGACGAGCAGCCATTCCGTTGCGCGCAACGGTCGCGCCAGCCGCTTGTGGACGAAACGGACGACGACGATCAGCGCAACGAACAGTGCGAGAATCGGCCAGATCTCGCCGCTGTCGACCGTGAGCCATGGCAGGTAGACGCCGCGCACCGAGAGATAGGCGTGGGGAAACGGCTGCAGCGCCTGGCGCACCGGCGGCAGCGTATGGGTCATCGCGATCCAGAAGAACAGTTGCAGCGTCAGCGGCGTATTGCGCGCGATCTCGACGTAGGCGCTGATCAGACCCGACAGCAGCGGGTTGCCGGCGACGCGGGCGACGCCCAGCGCGACGCCGATCGCGGTGGCCAGCGCGCAGCCGGCGATCGCCAGTTTCAGCGTGTTGAGCACGCCGACCAGAATCGCGCGCGCGTAGGGGTCGCCGGCGTGATAGACGAGCAACGACTCAGAGATGTCGAAATTGGCGGGCTGGCTGAGGTAGTCAAGGCTCGGCGCCATGCCGAGGCGGTGCATGCTGCCGATCACGTTAGCGGCGAGCCAGGCGACCAGAGCGGTAGCGAAAGCGAGCGCGACCGCCTGGGCGATCGCGTGGTCGCCCCACCAGCGGCGGAAAGCCGCAAAGCCCCCAGCGTCGAGAAGCGGAGGCGCGCTGCGTGCGTCCGTCATCGGTCGATCAACTCACGCGTGAAGACGGGCACCGGCGCGAGGCCGGCGCCCGCATCTGTCAACGGAACGGCGGCGAGTAGATCAGACCGCCCTGGGTCCACAGCTTGTTGAGGCCGCGCTCGAAGCCGATCTTCGTGCTCTTGCCGAGATTGCGCTCGAAGATTTCGCCGTAGTTGCCGACCTTCTTGATGACGTTGTAAGCGAATTTCGGATCGAGACCGATCGCTTCGCCGAGCGACGTGTCGACGCCGAGGAAACGCTTGATTCCGGGGTCGTCGCTCTTCAGGAAGCTGTCGACATTCTGGCTGGTGATCCCGTATTCCTCCGCCTGCACCGTCGCGTAAACAGTCCAGTCAACGATCTCGAGCCAGCGGTCGTCGCCGCCGAGCACCGCCGGCGCCAGCGGCTCCTTGGACAACCGCTCAGGCAGCAGAACGTAGTCGTCGGGATTGGGGAAGGCGGAGCGGCGCAGGCCGAGGTCGGAGCTGTCCTGGGTCAGTGCGTCGACGCGGCCCGAAAGCAGCGCCTGGGTGAATGTGTCGGTATCCTCGATCACCACCGGCTTGTAGGTCTTGCCGGTTTTCTTGAAGAAGTCGGCGATGTTGAGCTCGCCGGTGGTGCCGCTCTGAACGCCGATCGTGGCGCCTTCGAGGTCTGCGGCCTTAGTCACGCCAAGCGACTTCTTCACCAGAATGCCCTGGCCATCATAGAAGACGACCGGCCCGAAGTGGAAGTTCAACTTGAAGGCACGTGTGACCGTCTGCGTGACGCCCGAAAGCAGGACGTCGAATTGTCCCGCCTGCAGTGCCGGAAGGCGTTGTTGCGGCGAGGAGTTGGTGAACTCGACCTTGTCGGGGTCGTTGAACACCGTCACCGCGAGCGCGCGACCGAAGTCGACGAAGAAGCCCTGCCATTTGCCGTTGGCGTCAGGAGTGAAGAAGCCCGGCTCGCTGCCGACGCCGACCCGGATGACGCCGCGCTCCTTGATCTTGTCGAGCGTCGGTCCGGCGTCGGCGGGAACTGCTGCGCCAATTGCAGCCGTCAGCGCCACGATCGCGATCGCGATGCGAGGCCAGCGAATGTTTGAAGTCGTCGACATGAATTTCCCTCGTTCCATTCTCGGAGTCGCGAACGTCCTCAGACGGCGCTCGTTTTCCTCGCGGCGCTCTGGATCGCCCGAATTTCGTGGCCGTTCCAAACGCGAACCCGCGCCCCCGCGCCGCAACGCTAGCGCGCCTCAACAAATTAATCTAGTAAATCGATCTATTACCTATTTTGAACCACCGCAACCCTTCTGCGCCGGCCAAATCCCAAAAATGCTCGATTGATTGATGTTCCGGGCGAGTCTCAGCCGGGCCGATTCGCCGTGTGGGCACGCGGCCTTCTCGCGTGACAATCAGCCGACGAAGCCGCGTAGCGTCGGCGAAGACGCATGGAATCAGCGCGCAACGTCGGCGGCGATCGACACGCCGAACCTTCGAGGCGAATGCGGTCGACAAGCCAGCAGTCCCTGCGACGCCGAGGCGATGCAATCGAGGGCGTCGCCGGCCTGTGGCAGGGCGGCGCCCATGTTGACGAACCCGTGGATCATGTCGGCGAAAGCGATTTCGACCACGGGAACGCGCGCGCGCCGCAGCCTAGCGACATAGGCGATCGCCTCGTCCCGCAACGGATCGAATCCAGCGTGCAGGATGACCGTGGGGGCGAGACCCGAAAGATCGGGCGTAAGAAACGGCGAGGCGCGGGTGTCCCTGGCGTCGTGGCCCGCAAGATAATTGCCGACATACCAATCGTAGAGAGCCTTGGTGAGCAAGAATCCCTTGGCGAAAGCGACGTGCGAGCGATGGCGGCGCGTCAGATCCAAACAGGGGTAGATCAGAATCTGCGCGGCGAACTTGGCGCCGAGTTCGCCGTTGGCGTTCAGCGTCGCGGCGACGGCCGCCAAGTTTGCGCCGGCGCTGTCGCCGATTACGCCGACTTTGTGCGGGTCAAGCCCCAGCGCGGCGCCATGGGAAAAGACCCAACGACACGCCGCGAGCGCGTCATCGAGAGCGGCGGGAAACGGGTGCTCCGGCGCCAGGCGATAGCCTACCCAAAGCACATCGGCTCGCAGAACGCGCGTCAGGCGACGGCAGAGCGGCTCGTAAGTCGAGAGATCGCCAAGCGTCCAGCCGCCACCATGCAAGAAGACATAGGTCAGTGGCAGAAGCCCTGGCGCGCGAGCGAGCGACCGGAAAAGCCGCATCGGCGGCGCGTCGGGCCCCACCTCGAGGTCGCGGACGTCCGCGACCTCGTCGAGCGGCCAAAGATAAGGCGCGCGCGAGCGTCGAAACGTCTCGCGCGCTGCTTCGGCGTCAAGGGTCGCGAAATTCGTCGACTCGGAAAGCGCCGCGACGATCCGGCCTGCCCGGCGATCGAGTCCGCTCGAATCGTTGCGCCTGACGATTTGCAGCAAGACCGAGCTCCCTGCGACATTTCTCGCTCGCCCCAAACTGCCCAGTGCGCCGACGAGCGCAATCAAAGTTTCCTGAAGCGAGACTTGAGCGCAGTTGGCGTGAGGAAATCTGATGCGACGCTTCGATATTCCTCGCGTGCGGGAATGGCCGTGTCTGAGCTATCCTCTTTCTGCGCCGCCGCTTGTCCGGCTGCGGCGTACGCTTCCTCTCTCTAGACCCGGCCCGCCATCCCTCATCCAGGATGGCGGGTCTCCTTCTTTTGCGCGGCGGGAGAGCCGATAGGGCCTCGCGCCGACTTGCTCCTTTGCGCGTGTCGTATTAGACAGTTATTCTATCTATTAAATGTATTTATCCATCAAGGCCTGTAATGAGTTCTCCGCCACGCCGAGCGTTGCCGCCCCTGAACGCGCTGCGCGCCTTCGAGGCCGCGGCGCGCCATCTCAGCCTGTCGCTGGCGGCGAACGAACTGCACGTCACCCCTGCCGCGATCAGCCATCAGGTTCGTCTGCTCGAAGATCACATCGGCCTTCCCGTCTTCGAGCGCGACGGTCGCGGCCTCGTTCTCACCGACGCCGGCGCCGCGGGACTACGCGACTTACGCGAAGGCTTCGCCCGCCTCTCGGACGCCATGGAGGCGATCGCCTCGCTCGGCGAGGCCGGTGCCTTGTCGGTCAGCGTCGCACCGTCGTTCGCGGCAAAATGGCTGCTGCCGCGGCTGCAATCGTTCGAGCGCGAACATCCCGAGATCGACGTCCACGTGTCGGCGTCGATGCAACTGGTGGATTTCGCCCGCGATCGTATCGATGTCGCCGTGCGCTACGGCGCTGGCGGTTATCCCGACGTCTTCTTTGAGAAGCTGCTCACCGAATCCGTCACGCCCGTCTGCAGTCCCGCATTGCTGCGCGGCCAGCCGCTTCACGCGCCGCGCGATCTGCTGAAGCTGACTCTCTTGCACGATGATAGTCCCGACAACGATCCTTCGTGCCCGAACTGGGACATGTGGCTTCGCGCGGCGGGTGTCGATGACGGCGACGTCGAGCGCGGGCCGCGCTTCAATCAGGCGAGCCTGGTGATCGAGGCGGCGGTTCTCGGCCGCGGCGTCGCGCTCGCCAAATCGGCGCTGGCCGCGGCGGACCTGCAAGCTGGGCGTCTCGTCCGACCGATCGAGACGGAGCGCCCGGTCGACTTCGCCTATTATTTTGTCGCGCCGCGCGCCAAGCTCAATCTGCCCAAGGTGTCGTACTTCCACGATTGGCTGCGCCGCCAGGCTGGCGGCGAGGGCGATCAGCGCGACGTCGCATGACGATCGATCAACAACGCTCAATCGTGAGGCGAGAAACGCTCGCTTGTCGCTTCGGCCTGGGTGGCTCAGTTTCGATCGCCGATCCGGCTGTCCAAACGAGAACCCCTGTGCGCGCGATGTTTCATGAAATGGGTCAACTGCGGCCGACCCCGCCGCTCGTCGATCGCGAATTGACGCTGCTCGACATGCTCGACGATCCGATCGTCGTCCGCGTCATGCGTCGCGACGGCGTCGCGCGCCGCGAAGTGTTGAACCTGTTCGCCGCTCAGAAGCAAGACTGGCTTTGTCGCGCCGCCTGAAGTCGATTCATGCGAATGAGACGCCAGCGCGGCGTTTCAACCGCTCCGTCAGTCAAGCGTTCCCCACCGCTCTAGCAAACGGGTCACTCGCTCGCATCGCTCACCCCGCACGGTCGTAAAACACCATGCTGACGTGTCGCGCCTCGGCGAAGAACAGCCAGCGCTCGACGGCGACGCCGAGCGCCGCGCTGAGGACCGCCAGCAGCGCGGCCGACTGCGTCTGAATTGGGGGACCGGCCGCGACGACGCCGAGCAGCGCCAGGGGCGCGAGAAAGAGCGCAACATGCACGACGACGCGCAATTTGCGGGCATGCGCGCGCGCGATCGCGTAGCCCATCTCGCGCATGACGAAATTCGCTTCGGTGTGGGGCGCTTCGAGCAGCCGCACCGGACCCAACCGGCCCAAACCCGTGACCGCGCCCAGATGGATATGCGCCGACGCGGCGTCGATATGGCGCCAGTAGCCCCATTTGATCGCCCAAGCGACGCCAAGCAGAATGACGGCCAGTACGGTGAAATCCGGCCTGTAGACGCCAAACGTCTGGGTCAGCGACACCAGCAGCAGCGAACCGCTGTAAACGCCCAGCGCAAGATAGCCGGGCAGGACGAAGCCGTTGCGCCACTGCCGGATCGGTTTGAGGCTGGCGTAGATCATCGCGGTGCATGACACCGTCAGCAGGGCGAGAAGCGCGCACGCCCCCGCCATCCAGGCGAAAAAGCCGCCGACGTCGTTGAAGAAAACCCAGCCGATCCCGAAAAGACCGAGCGGCGCAAAAGTCGCGACCGCCGCGACGCCCTCGCGAGCGAGCCAGGACGAGCGCCACTGGCTGAAGGCGCCGAGCGCCCTCTCCGGCCGGCCGAGATGGAGCGCCGAACTCGACAGCCCCGCGGCGATCAGCGCCGCCGCCGCCCCGAGCGTGGCGAGCCCAAGCCCGCTCGTTGGGGGCAATACGCCGCCGATCGCCAACAGCGAAACGAGGACGAGCAGGCCATAGCCCGCCCCTGAAGCGGTGGTGAAGACGATGATCGAATAGGCTGGATCCATGCGCGGCGCCTTGTCAGCGCGAAAGCGCGCGGTCGACCCAGCGCAGGAAGCCGCCGACATGGTCGCGCGCCGCGCCCGGGGCGCCGGATTGAGACTCCTCGTGGGGCGCGCTTCGGCGCGGTCGCGAAGGCAGGTATTTGCTGGTCGGCCGGTAGCCCAACTCGGGGGCCAGATCAAAGCCGCCGCGCTCGCGCACGAGACGTGAGACGTTCGACTCAGGGTCGTTGAAATCGCCGAAATGGCGCGCCGTGGTCGGGCAGCTCAAGACGCAAACGGGCGCGCGATCCGCCGGAGCGAGATTGTCGTTGTAGAGTCTATCGACGCAAAGCGTGCATTTCTTCATCACGCCTTGGTCCTCGTCGAACTCGCGCGCTCCGTACGGGCAAGCCCACGCGCACAGCTTGCAGCCGATGCAGCGATCCAAGTCGACCAGAACGATTCCGTCGGCGGCGCGCTTGTAGGAAGCGCCGGTGGGACAGACGGTGACGCACTGCGGATTCTCGCAATGCAGACAGGCCTTGGGAAAATGGACGGTTCGCGCGTCCTCTCGGCGTCCGCCGACTTCGTAGGTGAAGACGCGGTTGAACCACACGCCGCGCTGCTCCGCCTCGTAGGTGTTGACGTCGGTCAGCGGTCCCCAGCGCCCGCCCGTATTCCATTCCTTGCAGCTCGTCGCGCAAGCGTGACAGCCGACACAGGCGTCCAGATCGACGACGAGGCCGAGGCGGATAGCTGCAGGCGCTGCGGGAAGATCGGTCATGACGAATCGCCTCCCTCCGCTTCACCGAACGCGACGGGCGAACGCGAAGCCGCGTCGTTTGACCGCCGGCGCCGGTTCGAGTCCCGGCGGTCGCGACAACGTGGCGAACTGCGGCTGCGTCGTTTCGTCGCCGGGCTCGCATTTCTCGATCCGCACGCGCAGATCGAACCACGCCGCCTGACCTGTGATCGGATCGGAATTCGACAGTCGACGACCGTCCGCCAGACGAGGCAGGTGTTCGCTGATCAAGTGATTGAGCAGAAATCCCTTGCGCGCTTCCGGCGCGTCGGGCGCGAGCGTCCAGGCGCCGGATCGTTTGCCGACTGCGTTCCAGGTCCAGACGGTGTCGGAATTGACGCCGTCCATCGTCTTGATCTGGACCTTGATCGCGCCATTGTGGCTGAACGCGCGCACCCAGTCGCCGTCGGCGAGGCCGAGCATGCGCGCAGTGATCGTGGCGACATAGAGCCTGTTGCGGCCCAGAATCTGCCGTAGCCAGGCGTTCTGCGATCCCCACGAATGGTACATGATCATTGGGCGCTGGGTCAGCGCGTGAAGCGGATAGGCCGAGCGGTCGACCCTCTCCTCCTCCAACGGCGCGTACCAGATCGGAAGCGGATCGAACGCGGCTTTGACCCGCTGGCGCAGATCGTCGGGCGGCTGGATCGGCCCGTGCCCCTCCGCCGCCAGGCGAAACTCTTGCAGCGGCTCGCTGTAAAGCTGAATGATGATGGGCGCCGGGGAGCGCACGAAGCCCATTTCGGCGGCGAATTCGAGATAGCGCTGGTTGGCGAACTTGTAGAACTGCTGATCTGGCGCGAGTTCATGACGCCAGAAGCATTGGTTGGCGACATAGGCTTCGAGCTGTTTTGGATTGACCGCGCCACGCCCGTAGGTCTCTCCGATTTCGCCGCGCCAGCCGGCGAGCGGCCCGACGCCAGGCGCGCGCTGATGATTGACCATGTAGTCGGGATAGCCGCCTGGGTATTTCGCCGACCCGTCTTCTTTGGTCATGCCGCGGAGGCCGAGGCGGGCGCCGAGGTCGAGCAGCACCGTCTGAAAGGCGCGAACGTCGCGGTCAGGCGGGACGATCGGCTGGCGAATGGCGTCCGCCGGCCCGTCGGCCGAGCCGATCGCCCGGTCCAGCATCGAGATGCAATCCCAGCGCTCGAGATAGGTCGTGTCGGGCAGCACCAGATCGGCGTAGGCGACCGTCTCGGAAAAGTAGGCGTCCGAATAGATGAAATGCGGAATCTTGTAGCGACCGTCGGCGTCCTTGTCAGCGAGCATGTCGATGACGCGCGCGGTGTTCATCGACGAATTCCACGCCACGTTCGCCATGTACAAGAATAGCGTATCGATCGGATAGGGGTCGCCCCGCCACGCGTTGGCGATGACCATGTGCATCATGCCGTGAATGGCGAGCGGCGCCTCCCAGGAGAAGGCCTTGTCGATACGGATCGGCGTTCCGTCCGGCTCGAGCAGCAGATCCTCCGGCCCCACGGGAAAGCCGAGCGGCGCGCCGCCAAGCGGCGTGTTGGGCGACACGGTCTTGCCGGCCGGTTTCTGCGCCGGCGGAATCGCTTGCGGAAACGGCGCCTTGAAGCGAAATCCGCCGGGACAGTCGATTGCGCCGAGCAGCGCCTGCAACAGATGGATGGCGCGGCACGTGTGAAAGCCGTTGCTATGGGCGGAGACGCCGCGCATCGCGTGCATCGCGACGGGGCGGCCGACGATCTTGTCGTGTTTGCGCCCGGCCCAGTCGATCCATTCGACGTCGAGTTCGATGGTCTGCTCGAAAGCGGCCTCAGCGAGTTCGGCGGCGATGCGCCGGATGTGATCGGCGCTGACCCCGCAAGTCGCCTCAACCGCCTCCGGGCTGTAGCGCGCATCCATGTAGCGCGCCGCCACGAGCTGGAAGACCGGAACCGCCTTGCGCCCGTCGGCCAGCGGGAATTCGCCGACCACCGCGGGCGCGATGTCCACGCTTCCCGCTTTCACCAAGGCCTTGTCGCGTGCGTCCCAGGCGAGCGGCTCACCGTCCGCATCGCGTGCGAATAACCCGTGATCGGCCGCCCCCGGCGATTGAATGACGAGCCAGTGGGCGTTGGCGTAGCGGACGAGAAAGTCGAGATCGACCTTGTCGGCGCGCAACAGCTCGTGAATCAGCGCCAGAACGAACAGTCCATCGGTTCCCGGACGAATGCCGATCCACTCGTCAGCGATCGCGGAATAGCCAGTGCGGATCGGATTGACCGAGACGATCTTGGCGCCGCGCGCCTTGAGCTTGGCCAAGCCCGCCTTGATCGGGTTGGCGTCATGGTCTTCCGCGACGCCGAAGAGCATGAAGTAGCGAGCGCGGTCCCAATCGGGTTCGCCGAACTCCCAGAACGAGCCACCGATCGTGTAGAGTCCGGCGGCGGCCATGTTGACCGAGCAGAAACCGCCGTGGGCGGCGAAATTCGGCGTCCCGAATTCAGAGGCCCACCAGCCGGTCAGCGACTGGCTCTGATCGCGTCCGGTGAAGAACGCTAGTTTCTTGGGATCGCTGCGGCGAATGGCCGATAGCCATTCCGTCGCGATCGCCAGGGCCTCGTCCCATTCGATCTCGACGAACTCGGATTTGCCGCGCTCGCCAACGCGCTTCAGCGGTTTGCGAAGACGCGCAGGAGAGTAGTGCTGCATGACGCCGGCGGCGCCCTTGCCGCACAGCGCGCCCTTGTTCACCGGGTGATTGCGATTGCCCTCGATATGGCGAACCTGCCCATCGCGCAGATGGACTTTGATGCCACACCGGCACGCGCACATGTAACAGGTGGTGAATTTGACGACGTCGGAAACCGTCGGCGACAGATCGACATCCGGTTCCTTGCGCATCTTGTTCGCACCCCGGACGATCGTCTTTGGCGAAGCTGGAGCGCCGCCATTGGCGGCCGCCCGGCGAACGACCGCGACAGGCGGTTGCGCTTGGACGTCATCCCAAGCCCGAGCACCACCGACCGCAATCAAGTTGAATGACGCAGAACGCTTTCGCATGCGGAGCGCGAGCTGCTGCGCCGCTGTCAGTCGCAGTTGAAGAGGAGACGGAGGCTATCGCCCGGCTCGCAAATCTTGAGGAACGGATCACGACATGAGTCTATAAATACAATCGATTTTGTCAATTCATTAAGTTGTCGCGTTCGCAGCGTCTGCGCCTCCCCTACTGCGCCTACGCCACGCGCGACCCAACGGCGGCCTGAATGACCCGCGCGCAGGTTTATGCGCGACTGGGCCAGCAATCCCACAACAATTGCACCGAACGGGACGTCGGCGGCGCCCGCGCGATGGGCCGCGCGGCCTGGCAGGCTCGCTAATTTCGCGTACCAGCGATGCACAAATAATAAATTGACAAAAACGATGGTTTAAATAGTCTATGGCCTTAGCGCCGCCCAACGACACGGCGCTCGAGAACAAGGAATCCTGCAATGACCTCGTCCGCAAAGCCGGCTGACCGCCTTCCGATCTCTTCAGCAGCAGTGGCGTGGGCAATGTGCGGGCGTCGTTCGATTCTCGGTTTGGCGCTGGCGTCGACGTTCGCTTTCGCTGGCTTAGCGGTCGCACCCGCGTCTCCCGCCGCGGCCGAGTCGGTGCGCGTCGGCATCGTCGGCGGAGAAGATGAAGACGTGTGGAAAGTCGTCGCGGAACAGGCGGCCAAGAGCGGCCTGACGATCAAAACGGTCGTCTTCAACGACTACACGCAGCCCAACGAAGCGCTCGAGCGCGGCGACGTCGAGGCCAACGCGTTTCAGCACAAGCCGTATCTCGACAATCAGATCAAGACGCGCGGCTATCACATCGTGCCGGTCGGCTTCACCGCGGTCTGGCCGATCGGCCTCTATTCGCACAGGCACCATTCAGTGGCCGAATTGCCGAAGGGCGCGATCATCGGCGTGCCCAACGATCCCTCGAACGAAGGCCGCGCGCTGATCGTCCTGCAGTCGGTTGGGCTGATCAAACTGCGCGATGGCTCAGGCATCCTCGCCACGACCGCCGACGTCGTCGCCAACCCGAAGGACGTGAAGATCAAGGAACTCGACGCCGGCGTGGTCGGCCGTTCCATCGACGACCTGGACGCCGCCGTGGTCAACACCGACTGGGCGCTCAAGTCAGGCCTCAAGCCAGATACCGATCGCATCGCCCAGGAGCCTCTGGCCGACAACCCCTATCGCAACTTCATCGCGGTCAAGGCCGGCCACGAGAACGATGCCTGGGTCAAGTCGCTGGTCGCCGCCTACCAGAACGACGCGGTGAAATACGCGCTGGCGAAGACCTATCACGGCACCGGCGTGCCGGCCTGGTGAGGTCCCGTCGGCCTCCTCGCGCACCCGGGCGTCTCCCACCGCCCGGGCCGGCGAGGAGGCCGCCTGAACGGAAGATGCTGGCCATGACGCCGTTCTATCCGTACGTCGTCGATCGTCGCGCCTGGATCGGTGACGAACTGCCCGACAAAGAGGATTGGGTCGTTCGTTTGCCGTTGCCCGCAGTCCACCGACTGATGGAACGCGCCGGCGCGCTTGCCGAATGCCGGCGGCCGATTGACGCCTTCGATCGCAGGCAATTCTTCGACACCGAGTTCGCGGCTGCGCTCGCGGCGCCGTTCGCCGAAGTTCGCGACGGCCGCGGCTTCGCCGTCGTCAGAGGGTTTCCCGTCGATGGCGCGCCGCTCGAGACCTTGAAGCTCGTCTTATGGGAGCTGGGCTCGCGCCTCGCCGGCGAGCATTGGCAGGGCGAACTCGCCAAAGTCGCGACGACCGCGGACGACTCGGCGTCAAGCGCGCGTCACGGCGCCGGCGACGGACCGCTTTGCTTCCATACTAACGCCTGCGACATGGTCGCTTTGATGACGGTGCGCGCCGCGCGGCGCGGCGGCGACACTTCGGTCGCCAGCGGCTTCGCCGTCCACAATCTCTTTCTGCGCGAGCGGCCCGATCTCCTGCCGGCGCTTTATCGCGGCGCGCACAACCATCGGCGCGCCGCGGGAACGCATGGCGAGCCGACGACTACGGCGCGCCGTGTTCCGGTCTTCTCGACCGCCGGGCGAGCTCTCAGCGTCCGTTACGCGCCTCCCTACCTCGCCGACGATCTTGGCGTCGCGGATGACGGCGATTCGAAGCTGGTCGAAGCGATGGACGCGCTCGAACGCTATGGCGAACGGGTGAAGACGACGTTTCGCCTCGAGCCCGGCGAGGTGCTGCTGCTGAACAATCTCACTACTTTGCACGCGCGCTCGCGGTTCGAGGATTGGTCGGAGACCGGCCGCAAGCGGCTACTGCTTCGGCTGACGCTCAACGCCAAGGGCTTCCGACCCATCGATCCTCGACTCTATTCGAGCGCGACGGCCCACGACTCCCCGGCTGTCAGCGGCCTTGCGTTGCTGCGCGAGATCGCCGCATGAACGCGCTGACGGGGACGCTCGACCCGCTGACGATCGACCCGACCGCCGATTCCGACGAGCCGCCCGTCGTTCGGCTGAACGCCGTGACCAAACGGTTCGGCGTGACGGCCGCCCTCGATGGGGTCTCGCTGTCGATCCGGCGCGGCGAGATTCTCGGCCTGATCGGCCGCAGCGGCGCCGGCAAGTCGACGCTCATCCGCTGCCTCAACGGCCTCGAGCGGCCCGACAGCGGCGAAGTAGAGGTGGACGGCCGTTCGATCGTTGGCTTGGGCGAGCGCGAACTGCAGCCGCTGCGTCGCCGCATCGGCATGATCTTCCAACATTTCAATCTGCTGTCGGCCAAGACCGTGGCCGACAACATCGCCCTGCCGCTGAAAATCGAAGGCCAGAAGCGCGCCGCGCGCGTCGCGCGAGTTGCCGAGCTGCTCGATCTCGTCGGACTCGCCGACAAGGGCGGCGCCTATCCCGCGCAGCTCTCCGGCGGACAGAAGCAGCGCGTCGGCATCGCGCGCGCCCTGGCGGCGCGACCGGCGCTGCTGCTTTCGGACGAGGCGACCTCGGCCCTGGATCCCGAGACCACCGACTCGATCCTCAGCCTGTTGAAGGACATCAACCGCGCCCTCGATCTGACCATCCTTCTGATCACCCATGAGATGGGCGCGGTGCGAGCGATCGCCGACCGCGTGGCGGTGCTCGACGATGGGCGGATCGTCGAGCAAGGGCCGGTCTGGCGGGTCTTCGCGACGCCGCGCGCGGCGACGACGCGCAGTCTGTTGCGCGCCTTTCAGCCGAGCCTGCCCGCAGCGCTCGTGGCGCGCCTCGTCCCCGGCCGCGGCAGGCGCACGGTGCTGAAGGTGGTCGTCGTCGGCGACCAGGCGCGCGAGCCGCTGCTGGCCGAGTTGGCGCTCGCCGTCGGCGCGCGGGCGTCGCTGCTGCACGGAGGCGTCGACACGGTGCAGGGCAGAGCGGTCGGCGCGCTCTTCCTCGAGCTCGACGGTCGGAATGAAACAAGTTTTGCGGCGGCGCTCGAGTTCCTGCGCCAACGCGCCAGCGAGGTGGAGGCGCTCGGACATGTCGTCGACGATGATTGAGCTGCTCTGGCAGTCCTTGCTCGAGACGGTCGTCATGACGGTCGCCGCCGGCGGCATTTCGCTGGCGCTCGGGCTTCCGCTCGGGCTGCTGTTGATCGCCACTGACCGGGGCGGCATTTGGCAACAGATTCCGCTCAACCGAGTCGTCGGCGCGGTCGTCAACGCGGGCCGGTCGATCCCCTTCATCATCCTGCTGGTCGCCGTCATTCCGCTGACGCGTCTCATTGTCGGCACGTCGATCGGCGTCGCCGCCGCCATAGTGCCGCTATCGATTGCGGCCATTCCCTATTACGCGCGGATCGCCGAGCTGTCGTTCCGCGAAGTCGATCCCGGACTGATCGAGGCGGCGCGGGCGATGGGCGGCAACCGCTGGACCATCGTCAATGAGGTGCTGATTCCCGAGGCGCTGCCGGGCCTGGCGTCCGGATTCACGGTGACCTTGGTGACGTTGATCGGCGCCTCCGCCATGGCGGGCGCGGTTGGGTCGGGCGGCCTTGGCGATCTGGCGATCCGCTACGGTTATCAGCGCTTCGAGACCGACATCATGATCGTCGTCGTCGTCGTTCTCATTGCGCTGGTGTGCGCGCTGCAATGGGTCGGCGACTGGACGGCGATACGGCTCGACAAGAGCGGCAGATTCCGCGCCGGGCCTTAGCGACAACGCCGCGACGACTTCATCGACCTCTTACGCCGAAGACGACGCCGCTTAACGCCAATACGGACCCCGTCATGACGCTGCCGTTCAACCTCGCCGCCGACGCTTCGGCGCCGCCCCGTTCAGCCAAGAACCCGCTCTCCCTGATCGGCAACACACCGATCGTCGAGATCACCAAACTCGACGGCGGCCTGTGCCAATTGTTTCTCAAGCTCGAAGGCGCCAATCCCGGCGGCTCGATCAAGGATCGGCCTGCGCTGACGATGATCGAGGCGGCCGAGCGGGACGGACGGTTGAAGCCCGGCGGCGTGATCGTCGAAGCGACGGCCGGAAACACCGGTCTGGGGCTGGCGCTGGTCTCTGCCGCCAAGGGCTACCGGCTGATCCTCGTCATCCCCGACAAGATGAGCCGCGAGAAGATTTTCCACCTCAGGGCGATGGGCGCCGAGGTGATCCTCACGCGCTCCGACGTCGGCAAGGGCCACCCCGAATATTACCAGGACAAGGCGGAGCGGCTCGCCGCGGCGACGCCAGGCGCGATCTTCATCAACCAGTTCGCCAATCCCGCCAATCCGCTTGCGCACCAAACCGGAACCGGACCCGAGATCTTTGCCCAGCTCGAGGGCAAGGTCGATGCGATCGTCTGCGGCGTCGGTTCGGGCGGCACGTTGACCGGCCTCAGTCGCTTTTTCGCCGAGCGTTCGCCGACGACCGAAATCATTCTTGCCGATCCGGCCGGCTCAATCCTCAAGGACGTAGTTGAGAAGCGCCCGCCGGGCGAAGCGGGAAGCTGGCTGGTCGAGGGGATCGGCGAAGATTTCGTTCCCTTGAACGCCGATCTGTCGCGGGTCAGCCGCGCCTATGCCGTGAGCGATGCCGAATCGTTCGCCGCGGCGCGCGAGTTGCTGAAGCGCGAGGGCCTTCTCGTCGGTTCGTCGACCGGAACGATGCTCGCCGCCGCGCTGAGATACGCACGCGAGCAGACAGCGCCGAAGCGAGTCGTCGTCCTCTCGCCCGACGGCGGCAACAAATATCTCTCCAAGATGTTCAACGACTATTGGATGGAGGACCAAGGCTTCATCCATCGGCCGGCGACCGGCGACCTGCGCGACCTGATCGGTCGCCGCCATGATCTGGGCGCGGCGGTGACGGTCGCGCCCGAAGACAAGCTGCAGGTCGCCTACGCGCGGATGAAGCTCTACGACGTCTCGCAATTGCCGGTGCTCGAAGGCGACCGCGTCGTCGGACTGGTCGACGAATCCGACCTGTTGCTGGCGGTGATCGAGGATCCGGCCCGCTTCGACGAGCCGGTCGGAGCGGCGATGACGACCAACATCGAAACGATCGCCGCCGACGCCCCGATCGCGGCGCTGCGGCGCGTGTTCGACAAGGATTTCGTCGCAGTGGTAGTCGACCGCGACCGCTTCCTCGGCCTCATCACCCGCATCGATCTGCTCAATCACCTCAGGCGACGGAAAGACTGACGATGACCGGAACGACGACACCCCAGGGCCAAGGCCCCTCGACGCGCGCCATACACGGCCGCCAGAAGCCTGACGCCGCGACCGGCGCCGTCATCACGCCGATCTACGCCACTTCGACCTTCGTCCAGTCTTCGCCCGGCGTGAACACCGGCTGGGAATATTCTCGCTCCGGCAATCCGACCCGCGCGGCGTTCGAGGACGCGCTCGCCGAGATGGAGGGCGGCGCGGCGGGCTTCGCCTTCGCTTCCGGCTTGGCGGCGCAATCGGCGGTGCTCGAACTGCTCGATCACGGCGCCCATGTCGTCGCCTCGAACGACCTCTACGGCGGCAGTTGGCGGCTGTTCCATCGTGTGCGCGCGCGATCGGCGGGACTGAAGGTCACCCACGTCGACGCCGGCGACCGCGCCGCGGTCGAGGCGGCGCTGACGCCGGAGACGCGGCTGATCTGGGTTGAGACACCGGGCAATCCGCTGCTCAGCATCGCCGACCTTGGCGGAATCGCTGAACTTGCGCGCTCGCGCCGAGTCCTCGCCGTCGCCGACAACACCTTCGCCTCGCCGGTCGTGCAGCGGCCGCTCGAGCACGGCTTCGACATCGTCGTCCATTCGGTGACGAAATACGTCAGCGGCCACTCCGACATCGTCGGCGGCGCGGCGATTGTGCGCGACGACGGCGACCTGATCGATCGTCTGCGCTTTCTGCAGAACGCCACCGGCGGCGTGCTCGACCCGTTCTCGAGCTTTCTCGCCCTGCGCGGCCTGCGCACGCTGCCGCTACGGATGGAGCGGCACGCCGCCAACGCGCTCGCCGTCGCCCGCTTCCTCGAAACGCATCCGAAGGTCGAGCAGGTTCGTTATCCCGGCCTACCCAGTCATCCGCAGCACAATCTCGCCGCGCGGCAGATGAGCAGCGGGGGCGGAATGGTGTCGTTCTTCGTCAAGGGCGAACCGGCGGCGGCGGTGCGCGCGCTGGAGCGCGTCCGCTATTTCGCGCTCGCCGAGTCGCTCGGCGGCGTCGAGAGCCTGGTCAGCCATCCCTGGACGATGAGCCACGCTTCGATCCCGGAGGCGCAGCGCCGTTCCGCAGGCATCACGCCTCAGCTCGTGCGGCTATCCGTCGGCATCGAGGACGCCGCAGATTTGATCGCCGATCTCGATCAGGCGCTCGACGCGGCTTGAGGCTCGGACACCGGCCGTCGGCGCGTCGGCGTCAGCGCCGCCTTTCCCAGCTACGAGGATCGCCGATGCCCGATCTGCCGCAGGCTGTCTACGCCCGCAACATGCGCCTGGTCGGCCATTCCAATCAGGGCGGCCGCGGCGACGGACTGCAAGTGATGGTCCATCGCGGCTATGCCTATGTCGGTCATCCGTGGTCGGCCGGCTTCACCATCGCCGACGTGCGCGACCCGAAGCGTCCGGGCGAGACCTGGTTTATTCCGGCCCCGCCCAACACCTGGACGATTCACCTGCAGACGCATGGCGATCTTTTGCTGGTCGTCCACGCGCTCGACGTCTTTGCGCGGATGAAGCTCGCAGACGAGAAGGCCTATTACGGTCGTTCGGTCGGCGACGCCCTCGGCGAGGCGCAATCGCGCGACTGGTCGGCGGGCGTCGCGATCTACGACATCGCCCGCCCACAGGCGCCGCGGCAGATCGGCTTCTTTCCGATCGCCGGCGTCGGCGCGCATCGCATTTGGCACGACGGTGGCCGCTACGCCTATGTTTCGGCGCTCCTCGACGGCTTCGCCGACTACATCCTGCTAATCGTCGATATTGCCGATCCGACCCGACCGATCGAGGCCGGCCGCTATTGGCTGCCGGGCCTGAACCGCGCCGCCGGCGAGACGCCGGATTGGCCGAGCGACCACCGCTACGCGCTCCACCATGCGTTGGTCGCCGGCGATACGGCTTACGCCTGCTGGCGCGACGGCGGGCTGACCATCCTCGACGTCGCCGACAAGGCGAAGCCGCGGCTGATCGCCCACCGCAACTGGTCGCCGCCGTTCGGCGGCGGCACACATTCGCCGTTGCCGCTACCCGACCGCAACCTCCTGATCGTCGCCGACGAGGCGGTCGCCGACGCCGAAGGGGACGGACGCAAACACGTCTGGGTGTTCGACATTCGGGAGCCCGCCAATCCGGTGTCGATCGCGACCTTTCCAACCCCGGATGATGCGGACTATGCCGCCAAGGGCGCCCATTTTGGGCCGCACAACCTGCACGAAAATCGGCAAGGGTCGTTCGTTTCGTCGAGCGTGATCTTCGCCACGTGGCAAAACGCGGGCGTGCGCGCCTTCGACATCAGCGATTCATACCGGCCGCGGGAGATCGGCGCTTTTGTCCCCGCCGCCCCAACCCGCATTATCGACCGTCGCCCCGACCGTCCGAAAGTGATCCAGAGCGCCGACGTGTTCGTCGACGCCGCGGGGCTGATTTATGCGACCGACTACAACGCTGGGCTCTCGATCATCGAGTTCGCCGGCTGAGCGTCAACGTGACGGCGCCTCCGAGCACATGGTGACCGACCTCAATGAAATCGACACGCGAGACCAGAATACGAGTCTAGAGGTCGGGAGTTCGAACCTCTCCGGGCGCGCCAACCCGCGCCATCGAGACAGCAGAGGACAACTGCGGACGGGAGAGGACTCCAGATGTCAGGGAAGGGTTCCAGTAAGGCCCCTCGACGGCGTCACACTCGCTAGCAGTGACGATCATCGACCCGAGTGCAACGTTCGAACCGGTTGCCGAACGTGACGGCCATTGGTCGACAAGAGACGTCCGGTTTCGGATGCAAGAACGAAGTTTCAGACATTCGCCTCACAAGGTGTGAATAGGCGCAGAAGGCTGATCCCACCAACGTAGTGCCAGTTAGTGGATTGCGACGCCGATCGGCGTTCGGACTCTGGGGCCGAGTAACACCTACTTATCGAACGACACAGCGGAATCCGATGTGTGTGGTGGAAGTATCGAGGGGCTGACTTTGACGCGCCGAAGGTCGGTAGCGCAGGCAATAATTTGGCGCGCATAGATGCGAACCGCCTTTCACGACCCTGCTTGCAGAATGATCGACGCTCTCCTTTGGCTGGCAACAGGATTGTTTTTCGGCGGCGGGGCGCGGCAGGGCGTAGACGCTCGCGGTCCATTCCCAGACGTTGCCGATCATGTCGTAAAGCCCATAGCCGTTGGCGGGGAACGCACCGACCGGCGAAGTGCCTTCGTAGCCGTCTTCGGCAAGATTCTCCCAGGGAAACCGGCCTTGCCAGGTGTTCGCCATCGCTCGTCCGTCCGGAGCGAATTCTTCCCCCCAGGCGTAGGTCGCGTCCTGGAGTCCGCCGCGCGCGGCGAATTCCCATTCGGCTTCGGTCGGAATCGCCTTGCCGGCCCAGGCGGCGTAAGCCACGACGTCGTCGAAGGCGACATGGACGACCGGGTGGTCCCAGCGGTCGTCGACGTTGCTCTCGGGTCCCTCGGGGTGCAGCCAATTCGCGCCGGGAACGTACGCCCACCAGGCGCGGTAATCGCGCAAGTCGACCGGGCCGTCCGGTTTCATGAACACGAGTGAGCCGGGCGCCAGTAACGAGGGATCGGCGTCCGGATAGACCGCAGGGTCGGGCGCCCGCTCTGATAAAGTCAGGTATCCCGTCGCCAGCACAAATCTGCGAAACTCTGCATTGGTCACCGGGCGCCGGTCGATCCAGAATCCATCGACGGCCGCGGCGCGCGCCGGCCGCTCCTCGCGATAGAACCTGTTCGAACCCATGATGAAATTGCCGCCAGGGATCCAAATCATGGATCCCCGCTCGACGGAGTCCGGCGGGTGCCCTGGCCGAGCCCCGTCGTGGAGAAGACTCGGGTCCTCTCCACGGCTCACGCCGGCCGGAACCTGTAAGCCTGTCGCATCTGTGTTCGGCGCCGACATAGGGACTACGTTTCCGCAAACTTCTTCGGTACGAAGTCGAGCGCTGATCCCGGCGGGATTAGCTCCTCCTTCTTGGCGCTGTTTTCGAAATCCCTAATGATACGTTGCGCGTGCTGCATCACCCACCAGCGAACGTACCTTTGATTGACCGCCTCGCGCTCCTTCGGGTCTTCCTTCAGGTGTGTGATGCGCGCGAATCCGAGCGGCAGTTCCGGGTCGTGGAAATGCTGCTGCCGCTTAAAGTTGATCTTGAAGTCCTTCCATTTGACCGCATGCAATTCGTCTTTCAGCCAGACGATGCACGATTCCCGATTCGACGTTGTCTGTTCGCCAAGGAAGAATGGGCTCTGGTCGACGCCATCAATCAGCCGGTCAGCCGGCGGCTTGCAGCCGGCGAAACTCAACAACGTCGTGAACATGTCGGTGACATGAACCATTTCATTGCTTTCGACGCCGGGCTTGATGTGGTTCGGCCAGCGTATCAAGAGCGGCGTGCGAATTCCGCCTTCTGCCGAGCTGAAATACGACCCATCAAAGAATCCGCCAGTGCCGCGGCCGGCGAGATGATCCTCGGCACCGTTGTCGCCGCACATCACCACCACGGTATTGTCCGCGACGCCGAGCTCGTCGAGCTTGTCGACCAGCACGCCGAAGTCATGGTCCAGCATCAAGAGGCAGTCGCCCCACTCGCCGTTGTCGCTCTTGCCGACGAACTCGTCGCGCGGGCTCATCGGGAAATGCATCAGCGAGTGATTGAAATAGCAATAGAACGGCTTGTCCGCCGCAACGCACTTTTCCATGAACTTGAGGGCGCGCTTCTGGTACTCGAGATCGCAGGTCTTCTTGGTCTGCATGGTGAGTTGTTGGTCCAGAAGCGGCCACGCCCCTTTGCCTTTCACCCCTTCGTGCATATGCGAGAAGCCGTCGCGCTCCGGCACGTAGTGCGGATCTTCCGGCCACATGCATTCGTCATAGGTGCGAAGCGGCCCATACCACTCGTCGAAGCCGTGGTCCGTAGGGAAGCGGCCGTCTTCCGCGCCGATGTGCCATTTGCCATAGATCGACGTCGCGTATCCGGCTTCGGACAGAATTTCCGCGATGGTGCGCTCCCATCGGACGATGCCGCCGCCATTGCCTCCCAGCGCAATAGTGTGGTTGCCGGAGCGAATTGGGAAACGTCCCGTCATCAGCGCCGAACGGGTTGGCGTACACTGCGGCTCGACGACATAATGCGTAAGCTTCGCGCCTTCCTTCGCAAACTTGTCCATGCGCTTGGTGTCGGCGCCGCGCAGGATGCCGCCGCCGTAACAACCCAGTTCTCCCATTCCGAGATTGTCCACGTGGAAAAACAGAATGTTTGGTCTCGTGGTCATTTTGTAGCCCTGAGTTCGTGGCGCGACTTCGCGTCGCTTGATAAATGTTGTCCCGTCGCGATCACGCCTGCACTGTCAAAGCGGTTCTGCTTGCTCAAGCCAATGACTGCGCCAAGCCCAGAGGGCTCAATCGCGGCAGAGAGTCGGGATGAGCTCCGATGCGCAAGAGATTCAGGCAGTGATGCTTCAACCGGACGAAGCCCGCCTCGACGACGAGGTCCGCATGGCGCGGCCGCGCAAACGGCACGCGGATATTCTCGATGATCCGGCCCGGTCTTGGGCTCATGACCAGGATATGGTCGGCGAGGAATAAAGCCTCGTCGATATCATGGGTGATAAAGACAACGGTGGTGCGCACGCGGCTCCAAATGTCCAGCAGCAGTTCCTGCATCATTCGGCGGGTCTGCGCATCCAGCGCGCCAAATGGCTCATCCATCAGAAGAAGGCGCGGGCGGTTGATAAGGACGCGCGCGATCTCCACCCGCTGTTGCATCCCGCCCGACAGCTGGGCGGGATAGTGGTCGGCAAAGCCTTGGAGGCCGACGAGCTCCAGCATCTCCCGCGCCTGGGCGCGCCGCGCGGCTTTGCCAACGCCGCGCATCTTGGGGCCGAAGGCGACATTGTCGACCACCCTCTTCCAGGGAAAGAGTGTGTGATGCTGGAAGACGATGCCGCGATCAGGGCCCGGTCCGGCAACGGGTTTGCCATCGACGGCGAAGCGGCCGCGCGTGGCGGCGATATGGCCGGCAAGAGCGCCGAGCAGCGTGGACTTGCCGCAGCCGGAGGGTCCTAGAAGGCAGACGAACTCGCCTGGCGCCACCGAGAAGCTGATGTCCTGGACAGCCTCGAACGCCTGGTCGCCGCTGCCAAGCGCGACAGACAAATGCTCGATGTCGATCCGGCCCGCAGACGCAGACCGAGCGTCGTAAACTGCGATCATCGCACGACCCCGGCAATGCGACGCCAGGGCATCAAGCCCTCCCCGACACGCCGCAGCAGGAGTGAGCTGCCCATGCCCAACAGCCCGATCAGGAGCATGCCGACCACGATGTCGGCGTAGTTCTGCAACGTATAGGATTCCCAGGTGTAGTAGCCGATGCCGAATTGGCCCGAGATCATCTCCGCTGAGATCAGACAGAACCACGACGTACCCATGCCTATGGCGAGACCGGTGACGATGCTCGGCGCGGCCCCCGGCAGCACGACTTCCCAAAGAATGGCGCGGCTACCGCCGCCAAGACTTCGTCCCGAGGCGACGAGGCGCGGATCGACCGACTCCACCCCGTGAATGGTGTTGAGAAGGATCGGGAACAACGCTCCCGTAAACGTGACGAAGATCATGGACAATTCTGACGACGGGAACATCAAGACGGCCAGGGGAATCCAGGCGACCGCCGGCACCGGCCGGAGCACTTCCAGCGGAGGCAACAGGACGTCCTTCGCCCGCCGCGATCGCCCGATCGCAAGACCAAGCCCGATTCCGATCGCCGCCGCGGCGACAAAGCCCCCGAACACCCGGCTCAGACTGGCGCCAATGTCAGCCATGAGCTTTGAAGAATGCAAGAGATCCATGGCGGCATTGGCGACCTCAAAAGGCGCAGGAACATTGCGGAAGGAGACGACGCCAAGATCGAGCCGCAGCGTCGAAGCGAAGTGCCACGCGATCAGACAGACGCCAAGGGACACTGCGCGCAAAAGCAAGCGACCGGCGGAAACGTCAATCTTCATCGATGAGGCCATTGTTCGAGCCGTTCAGGGGTTGGCGACAATGGCGTTGCGGGCGCCGGCGAAGTCCAGGACCACGCCGCCCTGCGTCTTGGCCCATCCCTCAGCGGCCTCCTTAAGCAGAAAGGCGTCGAGGGCGCCGTCGGCCGAGCGCACATACCAGGCCTTGTCGCCGAGTAGCTTGATGCCGCTCTGATGGTCCTGGGCATAGAAGACTCGCGTGGTCTGGCTGTCCTTCTCCAGCTTGGCGAGCGCCGTGAGGGCGATCTCCGGCGAGCCGTAATGGCGCACCAGCGGTTCGCCCTTCACCCAGATCTCCGCGACGCGCTTGGGATCAGCAATCTGTTCGCCTGTCGCCGCGTCTTTGGCATTCAGAGGCAGTTGAGAATAGTTCTTCAGTTGAGCGTCGTAATCCAGGCCGGCCTGGACGAAAGCGGCGCGGATGAATTTGTCGGTGACGAAGCTATCTACGTCGAGACCGCTGTCGGTCTTTTTCAAAAGCTTGAGCGTCTCGATCGACGTCGCGACGGCCTGGCGATATTCCGGCTTCCAGGTGAAATCACGGGTTTGCAGGCCTAGAGGCCCGTGAAAGAGATAGTCGACCTCCGCGTCGACGCCGGTCACTTTGGCGATCAGTTCGCTGTATTTCTCAGGCTCGGCCGAGATCAGCCGGTCCGCCTCTATGGCGGCGCGAAGATAGGCGACAACGATTTCGGGATACTGCTCGGCGTAGGCGGCGTCGACGAGGGCCCCGTGGAAGGTGGGCGCGTCGGCTTGCGAACCGTCATAGATCTTGCGCGCAAGGCCGCGCCACGGAAACAGCTCGGCGAACGGCACGAAGTCCGCATGCGCGTCGATCTTCCCGGCTTGCAGCGCCGATCCAGCCACCTCCGGGGCCTGTGTGATGATATTGACGTCAGTCTGCGGATCCCAGCCCAATGCCTTGACGGCCCGCAGCAACATGCCGTGTGAGGTCGAGGCGAACGGTACCGATATTGTCTTGCCCTTGAGCTCTGAGAGCGACTGAATCGGCGAGTTCAGGGGTACGACGATGCCGTTGCCGCTCCCCTTGACGCTGCCGGAGAGCACGCTGATGAATAGGCTCCGGCGTCCGGCCTTCTGGAAGGCGACGCCGTTCAGCGAGCCCGGAAAATCGGCCATGGCGCCAAAATCGAGCTTGCCGGCCACCATTTCGTTGGTCAGCGGCGCGCCGCTGGTGAAGTTCTTCCACTGGATGTCGTAAGTCGCGTCTTTGTATTTCCCATCGTGCGGGAGGAATTTTTCCAGCAGCTTCAATTCGCGGATGATTAGACCCCCGGTCGCGCAGTTTATCGTCGTGTCCTGGGTACCGACCGCGATGCGGATCGTTTCAGCTTTTGCAGCGGCGATCATCGCACCCGAGACCAGCAGGGCCCCTAAGATTCTGAAAAGACGCATAACGGGCCTCACCTGGGGTTTTGCGAGTCTGCATCGGGTTTAGATGTGCTTCATTGAAATCCATTCTGTCTATAGCTTTAGTCGTTTTTTGATGTTACCCGAAGCAATTAGTTTGCAAGCGAAGCGCGGACCTCGCGAGAAGAAGCACAAGATCGCCTCGCGCTTCCCAGGCGTCTTAGCGGCGGACGACAAAGTCGGGGCCCCCGGCCGCCCATCCAGAACAGAACTATGCGTCGGAGAAGGTCATGCTCGCGCGACAACATGTGGCAGTTATCAAGCAGCCCGCGCGGCGCAAGTCCGAAGAACTGATGCCGCTCCCGTCCCTCCCCGGGCCGACCGCCCTATTCTTGAGCGAGGCGATCGACGGCCTCTATGAGGGCGCTGATTTTCTGAGCCGATTGTCGCCTGGGGAGCTTGCCCGAATGCGCTCTGCCGGGCGTCAGCTACTTTTCAAAGCAAATGAGCAAATCTTTGCGCAGGGCACACCGCACGAGGGCATCTTTCTCATCGACAGCGGGCGTGTGCGCGTCTTCTACAGCGCCCCATCCGGCCGCGAGATTACCTTGGCGCACTGGACGAAGGGCCATTTCATCGGCGGTCCGGAGATTTGCGGCGGCGGCATTCACATGTGGTCCGGCGAAGCCCTAGAAGAATGCCGCGTCACCATCCTGCCGAGCGCGGAGGTACAAACCCTGATCACTCAAGTGCCCAACTTCGCATTGTGTCTGATCGAGGGATTGGTGGCGAAGGGCAAATGCTATTCCGCGATGGCGCAGATGCTAGGGACGCGATCCGTGATCGAGCGCCTCGCACAGTTCCTGGTCAATTTGGGTGAGCTCTATGGCGTCTCAGACGGGAGCGCCGTCATCATCAACCGCAAGATTACGCACGACCAGATCGCCGCCATGGTCGGCTCGACGCGGCAGTGGGTGACGTTGATGCTCAAGCGCTTCAAAGAGCAGGGCATTGTCTCCATCCACGGCCGCTTCATCCGCGTCGATCGGCCAGAACGCCTGCGAGAAATGCTCTTCAAGGACGACGGCTGAAACGTCGGCTCAAACGCCCTTGCGACCAAGCGCCCAGCGGACCGTCTTACGAACGCCCGCGCTCGAGGAAATCGTGCGCCCAGAGACGCTTCAGTTCTTCGCTAAACGTAAACGGCCGCCGGGGTGGCTTCGCAGCCACTCTTATTTGGAGCAAAGCGCGCAATGGTCTCCGGCGGTTTGACACTCGATCATTTCCCGTGCGCGTCCCGATAACGGATGCCTTCTCTGACCCCGTAGATGGCTTCGTTGATTGGCCGCGTCTCTCCTTGTCACCGGCTACTCGGGCGAGTTTCGATATCGCATCACGAGACGACGGCTTGAGCTTTAGGCCCAAGCGGCGGCGAGTTGATTCAGACCTTCACTCGCTGCTAGGCAGCTCGTTCCTCCGACACGCCTGTAGGCGCACGGAGATCCATAATGACCACTGGCGGCTCATCGACCGAGGGAACGAGAATATCTGCCTCCCCATCGGCTATCGCGGTCCTGTCTGTAATTCAGTTGCAGGATCTGACCCACTGACGGTCAGCCGTCTCAAGGTGTTGTCACGCCGATCGGCGTTCGGACTCGGAGCCGACTAACACGCTACCCTCATCGATGAGATGGCAGGCCGCCTCGATCGCGGACTCAGGGGTCGGAGCCATCACGATGTGGTCCGATCCACCTTTCCGATATTGGACGTGCCATGTCATGCGCGGTGAAGTTGGTCGTTTCGTGAGAGTTCACAACCGAGGGATTCTACTCACGCTGTCGGCGGACGTGCTCCGCCAGGTGATGGCTTTGGCCAATCGCCGCATTGGCACAGACCGACGCTAATCGGCGCGAAGCGGATATGATTTGTGAATCGGCGCGGGGCCTGACTGGACTCGCTGCTCGATCTGCAACGCGGCGGACCGCCGACGTCACCCGTTGCTACTGCTCGCGGCGCGCTGGTCTGCGCTGAAAGCCGCGGACAGTGGCGACTTCGACCGTCTTCCTGAAGTTCGTCGCACGCCGACTCGCTGGAGACGCCGACATCAGCCCTGCGTCCCGAGCGCAGATGCTGCTGCGCTTTGGTGGCATGAATCGCCCCCAAGAATCCCAGCGTGTGCGCGCGTGTTCGCACGCGTTTATTTGATGGATATTTGACGGAATGTCGGAGTTTTCGGCTAAGCCACTGATTTTATGGCGCACCCGACAGGATTCGAACCTGTGGCCTCTGCCTTCGGAGGGCAGCGCTCTATCCAGCTGAGCTACGGGTGCAGGCGCGGCGAACCGCCGCCCCTGATTAGACGATTTTCCCGGAAATGAAAATGGCGCGCCGGACCGGCTCAGGCGGCGAGCGGCGCGACGCGGTCGGGGGCGAAATATTCGAGATAGCGCGGCTCGATCGCGGCTACCGGCATCACCGCGAACACGTCGGTCGCGCCGAAGTCGGCGTCGACCACCGCCTGCGGTCCGAACTTCGCTCCCAGTCGCCAATAGCCCTTGATCAGCGGCGGCAGCGCGCGCAGGGCGGCGCGCGCGTCGAGCGGCGCGGCGGCGGCCGGCCCGAGTTCGGCGGCGCGGCCGTCGACCGCGTCGACGTCCCACAGAGGATCGCCGCCGCTCGCTGCGCGCAGGAAGCGGAGCGCCGCGGCGTGGGCGCTCGGGTCGGCGCCGGGGAAGCTTGCGCAGCCGAAGATCGCGTCGGCGCGGTGATGGCGCGCATAGGCCCAGATGCCGCGCCACATCAATTCGATCGCGCGCTTGTTGGCGCGATGGGCGGGCGCGACGCAGGCGCGGCCGAGCTCGAGCAGCCGCTCGCCGGGATGACGCGCGATGAGCGAAGCGACGTCGAATTCGCCGGCGCTGTAGAAGCCGAAGTTCGTCGCCGCGACCTCGTCGCGCAAAAGCCGGCAGGCGCCGACGACCGTCGGCTTGCCGTCGATCCGCACGATCGAATTGTCGACGACGAGCAGATGGTCGCAGACGCGGTCGAAGCGGCAGACGTCGCGGCGCACGAGCCGGGCGGTCGGGTCGGCCTTGGCGCCGCCTTCCTCGAAGAACACGCGATAGCGCAGCTTCTGGGCGCGCCGGATTTCCGCTTTCGTCGTCGCCAGGCGGACGTCGAGCGCGCCGATCGCGGCGAGCGTCTTCGGCAGCCCCATCAGATCGCGCGCCTGACGACGACGAAACGCCGGCCCGCTGCTCGTCGCGCCGGTCAAGGTCGCCAAGCTCATCGAACGATCCCCCGATTCGAACCCCTCGAATCGCCCTCAAATCATTCTTGTCGAACGGATTTATGACAGGTGGGCGCGCGCCGGCGCCGATCGCCGCGCGTCGAGCAGGTCCTCGATCGTCGCGGCGAGCCGCCCGACCTCGACCGGCTTGGCGAGGAACGCGTCGAACCCCGCCGCGGCGGCGGCGTCGGCGTCGTCGGTCGTGGCGCTGGCGGTCAGCGCGACGATCGCGGCGCGCGGCGCGTTCGCCTCGGCTTCGGCGCAGCGGATGCGCCGCGCCGCCTCCAGGCCGTCGACGCCCGGCATCCGGATGTCCATCAGCACGACCTCGAACCGCGGCGTCGCCCCGCGCACTGCGGCGAGGGCGAGACGCGACGCCTCTTCGCCGTCGCGCGCCCGCTCGACCTCGAAGCCGAGGCGGCGCAACGCCTTCTGCGCGACGAGGGCGTTGATGTCGTTGTCTTCGGCGAGCAGCGCGCGTTTCGCTCGGCCGCGGCGGACGGATGGGCCGGCGGGTCGCGCAGGCGTCGCGGCGGGCGCGAATTCGCCGGCGAGCCGCTCGTAGAGCGACCGCGCGCGAACCGGCTTGACCAGCCAGCCGTCGAAGCCGCTGAGCGAGACCGGGCCGAAGGCGCGCCGTTCGAACGGGGAGAACAGCACCAGCGCCTTCGGCGCGCCGGCGGCGCGCGCGGCGCGGGCGAGGCGGTTGGTCGCTTCGACGCCGAGCGCGCAATCGACGATGACGAGGTCGGGGCGGTCGCCGCTCGCCAGCGCGGTCAGGCCGTCGTCGAGCCCCTCGGCGCGCGCCACGTTCACGCCCGCTTCGACCAGCCGGGCGGCGATCGCCGGCGCCTCGAACGGCGAATTGGCGACGATCAGCGCGCGACGGCCGACGAGCGTCTTCGGCGCCGCTTCGTCTTGCGCCCCGTCGGCGGCGGGCAGCGCGACCGCGAAGGCGAAGATCGAGCCGCCGCCGGGGTTGTCGACCAGCGTCAACTCGCCGCCCATCAGCGCGACGAGGCGCTTGGCGATGGCGAGGCCGAGCCCGGCGCCCTCGTGATGTCTCGCCGGCGAGCCGTCGCCCTGCTCGAACTCCTCGAAGATCGCGGCGCGGCGGTCCGGCGGCACGCCGGGGCCGGTGTCCTTGACCCGAAACTGCACCCGCCCGTCGTCGGCGAGCGACAGCTCGACGCCGACCCCGCCGCGCTCGGTGAACTTGACCGCGTTGCCGGCGAGGTTGGTCAGCGCCTGGCGCAGCCGCAGGCCGTCGCCGACGACGAAGCGCGGCGCGCCGGCGGCGATCGAAGCGGAAATCTCCAACCCCTTGCCCTGCGCCTGCGGCGCCAGCAGCTCGACGACGCTTTCGACCAGCTTCTTGAGGTCGAAGGTCTCGCTGACGAGCTCGAGCCGCCCCGCCTCGATCTTGGAGAAATCGAGGATCTCGTCGATCAAGCCGGCGAGCGCGCTGCCCGACCCGCGGATCGCTTCGACATAGCTCGCGTGCTCGGGATCGAGCCCAGCGTCGCGCAACAGGTCGGCCATGCCGAGGATGCCGGCGAGCGGAGTGCGAATCTCGTGGCTCATCGTCGCCAGGAAGCGCGATTTGGCTTCGCTCGCCGCTTCGGCGCGCTCGCGCGCAGCCGCCGCCTCCTTCAGCCGCCAAACCTCGTCGCGCAGGCGCTCGGTCTCGGCCTCCGCCCGCGCGCTGCGCGCCTCGGCGCGCCGGCGCGCGCCGGCGATCGCCGCGACGAGCGCGAAAGTCAGCGCCAGCAGCGGCCCGGCCTCGATTGCCAGCACGCGCAGGTCGAATTGCGCGGCGTCGGTCAGAGCGTCGATCATCGGGTTTCCCGGCCCGCCGATCCTTCGGGATTCGGCCCAGCCGACGATGACAGGACGCAGTTGAGAAAACCTTGCCCGGACATGCGAAAGTCGAGGGAACGCAGGCAGGCGAGGAGGAAAGGAAAGTGGGTCGAGGCGCAGAGCGCCGCCTCGACCGACCTCGCCGTCGACTTTTAGGGAGTCTCCTTGCCGCCAGGAGGTCGACGGCGGGAACTGCGCGGCGCTGCGGTTGCCGGCAGCGGGTCAGTTTGAACCACCGGTCTCTGCGCCCAAGGCGGCTGGACCCGGCCAATGCAGCGTTCTCGAAAGCGGACGCCACGCCGGCGGGGCGGTTTCGGCGGCCTTGGGCGGGAAGCGACGGCATCCGCATTGGCGGCCGTTTACACCTTTGCGGCATCGAGCGGTTCTTTGGCCGACGCGACTGGCGCGCGCTCCCGGATCGCATCGCGGCGCGAGAGCGGAGTCGGCTCGCCCGCGTCGGCCGCGGAAGCGCGCCGCCGCAAGACGAAGTGCGCCGCTGACGGCGTGCCTGCGACGTTTTGCTCCGCTTATACCGGCGCCTCGGGGCCGTTGGACGACAAGAACGTTACAGAAAGTTAGCGTGTTTTGGAGATGTTGCTATCCAACAGGCGGATAGAGATAAATTTAACCAACGGGTGGAGAAAGAGAAATTGGCTGATTTCCTTTGCGCGGCGATTACGGCGCATATGGCTTGGCGAAGCCGTTTGATGACCGCCATTCAAGACAAGCGTACGCCCGATCCCGCCGTCGTTCGATCCGACTGCAAATGCGCGCTCGGCAAGTGGCTCTACTGCGACGGAAAGCAGCATTCTCAACTCAAGGAATACAACGCGCTTCTTGAATGCCATAAGGAATTTCATAAGGTTGCCGCCTCGGTCGTCGATCTCATCAATGCAGACCGGATGGACGAGGCGAAGGCGTCGCTTGAATCCGGCGCATTCAGAAAACAATCGAGATTTGCTGTTGAGGCGATAGATGACCTTCGCAATGTCATTGCCCACAAGCCGAAGCAAAAGAGGATGATATTTGACCAAATATCAATCTCCAGGAAGTCGACCGTGGTAATTGCATTGGTTGCGCTTGCGTCCATCGCCACCCCAGGAATTATGGTCTTCAGGATCAGACCGGGAGGAATGAATCCTCACGAGGTCGTGACGCTTCAGGCGTTGGCGGCTCTCGGGACCGCCGCGATCGTCGTCGCCTTGGCGCGCCTGGCCTGGTGGGTCAACAGCTCCATCACCGCTCCAATCGCCCAGCTTACGCAAGTGATGCTGAAACTGGAGAGGGGAGACGAATCCGCCGAGGCGCCGACGCTCAAACGACGCGACGAAATCGGCGAGCTGGCCGAAGCGGTGCAGGTCTTCCAGGCCGGCGCTGTCGAAAAGAAACGGGTCGATGCGGAAGCCCTAACCCTGCGCGCCAGCGCGGAGACGGCGCGCGAAGCCAACGCACAGGCTCAGCGGGAGGCGATTGACCGCGAACGCGCGGTCGTCGCGGTGTCCATCGGCGCCGGTTTGGCCAAACTGGCGGCCAAAGACCTGAGCTACCGGATGTCGTCGGACATTCCCGAGGCCTATCGCCAGCTGCAATCGGATTTCAACGCGGCAATCGCCCAGCTCGAAGAAGCGATGCGCAGCGTGACCGACAGCACGAGCGTGATCCGGGCGGGAACGGAGGAGATATCGACAGCGTCCGACGACCTATCGCAGCGCACCGAACAGCAGGCGGCAGGGTTGGAGGAGACAGCGGCGGCGCTTCATGAGATCACGTCGACCGTCGGGAAAACCGCCGAAAGCGCGAACCACGCCCAGCAAGTCGCTTCAGTCGCCGACGAAGACGCCAAGAAGAGCGCCGAGGTCGTGCGCCAAGCGGTCAAGGCTATGGATGGGATCGCCAACTCCTCGAAGCAGATCAGCCAGATTATCGGCGTCATCGACGAGATTGCATTCCAAACCAATCTGCTCGCGCTCAACGCCGGCGTCGAGGCGGCGCGGGCAGGCGAGGCGGGCCGCGGCTTTGCCGTGGTGGCGTCCGAAGTGCGCGCGCTCGCGCAACGTTCGGCCGAGGCGGCGAAAGAGATCAAGGGCCTGATTTCGGCTTCGACGGCGCAGGTCGATCACGGCGTCAAGCTGGTGGCCGAGACCGGCAGTTCGCTGGAGCGGATCGAGACTCAGGTGGCCGAGATCAATGGGGTCATCGCCGAAATCGCCTGCGGAGCCAAAGAGCAGGCGACCGCGCTCGCGGAGGTCAACTCCGCGATCAGTCAGATGGATCAGGGGACGCAGCAGAACGCGACAATGGTCGAGCAATCGACCGCGGCGACCCATTCGCTTGCGCAGGAGACGTCGCAGCTTGCGGACTTGATCGGTCGGTTCCAGCTCAGCCGGACAGAACGCGACGCCTCGATGCGCCGCGAACTGCAAAAGGTTGCGCCACACGCGTTTCGACAGTCGCCCAATGGCGCGCTCGCGGAAACGCGCAAGGCCGCCGCGCAGCCGGGGCCAGCGGCGCCCAAAGCGAAAGTCGCCAACGGCGCGCCCGTCGGCGTCGCCACGAACGATTGGAAGGAGTTCTGACCCCCCGCGAACGCGGCGAAACGGCCTCGCCGGGCAGGCGACCGCCCCCGAATCGGGGGCGGGCTAACGCCAGAGTTGATCCAGTCGCCATCATCTCCATCGCCTCACGCTGACTCTTTCGCGCCGCTTCGTCGCGTCGCTGACGATCGCCGCAGGGGGTCAGCTCGGTTCGTTCGGCCGTCAGCTTAAGGTTCTGTGGCCTACATCGAGCTGGTCGTCGCTGAACCGCAGAAGGCCGCCTTTGGGTCGCGAGTCGCCGCGACGCCATGCAGGAATGAGTGTCCGCTCCGACATTTCGATCGCCCGAAACCGCCATTGCGCTTCCGGCCAGCTGCGGCGATTCGAATTGGCCCACGATCCGGCCGCCGCGGGATTTGATCACGCCGCGGCGGCGGCGCGTTCCTGGGGCCCGCGGTAGCTCAACGCCTCGGCGAGATGGGCGCGCCCGACTGTGTCGGCGCCGTCGAGGTCGGCGAGCGTGCGCGCGAGCTTGAGTACGCGGTGGTAGCCGCGCGCGGAGAGGCGCATCCGCTCGGCCGCGTCGCGCAAGAGCGACAGCGCCGAAGCCTCCGGCGCGGCGACCGCCTCGACCACATTGGCCGGCGCCGCGGCGTTGCAGGCGACGCGATCGAGCCCGAGCGCGCGGTAGCGCTCGGCCTGGATCGTCCGCGCCGCCGCCACCCGCTCGGCGACTTCGGCCGAACCTTCGCGCGGCGGCGGCTGCAAGAGATCGGCGGCGGCGACCGCCGGCACGTCGATCGTCAGGTCGAAACGGTCGAGCAACGGCCCCGACAACCGCGCCTGATATTGGGCGACGCAGCGTGCGTTGGGGCCGCGGCGGCAGGCGTAGCCGGGCTCGTCGGCGTGGCCGCAGCGGCACGGGTTCATCGCCGCCACCAGCTGGAAGCGGGCGGGATAGACGATGCGATGGTTGGCGCGGGCGATCGCCACTTCGCCGGATTCGAGCGGCTGGCGCAGGCTGTCGAGCGCCTGCGGGTTGAACTCGGGCAGCTCGTCGAGGAACAGCACGCCGTGGTGGGCGAGCGAGATCTCGCCTGGCCGCGCATGGACGCCGCCGCCGACCAGCGCCGCCATCGACGCCGAATGGTGCGGCGCGCGGAACGGCCGGCGATCGGTCAGGGCGCCGCCGGCGAGCTCGCCGGCGACCGAATGGACCATCGACACTTCGAGCAGTTCGCGTGGCCTCAGCGGCGGCAGGATCGACGGCAGCCGCTGCGCCAGCATCGATTTGCCCGCCCCCGGCGCGCCGCACATCAGCAGGTTGTGGCCGCCGGCGGCGGCGACTTCGAGCGCGCGCTTGGCGCTCTCCTGGCCCTTGATGTCGGCGAGGTCGGGCTGCGGCCCGCCCGAAGCGCGTAAAGCCGGCGTCGGCCGCGCGAGGATCTGCGCGCCCTTGAAATGGTTGGCGAGCTGGATCAGCGAGCGCGGCGCGAGGATGTCGAGATCGGCCGAGGCCCAGGCCGCCTCAGGCCCGCAGGCGGCGGGACAGACGAGGCCGAGGCCGCGCGAATTGGCGGCGATCGCCGCCGGCAGCACGCCGGCGACCGGGCTGATCGTCCCGTCGAGCGCGAGCTCGCCGATGACGGCGTAGCCGTCGAGCGCGTCGGCGGGGATCGCGCCGATTGCCGCCATGACGGCGAGCGCGACCGGCAGATCGTAGTGGCTGCCCTCCTTGGGCAGGTCGGCGGGGGCGAGATTGACGGTGATGCGGCGCGCCGGCAGCGCGAGACCGGAAGCCACCAGCGCGGCGCGCACCCGCTCGCGCGATTCGGCGACCGCCTTGTCGCCGAGGCCGACGATGGTGAAGGCGACGGCGCCGTTGGCGACCTGGACCTGGACGTCGACCGGGCGCGTCTCGACGCCTTCGAACGCCATTGTGGCTACGCGCGCGACCATGCCGCCCCTCGCCCGGCCGCGACGGCGGCCACGCGGACGGGAACATATGCAGAACGCAGGCGCGCTGGCAAGAGGCCGCCGTCGGCCCAAGCGTCACTCGGCGCGTTCTTTGACGGCGGCGAGGATCGGCCCGGTCCCGGCCGCCTGCACCAGCACGGCGTCGACCAGCCGCGGGTCGGGCTTCGCCGGCAGGTCGAAACGCTCGGCCTCGCCGCGCCAGCGGCCGAGCCAGACGAGATCGACGACGATATGCGCGTGCGGCAGCAGGCGGCCGGCGTTTTCGCCGCGTTTGACGGCGACCTCGCGCGTCGCCGGGTCGTAACGCGCAAGCCAGACTTCGGCGCCGCCGGACGGCGCTTGGCCCGCGCCGATCAGCGCGCGCCCCGCTTCGATCGAAACGTCGGGGCCGGCGGCGCCGCGATCCTCGCGCTTGGCGAGCGCCTCGAGCTCGGCCGCGTCGGCGCCGGTGACGTCGGCGCGGCCGTTGACGATCGCCTGCGGCGTAAAGACCTCGCCGTGGCCGAGCGCGCGGGCGTAGGCCCACTGGCGGGCGGTGAACTCCGGCTTGGCGAAGGTGTCTTTCCAGCCGAGCGCGTCCCAATAATCGACCGCGAAATTGAGCGCGAGCGCGTCGTCGCGCGCCGCCCAGGGGATGAGATTGGCGTTGGCGGGCGGGCAGGACGAGCAGCCCTGGCTCTGGAACAATTCGATCACCAGCGGATGGCGCGCGTCGGCCGCGCCTGCGGAAGTGGCGGCGAGCGCCAGCGACAGCGCCGCGCCGGCGCGATAAAGGGCGAGAGCGCGCAATCGAACCTCCTTGCGCCGCCGAATCGGACGGGGTTGATTGCCTTTCGCCGGGGCGAGGGCGGTCGTTACGCGCCGCCGACGCATTTGCTATATGCGGTCCGCTCGGGCGCCCCCGGTCATCGACGCGCGCCGGGCGTGGCGAATTCAGCGGAAAGAGCGTTCGGCGATGACGACGGCGCGGATTGTCGAAGCGGGCGCCGACGACGTCGCCGACATCCTCGGGTTCATCCGCGACCTCGCGAAGTTCGAGAAGCTCGAACACGAGGTCGCGGCGACGGAGGAGAGCCTGCGCGAGACGTTGTTCGGACCGCGCAAGTACGCCGAGGCCGTCTTCGTCGAAGAGACGGGCGAGCGGCTCGGCTTCGCCATCTTCTTCCACAACTACTCGACCTTTCTCGGCCGGCCCGGCCTCTACCTCGAGGATCTTTACGTGCGTCCGGAGAAGCGGGGCCGAGGCTACGGCAAGCTGCTGCTGCGTCACTTGGCCAGCCTCGCGGTCGCGCGCGGTTGCGGGCGCCTGGAATGGTGGGCGCTCGATTGGAACCGCGGCGCGATCGACTTCTACCGCTCGTTCGGCGCCGAGCCGATGTCCGACTGGACGGTCTACCGGCTTGCCGGCGACGCGTTGCGGCGTCTGGCGTCGCCGGCGGCCGACTGAAGGCCAATCCGTCCAAACGCGTTTTTTCCCGCCGTCCTGTCGTGCTAAGCAGCGCCTCGGTTTTAAGCGAGTTGGCGCGCGAAATGGCCCGCACCGATTTCACCACGCCGCGCCTGTGCCTCGAGGGCGACCTCAGCGAGGGCGCGGTGGCGGCCCTGTCGCTCGACGAGGCCAATTACCTGCTCAATGTGCTGCGGTTGACGCGCGGCGCGCGCGTTTTGGCGTTCAACGGCCGCGACGGGGAGTTCGCCGCGACGATCGGCGCGGCGGCGCGCAAGTCCGCGACGCTGTTGATCGGCGAGCGCATCCGGCCGCAGGAGCTTCCCCCCGACGTCGACTATGTGTTCGCGCCGCTGAAGCACGCGCGGCTCGACTACATGGCGCAGAAGGCGGTCGAGATGGGCGCGCGCCGCCTGCAGCCGGTCATCACCCGCCGCACCCAGGCGAGCCGCGTCAATCTCGCCCGCCTCGCCGCCAATGCGCGCGAGGCGGCGGAGCAATGCGGCGTCATCTGGCTGCCGGAGGTGTCGCCGGAGCGGCGGCTCGAGGAGGTTCTCGCCGCTTGGCCGGCCGAACGGCTGTTGATCTTCTGCGACGAGGACGCGCCGCTCGCCAATCCGTCCGCCGCGTTGGCGACGGTCGAGGCGAAGGCCGGCGTGTCGCTGCTGATCGGGCCCGAGGGCGGATTCGAGGACAGCGAACGGCGGGCGATCGCGCGGCTGCCGCGAGTGTTGCGCCTCAGCCTCGGCCCGCGCGTCCTTCGCGCCGACACCGCGGCGGTCGCGGCCCTGGCGCTCATCCAGAGCCGCTTCGGCGACTGGCGATGACGCGGTGGAAAGGCGCGCGGCGCGCCTTCATGCCGCCACGTTGCCGCCTCAGCTTGCCGCCCGCGAATCGGGTGGGTCTCATGAACGTGCGGGCGCAGCGCGCAATGTTGGGCGCGACAGTTTCTGTTGTGGCGTGCCTTGCGGCGGCGGAGGTCCGCGCCGGCGATCCCGCCGCGCCGATCGCGCCCTCGGACACGCGCTGCCGCTCGCACGGCGACGGTTTTTTCGGCGTCGCCGGATCGGACGCTTGCATTCGCATCAGCGGCTATGTCGGCGCGGGCGCGGATTTCTCCACCCCGCGCGTCGGACGCGCCGCGCCGCTGCAACCGCCGACGAATCCGGTGTTGCGGACCGGCGCAGGCGCGGCGCTCGACACGCGTTTCGACACGCCGGCGGGGCCGGGCCGCATCTATATCGACATCGGGCGCCCGCGCTTCACGCCCTGACCGATCGACCGCGCCGTCGGCCGGAGCCGTCGGACGCGCCTCACGCCGTGCTCGGTCTTGGCCCAGTGGTGCGGCCGGATCGCCAGATCGAACAGCGCCGCCCAGGTCGCAATGCAGATCAGCGCGTAATAGAGCGGCAGGGTCGCCAGGATGCGGGGGCGCGCCGCGATGCGTCGTCGGCGCATCGCCGTCAAGCCGGGAATCGCCATCGTCATCAGGCCGCTGAGCGCGAGCAGATAGATCGCGAGGTCGCCCATGATCTGCCAGGCGGTCGCCGCAGCGAGCTGACCCGAGACGGCGCGCCACGCCGCGGCGAAGAACAGCGGCGGGCCGAACAGGCCGCCGAGCGTCGAACCGCCGATCAGCGCCAGCGCGGCGAATGCGCGCGCCGGCCCAAGCGCGCGGGCGAAGCGCAGCGGCCGCCGGCTGTGGACGATCAGCGTCTGCATCCAGCCCTTCTGCCAGCGCACGCGCTGGCGGAACCAGGCGGCGAAATCGGCCGGCGCTTCCTCGCCGGTCGACGACGCGAGCGCGCCGACGCGGGCGCCGGCGAATGCGAGCCGCATGCCGAGGTCGGCGTCTTCGGTGACGTTCCAGGCGTCCCAGCCGCCGACGCGGTGCAATGTCTCGACGCGCAAATGGTTGGAGGTGCCGCCGAGCGCGATCGGCAGGTCGAGCGCGGCGAGACCGGGATCGATCAGGTCGAACAGCGTCGCATATTCGATCGCGAACATCGCGCTGATCCAGGATTCGGCGGCGTTGTCGATCGTCAGCGCCGCCTGCAGGCAGTCGACGTCGGGAGCGGCGGCGAAGCGCGCCGCGGCGAGCCGCAGTTGATCGGCGGCAGGCTCGTCCTCGGCGTCGAATACGACGACGAGCGCGCCGCGCGCCGCCGGCAGCGCGACGTTGAGCGCGCGCGGCTTGGTCGCCGGCTGGCCGGGTGGGGCGACGACGACCTCGTAGCGCGCCGGCAGGTCGAGCGACTCGATCGCCGTTCGCGTGGCGTCGTCGTCGCGTTCGACGACCAGCTTGATGTCGAGCTTGCCGCGCGGATAATCGAGCGCGTCGAGCCCGCGCACGAGCTTGGCGACCATCCGCTCCTCGCCGCGCAGCGGGGCGACGATTGTGTAGATCGGCAGTTCGGCGTCGTCGAGCGGCGCCGAGCGCGGCGCTTCGCCCGCTGCGGCGACCGCCAAATTGCGCAAGACGATCGCCGCCGTGAAGAGCAACCACAGGGCGGCCGACAAGAGCAGGGCGAGGCCGTCCGGCGCGACCGCTTCCGTCGAGGTCGCGGCGAGAACGAAGACGCCGAGCGCGACGCACTGGCCGCCGCTCAGCCCGAAACGCGCACAAAGCGCCGGGTCGCGCCGCGCCAGCGCGCCGGCCGCCGCTTCGGCGATGCGCGGACCGGCCTCGGCGCGCACCTTGTCGCTCAACATGCGCGGCGAGGCGATCGCGACGCCGCGGGGCAGCGCGCCCGCTTCGGCTTTGGCGAGAAGATAGCGGATCGCCGCGGCGCGCGGCGCGGCGATGACGCGCAAGCCGGCGCGGTTTGGCGCGAGCGGCGCGACGCCGAAGGCGATCGCCGGATCGGCCTCGACCGATTGGGCGACCGGAATCTCGCCGCGGTAGAAGGGAAGCCGCAGACGGCTGGCCAGAGCGCGATAATAGTCCTCTTCGCCGATCAGGCCTTCGCCGAGCAGGGCTTGCTCGGCCGAGACGCCGTCGCGCCGCGCCGCCGCCTCCGCCTCCAGCAGCGCGCCCGGCGCCCAACCTTGCGCGGCGAGAAAGGCGATTTCCGGGGCGAGCTCGCCGCCGACGTGCGCCGCGGATGACGCCGGCGCGCGCCGCGCGCCGGTCGATTGACCGTCGAGCGCGTCGCCTCGCGGCCAGGCGGCCGCTTGCTTCGGGAAATCGTCCACGCTACGAACCCGCTTGAACGCACGCCGCAAGACGGATGCGCGCGCCGTGTCCGCCCCCAAGGCGTGGCGCCACCCTCGCGTCCGAACGAGTTGAGCAAAACTGACGGATGAACTCCATGTCGGCCGGGCGTTATTTGACGTTCTGCGTGACGCTGGCGGCAAGCGTCGCCGCCGCCGCCGCCGCCGATCGTCTTCCGGCGCCCAGCTTCTGGGATCCGAACCTTCATCTCGAACGGCCCGACCTCTCGGCGCTGCGCGCGATCCGCTTCCTGACCGACGACGATTATCCGCCGCTCGATTTCGCGCTCGCCGACGGCTCGCTGGTCGGCTTCAACGTCGAGATCGCGCGCGCGATCTGCGAGGAATTGCACATCGGCTGCACCATCCAGGCGCGCCGCTGGGACACGCTGATCGACTCGCTCGAGACCGGCAAAGGCGACGCGGTGATCGCCTCGCTCTCGGCCGACGCCGCGACGCGCGCCCGCATCGATTTCACCCAACCCTATTACAAGACCCCGGCGCGTTTCGCCGTGCGCAAGGATTCCCCGCTCGCCGACGCGACGCCGACGACGCTGACCGGCAAGACGGTCGGCGTCATCGCCGGCTCGGCGCATCAATCGTTTCTCGCGACCTTCTTTCCCGCCGCGATCGGCAAGTCCTATCCCGACTTCGCCGCGTTGCACGAAGCGTTGCGCGGCGGCAAGGTCGACGCGGTCTTCGCCGACGGCCTGACGCTCGCGGTGTGGCTGGCGGGCGAGGACTCGGTCGACTGCTGCGCCTTCAAGGGCGGGCCCTACACCGAGAGCCGCTACTTCGGCGAAGGCGTCGGCATCGCCGTGCGCAAGGAGGACGCCGACCTGCGCCGCGCCATGGACTGGGCGCTCGCCCGCCTCGCCGCCCGCGGCGCCTACGCCGAGATCTATCTCAAGTATTTTCCGGTGGGGTTCTACTGAACGGACGGGGCCGGCTGCGCGCGCGACGGGACCGGCCAAAGCCGGCGCCGTTTTCGGGCGCGCGTGTTTGCTTTCAAGGGATTGCGTGGAAAATTTCCGCCGCCTCGCTGCGTGGCAAGCGTTCTTGAGCGGGATGTCCAAGCTCCATCGCCGCGCCTGAAGTTTTATTACATTATCAATATGTTATATACGCCCACGAAGCGAGCCAACCGTTGTCTTGCGCAATCCCGGCTCAGAACCGCGTCACCACCGTCACGCCGACGGACTGAAACGTGTCCATGGCCATCAGCGCGGCGATCGAATCCTCGAGGCTGATCCGCGCGCCGATCAGCCGCTCGGGCCGAAGCTTGCCGGACTGAACCATGTCCAGCATCGCGCCGTAGCGATGGGCCTGCATGCCGTGGCTGCCGAGCAGTTCCAGCTCGTTGGCGACGACCTTGCTCATCGGGATTGGCGGAGCGCTGTGCTCGGCCAGCGTCAACCCGACCTGCACGTGCTTGCCGCGTTTCCTCAGGCAGCTGACGGAATTGAAGCAGGTGGTCGAATGGCCGAGCGCGTCGATCGACACGTGCGCTCCGCCTCCCGTCAGCGCGATCACCGCTTCGGCGACATTGGCGACGGCGTTGGCGTCGACCGTCGCCACGGCGCCCAAGTCGCGCGCCAGCGCGAGCTTGTCGTCGGCGATATCGACGCCGACCACATTGGCGCCGACCGCGTTGGCGATCATCACCGCGGAGAGCCCGACGCCGCCGCAGCCGTGCACCGCCACCCATTGCCCGGCGCTGGTCTTGCCCTGATCGACGACAGCGCGAAACGACGTGGCGAACCGGCACCCCATGCTGGCCGCCGTGTCGAACGCGAGGGTTTCCGGCAGCGCGACAAGGTTCAGATCGGCCCGGTGGATCGAGACGAATTCGGCAAACGAGCCCCAATGGGTGAAGCCGGGCTGGAATTGATGGTCGCAAACCTGCTGGTTTCCCGCCTGACACTGCGGACATTCGCCGCAGCCGCAGACGAAAGGAACCGTGACGCGATCGCCCGGCTTCCATTTGCGGACGTCCTTGCCGACGGCTTCGACGACGCCTGCGAGTTCGTGACCCGGCACATGGGGCAGCGTGATGTCCTTGTCGTGCCCGACCCAGCCATGCCAATCGCTGCGACAGACGCCCGTCGCCCCGACGCGCACCACGACCCCGTGCGGTTCGGGCGTCGGGTCCGGCACGTTCGCCAGCTTCGGCGGCTGCGAGAACGCTTCGTAAAGAACGGCCTTCATCGCGGTTTCCTTCGGCGCGCGAACAATCGCGCCATCCTAATCCCGCCGAACTGCCGCGCCGATCCCCCTCGTCGTTCGAGACGCGCCGCTGACGCGGCGCTCCTCACGATGAGGGGAATCGGGTTCGCGCACTTTCCTCCGCCCTCATCCTGAGCCGCCTGCGAAAGCAGGCGAGTCGAAGGACGAGGGCGAGCGGCGCGTCACCCCTTCTTGGCCGGCTCGACATGCCCGCCGAAACCCTTGCGCATCGCCGAAATGATCTTCTCGGCGAAAGAGTGCTCCTGGCGCGAGCGGAAGCGCGCGTAGAGCGCGGCGGACAGCACCTGGGCCGGCACCGCCTCGTCGACCGCCGCCTGCAGCGTCCAGCGGCCCTCGCCCGAGTCTTCGACATAGCCGGAATAGGAGTCGAGCGTCTCCTCGCGCGCCAGCGCGCTCGCGGTGAGGTCGAGCAGCCACGACGAGACGACGCTGCCGCGCCGCCAAACCTCGGCGACGTCGGCGACGTCGAGGGTGAAGCGATGCTCGGCGTCGACGCCCGGCGCGTCGGCGTTGCGCAGGATGTCGAAGCCTTCGGCGTAGGCCTGCATCAGCCCGTATTCGACGCCGTTGTGCACCATCTTGACGAAATGGCCGGCGCCGCACGGGCCGGCGTAGAGATAGCCTTGCTCGACGCGCGGGTCGCGGCCTTCGCGGCCCGGGGTCGGCGGGACCTCGCCGCGGCCGGGCGCGAGCGTCTTGAAGATCGGATCGAGCCGCTCGGCCGTCTCGCGCCGGCCGCCGATCATCATGCAGAAGCCGCGCTCGAGCCCCCACACGCCGCCGCTGACGCCGACGTCGAGATAGTCGATCCCCTGCTCGGCGAGCGACTTGCCGCGCCGCACGTCGTCGCGCCAGAACGAATTGCCGCCGTCGATGACGCAGTCGCCGCGCGCGAGCAGCGGCCGCAGCAGTTCGATCGTCGATTCGGTGGCGGCGCCGGCCGGCAGCATGATCCACACCGCGCGCGGAGCGGCGAGCGCGCCGACCAGCGCCGCGATCGACTCGGCCGGCGTCGCGCCGTCCGCCGCCAGCGCCTTGCCCGGCGCCGGATCGCGATCATAGACGACGCAGGCGTGGCCGGCGCGCCTCAGCCGGCGAACGATGTTGGCGCCCATGCGCCCCAGACCGATAACGCCGAGCTGCATGGATCGCCTCCTGATCTTGGTGGGAGCGAGCGCGTCAGTCCTTGGCGCGCTCGACATAGGCGCCGTCTTCCGTCTGGATGACGACGCGGGTTCCGGCGCTGACGTGCGGCGGCACCATGACGCGCGCGCCGTTCGACAGCTTAGCCGGCTTATATGACGACGATGCGGTCTGGCCCTTCATCGCCGGCTCGGTCTCGACGATCTCCAGCGTCACGCGCGGCGGCAACTGGATGCCGACCGGAACCTCGTTGAAGATCGACAGAATGACCTTCATCCCCTCCTGCAACCATTGCTTCTGGTCGCCGATCACGTCTTCCGGCACCTGGATCTGATCGTAGGTGTCGGCGTTCATGAAGTGATAGCCGTCGTTGTCGGCGTAGAGGAAGTCGAAGTTCTTGTCCTCGACGAAGGCGCGCTCGACCTGCTCGGTGGTCTTGAAGCGGTCGGTGACCTTCACTCCGTCGGACAGGCGGCGCATGTCGATCTGGGTCGTCGGCGTGCCCTTGCCGGGGTGGAAGCTTTCGGCCGAGAGGACGACGCAGAGCTGACCGTCCTCCCGCTCGATGATATTGCCCTTGCGAATCGAGCTGGCGATGACTCTCACGTATTCCGTCCTTAAGGCTGGGCGCACGGAGGCGCAGAGGCGGCTTTTTCCTCCCTCCGGCGCAAATGCGGCGCGCACCATACTGATTTTGGCGGCAAAGGCCAGACGTCAACGGCGGCGGCGGGGGGAATTTCGGCGGTGGGCGCAGATTGGGGTGGTGGGGCAGGTTGAATGGCCGCTTCGCACCCAAGTTAGCCGTTCAGCCGACGATCGCGGCGTCTCTGAGGCGGACGACGGCCCTCCGGAGCCCGTCCGCAATCCATCGCTTTCATCTTGCCAAAAATCGATAGCGGAGTGAATCTCAGCCTCGCCAAGGCCTATGTCAGTACAATGTCGATTGGAACATTGGCCGGCGTTGTGAGCGCTCACACGGGCGAAAATAATCACGCATAAAATTGGGGAGGACGAAATGAACGCCAAGACGTTTCTAACTATTAATGCGATTGTTGCGCTCGTTTACGGTGTCGCCTTCGTTCTTATCCCAGCTCAGTTGGGAGTGATTTACGGCGTCCCGGCGGATGTGCATACGGAATTAGATGCTCAATTCTTTGGGTCTGCACTGATCACCATTGGCGTTCTATTGTGGTTCGCGAAGGACTTTAACGACCCGGACGCTGTGCGCGGCATTCTTATCGCAACCGCAGTCGGCGACGTCGTGGGCGGCGGGGTTAATCTCGTTGGCACTTTCGGGGGCTTGCTGAACGGTATGGCGTGGTCCAGCACGTTGGTCTACGTGTTGCTGCTGGTCGGGTCGCTCTACTTCCTTTTCGTCGGCTCGCGAAAGTCGACGTGATAGGGCCGTTGACGGTTCCGAACAACGAACGTGCGCTTGTCGCGGTTGGATACTCCAAAGCGGCCTTTCCAGATTCGGCCAGCTGCGGAAATTCGGACTGACCCCCTACCCAAAACGGGCCGCCCTGGCGCGCCTGAGCGAATCCGACTACCACCGAACCCGCCTTGACCGCCGCCTCGCCCTTCTGGACCCCGTCCCGCCACGCCGACCGGCGGCCGCGCCTGGCGGCGCGGGCGCGGCTGGCCGCCCTCATCCGTAGCCATTTCGAGACCGAGGGCTTCCTCGAGGTCGAGCCGGCGGCGCTGCAGGCCTCCCCCGGCGCCGAGGCCCATCTGCACGCCTTCGCCACGACGATGATCGGCCCGGACGCCGTCCCCCGCCCGGCCTATCTCCACACCTCGCCCGAATTCGCGATGAAAAAGCTGCTGGCGGCGGGCGAGCGGCGGATTTTCGCGCTGTCGCGGGTGTTCCGCAATCGCGAGCGCGGCGCGCTGCACGCGCCGGAATTCACCATGCTCGAATGGTATCGCGCCGAGGCGCCGCTCGAGGCGCTGATCGCCGACTGCGCGGCGACCCTGCGGCTCGCGGCGGAGGCGGCGGGAACGCGGCGCCTGCGCTGGCGCGGCCGCGAGGCCGACCCGTTCGCGCCGCCGGAGCGGCTGAGCGTGCGCGACGCCTTCCGCATCCACGCCGGAATCGACCTGTTCGCTTCGCTGCCGGCCGACGGCCGCGGCGCGCCCGACCGCGACCTGCTCGCCCGCCAGGCGGCCGACGTCGGCGTTCGCGTCAGCGCCGACGATTCGTGGTCGGACGTGTTCAGCCGCATCCTCTCCGACCGCATCGAGCCGCGGCTCGGGCACGGCCGGCCGACCTTCCTCACCGACTATCCGGTCTCGCAGGCGGCGCTGGCGCGGGTCTCGGCCCACGACCCGCGCGTCGCCGAGCGCTTCGAGCTCTACGCCTGCGGCGTCGAGCTCGCCAACGCCTTCGGCGAGCTGACCGATCCGATCGAGCAGCGCCGCCGGTTCGAAGAGGAAATGGCGGTCAAGCGGCGCGTCTACGGCGAAGTCTTCCCGATCGACGAGGATTTTCTCGCCGCGCTGGCGATCATGCCCGAGGCGAGCGGCGCCGCGCTCGGCTTCGACCGGCTGGTCATGCTGGCCTGCGGCGCCGAGCGGATCGACGAGGTGCAATGGACGCCGGTGTTCGATCCGGCGGCGGCGCGATGAGCGGCGCGAGGCGCCTCGTCGCCGAAGCGCGGCGCGCGCTGGTCGAAGTCTATGGTTTCGCCGACTTCCGCCCCGGCCAGGAGGAAATCCTCGCCGCCGCGCTCGCCGGCGAAGACGTGCTCGCGGTGATGCCGACGGGCGCCGGCAAGTCGCTGTGCTACCAGTTGCCGGCGCTGGCGCGCGGCGGCCTGACCCTGGTCGTCTCGCCGCTGATCGCGCTGATGCGCGACCAGGTCGCCCAGCTCGCCGCGCTCGGCATATCCGCCGCGGCGCTCAATTCCGCCTCCGAGCCCGACGAGCGCCGGCGCGTCGCCTCGGGTCTACGCGACAAGTCGCTGCGGCTGCTCTACGTCGCGCCCGAGCGGCTGCTGCGCGACGACACACTCGAAGCGCTGAGAGGCGCGGTCGATCTCCTCGCCATCGACGAAGCCCATTGCGTCTCGCAATGGGGCCACGACTTCCGTCCCGAGTATCTGCGCCTGCGCGAGGCCTCGGCGGCGCTGGGCGATCCGCAAATCCTGGCGGTGACGGCGACCGCCGACGCGCCGACGCGCGCCGACATCGCCCTGCGGCTGTTCGCCAAGACGCCGCGCGTGTTCGTGCGCTCGTTCGACCGGCCCAACATCTTTCTCGCCATGCGGCCCAAGGCCAACGCGACGCGCCAGCTGATCGAACGGCTCGACGCGCACGCCGGCGACAGCGGCATCGTCTATTGCGCCTCGCGCCGGCGCGCCGAGGAACTGGCGCGCGAATTCGCCGAGCGCGGCCGCCAGGCGCTGCCCTATCACGCCGGCCTCGAAACGAACGTGCGGTCGCGCAACCAGGACATCTTCCTGCAGGAGGACGGCGTCGTCGTCTGCGCGACGATCGCCTTCGGCATGGGGATCGACAAGCCCGACGTGCGCTTCGTCTTCCACGCCGACATGCCGTCGTCGATCGAAGCCTATTACCAGGAGATCGGCCGCGCCGGCCGCGACGGTCTGCCGGCGGAAGCGTTCTCGCTCTACGGCGCCGGCGACATCGAGCTGCGCCGCCGCCAGATCGCCGAGGGCGGCGCGCCCGACGACCGCAAGCGGATCGAGACCGCCAAGCTCGACGCGCTGGTCGCCCTGTGCGAGACGGCGCGCTGCCGCCGCCAGACGCTGCTCGCCTCGTTCGGCGAGGACTCGGCCCCTTGCGGCCATTGCGACGTCTGCCAGGGCGCGGTGAGGCTGATCGACGGCAGCCTCGAGGCGCAGAAGGCGCTGTCCGCCGTGCTGCGCACGTCGGGGCGGTTCTTCTTCGGCCATCTCGCCAACATCCTGTCGGGCAAGAGGAGCGAAGCGGTCGAGCGCCACGGCCACGACCAGCTCAAGACCTTCGGCGTCGGCGCCGACCGCGCGCCGGCCGAGTGGCGCGGCGTGCTGCGGCAGTTGCTGTCGGCGCGACTGATCGAACATGACGGCGCCGACCGCGACCGGCTGGTCGTCACCGAGGACGGGCGCAAGGTGCTGCGCGGGGAGGCGCCGTTCGCCCTGCGCGAGGATGTCGTCGCGCGGAAGCCGCGGCGCGACAAACGCGCGGCCGCGCACGCTGCGCCCGGCGACGCCGACGCCGAACTGCTCGCCGCGCTCAAAGCGTTGCGTGGCGCGCTCGCCAAGGCGCAGAAGCAGCCGGCCTATGTCGTTTTCCCCGACCGCAGCCTGATCGAGATGGCGGCGGCGAAACCCAAGAATCTCGACGCGCTTGGGCGCGTCCACGGCGTCGGCGCGGCGAAGCTCGCGCGATATGGGTCCGCGTTTCTCGCCGTGATCCGCGAGCGCGCCGATGCCTGAGCTGCCCGAAGTCGAAACCGTGCGCCGCGGCCTTGCGCCGACGCTGGTCGGCGCGCACTTCGCCGCGGTCGAGACGCGGCGCGGCGACTTGCGCGCGCCGTTCCCGCCGCGTTTCGCCGAACGGCTGAAGGGGCGGCGGGTCGAGTCGCTGACCCGGCGCGCCAAATATCTGCTCGCCGCGCTCGACAGCGGCGAGACTTTGGTCATGCACCTGGGCATGTCGGGCTCGTTCCGCATCGAGCGCGGCGGCGCGACCGTCGTGCCCCCGTTCCATCATGAGCGGCCAAAGCTTGCCGCCCACGACCATGTCGTCTTCGACCTCGACAACGGCGCGCGCGTCGTCTTCAACGACCCGCGCCGTTTTGGCGCGATGGACTTGGTCCAGAGCGAGGGGATCGACGAACGGGCGCCGTTCGACGAGCTCGGCGTCGAGCCGCTGTCGAAGGCGTTCGACGCGGCCAGGCTCGCCGCCCTGTTCGCCGGCTCGCGCGCGCCGATCAAGACGGCGCTGCTCGATCAGAAGCGCATCGCCGGGCTTGGCAACATCTACGTCTGCGAGGCGCTGCACCGCGCGCGCGTCAACCCGACCCGCCCGGCTTCGCTGCTCGCCGACGCCAAGGGCAAGCCGACCGCCGCCGCGCGCGCGCTCGTCGCCGCGATCCGCGCCGTGCTCGAGGAAGCGATCGAGGCCGGCGGGTCGACGCTGCGCGACCACCGCCAGCCCGACGGCGAACTCGGCTATTTCCAGCATTCCTTCGCCGTCTACGACCGCGAAGGCGCCCCCTGCCCACGCCGCGGCTGCCGCGGCACGATCGCGCGCATCGTCCAGGGCGGGCGGTCGACGTTCTATTGTCCGGCGTGTCAGAGGTAGGCGAGGCGCCTATCATTCGCCGCAACGCGCGCGGACAGCGAGCCCCCCTCGCCGACGGTTCGGCGCAACTGCTCATTGAATGCTTGGCAGCGATCGTGCGCGAGAGAAACTTGATGTCAAGGATGCGCGAAGCGCACCGCCTTCGGCAGCGGCCTTCGGCCGTCCTTGACATCAAGTTTCTCTCGCGC
>Ga0326728_10001650_pt1 | contig 77865 bp, 55 predicted proteins | sample MB3enrmetagenome_FD_207602 | JGI IMG/M metagenome (GOLD analysis project Ga0326728, IMG submission 207602) | Lab enriched peat soil microbial communities from McLean, Ithaca, NY, United States - MB31MN | ecosystem: Environmental > Terrestrial > Soil > Wetlands > Peat | place: USA: New York...
AAGGCGGGAGGGCTGAGAGGTGAATCCACCACCCTATTTTACATTGGCCTCTCCGCCAAGCTCCAAGCACAATCGAAAACCGTCCCCCGCTCCCCCTTGTGCAAATGCACCCCGCTTGACGCTTACGATTCGCCGGATCAGCTGTTACCGAGGAGCCGTGCCCCTGTTTTGTTTCATTTGCCATGAGTTCAATGAGAACTTGTGTGCGTGATGTGCGCCAGCTCAAGACCGGTTAGGAGAGCGTACTGATCGTTCGTGTGCTGGGGAGGGACGTCAATTATTACGTTGACGTCCAGCTTGGGAATACGACAGTAAATTGGAAACAAAGAACATAGCGTTTCCGTGCACCTCGTTCAGGCGATAGAAAAAACCGCGTTTTCACTCTGGGCTCTCTTCACGACTCAAACGGAGCACACGAACGAAAACGGAGTGACTGCCCTTAGAACTTCGTTCTTTGAAGCGCTCATACAATTCCTTCGCGTTATCCAGGTGAATGAGGATTTCCGGGCCGATGGGCGTGGGTTCCCAGCAGACGAATTTGAGACCCCGGTCCGCCGCATAATGCGCAAAGGCTCGCATCCCTTGCACGAGAGTATCTTTGAGGAAATGGTGCTTGCCGGGGTCGCGATAGTCCTTCACGCTCGCCGCCGCAACCGGGCGGCCGACACCCTGTGCGCCCAGCTCGGCCGCGGTGACAGCCGTCAGCCGGCACCACTCCAGCGCGTCTTTCCGGAGCTCCGGGAAGGGATGCAGCAACAGGTTGTAGGCGTACGCGCCCGCACCAATAAAGGCGCTCTGAACTTCAAAACCGTATTTGGCCGAAGCTTCCCGTACTTTCGCCGCCATAGCCTGGCGGGCATCCACAGTAGTGCGGGGATCGAGCAGATCGAAGCAGAATTGGACGTACTTCAAACCCCAGCGCTCGGTCACCTGTCAGCCCCGCTCGTCGGGTTCAGGCCAGCGCTTGGCGGCGTAAATCGTGTTGATCCCCAGGTGTAGTTGCATTTTTCGTTCCCCTTAGAATATTGCGATGGGATTGAGCAGCGAACCCGTCCCGCCCGGCAGGCGGAGCGGGGCGGCGAGGACCATGAAGTCCCAACGCCCCTCCTCTTCGCAGACTTGGATCAACTCCTCGAATTGCAGGCTGTCGGCGCAAGCCATCCCCATGGCGGCAATTTGCAAGGCGTGGATGGGGTAAGCGATTCCTTCCACGTTGCCGGGAACGGTTTCTCCGTCGCCATCCGGGAAGAAAGCTGCCACCTTGCGCTCATGCAGCCAGGGGATGGTGTCGACGAACAAACCGGCTTTGCCCTCCCCGTCGTAGCCGTTATTCCACGGGCCCAGTTCCAGCCGCCGGCGATGATGACCGGTGCGAAAAACAAAAATGTCCCCCTCGCCCAGGCGAACGTCCTGCGCCTTCTCCGCTGCCTCCAGTTCCGCTGTGGTGACGGCCTCCCCGGGCTCCAGCCACTTGACGCTTCGAAGCCGAGGGATATCCAGCAGCACGCCGCGGCTCACAATCCCGTGCGCATAGGCAGTGAGGTCTTGCAGGGTAGGGCCGCGGGAGGTCACGGCGCTCACTGGCTTGCCGTTGTAAAGCTTTCCCATGTACCCGATATGGCAAAGCGCGTCTATGTGGGTGTGGCAATCGCCGTGACACTCGCTGGCCAGGAAATCCATGCAGAATTGCGGCTCACCCAGCTCCGAATGAACGTCGTAACTCTGGACCATGTAATGGATCGCGGGGCGAGGGTTGTCCGGTCCCGCCGTTTTGTTGATAGGAACGGCCATGGAGACGGAGCGGCCCGTGCGGACTAACCCTGCGGCCCGCCGGATGTGTTTCGGCTGGATATAGTTGAGAGTCCCCCTCTCGTCATCAGGACCCCAGCGCCCCCAGTTGCAAACCGATTGGAATAGTCTCTCAAACTGTGCCTTGGAAACGTGCGCGGGTGTGGTTTTCGTCATCGCCTACCCTATGTTATTCCAGAGCGGCGTCGAGCCGCCGCACTCAAAAGTGCCTTCGGTGGGGCTACCTTACCCCGTCACGGCCGGGCCCGCGGGGCACAATCGGCCAAATATCGACCACCACGCCGTTCTCTACGACATGATAGGCATCGTACAGATTCACAGTGGTGGGAGCGTACCCCGGGATCAACTCCATGGTGTCGCCAAGCTTCAGGTGGCAGCGCTCGTCCACATCAAACAAGGCGTGTTCCTCGGCGAAGTAGCGCGCTTGATAGTAGGGATAATCGACCATGGTGGGCAGAACAAAGTCTATCCCCACGGATTTGCGCCCCGCATCAAGGACGATCGTGTTGCCATGCTGGATAAACACGGTTCCCAGGACCGTCAGGGCCTGGGAGAATCCCGGCACCGGGTTGCCGTGGAAGTTGTCCATGAAGACGAAGGAGCCTGCATGGATCTCGGTCACACGCGGGTTGTTGCCCATAATATCATAGGTGCCGGTCCCTCCCGCCGATACCACTTCACAACGAAAGCCTGCTGCGGCTAAACGATCGATCACGTTTCCCAGGTAATCCATGGCCGCATGGGCCTTTCGGATTCGGACAGCGCGGTCCGGTTCGAGCATGCAATGGCCTTCGTAGCCCTGCACGCCGCGCAGCCGCAGCCCGGGAAGTTTCGCGACGCGCTGGGCCAGAGTCACCGTCTCCTCCGCGGAGCGGACTCCCCCGCGGCCCATCCCCACATCGACTTCGATCAGGACGTCCAATTTGCTCCCGGCTGCCTGCACGGCATTCGAAAGGTCCGCAGCGTTTTGGGCATGGTCTATGGCGACGGTGAGCCGGCCTTCTCCTGCCGCTTTGGCCAGGGCCGCGATTCTTTCGCGGCCTCGCACTTGGTTGGCAATCAACCCATCCTGGATGCCCGAGCGGCTCATGACGATCGCTTCCCAAATGGTGGCCGTGCAGACTCCGATGGCCCCCGCTTCCACCTGCATGCTTGCCAACTCCGGACTCTTCTGGCATTTAACGTGGGGCCGAAGCCGCGCCTTCAGAGTTGACAGCCGCTGCATCATGAACTGAAGGTTGGCTCGCACTGCGTCAAGATCCATGATCAGCGCGGGCTTCTCTTTCCATCAAGTACACCTCGCTACAGCCAGTTAAACGTGACTGTTAATATCTTGACTGTATAGATTAGACGATCCTTCAGCGACGTCTTAATCTTCTGGCGAGGCGGGGCTTCGGTGTTGACTGATGCTTGAGTCGCCAATCCTTGCGGATGAGAGGTTCCATCGCGACCTGTATCGACTTCAATCCGTAACTGACATGATCATCCATGGCCGCCTGCGCTTTACGGGGTCCCTTCTGCAATCGTGTTAATCAGGTATTGTTGAAAATTGGGGGGCAATATCCGCTGCCCGCGCGTCGTGTCGTAAAGCCGATTAAAGACAAGAACATGGCTCTTCTCGATTTCCGATTTCAGTAGCCCGCAACGTACATGTTCAGCGATTCTAATGTGGAGATCCACGTGGTACTCGTTCACGGCAAAAGACCAGTCGTCGGCGATATCCCCGACAGGCGGGTTGGCATACAAAGCGTCGACATTAGCGGCTAGCCGTTTTAGTTACAACCATTCTCGAAAGGTGGCCCGCTCTGCGCAGAGGCGAGCTGACTGGCCTTCCAGGGCTTGCCGCAATTCGAAGTGCTCTCGTATCTCTTGTGCGGTAGGCACCTTAACTCGAGTGCCGGCCCGGGGCCGGCTTTCCAACAGGCCCTCGATCTCCAGCCGTTGCAGCGCCTGCGCCACTGGCACCAAGCTCATGTTGAAACGCTCCGCAAGTCTTCGCCGCAAGAGAACGGACCCGACGGGCAGACTGCCTCGCAGCATTTGATCGAGGATTAAGTGATAAGCCCGGTCGGCCAAGCTAGGCTGCGGCGCCGTGGCGTTCGTCTTCGAAATTCCAGGCGACTCCAATGAGATGGGTTCAATCATGGGAAGATTGCAGACTCAGTTGTCTGCGAATTGTATACAGGTCTCCGCTCCTTCCGGACACATTCATCTCCCCATCTGGGTAGGCACGGAACGCCCTAATGGTCCAAAAGCTGATATATCTGATTTTCGCATGGCGCTCCACTTTTCGTAAACCTAAATTTGTATTGCGCGATCCAGGTTCTCGCCTGCTTCTGCATTAGACAGATCCCGTTCGGATCTTAAACACCTAGGCGTGTTAGCAAACCTTTTTCTCCGCAACGGCGGCTTGAGGGATATCAATGACTAGACCTCGGCTTTCCTGGTGACAATCCAGGGGCCTCTCAACTCCCAAGATGAACACATTCGACGCGTAGAAGCCACGTAGGGAGTTGATGGCAAGTCTTTGTCCTGGCCACCCTATGCTGATGGCATGCACGACATCGCCTGTCTTGTGGCCTGTAAACAAGACGCTCGAACCTTCCCGGAAGATCTTGCCTGGCCGGGTGTTGTAAATCGCTTCGCCGTTCACCTGGAGCCATTTGCCGACGTACTCCAACCTTTCTACGGTCCCTGGGGGCCAGCGCCCGTTGGGCATTGGGCCGAAGCCCACTTCAAAGTTCCTCCCTTTCGCAGTGATCCCGATGAGGTTGTCAAGAATCCATTCGGCCGGCTGGTAGATATCGTTGGGTAGCTGCATACCTGGCTAAGATAAAGACGGAGGCTGCGCAAGAGATCTACCGGCTGCGCGGGGCGATTGCGGAATTCCCCAACGCCTGGCTGAAAACCAAGATCGGATTGCGCCAGTTTTGCCTGCGCGGCTTGAAGAAGGTCCGCTGTGAAGTACTGTGGGCTTGCCTCACCTACAACATTCAGCAATGGGTCCGGCTTCGCTGGAAAGCACGGCTGGCCCCGGCAGAAGTCCGAAGGTGCAAGTGGGCGCCTCAACGGGTCAGAGGCTCATCGAAGAGAGGTGATCCAATGCGGCCACCTTAGAAGCATTGATGGTTCTCGATCTCGAACCGAAAAACGGGATCGATAAAGAGCTAAAGCTCACATACTGCTAATTCTTTCACAGCTTCTTCTGCAAGTGGACACCTAGTCCGACTATCATTTGTCAATACGGCCAACTTTGGACGCTTAGGATGCTCAGTATACCGACAATCTTGTTCTTGAGGCGACGCCAAAGCCGCGAGAATGGGGTTGGCACAAGTGCATCGAAACACCTAATGCGGGCGTTCTTTCGCACTGTCCTGCTTAAGCGTTTGAAAGGCTTGCCACTCCGCATCGGCCTTTTGCTTGTCGCCTTCGCGGCTATAAATCCGCCCCAGGAGATAGTGAGGTTCGGGATAGTATGGGTCGTCTTGGATCGCTTCGCGAAGCTCATTGCAGGCTTGTTCGTCTTTCTTTTCCTTCTCGAGGAGCACACCCATTTGGAAGTGAGCCTTCGCGAAGTGCGAGTCATACTTCAGAGACTCCTCGAGGTACGTCTCCGCCTCAGGTAGTCTTCCGAGTTTCACGAGCAGTGTGCCCAGGTTCAGAGGAGGCCACGGCGACGGCAACGGTGCGGAACGGTTCATCTGGATCGCCTGCCGATACACCCGAACGGCATCGTCGTATTCCGCCAGAGCTTCGTAAGTGAGCCCAAGATTGTCATAGGCCTTCATGAACTTCGGGTCAAGGTTGAGGGCCTTTTGGAAGTGCGCTTCAGCAGTTTTGAACTGCATGGCGTCGTAATCGACTCGCCCAAGCCAGTACACGTACAGGGGGCTGGCCGGGACGTCGCTCGCTAGCTTCTCCAGTTCCGGCCGCGCCCAATCCCGATGGTTCATAATGACATAGCTCATTGCCAAAAAAAACCTGTTCTGGGTCGCAAGCGGCGAAAGCGCCTCGGCCTCTTTCATCGCCACAGCGCAGTTCGGGTACTTGCCATCAAGAAAGAATACGCTCCCCATCATCGTGAGCAGCTCGGTGGACTTGGGTTGGAGTTCGAGCTCCCGGGCCAGCAGCGCCTCGGCCTGTGCGTAGTTTCGGGCCTTGATGGCATCACGAAGCGCGGTTCGCTGTGCCTCGCTAATGGGCAAGCGTTCGTAAACACCCGAGCCGGGCTCGGGAGGGGCCGAGTCCTCGAGGCGCACTGTTTGGCCGCGCGCCGGGCACAACTGCCCAAGCGTCAGGAGCGCGCACGCGGCAAAGATTAGGCACCGGTATTGCATCGGGAGCGCTCGCATCTCGTCACTCAAGCTCCTGGTCGGGACTTGGGATCACCTGAGGCGCCGGCAGGTAGGTTATTGCGCGAATTTAACAACTTGGTCAGCCGGCACCGCTCCAACGAAAGCCGTGAGGTCCCCGGCCGCCTTCTGCTCGAATCCCGGAGTAAGGGCATGGACCTGCTGTCCGGCCGTATCGAGGTAAATTGCAAGCGGCGCGCCTGGAACAGCTTTGACCCGGAAGTCGAGTGAGCCAGTTTCGGTTACCTGGTCGGCGCCGCTGAAGAAGACGAGTTGGGGCCCCGCCCGATCCGGTTCAAGTAACAGCATCAATGGTTCATCGTTCACAAGCTGTACGGGGACTTCGGAGAGATCGTCCACAGTCTTACTCCGCGCCAGGTAGCGTTGCTTCCGCAGGTCGACAAGCCGGTAACGAATTCCGTGCCTAAGACCGAGCCTGTCGGGAGCCAGGATGCGCAGCCTCTCCTCGCGCACTCCCTTGCCGCCCTGGACACCCATCACCACGAGCACACGGCCGTTTCTCCCGAAACCGTTGACGATGGATCCCTTCTGCGTCATCTGCAACACGTCGCCGGCGTCGAAACTGGAAAACTTCTCCGCACCGTTGACTCCGAAGAAGCGGGTGATGCCCCACAGTTCTCGTGTGCGCGCGACCTCCAACGATGTGGGATTCTCCCATGCTTTGAGGGCTGCCTCAACATTGGGCGGAAGATTGACAGGGTGGCCGCCTTCCTCGACAACCGCGTGCGCGTTTACCGAGAACGGCATCATCAAGGTGGTGAGCAAGTTGATGGTGGTGGCCGAATCCTGCCCGCGTCCCCAATACCCGAGTGACTGCATGCCTTGGCCAAAGCCATTCCATGTGGTCGCCAGGGTTTCCTCCGACATCGTGCGCGGGTCATCGTTTTCCCCGTTTCCACGAATATCGAACCAAGGAACTACGCCAGAAAACAGGAGCATGTTGGCATTGGTAAGGATGACACCTTTCCCATTGGTGTGCCTAGCGACCACGCGCCGGGCCCGTTTTGCCAAATCGTGATATCCTTCCGTGGCGAAGCTACCGAGATAACCCCCGCAACCGTGCCGGGAATTCCAGCAAAAGCGCGGTCCGGTCCACTGGTCAATGTAGAGGCCATCGAACTCGAAGTTTGACAGTAACTGGTCAAACTGCTTTTCGAGATGATCTCTCCAGCCTTTGGCGTTGAAACACATTAGCGTCGTCTCATTTGCGAATTCAACGCTCTGCGAGGCCATCCACTCGGCTGCGTGCTCTTGGTATCCCGGCGCCGCAAAGTTGAAATCGGAGAAGGTGACGTAGGGAATCACTTTCATGCCATATCGATGTGCCGTTTGCAGGAAGTGCCTGGTTTTTTCGGGTTCAAGCGGACGCGCGTAGTCTCCCGACCAGTAATCCGCACCGCCTACAATTAGCTCTACCCCGATCTGCGCCCAGAGCTTGACCAACTCGTCGCTGGGCGGCTCCCAGGGCCTCTGTGTGCCCCACCATCGCGTCATGACAATCTGGTGTGGTCCGGGCCAGATCACCCGGACGTAGTTGAGATCGTTGCGTGGGTGCTTGGCTGGGGTAGCTTGCACCCAGAAAGCACGCTTGCGCACCTCGCCGGGGTTCAAGGGGAAGGTGGCGTTGCGGATATCGAACTCTTCGACCTCGAGGCCCCGATCGCGCGTGTAGATCTGGGTGAAGATACCGCTCCTGCCGCGGGAGTCCCACCCTTCCAGCTTTCGTCCGTCCCTGGTTTCGACCGCGTCGGTGTCCACCTGCCTGCCATCCTCGAGGCTCACCGTTGAGTCCCGGTAGCCGCTGTAACGGTCCTGAAAATCCTGCTTTGAGAATTCAATCCCGGTCACCCGGTTGGCGAGGCGAAAGAAGGCATTCCAGTGCGATTCGAGGACTGGCTTGTCGTCTCCCCCGGTATATTCAAGAACGACGGTGGGCTCAGTCCCGACGGAGGTTGGCGGCTTGTCCGGCTCGCTAACCTTCGTGAAGTATCGGATGGCCTTTTTTGCCAGGAAGGCATGGTTAAAGCAGTTCCAGCGCAGTTGCACAGGCTTCGAGGTTGTCAGACTCACGGTCACTTTGGTGAACCCATCGACATCAACCAAATAGTCGATGGTCCACGACAGCGGGCTCTCCCCGTATCGGCCGCGCGCCCGCACCTCAACAGACTCCTGGTCAGCGCGTAACAGCTCGGTGCGGACGCCGGTGCCCCTCGCCGCATCGAACCGATCGGCGTCCGTCAATTCTCCGGACCACAACAGTGGGCGTTTTTCCACCGACTTCTCGTAGCCGAAGCGAGGCCGGTCCTTCCCCCCTTCCCGGCGCGCGCCGGCGTCGTCTTCCGGCATTAGCCCGACATAAGGGTTCGGGAAGGACGTTCCGGGGGCCACGAATTCATCGCCCAGAGCTTTCACGGAGGTGATCTGGCCGGTACCCCGGTCTATCGTATAAGCAAACGTGCCGCCTCTGATGGTGATTGCGGCCGGTGTCGCGCTCACTTGAAGCGGATCGAAAATCCCGTACACCTTGCCGCCATAAATATCGACGGCAGGCGATAGGACAACCGCGAAGAGGAGGGATAGAAGAGCTCCACAAACGAGAGAGAAAAGTAAGCGTTTCATGCTCCAAGTCCTTACTTCGAGTCAGGGACACCCCCACGTTCCGAGAGAAGAAGCGGTGGCGCCCCTGCCGCGAGGCAGAGGCGCCACCGCCCTAATTGCCATGTCCCGGTCTACCAGATCAGTTTTAGTCCAAGCTGAATGTTGCGCGGTACCGTGGCTTCTCCATCCCACATGCCGAAGGCGGGGCTGGCTATGTTGGTGTTGAACGCGGTGTCCCCATAGCACTGAGTCTGGCAGCCGTAGCCGTGCCAGTTCCAAGCATCGAAAAATTCCGCCCGGAACTGTACTCCCACCCTCTCGGATATCGCGGTGTTCTTAAAGATAGCGATGTCTTCGTTGTGGAAGGCAAAACCCCGCAGATTGGAGTAAACCGCTCCGCTGCCGAGGTTGAATTGGAAGCCTTCAGGACCTGAGTTTTGAAATGCCGAGGCGTTAAAGAGAGGCAAATTGGGGTTAAAGTGGCTCTTACTTTGCGCCCAAGGATTGCCAGTGATTGAGGGAATGCAGGCCGACCCGAATTGCGACGGGACGTCGCAATTGCTCGACCTGAATGGGAAAGGAACTCCTGATGTAGCGCGGTAAATTGTTTCGAACTGCCACCCTCCCGCAACTTTGTCCACAACTCCGCCCTTATTCAGGAAGCGCTGCCCTGCGCCCAGAGGGAGTTTGTAAACCAGAGTTAACGTCAGGGCTTGGGGAACATCATCGTCACTAATAGCCTTGTTCCGCTGCCTTTCGTATGGGGAGATAGCTCCCTCGACCCCGGACCAAGTCTCGGCCGCCGCCTGCACATTGTTGCCGTCGCTGATCAATTTGGATGCGGCGTAGGAACCAAGGAACCAGAATCCATGCGACATGCGCTTCTCGGCTTTCACTTGGAAAGCATGGTAAGTCGAGTTGCCCGCATTCTCGGTCAGCGAGGTGAGCGAGCCACAGTATTGGGGAAAGCGCTGGAGCGCCTGCGCTACAGTGGGAGCGCAACCCGTCATTTGCTCGATCCAACCCGGGTACGGAACGGGGACACCGTCCAGTGAAGTCATGCCCGATTGGAATGTGTCATTAAGTTTCTGTCCCATCGAAAGCAAGCTGGGATCTAAAGCATTGAGTGGATCAGTAACGGAGGGAAGGCGCGTCCCCTTGTTTCCCACGTACGCGACATCGATATAAAAGTCTTTAGTGAACTGGCGTTCGACGGTCAGGTTCCACTGTTGCGTGTACGGCAGGCGATTCGAGTCAAATCCCCTGAACAACGGGCCCGATTGGCCATTATCGAATCCCGAGTCAATGAAAGGCGGATGGGCAAAATTCTGCGGGAATCCGTCGTTGAGGTTAAGTGCCGCTGTCAGGCCCCCTTGGGAACTGGAATACGACGGGGTAGCATTGAACCCGTCCAGCGATTCACCACCTCCCCAATTCGGGTAGAACATATTGGAGTAAAAGATTCCGTAACCGCCCCGCACAACGGTCTTCGGGTTGAGGGTGTAGGCAAAACCAAGGCGTGGTGCGAATCCCTTCTTCCAAGTGTACTCAGGGCTCCGCCGACCTAAGCTTGCTGCACCCGACTGGTTACCGGCGAACGCCAAGGCCCCCAAGAGGTTCCCCGCCTCCGGATTCGGCATAAGGGGATCGAAAACCGAGAGGTGGTTAAATTTCTCCACGTCCGGTTTGGACATATCCCAGCGCAAGCCATAACTCAAGCTCAGTCTGGGCTTGATTTTCCAAGTGTCGCCGACGAACAAATCCTCGCCTGAATTCCTCATGTAATAGGTGCCAACGGTGGGAACGTACTCGCTCGCACTACTGACCTGCCCCAACAGGAAGCTCGCCACATCGCTACCACTGTTGATGCCAACCAGGCCGGTGTTCAATTGAGAGAAGTAGAACGATCCAGAGAGAGTATTCAAATCCAAATCAGAGTACTGCGATTTGCGAATTTCGCCCCCGAACTTGACCGTGTGCGTGCCATGCACCCAGGTCGTCAGCTCGTTCGTGACGTTCCCTGATTTATTGTTTTTGCCTAAATCGTCGGCGCCAATGGGGCTGAAGTTTTGAAAGCTCAACCCCGGGGGTTGCGCATGGCTGAATACCCCCGCAATTTGCGGAACGCTACTCGCATAGGCTGCGTCAGTAGCGATACTCTTCCCGCCGGGATTGTAGTAGCCCCAGTTGACGGTGGCCAAAAGTGTGGGTGTGAAGGTGTGGTCCCAGTTCACACGAGTGAGTGGCACGGAGTAATGGGGAGTCACGCCAGTGTAATAGGGGTCGAGCTGTGCCGCTCTGTATATTGGAATGATCACATAGATTGGTCGAGCTTGATACGTAACAAACGAAAAATGATCCTTGCTTGTAAAGTACCAATCAGTCTTCAGCGTGTACAACTCCCTGTGATCCAATGTGCCGTCGCCTCCGGGGGGCAACGCTGGCGAAACGTAGTTATTCAGAAGCGTGTTGAAGGTTGGAGCGGGCATGTACTTATACCAGCCCTGGGCCAACGAATTCGCGAGGCGCGGGTCGCTAGGACAAATCACGTTGGGAGTGGCGCCGTTACAACCCATGAATTGGTCTCTAAGATAGGGCAGATTGTTTGCTCCCGTAGGCAAGCTCGAATTGTAAGTGGGATTGGCTCGGGTTGTGGCCGGATCGTAAACCGGAATCAGATTCCCCGAGCTGTCCACCCAGTCGCTGAAATCACCCTGCCTCTCTCGCATGGTCGGGATACTCTGTACCGGGCTGGTCAAACCGCCCCGGAGCCAATAATCGTCGATGGCAAAAAAGAAAAATGCCTTTCTGTTGGTGTGGGGCCACTTGGGCCACTTGATAGGCCCGCCAATCGTCAGGCCAAAGTCATTTTCTTTGTCGGGTGGCTTGGTAGGGACGCCATAGGTGCGGGCATTGAGGTCGGTGTTGCGAAGCAGTTCGAAAGCGGTTCCGTGAAATTGACTTGTCCCTGACTTGGTAACGGCTGTCATAACGGCAGCGGTCGTGTTGCCGTATTGTGGTTCGTAGTTTGAAGTAATGACGCTGAGTTCGCTGACCGTGTCAGGTGAAACCGGAAAGTCGGTAAAGAGGCTGATCATACCCCCGTTGCCTTGTAGACCCTCAAACATGCTCACACCGTCCATCAAGGCCTCGTCGCCTGACTGTAAACCGCCGTTAATCCGCGCGTCATAGGGATTATTGCCGGTCCCTGTGGTTACGCCCGGCATCAGCAGCACAAAGGAGCCTACCGACCGCTGGGCGCCCGCCACCAGCAGAGGCAGCTCTTCAACCACGTTGGGCGCAACTGCCGATTTCTTTTCACCGTTCTCAAAGTTGAGAGGAGAGGCGTTCGCGTTCACCTCGATGGTCTGCACGGCTGTCCCCAGCGTCAGCCGGACATTGATGGTAACTGTCTGATTAATGTCGACCGAAATCCCTTTCTGCTCAAAATCCCGAAAACCCTTAGCGGCGGCGGTGAGATTATAGAGGCCGATGACCAGGTTAGGAAAGCGGAAAAGGCCCTCCGGGCCGGATACATCTTTACGTACAACTCCGGTACCCACGGCTGTCAGGGTTAGGTCGGCGTTCGGCATGATGGCACCACTTTGGTCCACTACCGAACCAGCGATTGTCCCGTTGAAACTCTGAGCCCACCCCGCAGGGGATGAACCCAAACATAGCAGAAGAGCGCAACACAGAGGATATAACTTATAGCCCTGCATTCTTGGCATTTGACTTCTCCTTCTTTTCCCGACCCAACGCAAGCAAATGCTTCAGTAAGACGTTCCTTTCATTTAGTGCGTCCACCCCGATGCGTCGCCTTAATTGCGAAACCGTGCGTCTGAGATCCTCCAAGTTAAAACATATCCAGCCATTCCGGAGCTTGCGATCAGGCGTACGGTTATCTCATATCAACTCAAGAACAAGTTCGCTCATCGCGCCGTCCTTCAGCGAAAGGGAAGCAAGTACAGGCTGTGGGAGGCCGCGAACCAGCGCCCAAGCCAGAACCCACGGAAACACCCCTAAGCAACACACGGTGAAGGCCAGCCAAGTGTTTTCCCACTTCCAGATGCGGTTATAGCGCAGCGGCAAGGCAAAAGAAGAGTTTGACAACCCTGCGGTCACGATCAGGCCCAGCCCAGGAAAGACGATAATCACCATCCGCTCCGTCTCTTGGCAGTGTCCACACTACGGTGTCGGGGCGACCCGGTAGGATAAGGTCGCTCTCGGGGTCACACTTATAACTTCAGAGCATTTCGCATGTCAAGTGGAAAATTAAGTGATACACAATGGATTATTCGCAAGTATTCGCAATCCGCCATGCCTATGATTTCTTGACATCTCGGAGTTAGGAGGTTAAATAGAACTTGCAGTAGCGGAGCAACTGAGCGCAAATTGATCCCAACGAACGGGTCGGCGGAGCCTACAACAAGTGTTAAGCGAAGAGAGACAGCGCATTATTTTGGACATAATCCACAAGGAAGGCCGCGTGCTTGTCACCGAACTCGCACCGCGATTGGGTGCCAGTCAGTTCACCATCCGGAACGATCTAAATGCTCTGCACGGACAGGGTCTCGTTCACCGTACGCATGGTGGTGCACTTCCTGTCCGCGTTGGGAGCCTGTCCGATCCGAGCTTTCGTAACAAAGAGAATCTGATGAGGAGGGAAAAACAGCGCATCGGCAGAGCGGCCGCGAAATTGGCGAAACCAGAGCAGTCCGTAATCCTTGATTCCGGCACAACCACCATGGCAGTAGCACGCGCGCTCCGCACCGTTGGTCACTTGACTGTCATAACAGCGGCCATAAATATCGCCGCCGAGCTTTCCGGCTCTTCTATCGATGTCATCGTGACGGGAGGACTGCTGAGGGACGATTCGCTCTCGTTGATCGGTCCGGTCGCCGAGGTTATGCTCGGCCGTTTCACGGCAGACATAGCTTTCCTGGGGGCCGATGGTTTCGATGCTCGTTTTGGGTTGACCAGCCCTAATGTTTCGGAAGCCAAGATCAAGCAATTGCTCGTGGAAATCTCTCGCCGCACGGTGGTAGTGTGCGATTCGAGCAAGTTCGGACTTCGCTTCTTATCTGTCGCCGCACCACTCTCACAAATACAACAGGTGATTACCGATACGGGGGTTTCTAAGCCAGACCGTAGGTTTATGGAAGACGCTGGCATTGAAGTCACGGTCGTTTAGCGCGCGTTCCTCTTTGGTCCAATCGCACCATAAAAGTGCGAATCGAAGTGTTTCGCAGCAGAAATCCCGCAGCAGAAATCCCTTTGACAGCCGAGAGTATAGGGAGGAGGAGTTGATTCTCTCTGAGACGGGCGCTCGGGACACGCCGTGGAACTCGCGTTGATGACAACGGGACCGTCCGGCCAAGAGACTCCAAAGAGTCAGCTTCCAATCAGAAGGGGAAGGAGGCAAATGCACAGACGAGAATTCATCGCAGCCGGAGCCACTGTTGCAGGAGCGCTTAGCGTTGCGAGGGGCGGCGTTTTTCGGGCCGATGTACCTGACCACAACTGGGATCATTACGACTTTGGGCCTGGTCCTCGGGTACGAAACCGGCTGAATCAGGGCCCATTTGGAATAGACCAAGATGAAGGTTGGTTCACCATCGCAACCACAACGCCTTCAGAGCGGCATGTCAGAAACTTCGGAACGGGACTTGTAGGTTACGCGTGGGAAGAAAGCGGCCCTTCTGTTGCCGCGCGACAGGGCAAGGAGACACTGGAGCAGCACATTGAGAAGATGGTCAACTTGCCCTATGTGGACGTCCTGTATATCCGCTGCGATTGGCGCGACGTGCAGAGTAGACCGGGCAGACTCGACCTCTCGCCGATTTGGAAGTTGGCGTTCGACGCCGCCAAGGCCCACAACCTGCAAGTCGCTTTTCGTGTGGAACTCTCAAGTACAGTACACCAGCCCAAGCAGGTCTCGATGCCTGACTTCCTCAGGGGGGAAGTACCTCTCATCAATATCGGAAGGACATCAAAGGAGCAAAAAGTCGATTTTGATTTCTACGAACCCCAATATGACCACCCGAAATTTCAAAAGGCATTTCGTGAGCTGACCGAATTGCTGGCTGCCGAATTCGACAACAATCCGCTCATGGAGTTTATTGATCTTATGATGTATGGCTTCTGGGGCGAAGGTCACACCAATGATTTCCCCGCGCCGTTTCGCGATTATCTGACCGCTGAGCGGACCTTTGTGGAGATGACAGATCTACAGCTCGAGTGTTTCAAAACAACTCCTATAGCGGTTAATATGCAACCCGATATAAGTCGAGTCGGGAACCGAGCGGTGCAGGACATCGTGGTCCGAGCGGGAGGCTGGCTGCGGTCCGACAGCATTATTATGGAGGAGCCAATTCAAATCGAGGAATTGGGCAATCGCCCTCCGTGGCTCGCCACGATTCTTGAAGACGGTGCGAACCGGCACTATCGCCTGGCCGGCGAGGCAACAGCGGATGAAGACGAAACAGGATATGGCGAACGCTACCGCGAAGTGGCCGGGTTGCATGCCCTCGACCTTGGGGCGAACTACTTTGCATTGTGGACCGAGGCCGACAACATAAAGCGGTATTACGAGAAACACCCGCGTTCGCTCGAGATGATGCAAAGCAGAATGGGGTACCGGGTCCGCCCTTCATGGATCTGGCAGCGGAAGCGATTTGACCCGGCAGAACTTATCTTGGGCATTGCGAATGACGGTGTGGCAGGAGTGCCTGGCATCCTGGGTGTTTACGTGGAAACTCCCGATGGAAAGATTAAGATTGGAGGGAACCTGGATGCGGGCCAGCCCTACGCAGGGAAAGTCCGCCAAGCGTCTTTCGTTCTTCCCAGGGGCTGGGTTGGGGGGGAACTCCGTCTGCGCACCGAGATCGATGTGAAGGGAGTGCCCTACCCCATCCGCTGGGCATGTCAGGAAGCCCTCACTTCTGATGGCGCATTGCCGGTACGGCTGTTCCAGAATGATGACCCACGATTCCGCAAGGGCGTCTGAGCTCCTCGACAGGGCCCACCCCATCGTGACGCTGATCGTACTCTCCCGTTATGCCTCGACTCCGCAGTGGCAGGCCAAGTAGCCGCTCACAGGCAACGACGGGGACTGCCGGTTCATCGCAGTTCGATCTGCAGTACACCGGCCAGGCCTTCGAGCGCCTGGAGTTCCGCCTGCGCCGAAAACGCGGTGCGGTACCACTCATCGACCCGTTGCCGGTCTGCCGTTTCGGTGCTCCGCGCATGGCGGAAATCCCAGTCCTTGATCCTCGCGAACCTTTCCTCAGCTTTGGCCGGCATGTTCAGTTTTTCGTAACAAAAGCCCTCGAGGTAATCCTGAATTCTGTAGTCAGGGTCGCCGGGCTTACCTGTTCCAAGCCTCTCGGGGTAATCGCGTGAGGCCTCCAGCCGTTCGATCGCCTCTCGATAATTGCCTTTCTTCATGGCGCTAATCGCCACGGCTGCCAGGCTTTTCACCCACAACTGGTGCACATCGTTCTGACCCTCGTACGGCAGGATGGACGCCTCGGCGAGGACGGCATAACAGTTTTGAGACTCACCGTTATTCAGATATGTCCTGGCCAAAAGGATTTTCAGCGCATCTTCGCTCGGGAACTGGCGGGAAGCCTCGACGGCCACCTGCAACGCCTTTTCTCCCATCCCGGCATGCAAGTAATAATCGGCCAAGTGGTACGAAGTTCTCCAGTCTTTTTTGTCGATGGCGTAAGCTCGCTCGAAGTCTGCCTGTGCCTTTTGCGGAGTCCCCTCCCGCTCGAGGATTGCCCGTGAAATGTAGGCCGGCCCGTAGTCCGGTTGCTCGCCGCACTCGCTCCACTCTTTCAGGGCGTCGTTTTCGCGCTGCATTCCCCAGTAGATCAGGCCCAGATAATACTTAGCCTTCCAGTCATTCGGCTGACTGGCTGCGGCCCATTGGAAGACCGGGATCGACTCTTCGCGGAAAGGGAAAACCAGGTACGGGGACATCGCGGCAGCGTGCTCGAGTTCTTCACGGCTCTGCTCAGGGGATTTCTCTCGTAAAAGGTAAGCTTGCCAGTAGCGCACCGTCGCTTGCTCCGGAGCAACCTCCAGCACCTTCAGTGCGTCATCCTCGAGCCGTAGGTTGAGATAATACGCAGCGATCTCAAGATAGACCTCGTGCGGGAATTCGTTGTGGATCATGGACTTGAAATCGTTCAGCGAGTCACGATTAGGATCGATCAGATAGCGCTCAAATCTCGCAAAGTGATTCAAGGGATCGATGTCGAGGATCCTGTCCAGGACCTCGCGTGCCTTATCGGGCCGATGTTGCAGGCGATAAGCGGTGGCCTGAAGCTCGTAAGTCTTGAGGTTATAGGCGTCGTAAGTTAGGGACCGGCGGAAATACTCGTGCGCAAGATCGAAGTTGCGTTCTATGAGATAGAGGCCGCCAAGATCGGAGTAGGCTGCGGTGCGATACTTCATCGACCGCGCCGCCCACCCCAGCGTCTCCTTGGCGTCGGCAAAGTCATTCATCCGGGTGGCAATGACGCTGTAGATGTAGTCGGCGTCCGGGTCGTACATGGCAATGTCGAGTGCCTTACGAGCATACCCCAGCGCTTCCGTACACTGCGCCCTCCGGCAATAGAGCTCCGCCAGGCGCGTCAAGGCTGGCACGTGGAGCGGTTCGCGTTCCACCACGGACTTGTACTTGCGCAATGCCGATTCGTAGTTCCGCCCCTTCTCCTCGCGCTGGGCGGACTGGTAGAGGCCTTCGACCCTGCTCTCGTCGACGACGTGAAAGTTCAACGGACGTTTCACCAGGTTCGCGCCGGGGTCGTCCGTGTACGAGAGCTTGTCTCCTACCTCCACATCAAGCTTTCCCTGCGGGACAGAAACCGGAAAGGTCTTTTGGTATACCTCCATGGGTTTGAGGACGATGCGGTCGCAGGCAACCTGCTTTCCTCCGGACGAAACCGTTAGATTCTCGGCGACGTTTTGAAGAGCGCAGAAACTCACCACCAGGCCATTTTCGCCTTTGCGCACGTTGAGAACGCCGTAGGGGGTCGCTTTCACCATCGGTCCGATTTTCTTGTACGGAAAATACAATTCACTCCAGCGATCGGTCGAGTTCGGGCCCAGGAATTCGTGATCGCTCTGGTCAAGAAGTCGGCCGTTTTGCTGCTCGAAGTACGGGCCGTCATTGTCTGACAGCAGGTCGTGCCAGATGGCCCCGGCACGCGAAACCGGCCAAAGCCAGAGTTTCTGGCCTGGCACCTCTTCGTGCAGGGCCCAGTGACCGTAGCCGAACTGCCAATCGTCCCAGTATCCTCCATCGCAGTCCTGTAGGGCGCCATGAACAAAGTAGCTGTTGGCGTCATTGTCGTTGTGATTCCGGTAGAGGGCCAAGTCCCGCCCGTCCTTGCTTATCGGCCACGGCTGGGACGGAAGCGAGTAGTCGTGCCCGACCCACTTTACTCCCGTTAGTGCAAACCTGAGATCGTCGCGGAGCCTTTGGCCGACGTTCATCCAAACCCAGTACGATTGATTGAGCGGCTGCGGATTATACCAGAGCGAGTGCACCTCGACGTAGGCTTTGTCTGCGGGAATCGTATATTGCACTCTCCATTGAGCGCGTGACGACAGATCCATGCCTCCCACGACGCAAGTCACGCTGCCGTCCGGATTCTTGCGTATCAGATAATCCACGGGGGTTGCAGTCCATAGCGCGTGCCCGAACCCAACGCCGAGCTCGATTCCTCCTGATGTCCACGGCCCCCTGACCGCGATGCTTAGGAACTTAAGCACATGGTTGTAATAGATGAAGTCTTTTTGAGTACTCTTTTCGACGGCGCCGATCAACTTTCCGCCTGTGGCCGGAAGCACGAACGCTTCGATGTACGGGTTCTCGAGAAAGATCACGTCCCAAGTCTGGCTCACACCCTCGTAGGACAAGTCATCGAATGAATAATAGGGGTAGACTTCCTGAATCACGCTTCCCCGGGCCCGGACTGCGACGGGATCTGGGCCGGAAAAGGGATACGTCTTGATCACCTGCTTTTCCAACCGGATGTCGCTGGCAAGCGCCACGGGGCACGCCGCCAGAGCGGCTAGAAGCATGAGCAACGTCGACGAGATTCTCTTCATGGGTCCTTCTCAGGTTGTCGTGCATGGGCTGCGTAGTTTACTGCCCTTCAATGAAAGCCGTTCTCGACTTTTGACAGTAATACCGAAGGCCTTTCGCACTTCGTCAGGAGAAGGCGTGGATGGGCGTCCACCGCGCCTCTCGACTCGTGAGCCGCTGCGCCGATGGCGAGAACTTCAATTCTCTCCCTGGGCACCGTTGGCCAGATCCTCTTTCAGCAGATGAATGAGCAGGTGTTCAATGACGAGATGAATAGCCTCCGTTTGGGGTGTGGAGTGAACCGGGACAAGAACCGGACAGCTCGACACGCGACCCAGGACTCCGCCGTCGAATCCGACAAGTGAAACAGTCGCGGCACCCACGTTGTTCGCGAATTGCACTGCACGCACCAGATCGACAGAGCACCCATTACCGCCGTGCACCGAAATAGCGATCACCGCGTCGTTGGAAGTCAAGAGACCGCGCAACTGGTTGACGAAGACTTCGTCGCGGGCCGCGTCGTTCGCCCATGCCGTGTATAGGGCGACATTGTCTGTGAGGCATCTGACGTCGAATGGCCACCCCCCCTCAGGAATAATGTATTTGGCCAAATCGCAGGCAAAATGTTGGGCGGTTGAAGCTGAACCGCCGTTGCCGAAGGTAAAAATGCGGCCTCTGCGCCGGTAGCAGTCCAGCAGGGCTCTCCGTGCCTTATCGATCGCATTCTGATCGAGCGCTTGGATCAGGCGATTCGTCTCACGGAGGAACTCGGCAATCCTGTTTCTTGAGTCGGCCATAATAGCCTCTCTAGCAGGAGAGTCAGTTGCTAATCTTTGCGTATTTCTTAGAATGCGGCGACTAAAATATTCTTTCACGTGCGTAAGGGTGCGATCGTAGCACAGGTTCGATCTGGAGCAAAAGACAAAAAACCTCCACCGGGGCACTGATAGACCTCCAGTAGGTGATCATCTGGACCGCCCAGGCAAGCGAACACACTGGAGGATGTATGAGGGCACCTATTCGTAGGCAATGGCTGAGTCGAGAAGGCACCGCCGGATTCATGAGCGCGGTTCGCAGCCTTCCAGGCGCGAGGGCGGTTCAGATCGAACCCCTCCCGGACAACCTCATGGTGTTGGCGGACCGCACGCGTACCCTATGGGAGCGGATTGGGTTCGAAAAATCCTCTTTCTGAAAGATATTCAAACTGACTTGATTTCCGACGCGACGGCCTTGCGTTCCTTCGCGTCCCTGATCTACCATAGCGCTGGAGTTCAGTGAGTGAAGTTCTCTTGCGCATCGCACGACCCATCATGATTCGTTCACGTTCCTTCCGAGTCAGTTTACTGCCGGCCGTGTTATTAGTGTGCGCCAGTTCCTCTGCGTTGCAAGGTCAGCAAGCGCCTCCCTCGGCGCTACAGCAAATCCAGGGACTGATGCAAGGTGGGGATTTGGCACGTGCGCGTGTTCAGTTGATGGAAGTGCTTAAGGCCGCTCCTCGAAACCCGCTCGCGCTTAACATGCTCGGAGTGGTTAATGCGCAGGAGGGGCAATTTCGGGCGGCAGAAAGCTGTTACCGCAAAGCAATCGGTGCTGCGCCGGACTTCGTGGAGGCCTACCTCAATCTCGCCAGACTTTATCAGGAAAATCAACACAACGATCCAGACGCTCTCAAGGAGAGTTTGAATGCCTATGAGTCGGCCTTGAAGTATGACCCTTCCAATGTCGAGGCAAACTATCAGGCAGCTTTTGTGCTGTGGCGTAGAGGTTCGTTCCGGCTTTCGCTCGATAGGCTCTCTCGCCTAATCCAAACCGCGCGTGAGCGGCCCCAGGCGCTGGCTCTTGCCTGCGCCGACGAAGCAGCTATGAAAGACAATGGTGGAGCGGAAGAAATCGCTGAACGCCTGCTTCGTCAACCTGACCTAGTTGAAGCCGACGTGACCACGATAACGCCGACCCTTCTGGCCCAAGGGCAAAGCGCGCTAGCGCTGCGACTGCTGGAGGGCGTTGACCAAAGGGGTCTGGCCTCGCGCGCTACGAAGCGCCAGCTTGGCCTGCTTTACGAACAACAAGGAAAGCTGAAGCGGGCACGGGCCACGTTCGAGGCGTTGGCGCCCAAGCCGGAAGAGGCGACGGGGCCTTTGCTCAACGACATGGCGCGCGTCGCTTATAAAGATAAGGACCTCGATGGCGCGCTGGTATATCTCGCCTACGCGCGCAAACTGGAGCCGGAGAATGCCGCCACTGAGTTTTCTTTCGGCGTGGTGTGCCTCGAAAAAAACCTGGTCGCGGAGGCTTATGTTGCCTTGAAGAAGGCGGCGGAACTCGAGCCGGATAACCCGGACTATAGCTTCGCTGCTGGGGTTTCGATGGTGGGCCGGCGCGACGTGCGCGAAGCCTACGCGTATCTGAAAAAATACTGTCAGCTCAGGCCCGGCGATCCGCGCGGGCGCTTAGCGCTGGGCGCTGCTTTTTTCTACGGCAACGATCCTGATTTGGCTCGCGAGCAATTCGAGTCCGTGGCGAATAGCCGCGAGACGGCGGCGGACGCGCATTACTTCCTCGGACGTTTAGCCAATCAGGAAGGAAAATACACCGAAGCGGCGCAGTTTTTGCGCGAGGCAATTCGCACCAGTCCCAATTACGCAGACGCGTATGCTGAGTTGGGATTCTCGCTAGTGAAGATTAAGGAAGACGCTGCGGCGGAACAGAGTCTCCAGAAGGCGCTCGAACTCAATCCCGAGAATTACACAGCCAATCTCAGCTTGATGATGGTGTACGAGCGAACCAAAGATCCGCGCGCGGCTGAACAAGCGGCTAGATTCAATCAGGTTAGGGAACAGCGTGAGCAGCGCGTCAAGGAGTTGATGCGCACGGTGGAAGTGCGACCGTATTGATCCCAGGTAGGCGATTTGCACTGGGGTGTATACTGGCTGTGGGGGCAGCATGGAAGCTAGCCTGGACGACATAGCCGCCCATCTGGATCGCAACCCCAACTTCGCCGCGGAAATCGGCGGGCGCGCGCCCTACTTCGCCCTTCAGCCGCGCGACAAAGTGAGGAATTTCCTGCTGAAGTATCAGGACCGGGTGCTTTATGGTACGGACCTTCAGTTGTTGATCACCGACACCTTCCAGAAAAGCACGAAGCAATGGGCAGACATGTATACGCGAGAGTGGAAATACTTCTCCACGGATCAAACCGTAGACCTGGAGGGCCACACTGCGCAAGGGGTGAAGCTCCCACATGCGGTCTTGGTCAAGCTTTACCACCAGAACGCCGTACGCTGGCTTACGGGAACCGGTTGGTAAAAGACCCTTGGAGTGAGACCCGTGCCGGACAAGTTTAAACAGGTTGCGAAACTGGTTTGGGTTTTCCTCGCGGCATGCTTACTGGCGGCTGGGCCGCTCAAGCCAGGCGCACCCGCATGGACACTCACCGAAGCCACTCGCTTGCTCTATCGCGGCGAGTACGGCGAAGTGGCTGCCAAGACGCGGGAATACGTGAAAGTCCATCCCCATGACTCTGCGGCACGCATTCTTTTAGCCCGCGCTCTTCTGGCGCAGGGTAATTATCTTGGCGCGTATTCGGAACTCTCCCGCGTCGTGCAGTCCGAGCCCCGGAACATTGACGGGCTTTACTACCTTGGAATGACCTCCTCCTTGCTCTCCCAACTCGAGTACCAGGAGCTGGTTCGCGAGGCGCCGGATCACTTCCGGGTTCATCAGCTCTTGGCGGAGTCGTACCAGGCGCAGGAGAATAAGGCGAAGGCAGAGCAGGAGTACCTGGCCGCGTTGAAATCGAATCCTCACTCCAGCGAGGTGCTGGATGACCTGGGCGACCTGAAAAGGGATGAATTCCAGTTTGATGAGGCGGCCAAGTATTACGACCGTGCGCTCCGGATCTCACCCCGCGATTACGAGGCGAAGTATGGCCTGGGGGCATGCGCGCTATTTACCCATGATGTTCCGCAGGCAATCGAATTTTTGAAAGAAGCTGTGGACCTGGACCCTGCCTCTGCGGCGGCGCGGCTTGCCTTGGGTGACGCGCTGCTCCGCGATAGCAAAACACCCGAAGCGATTAACGAATTAAGGGTTGCCGTAAAGTTACAGCCTGACATGCGACAGGCCTACTCACTGCTGGCGCGCGCCTACGGCAAGCTCGGGCAGGCGGCGCTGTCGCAAGAGGCGCTCGATAAGGAACGGGAACTCGCCCACGATGAACAGGCAAGGCTCCAGCGGACTTTGGACACCGAGAAGGGAGTGATCCTGGTGGCTCCGGAATTGTGGCAGGCGCCGCCTTCCAGTCCGTCGCCGGAGATTCGCCCATGAGCGCGCCTGAGATTTGTTTCCGCCTGCGCAGTTTATATCTCATCGCCACATTGTTGTTGGCCGGGGTCGCGAGTTACACCCGCCTCGCCCGCTCCCAGACGCTGCCTGCTTCGCTTCAGTCCGAGTTCGACACCGGCGTAGCGGCAGTTGAAGCCGGAAGGCTTGACGACGCCGAAAAAGCCTTCCAGGAGGTGCTATTCAAGGGAGGTAAGGCCGCATTTGTTTATAACAATCTGGGAATTGTCTATCAGATGAAAGGCGACCAGACGGCGGCCATCAAGCAGTTTCGCGAAGCGATCCGGCTGCAACCGGACTACGCCGCGCCTCGCATCTTGCTGGGTGCGAGTTTGCTGGCTGTGGGTAAGCCGGAGGAAGCCGCGGTTGAACTCGAACGCGCGGTCGAGATGCAGCCGGACGAACTCGCGGCGCGTTTGCAGCTCGCCCGCGCGTATCGGCGGACGGGAAGATATGCCGAGGCCGTCGCGCAGTATCAGGCGCTGCACTCACTGCGACCGCAGGATGCCGAGTTGTTTTTCCAGTGGGGGCGCACCTATTCGGAGCAAGCGGAATGGTGCTTCCGGCAAATTCGAAAGATCGATTCCAAGTCGGCGCGGCTGTATGAGGCGCTGGGGCAGAACTACCGCCTGCAAGGCCACCTCGACTTGGCCGAAAGCGCCTATCGGCGGGCCGCCGCCGCCGCTCCGAAACTGCCCGGAATTCACCTGGAACTGGCGCGGATTTACCTGGAGCAGGGCCAGGCGAAGCAAGCCCAAAAAGAGATCGACCAGGAACTCACGATCGTCCCGGAAAGTATCGCGGCACAGGAGTTAGCCAAAAAGGCGGCCAGTGAAGCGGCAAAGTAGCTCGTTCGAATCGCTTAGAAAAAACCAAGCCTGTCACTTCCCCGAAATCCGGAATTCAGCAAGAGAACCGTCGGGCCGATAGACGCCGGCCGTCCGCGCGCATTCCATAACCGTGTGAATCGCCCCAACGGGCGTCTCCTTCGGCAGCGCGCAGCCCGGGCCCATCAGGAAACCTCCCGCGGGTGCCATCACACGCATGATGCCGAGAGTGTGACAGCGGACTTCCAGCGGGCCGCCCCGGCGGAGCACGCCGTGAGGATCGAGCATCCCCAACACGCTGGTTTTTCCCCGCGTCGCGTCCTTCGAGGTCTGCGGGTCAGTCAGCGGATCGAGTTCCAGGCAGTCCGCGCCGGTTCGAACCAAGTGAGCCAGCAGTCTCGTCTCGTCGCCGCACGAGTGTACAAAACTTCGGCAGCCAACCCGTCGCATGGCGTCGACGAACGCTTTGTTGCCGGGAAACTCCAGTTCGTCGTACATCTGCGGCGAAATCAGGCTACTGCCGTACGCTCCGATGGAACTGCCGTGGGCGCCCGCGCGGCGCTGCGCCTCCCCAAAAACCTTGTTCATTTGCTTGCACACATCCAACAGTCTCAATACCTCGGACCTTACTGTCTGGTCCGCGGCCGCACTAAGAAGCTTTTCGGGTCCTAACAGAGCCGCTGCCAGGGCCATGGGCCCTTGATCCGCCCTGCCGATAATGAACACCTCTCCTTTGGTTTCACGTATCAGAATGCGAGTGGCCTTGAGGAGTTCGTTCAGCGGAAACGTCTTCTCGGGATCGGGGATAGTCAGATCGGCGACGTCATCGAGCGCTTTCAACACAGGTTTCACAACGTGTGGCGCGCCTTCCGCCGGATAAAGGATTTCGCATCCCAGGGCCTCGGCTTCGGCGCAGACGCCGTTCTCATGCATGATCACGTCGTGGCCGAATTCCCGCCAGGCAGCAAGCTGGGCCTCGGCCAGCAGGTCGCCGGAACGCAACGTTTCACGAAAGTCTGCCCGGATCATACGGCAGGCCAGTAGGAAATTGTGCAGGGCCACGGGGACGCGGTCGGGAATCCGGCGGTCGAGTACCGCCATCGTGCGTTCCACGGAAGTCATGTGAGCCACCTTGGTCGGTCACAAGACTCGTGCCCACGACGACTAGAGCGGAGATGGTCCACACGAGGAGGGCGCGGTGGAGAAACGAGTGGGCATTGGGCCGAGAAAGTAAAGGGAGCGACCCGTTGAGCGCCTGATCGAGGAATTGCGCCTCGCACCAATGTCGCTCTAGACGTTCTGCCAATCCTTTAGCCACTCATAATGACGGGGGAGTTTGGCCCACATCTCGCCGGCGGCACTATCCAACTCAGCAAGCCCTTTGTCGCCGAACTTCTTTCTTTCGATTACGGCTTTGGCCACGTTGTCGACCTGCGCTTTGCTGATCAAACCGGGCATAGGCGCCGTTATGGCAGGGTTACTCAGGATATATCGAATGGCCAGCCTTGCCCGCCGACTGTCCTCTACTGCCGTTGGGCTGTTCGGAGCGCTATTACCTTCGAACAAGTTGTTGTCCGCAAAAGGCTTAATGCCCAGGACACCCGTGTCGTGTTTCTTGACGGCGTCGAAGACGCTGTCACGAGGTAGGGCCTTGCTGCCAGCGGTATACGGAGTCAGCACCGCTTCCATTTGCTGCGGGTAATCCTCAACCATGGACTTGAGCCAGACCCTATTATGGGTGGATAATCCCGTGAAACGGACTTTCCCCTGCTTCTTAGCCCTTTCCAGGGCTTCGACCGCGCCGTGCTCGGTTATCTCCAGCTCGTCCAAGTCGCTGATCTGTCCCTGGGGCAGAGAGATACGCCACAAGTCGATGTAGTCCAATTGGGCCTCGCGCATACCCATGTCAAGCCCTTCCAGCAGCTTCTGGGCAGACCGCCACTCGGGGTAGCGGGACTCGCGCAGGTGCCAGGAGTAGCCCAAGTACATTTTGTCCCGTCGCCCCCTCAAGGCCTTCGAATAGACCAGGATCTCGGCCCCATTGCAGGCGTCAACGTAATTAATGCCCGCTGCAATGCAGCAACTCACCACCTCCGTACGGTTCTGCATGAACTCGGTCCAGTTGTGCTCCTCGCCGGAATAATCGTCGTCTCTAACCGGCGTCTTCAGCATTGTGTTGACGCGCTTCCAGTGGCCTCCGAGGCACACCGCGGACACCATCAGGCCCGTTTTCCCTAACCGCCGGTATTCCATATTCTCGTTGTAGTTAAGAGGCTTAGGGCTGGACTCGTTGGTAGTTCCTGTCGCGTTGACCCCTGCAACCAGGGCGGCTGCGCCAAGGGCACTCGTACGGACAAATTGACGTCGGTTAATCAGCGTCTCTTCCACAGAGTACTTCTCGCTCATGAGGCCTCCGCACGTTCATTTTGGTCGCCTGGAACCATTGCAGACGACTGAACCAGACGCTCATCCAGCCTGAGACTTCCCCTCACGCGCCTCAATCGTCCTGCGTGATTCCACGCAATCTTGTAGGCGCAGGCGCAACTTAGGAACCAATCCTTCACTTTTCTGACCTATGGACAAATCCCGGCTCGTCTCCGTTCCTCGCAGTTGGGCAAACCGTAGCTTCGGTATCCTGCCGGCTGACGGTTCATTGTAAGGGTTCGGGTGGGCGTGATCTGTTGTAATCAAGCTGCCTGCGCTGCCCAGAATGTGGTAGATTACACCGCCCTCACAAAGCAACCTAGGAGTGCCAAATGGATAGCTTACGAGAGATAACGCGTCGTGGTTTTCTGAAGTCCGCTGGGGCCGCTGCGAGTGCCTGGGCCCTGGCCCCCGCCGGTAGCCCGGCGATTTTGATTGACCCCAGCCCCGGTAACGTAGTGCGTTACGGCATTATCGGCACCGGGAAACAGGGGTGTACTTTAATGAGATTCCTGTCGACCATAGCGGAGGGGCGGTGCGTTGCCACGTGCGATGTCTATCCGCCTAATCTCAAAAAAGGGGTGGAGACCATTGGCTCCAACCCACAACCGTATAGTGATTATCGCCAACTTCTCGACTGCAAGGACATCGACGCCGTGCTGATTTGCACACCGCTTTACCTCCATGCGCCGATGACCCTCGCTGCCCTGGACGCGGGAAAACACGTTTTCGTTGAGGAGTGCGCGTTCTTCCAGGCGGCCGAGGACGACCAAATCCATAAAGCAGCCGATTCGCATTCACGACAAGTTCTGCAGGTTGGCCTGCAGCGACGGTCAAGCGCCCTTTACCGGGTGGGCATGCAAATGGTCCGCAAAGGCGCCATAGGGAAGGCGCTGTTGGTGCGATCCCAGTTGAATCTCAACAACAACTGGCGTTCACCCGTTCCGGACGCCAAGTACGAGCGGCTGATCAATTGGCGACTCTACCGTGAATACTCGGGAGGCCTGATGGCAGAGTTCGCATCCCATCAGATCGACGTGGCGAACTGGGCCTTCGACGCTGAGCCGCTCTCCGTGGTCGCGATGGGAGGCATCGACTTCTGGAAAGATGGACGCGAGATTGCTGACAACGTGCAGGCTATTTTTGAGTATCCTGATGGGGGTAAACTGATCGTAACCGCCCTCCTTTTCAATGCCCATTTTGGGTTCGACGAACAGATCATCGGTGACCAGGGAACGATCGTTATCGCCACCGGAAAGGGAATGTACTATCACGAGAGGGCGCCCAAAGTCTCAAGCGGTTTCTTGAAGGAGAAGTTCCAGGCCGGCGCCACAGTGATCGCGGCTGACACGTTGAAGGGAGTTCCCATATTCCCCGAGAGGATCTCACCCTCGGACCCCTTCGTGGACCGCGAGGTGAAGTATGCCCGGCGGTGGCTGGCCTCGATGGGGATTTACGAATACGAGGAGCCTCACGATCCCTGGTACAGTGAATTGGTGAACTTCTTCGCTAGCATTCGCGACGGAAAGCCCGTAGCTGCGCCCTTGGATCTCGGTATTTCAGCGGCGCGCGGGGCAATCTATGCAAATCGCAGCATCGACACAGGTCAGAAGGTCGTTTGGCCAACACAGCAACGTTGAAGACTACTGAACCCGGGTTCGGGCTTTCAGTCCTCTCGATGTGCCGTGAACCGCTTGTTCGCCTCGCTCCAATTAACGACGTTGTAGAAGGCCGCGACATAATCGGCGACGTGGGTATGGTACTGAAGCTTGTAGGCATGTTCACAAACATCCAGGGCCACGAGGGGCACCCACATGTTTGCCGTGGCACTATCCTGGTTACTTGTGGACGTGACTTCCAACTTCCCCACGTCGTCTCGCACTAACCATACCCAACCGCCCCCAGCGGTCCCAGCTTGCTTCAGGGCCACGGCCGTAAACCTCTCTTTCCACTTCTCGAAGCTGCCGAATGTATTCGGAATGGCTTGTGCGAGTTCCCCCACCGGGGCGCCGCCGGCTTCAGGCGCCATGCCATCGAAGAATAGAGTATGGTTCAACACTCCGCCCCCGTTCTCGCGGACGCTATCTCGTATTTCCTCTGGAATCGCGTATAACTCCACCGCCAGGAGTTCCTCGACCTTCTGGCGGAAAAGGTACGGAGCATGCTCCGCCACGAGCTTGTTCAGGTTGTTCACATAGACGGCGCAGATTCTATCGTGATGCATCTGCATTGTTGCCTTGTTGATATAGGGCTCCAGCGCCTCGTACGGATATGGCAGAGGCGCCAGCGCAAAGGGCTTCACATCGGACCCCAGGAGGCGGGCATTCAGGACTCCGCCCAGCGCCGAGGCAGCTCCAAGCTCCTTTATGAACCTCCGTCGGCACAACACTCTTCGATTCTTAGCATCATTATTCATTCCACACCTCCATAAACGACGGTAGACGCTAACTCAAGCTCTGATCAATGTCAATGAGACCGCAAAACTGTATTTGGGAAAGTTATAATACTATACGGAGCGACATAAATTGTAGCGTCGATCTCCGATCGACGGCGGCGGTCGGAGACCGCCGCTACAGCCGAATGCGCAGGGACTTATGCCGCTGCGTATAGTTCGGACTGCAGTTTTACTTTACCAGGGCGCTGCTCGTTGGCTCGGGCAGTGCCCCTGCAATTTTATGCTTTGCGATGGAAGCCCGACTTGAAGTAAATTGGGACGAAGCATTCTAGCGATAAAGGGAGATCAGGATGTTGTCGACACCCATCGACCGTCGCCGTTTTCTAAAACGGAGCGCCGGAATACTGGTTGCCCCGGCATTGAGATCGACGCGTGCCACGCTTGGGCTGGCGAGACCATCTGGAAGCGGTGATTGGCGCTACTACGGTGGGGATCCCGGAACGATGCGGTATTCGACTCTTAACCAGATCAATCGCTCCAATGTGCGCGACTTGCGGGTTGCGTGGACCTACCACACTCATGATGCGCTGAAACGGCCTCGGACCACCATTGAGTGCACGCCGATCGTTGTGGATGGCGTAATGTACATCACGACGGCGCGGCTTAAAGCTTGCGCCTTGGACGCTGCCAGCGGAGCCTTACTTTGGCAACTCGATCCCTTTGCCGGTCTTCTGGGACCGCGGGCGGCGACGGCCACTATTGAGGGGGCCGCGTCTCCACGCGGGGTGAACCGGGGAGTTACGTACTGGCAGGACGGAAACGATAAGCGGATACTCTTTACGGCTCTCGCCCGGCTGATTTGCCTGGATGCCAAGACTGGGAAGCCGGTCCCGTCGTTTGGTGAAAATGGCACGGTGGACCTGACCCAAGGTCTTGGGCGGGACATCACCGGGCTTCTCTATGATGTGACTTCTCCCGGGGCGATTTACAAGGATTTGATAATCTTGGGTTCAGAAAACGGGGAGGGACCTGATCTGACTGCTCCCGGGCACGTGCGTGCTTTCGACGCGCATACCGGTAAGCAGGTGTGGATCTTTCACACGATTCCACAGCCAGGCGAGTTCGGGCAGGATGCCTGGGAAGGCAACTCCTGGAAAAACGGCCAAGCCTCGAACGATTGGGGAGGGATGTCGATCGATGAGAAACGCGGCTGGGTGTTCCTTGCCACTGGGTCTGCGGCTTACGACTACTATGGTGGACAGCGTCTAGGCCAGGACCTGTTTGCGAACTGCGTGATTGCGCTCGAGGCCGGGACGGGAAAGCGCATCTGGCACTACCAGATTGTCCATCACGATTTGTGGGACCGCGACCTGCCCTCGCCGCCCTGCCTGATCACGCTCAACCAGAATGGCCGCAGCGTCGACGCAGTGGTTCAGAACACAAAGTTCGGTCGAGTCTTTGTGCTCGATCGGGAGACGGGTGTACCGCTCTTTCCAATCGAGGAAAGGCCGGTGCCCGCCTCCGATATCCCAGGGGAGAAGGCTTGGCCTACCCAGCCGGTTCCGATGAAGCCGCCGCCCTACACGCGCCAGGCTTTCACTGCAGACGATGTCACTAATATCTCTCCCGAAGCTCGGCAGTATGCCCTGGAAGTCCTCAAAAAGCTTCGGAGTGGGAACGAGTGGCTCCCTCCAAGTTTACAGGGCGGCATCGAGTTTCCCGGGTTGGACGGCGGCACGGACTGGGGTGGGGGCTCGTTCGACCCCAGCACTGGATGGTATTATACGAATTCTCACGATGAGCCATGGATGATCAAGCTTCGCCCCGCCCCACCTGGCTTGAGCTATCCCTATGTTGACGATGAGGGCGAGGGGCGGTATGTGGATCAAGAAGGCTACGCTGCCATCAAACCGCCCTGGGGCCAGCTCACCGCAATTGATCTGAACCGCGGAGAAATAGCCTGGCAAGTGGTCCTGGGAGAGCACAAGGAACTCACCGCGCGCGGAATCCCGCCGACCGGCACCCAGAATATGGGCGGTTCCGTGGTGACGGCGGGTGGGCTGGTGTTTATTGGGGCGACCCAAGATGAGAAGTTCCGCGCCTTTGACAAAAGCACGGGGAAGGTACTCTGGGAGGCCGACTTGCCGGCCGGTGGATATGCCAGCCCCTCTACTTATGAGGTCGACGGTAAGCAGTACGTCGTAATCGCCGCCGGCGGTGGGGGAAAGCCCCGCACCCGAGCCGGCGACGCTTTTGTAGCATTTGCCCTGCCCTGAGGTTGAGGATCCGTTCTGGGTTCTCACCGGCAGGGGGCGGCTGTTCAACGCAATTCTGCGCGGCAGAATTTCTAAGGTGATGCTGTTAGCTCCACGCCGTCGTCAATGGCGCCTTGGCCTCACGGGCTGTCTGGCGGTCGGGTCCATTTGGGTGTGGTCGTCCGCCCAATCCACTGCGGCCGATCGGGTAGCGCTCCTCGCCTACCGAGGAGGGTTCCGCGCCGAGACTGCGCGCCTCGCAATTCAGTCCAGCACAAAGCTCCAACTCCGTGTGTTCCTCAAGAACCGAAGCGACTGGGTGACGTTGTCTCCTGAAAAGGGACTTCCTTCCTGTACCTCTGTCAAGCTCGAAGGGCAGACGGCGATCACTTTCGCGATCTCCGGGCCCCCATCCCTCCAGCAAGGAATCCATACGCGATACGGGGAGGCAGATCAAGTATCGGTACCGGCGACGGACTCAGCCCATCGTGTGGGCCTTAGCCTGCGATTGATCTTTCCCCAGGATCTTCCGGATGTTGTCATTCTGGAATCACACCTGAAGAGCCTGAGGTCGTCTCCGGCGCTCACGATTTCGGAGTTCGATCAAGCGGCCATCCGGCTCGCTCCGCTCGGATATTCCGGGTCGAATCCCCGGTTCTTCTGGTCGTTACAGGGTGGAGCCTACGAATGGGGGAAGGACTACGTCCTGCCCGTACGGGCGGATTTCTTCCAGGACAATAGCACAGGCCCCAAGGGCAATGGAAACGGGGGCGGCACACCGCTGGTCGACCTCTGGCGGCCGGAAATGGGTGTAGCGGTGGCACTGCTTGACCGTGCGCTCGAACTCTCCTGGCTTCCCGTGCGGAGCGATCATCGAGGCGTAGCCGACCTGAGGGTGGTCACGCGTCCTCAGGCGAACCTCTCACCGGGCAACGACTACACGCCGTCCCCAGTGATGATTGTTGCTCATCAGCTCGATTTCTACGACGCCGTGGTGCGATACCGGGAGGTGATGGACCGGCTCGGTTTGCATGTTGCGCAGAATTACCAGCCCGGGGACTTCGCGCCGGCGTGGTGTACCTGGGGATTCAAGCGCAAATTTACTCTGGCGCAACTCGAGGAGAAGATTCCCCAGATGCAGGCGACGGGCGCCAAGGACTTCATCCTCGATGATGGATGGTTTGATCGTTTCGGAGACTGGGAGCCCGCTCCGCAGAAGTTTCCGGGCAACGAGGCCGACATGAAGGCCTTCATCGGCAAGATCCACTCCGCCAACCTGACGTTTCGGTTGTGGTGGTCTCCAGGCTCCGCCGATGAAGGCTCAGAGTTGGACAAGCACCATCCGGAGTGGTTCATCCTTGATAAGAGCGGACATCGAGAAAAGGCGTCGTGGGACGCCTATTACCTTTGCCCGGCCTATGCTCCGGTGCAGGCTTACACACGAGCGTTGGTGACGCGTTTTGTGAAAGACTGGTCCGTGGATGCCTTCAAACTTGATGGGAATGACTTAAACCATGCGCCGCTTTGCTTTAATCCCGCGCACCATCACCGGCGGCCGGAAGAATCATTCGAGCAGTGGCCGGGATTACTCCGACAAATCAGCGAAACGGCGCGTTCCATCCGGCCGAACTTCCGAATCGAGTTCTGTCCCTGTGGCCTGACGCCGACGTTCCAGTTGTCGGCGATCTTTGAGCAGCCCACGGACTCTGACCCGTATGACTACCAAGTCACCTCCAGGGTAAAATTCCTCAAAGCGCAGCTCGGCCCGCACTCTCCGGTATTGCAGGAATACGTCGGACTAAGAGGGTTCTATGACGCTCCCTACCTCGCCGATCGGCTCAAGGCCGGAGTGGACCTCTACCCGCGCGCCATCGGAACGGGCGAAGTGCCGTCGACTTTCAGCCCTGTCCTGGCGAAGACGCATGCCGACTGGACGGCGATCTACAACACCTATCGGCCCGCCGAGGGTGAATATCTGAATTTGTACGATATTCGTTGGGAAACTCCCGAAGGGCACGCGATTCGCAAGGGTGACAAGTTCTTCTACGGTTTTTTTACGCAGATCCCCGGCCGCAATTTTACCGGCACCGTGCAGTTGAGAGGGCTGGTAGCCGGGCGCGAATATCAGGTGCTGGATTATGTTAGAAATCAAACCCTCGACCACGTCGTGGGGCCTGTGGCCGAGCTTCCGGTGAAGTTTTCTGATGGCCTTCTGTTGGTCGCGATTCCGGCCAAACCCTAAGGCATCAAGCGGGCAACGCGTCCTTCGGTTCGATCATTAAACCGCAGAGATAAATGGACCCTTTAATTGGCTTCAAGTGAAATGATATCGAGCCTGCCCGGATATGCAGGGGCAGGTTGACCTGCAATGCCCGATCCTTGCCTCCGGCCCGCCGCACGACGTCGATTTGCGTAATGATGTCGCTTGCCCCTTCCCTCTCTGAGGCAGCCAACTCAAGGGCACTGTCTTCCGTGCCATCGGAAGATGGAGACGTTAGCAAGAGGTGCAAGTTGTAATCGCCGGGCAAGAGGTCCTGTTCGGCAATTGTCTTCAAACAAAAATCAATCGTTTTGTCGCTTCGCAAACCTGTGCGGCAGATTTCGCGCAATCCGTCGTGCTCGGCGAATGGTGGCGTAGCCAGTTGGAAAGTAGGGAACTGCGTCTCCCACTCTCCGGCTGCCTTCCAAAGGTCATGCACGCGATCAAAAAAGAATGTGAGAGTCCCGGACCCCTGGGAAAGAAGCTCGTGCTCGGTCGGCTCAAAGTGATAGCGTATGGGTTCCAGGCGCAAGGCCTGCCGCTGCGAGATGATGTAGGGAAGCCATTTTAAACTCAGGGAAATCAGCACGCCCATCTCTCCGCGTGTAGGCTTGCCCACAGCCGCCGCCCGCGCGTATTGTTCTATGACCGATCGAGGGTCGCAGGGGATCAGCGCCTTGCGGGAATTCTCCAGGTCGTGGCCGTTCAGGTAATTGACTGACCGCTCCCATGCGGAATGGGCCCTATAGAAAGCGATCAGGAAACGCTCGAATTCCTGGAAATAGCTCAACTGGTCAGAGGCAACAGGAGGGAGGCCGGCGGTGGGGAATTTATCGAGTATATTGAGACGACCTCGGCACTCAGTGATCACGCGTTCGGGCTCCACCAGAGGGCGGTCCAGGAAGTGATCGTGCGCCCCTGAGTCGACCCCGAACATGGGGGCTTCCATAATCCAACGGATCAGATACTCCTTTCCCAAATCGCGGCATGTCCCCCCAAAGGTTCGTTCGGCCATTTGCTCGCAAGTGACTTCCAGCGGCTGGTCTTTCGTCTGATTCCACACTTGCACGGCGAGGCTTTTGAAGTACAGATCCAAAGGCCGCGTGGTCCAATGGATAATTCCGAAGCCTGCACTGCCGCTGCGGGTCAGGAGAGAGGCAAAATTTGCAAAAGGGGTATAAGGCCGACCAATGAAGCCACGATCGTCCTGGTGGGCCCAAACCACTGGAACCACCGCTCGGCGCTTGCTGACAGCTTGAAGGACGGTTTGCGTCTCGTCGGTTCCCAGCGCTATCTCGTAATCCAGAGGTGTAAAGACAGTGTCCTTGGGGACGAAGGCGTCGGAGGTTGGCATCCATCCGAAGTTCCAGCTCCCTAAACCGAGTCCCACAAAACTCTTTCCTAGTTCGTCGAGCGCCCTTCGGAAGCACGCCGCGATTTTGCCAATCGCAAACATGGCTGCCGCGTTTGGATCAGATTGAATATCCGGTGTCTTCTTTCCCAATGCCTCTTGATATTCTGCACGCCACGCGTTAGGTAGACTTCCGCTTGTAAGACTGCGCCAAGGCGTATTCCTGCCGTCGCGCATCCAGAGGGCAAGGCGACTGATTTCCGGGTAGGTGGTCATTAATGAGCTGACTTGGCTTTTATAATACTCATAACCCTCGGCAACATCGGGGAGAGCCAGACGGAAGCCCTCCACCTCAAATCGGGCGCGCTCGGGCAGAGAGTCAATTATGTTTTGAGGATTGCTGGCTTCGGTATCGACGTCGAGAGCGAAGATGATCTTAAGGCCGTGTTTTCGGGCTAAGCTAAAGACTTGCTGCATCATGGCGACTGCGGCTTGCACTCTCTGCCCCTCCGGCGCTAGGCCGGCTTCGCACCCGAACACCGGACGGTCGAAGATCCTATCTCCCCCAATGATCCTCCGAACGTCATTAACGTGTTCGGTTCCCCAGTCCCGCCCGCGATTGGACGTCGCCAGATAGCCGACCGGCTTAGTTTCACCGTTATGGGAGAACGTGAACATGGGGTTGTTACCGTAAGCGTGCACCATTATTGAATTGAATCTCATTCTGGACAGTTGAACAATCCAATGTTCCCAATCCGTCAAATTCCAAGTCGAACAACTGCTGAGAAAATTGTGCCAGGTGAAAGCAATCCTCTCTTGGACAAGAGGATAATCACTCATGCTCCAACTCCCGAGCGGGGCCGATTCCGGGGAAGGCTGTGGGCAGCCACTATAGGAGAGATAAAAACCGAACCCGAGCTTTTCGAGCAAGGCATAAACCGCAAAGAGCGTCGCTTGCGCGTCGGAGCCGGCAACGACTCCTTCCTGATATCTTCCGTGGGTTTGGCTCGTGGCAGCGTAACTTCCTGGGCGAGCCAGGAGATCGCTCGGAATACGACTCCGTAGCTGCGGCAGCGATTGAAAAGTGCCCAAGAGAATTTGTGTCCCTTGGCCAGGAAGCGTGTCACGGATGGCGAAAGACTTGGAGGGATCAAGCCGGCGAAGATGCTGGGCCAATTCGTCAGCAGCCAACTTCTCGATCGGGGAGGCGTTCTTTCCGACCACGATTGGGATCTCGGTCTCTTTCTGGCTACTCAGGGCGGGAAGCGTCAAGAATGTTGAGACCCCCGTCTTAAGAAACTCGCGCCGACCTCGTGAGAATTCTTCTCGCATCACTCCTCCAGAAATCATGTCAGGCAGTTAGCGGCTTTTGGATCCAACTAAGGATTAGGATTGTGGCAAGTGTTGCACTTTACGGGGGCGCCCTTCGCGCGGTGGCAGTCCAAACATGCAACCATGCTGATAGATTTCTCCCGCGTGATCACATCGCGTTGGGCAACGGGTCCGTGACAGGCGCCGCAGTCAATTTTGGCCTTTATGTAATGCACCTTGTGCGTGAAAAAGACAAATTCGGGGAGTTCGTAAACCTGCACCCAGGGAATGGGCTTGCGTTCCTCGTAGTACTCAGCCAGTTTCTTGATCGATAGCTTGTCCTTGGCCACCGTCTCATGGCACTGCATACACTTCGATTCAGGTGGATAACTCACCTCCGGGTCGGTCGTCTCATCCGCGGCGATGGTGTGGCAATCACTGCATTCGGGAATAAATTGTGAATGAAGCTTGTGACTGAAAGGGATGCGCTGGGGCTTGGATTGTGGGGTGGGAGCCGGCGCGTGTTTCTCCTGGCCGGCAACACCAAGCACCGGCAGGATCAACGCGAAAACAAAACCGATTGCGCTTCTCCGCGGTGAGAACGAATCGACTCTGTCCTGCCGACCGCAACGAAGTATTTCTGCACTTCCGCTGTAGCTTAATGGATCTAATGGCAACTGCTGAGATCCTCCGCGGATTTTGCCGTGAGTCAAATGCAGGGAGTCTTCCCCGCGCCGTGATTTGTGTTCGGGTTGGCGGAATCCCATGCGCCGTAAGTTCTCCGAATTCCCCGAGCACAACCTGCCACACGCATTCTCCCCGGTTGAGACCGATCGCTGTCATCTGTCCCGGCAATATTTCAGCAATACGCCTGAGCGCAAAGCTCGCGCAGCCAGCAACTTGCCTGGGGGTCGCCGGTCAATAGGTGCGGCCCCATGGGTGAACCGAGAAAGAACAGCATCCCGCGTCCGATATGCTTCCGCACCGCGATCGGCGTCTCCCCAAACCAGCCAACGGCTTCACCATCGGGGCTGGACACCGGAACCACCACGCTGAAGTCTCGCACCTTTGTCCGCAACGGCCATGTGTAATCCAGGTACGGGACGCGGCTCCAAGCGTGGGGCTCCTCCCATATCCTCAGTGGCGAATGGATGGTTACACCGAGGTAATCCTGCACCCAATGCTGCTGCGACATGAATTCGCCTGGCGAAAGGTAGGCCGCGCCGGTTTCGAACAAAACCGACGCCCCGTTTTCGAGGCATGTTCGCAGCCAGTGTGCGAACAGGTGGTCGCTTAAGGTTGCGGCGGGAGCGATCAACGTTCGCGCCACGTTACTTGTCCCAGCCGGAGCCCGCTGATAAGAGATACTTGTGCTTCTCAACACTGCCTCGAATCCTGCCAGAGACTCGGGAAGTGCGCAATCCTTTCCAAGGTCGAGAAGGAGGAACCCCGTTCCCTCCTGGCCAGGTCCGCTCAGAAGTTGCACGCCGACACGACGCGCACCCAGCACTACCGCCGGGAAGCCGGTTGCCACTTCCAAGAAATTGCGGCGTGATAGAGCCAAATCGGAACCTTCCTAATGCCCGAGTTCGTCAGTTCAATTGTAACTCTTAGGCGCCACCTGTCAGCTTGCCTGAGATCAGGCGGTCCATCGCCACCGAGGTATCGTAGAACTGCTGGTCCAGGGCATAACGATAGCGGGCCTCCATTTCCGCAATTAGCCAGCCATCGTATCCCACCTTGATCATGGCCGCGCGGACGGCAGGCCAGTTCGTGTCGCCCAGGAAAAGGTTGGTGTAAACGCTCTGATCACCGCAACGGCCGCGCTTCTTCATCACATCTTTGACATGAATGCGCGTGATGCGGCGCCCGTGGATTTCGATCCATTGCTCGGCAAAGCCGGTTTCGTGGATATTGCCTACATCGAGATGGATACCGACGTAGGGGCTGTTCACGTCGTCAAGGAAGACCCCGAACTCCCGCGGGCTCATGAGGAAGCGATGTTCGGCGCAGCAGTTCTCACACCCAATCCGGACCTTGGCTCGCCCGGCTTTTTCACCAAGTGGCTGAAGGGCATCCACGCAACGCCTGTAGACCTCGTTGTAAGGAACTTCCTCTGTGACCAACCCAGCAACCACCAGAATCGCATCCGTCTTGAGCAGCACCGCCGCTTCAATCTGTCGCTCCACGATCCGAATGGCCTCCGCGCGAGCTTTGGGGTCGCGTGCCGAGAGAGGAGTATTCCAATGCAGTCCGGTGGAAACGTTCGAAACCACCAATCCGGCATCCTCGACCTTCCGTAGCAAAGCCAAGACCTCTGCGTCGGATGTCTTCATCTGAAACCAGGGGACATCCCCGAGCCAGAGTTCAATCCCGTCGTAGCCGGACTTCTTGATCAGGTCGAGCCCTTGTTCAAAGCTCCAGTCGCTGGGAATCATGTTGTCGCCGATGGACTTCTTCATCAATCCTCGCAGGTGAATATAGGAGCACCGCCGACAAAGTGTCAAGTGCAACTTAGAACCATGTAACAGTCGGAGGAGAGTTCCCAATTGCCGCCATGCTTAACCCGCTCTCCCGAATAAATCAAAGCGGACTCGGGCACGTGCTGGCAGTCGGCTTGCTCGTAAGCGCTGGAAAGCTGGAGCTCGTTCGGAGGAGAGGTGGCCTGATTGCAGACGCCCGAGGAAACGCTTGAGAGTGCCGGGGCACGGGCTTGAATGGTGACGTGCGATTGTAGCGGCGGTCTCTGACCGCTTCAATGCACCCTGGCGTGGGGATGTTTTTGCTTCAACTGCTGAAAGGTCTTCCACTCCAGTTCGGCTTTTTGCTTTTCGCCTGCGCGTTCGTAGATTCGTCCCATTACGTAGTGGGGATCCGGATAATCGGGACCGTAGAGAACAGCTAGGCGGAGCTCCTCGAGAGCCTCGGCGTCTTTTCCTCTCTTTTCGAGCACGCGTCCCAACTGATAATGGGCCATAGGAAATCGCGAGTCGCAGCGTAAGGATTCCCGCAGGGCGTCTTCAGCGCGCTGGTACTCGCCGGTGCGGATGAGCAGGGCGCCGAGGTTCAGGAGCGGCCAGGGAGAAGGCGATGCTTGCCGGCGATTCACGTCGGTCGCCTGCTGGTAATTCCTGATCGCGCGATCGAAATCTCCCAGTGCTTCGTAGGTGAGTCCCAGATTGTCATAGGCTTTCATCAATCCGGGGTCGAGGGCCGCCGCTTTTTCGAATTCCAAGGCCGCAGCCTTGAAACGCTGCTCGTCATAGTCAATTCTTCCGCCCCAGTAAACGTACAGGGGATTCGCCGGATTCGATTTCGCGAGCCTCTCGAACTCGGGCCGTGCCCAATCTGGTTTTTTCAAAACAATATAGGCCAGAGCTAGAGTGTAACGGTCCGAGTCCTCGAGTGGCGCATTGCGCTCGGCCTTCTTCAGGGCCACGGCACAATTCAGGTACTTGCCGTCGAGGAAAAAGATCCTTCCCAAAGACGCCAGGAGGGCGTAGGATTTCGGTCGTTCGGCGATCTCCCTGGCAAGGATCTCCTCCGCTCGCGCGTAGTCACGCGACTTCACCGCATCCTCTACCGTTTTGCGCGCTTCAGAGTCGAGGGGAAGATTTTGATAAGGCGAGGACGCGACATGCTGGGTTGGCACACTCTCCGGTTCAACGCCTTGACCCCGCAGGCCGTAAGCACTCATGATCATGAGCAGCAGGAGAACCGCGAAAGCCTTGGCGAACTTTGAGAGTGCAAGCGTATTCATGGACGTGTAATTATAGGGTTTCCGTTCCCGCATGCCTAGCTCGCAACGAGAGCGGCAGCGGAAAAGACACCGGATTGTCTCATACGGCGAGTAAAGGAACTGATGCGCGTCGTAGAAGTGCGACCGTTTTAGAAATCACTTTATGAAAGTTTCGACCGACATGTCGCGACGCTGGCACTCTATCTGAGAGGCCATCACAACCACGCAGAGTATTTGGGTATATACTCCCTGGCCTGGAGGCCCACATGGAAATGCTGAGTTCTAAAGGAAGGAAGTGGATTCTGTTCAGTGTGCTGATTCTATCCAGTGTAGTTTTGGCAGGCCTCAGGATGTCTCGCCTTGCGGGTACGCCTGTGCCCGCGCCTTCCGAAGAGTCGATCCCCAAGGACCTGGCGGGTTTTGCGGCGCTCGAGCCGGTCGACTTGCACACGCACGTCTTCAACGCTGACCCGGCGTTCATTGCATTCATGACTCGTCTGCACCTGCACATCGTAGACATCCTGGTAGTGGACAGAACGAGCTCGTACTCCAAGGCGCTCGAGCCGCAACTGAGCGACGCGCGAGCCGTGGTGCGAGCCAGCAATGGTCACGCCGTGCTGTGCACGACCTTCGATCCCTACGACATTGAGGCGCCGGGATACACAGCCGCGGCCATCAAGCAGCTCAACCAAAACTTTGCGGACGGTGCGCTGGCCGTGAAGATCCACCTGGAGATGGGCATGCGGATCCGCCGGCACGATGGCACGTTTGTGATGCCGGATGACCCTGTCTACGAGCCGATTTACCAGGACATCGCCGCGCACCATAAGACCTTGATTGCACACCTGGCCGAGCCCGACTCCTGCTGGCAGCCTCTCGATCCTCACAGTCCCGACTACAGCTATTATTCTGTGCACCCGGAAGCGCACATGTACCTGCATCCGGATTATCCGGCCAAGGCGACCATTCTGGCGGCGCGCGACCACATCCTGGCGGAGAATCCCAACCTTCGCGTGATCGGCGCACACCTGGGAAGCATGGAAACCGATGTGGACGTGATTGCCGCGCACCTGGACCGTTACCCTAACTTCGCCGTCGAAATCGGCGGCCGCGCGCCTTACTTCGCGCTTCAGCCTCGCGACAAGGTGCGGAATTTCCTCATCAAATATCAGGACCGTGTGATGTATGGCACCGACCTGGACCTCGCGAAGGACCGCAGCTTCCGGGACGTCGTCAGCGAATGGGAAGCCATGTACGCGCGAGAGTGGAAATTCTTTTCCACCGACCAAACCGTAGATCTTGAAGGCCACACCGCGCAAGGGCTGAAGCTGCCGTCAAGTGTTTTGCTCAAGCTTTACCACGAGAACGCGCTTCGCTGGATTCCAGGAACCGGCTGGTAGTTTCCAGGGCACGTCGTAGCTGCCGCATTCCGCCGCCGCGTGACGAGGCCACACACCGTAGGTTACTATCTCGGAAAAACTTCCGCTTTTCTCTCCCCACTCGAGTACCAGGACATTGCTCGCCAAGCGCCGGATCGCTTCCGGGTCCATCGGCTTTTGGCGGGGTCGTACCAACCACAGAGACTGCGACGCCAAAAATCGCAACTAGAAAAATGGAAACGTAAGAACTCGTAACCCAAAAATCGAAAAACAAAAGGCTTGACAATGGCAAATGCATCTGTTAGACAAGCGCCTATTACACGGGATAGGGGCCGCAGTGTGCGGTTGCACCCCCCGTTCGGGCTTGGTTTAGCGTGCAAGTTGCGACGAAGCCGGACTTAGTTATTGGAGGCAAAATGGACAGGAAGCTCACACGTTTCTGTGGAACCATGGCGCTAGTGTGCGCGCTCGTGCCTTTGTCGGCCTGGGCACAAAACTTCACCTCTTCAATTAACGGTTCCGTGACCGACCCTACCGGTGCCGTAATACCTAACGCGGAAGTCACTCTGAGCTCGGTGGGTACAGGGTGGACGGCCAACTTCACTACGCCCAACGACGGGCTTTTCCTTTTTGGCAACCTGCCGCGAGGCGTTTACAGGTTAAAAGTCTCGGCCACGGGTTTTCGTGACTTCATCCAGGAGCAAATTATCGTCAACCTCAACCAGTCTGTGCGCGTGGACGTAAAGATGCAAGTCGGTGACGCGCTCCAGACCATCGAGGTGCAGGCGACGACCACGGCTCTAAACTTTGACAACGGAGAAGTGAAAGGATCCATAACCCCGGACACCATCGCGGACCTGCCCTTGATCGTGGCGGGCAATCAGCGCGCGGCGGCGTCGTTCATCATTCTGCTGCCGGGTGTCAATACGGGTGGCGGCGCGGACCCCTTTGACTCTCGCATCAACGGAGGTATACAGGGCGGCGACGAAGCCGTATTAGACGGCGTGACCATGCAGGAAGGCGTGCAGAGCCAGAGCGGAATGGTTGCCATGTTCAACGACTACCCGATTACGCCTGAATCGGTCAGCGAAGTCAGTATCCTGAAATCGAATTACGAACCGCAGTACGGATACACGTCCGCCGCGGTCATCACGGCGGTGACGAAATCCGGAACCGATGAGTTTCATGGCACGGCGCACGAGTTGTTGCGCAATAATGTCCTCAACTCGCGCTCCTTCAACACCCCCACAACCCCCCAGGATACTGAGAATGACTGGGGCGCCACCCTCGGCGGGCCCGCAAAGATTCCCGGACTCTGGGGCGCGAACCACAAGACGTACTTCTTTTTTGCCTATGGCGGCTACACAACTCGTGGCGGACCGGTATCGTCAATCCTGAGCATTCCGTCCATGAAGGAAAGGCAAGGCGACTTTTCGGATTGGGTAGATGAGCAAGGAAACCTGATCCCTATTTACGATCCAGCCACGACGGCCGCCAACCCCAACTACAACGCCAACCTTCCGGTGGGACAGAATAACGAACCCTACCTGCGCAAGCAATTCATGGGGTGCGGCGGGAACACGCCGAACGTGATTTGTTCCTCCGACCCAAGGCTGCAAAATTCACTGGCCAACCAGTGGCTGAAATACCTTCCGCAACCTACTTTCGCCGGGATCCAGAACAACTATGTGGGTCTGCCGCTGAATATTGGCTACACGCCTTCGTTCAACCGAGTCTCGTACGACGCGCGGGTGGACGAAAACATTGGGAATAAAGACCACGTGTCGGTGGAGATCCATTTTCACCAGCCCACCGCGTTGGCCGCCGATTCCTTGCCTTTCCAACTGGCGACCAGTTACGTCCTGAAGCATGGCGGTTATGTGGGACCCTGGATGGACCGGATCAACTGGGACCACACGTTTTCGCCCACTTTGTTGAACAACGTCAACCTGGGCTATCTCAATTACCGCGGTTACCAAGTGTGTCTCGATACTCCTTACACGGGTGATCTGCCCCAAATCAGTGGGGTGCCTAATCACTTAGCTCCACCAACGATTGCTTTCCAGGACTTCACCAGCTTTGGCTGCAACACTATTTCGCGAAATGCCAAACCGAACACCGCCGTCAACGATATGATGACCTGGGTGCACGGCAAGCATACGCTGAAATTCGGAGTCGATTTGCGGCGATTCCAGATGAACACCTTGTCCCAGACTTGCGGTTCCGGGTGCTTCAACTTTGACCGGCTCAACTCCGGCTTGTCCGGACTCCCCAGCGGCAACTCCTTCGCGAGTTTCCTGCTCGAGCAAGTATCCTCCGCCAACATCAACCTCTATACCACCGATGAACCGGCGGCTCGGCAGCACTCTTTGGGTTTGCACATCGGGGACACCTGGAAGGTGACGCAGAAGTTGAGCCTCAATTACGGGCTGCGCTGGGATACTAGCAGCCCCAGTTACGAGAATTTCGATCTCCTGTCGTTCTTTAACCCCAACGGAGTCAATCCCGGCGCCGGCGGGCGGCTGGGTAACTTGGCCTTTGCCGGGAAGCGCTGGGGATCAGCCAGCTTTGGCGCGCGCTATCCGGAAAAGCTGTGGCTCAGAGGCTACGCCCCGCGCGTCGGGTTTGCCTATACGCTTAGTCCCAAGACGGTAGTGCGAGGTGGCTACGGCATGTTCTACACCCAAGCCTACTATCCTAGCTGGGCGGGGGGCATGGCGCAGGACGGTTTCAACTCCTCCCCATCCGTTTCGAGTTCATTGGACGGACTTCAACCGGCCATGGTGCTTAGCCAGGGGTATCCCCACGGTTACCCGCAGCCGCCGTTCGTCGATCCCTCGTTCGACAACGGCCAGTCTGGCCCTCTCTACCGGCCTATCGACGGAAATCGCCTGACCTATGCACAGCAATGGAACCTGACCCTGGAGCGCCAACTCTCCTCGACTCTGCATGTGAATGCAGCCTACGTGGCCAACAAGGGGACGCGGCTCCCTTCCTATGAACTGCCCCTCAATGTCTTAAACCCCAGCCTGCTGAAAACCATGGGCGAGAAGCTTAACGACACCTTCCAACCAGGCCAGACCAGTCTGGATGGCGTAAACATCCCTTACAGCGGTTGGGTGGAACAGATGCAGGCCTGCTCGCCCACGGTGGCCCAAGCTCTGGTGCCGTATCCACAGTATTGCGGTTCTTTGAATGGACTTAACGAGAACGTGGGGAATTCCACTTACCACTCCTTCCAGTTGCAAGTGGAAAACCGGTTCAGCCATAACCTCTACTTGCTGGGATCCTACACGCTTTCTAAACTGCTCACCAGTTCCGATTTCGTGACCCCGGCGGCAGAGACCTGGTCGGGAGCGGAAGGCGTGATCTCCCCTTACGAGCGACAGAGAAACAAATCCTTGTCCACGGATAATGTGCCGCAGACTCTCTCCATCTCTTTGCTCTACAAGCTTCCGTTCGGACACGGACAGCGCTTTCTGGACAGCAACGGTGTTCTGGATAAAATTGTGGGAGGATGGGAAGCAACCACGATTGTCCGGACTTCAGACGGCACGCCGTTTGTGATCCGTTCGAGTGTCTGCAACGTGCCCGCGCAGTTCCGGGTGGGTTGTATTCCGGCAATCCTCCCAGGCGCCGATCCCTGGGCGTTGGGCAAAGGCAAGTTCAGTCCCAACGTGCCGGTTTTCAATGTGTCGTCATTTGAACCCGCCACCAGCTTCAACTTCTACTACGGCCAGGGTCCCCGAGTCAGCGGGTTGCGCGGACCTGGATATCACAACGAGGATTTCGGGTTGATCAAGGATATTCACCTCAGCGAAAGGTTTACCTTGCAGGTCCGGGGTGAGTTGTTCAATATGTGGAACTGGCACATCTTCAACTGCGTGGATCAATGTTTCGGGTCCACGGCATTCAACTCCGATGTGTCCAGCCCGAACTTTGGCATGTGGACCGGCTCGGTTACCTCTCCGCGCAACATCCAAGTGGGCGCGAAAGTGATGTTCTAGCTATGGAAACATCGATTCCCATCGGCGGTGCGGCTCTTCCGGGTCGCACTGCCTTCTTTTTTGCGTATGATCAATAACCTGCTACTGATCCTGGCTCTCGCCGGCTCCGGGGGCGCACCGTGTTCGCCGGCCATCCCGCAGAGCGCGGATGGCAACTACCTCCAAAATAGCGTAGCTGGAAATATCCCCTACGCCGGTGACTTCACCCTGGATGCGTATGCTCCGGCGGGCGAACCGCGTCCGGCAGCCATCATTATTCACGGCAGTCACGGTAACAAACGCACACACGTAACCCCGTTGTTCGAGTTGTTGGATCGTGCCGGATACGCGTGGTTCTCAGTGGATTACCACTCGGAAGCTGACGTCGCGAAAGCTATTCGTTTCATCCGCTGTCCGGGACGTTTCAATATATCGAATGATTTGACGCTCGTCGCCCAGGAGAGCGGCGCACAAATCGCCCTGCAGATGGCCGGTGAGGGCGACGTCGCGAGGGTCGTCACGATCGGCGCCAAGCTCGACCCCGCACAGTTGCAGCCGCTGCCACCTGGAACGCGCGTTCTGATGATCCAAGGTACCGCGGAACCGGGCGTACCCGCTGAAGTTGTGGAAGGGTACTGCAACAAACTGGTGGACTGCCGCTACTTTCCGGTTCCTGGCGAAGGCTACGAGATCGAACATTGGCATCCCACGCGATGGGGGTGGAAGGAAATTTTCATAGCGTGGCTACGGGGCGACCGTCGGGGACTATGGAAGGACATTACTTACAGCCGGCCGGAGGGCCGTCCACTGCTGATGGACGCATTCATCCCCAGCGGCCCGGGACCATTCCCGGCCGTGATTATGGCGCATGGCGGCGGCTGGGAGACAGGCGACAAAGTCACTTCTCTTTCACCTCTGCTGGAACCCTTGGCGCGCGCGGGCTTTGCCTGGTTCTCAATCGACCATCGCCTGGTGCCTTACGTTCACATCCCGGACGAACTCGAGGACTTCCGCGCTGCCATCCGCTTCGTGCGCACACACCCTGCGTGGTTCCACGTCGATCCCGATCGATTGGCGATTTTGGGGGAATCGTCCAGTGGCCACCTGGTGGCACAACTTGCTTCCGAGCCTTGCCCCGGCTGTGAAGTCCGGGCCGTGGTCTCTTTTTACGGAGTGTACGACCTCACGCGCTTGGCGCGAGACCCCCAATGGAAGCCCGTCATTCCGCACTGGTTCTCAAATCCCGGGCCCGAAACCCTGCGCGACTATTCGCCGATCTTCCATATATCGACTGCGATGGCACCGCTTCTTATCATTCAGGGAACAGACGATTCGCTTTATCAGGGTACTCTGGAATACGAGGCGGAACTGAAAAAAGCGCACACACGCCACGAATTGATCGTGCTCGAGGGAGCGCCGCATGGCATGGAAGATTGGGAGGGGCATCCGGAGTGGATGTCTTACAAGAGCAGGATGGTACAGTGGTTGTCAACAGTGCTCGCGGCAGATGCGGTGCGCGGCAGCGCACCGTTCCAGCGCCCGCAATAAGCTTGGGCCAGAGTAGCCGTTTTCAGGCCATCGTCGGATAGAAAGGTGTAACTCTGCCGCTAATTTGACCGGTTGCCCTGCGTTAATTCAAAAAGGAGCTTCGAATGAAAAGCGGGTGCTGCAGATTTCCTTTTCGTACCAGATTCGGTGGATTTGTTTTGGCCCTCCTCATTTCGGCAATGGCCGGGTGCAAGTCGGAAACCAATAAAAACAGTGGGGACGTGAGCGTTTCGTATACTGACGGCGGTCTCATCACCGTTCGCGCGCGCAGCCTGCTGGTCCGTTTAAGCCCTCGGCACGTGCTGACGACAGCGCTGCTCGAAAACGGCCGGGAGCTGAGCCTGAACGGTCGCTCCTCGGAGGCGAACGCCGAGCCCTCGGATTATATAACGGTGAATGGCATCGATATACGGAACTTCGCGATTCATTACTCCGGTATTACGTTGCAACACGTGCAAACTAAGCTGGGTGAGTGCGAAAGGGTCACTGTTCCTGCGTACGCGTCTCAGGACGCGTTGCGAATTGAAAGAACTCTTGACATCGATCTCTGCCCCGGTTTTCCTCGAACCGCAGTTTTCACCGCCGCCTACAAGAATGTTGGGTCGAAGCCTCTTTCCATCGGCCGCGTGGTGCAGGTTTCGCAGGCCATCCAACCTTCGAGCCAAGAACCGAAGGGGCTGTGGACCTTTCAGGGTGTGAGCGAGTTTGGGGGTCGGGACACCGTTTTCACCCTGCCTGCCGCTTACCGGGCGGAGAACCCCATGGACCAGATCAACAAACAGACATCCGGTGGGGGAATTCCTGTAAACGACTATTGGGATGGCCGGGTGGGAATGGCGAGCGGCCACGTGGAAACGGAAGCGGTAGCTTGCTGGCTGCCTGTGGAAGCCCGGGCTGACGGCTATACGCACGCCCGGCTCGAGACCCGCCCTGAAGCCGCGCTCGCGCCGGGTGAAACGCTAACGACGCCGCGCAGTTTCGTCACGATGCATCGCGGCGACTACTACGAGCCGCTGGCCACCTACAGTGCGATGCTCCGGGCGCAGGGTGTCACTTTCATGAAGTTCTCCGACGGCCTTTATGAGCCACTTTGGTGGACGTACGCATTCGGCCACAACGTTCGGCCCGAGGAAATCTATAATGCCCTTCCCAAGCTCCGTGAACTTGGGGTGAAATGGATGATCATTGACGACCGCTGGTGGGATCATTTTGGTGATTGGATACCACGCCCTGACAAGTTTGGTGGAGAAGCCGGTTTTAAGAAAGTGATCGCCCGGATCCACCAGGCCGGCATGAAGTGTATTCCCTGGTGGCTGCCGTACGGTGTGCAGGTCAAGGACTTCCCGCGCAGCGGCTTGTACAACGACCCGGTGGGGCGCCCCATGCAATCTCCGGTGATCGAAAAGATGACCACTGCCGTGGCGGACGTGGCGCTTCGCCACCGTGACTGGCTCATTCAGGACCAACAGGGCAAACTGGTTCAAGTATCCTGGCATCTGGCCTCCCTGTGTCCTGCCTACCCCCCGGCGCGCGAATACATGCTGCAGTTGGCTAAACGCATGATCGTGGATTGGAAGCTCGACGGTTTTTACATCGATTCGATATACATCGTTCCCCCCTGTTTCAATCCTGCTCATCACCACCAGTCACCCTACGATTCAGTTCGGCAGATGGCCGACCTCTTTCAGGGTATCCGCCAGGTGATCGAACAGTACGACCCGAACGGCATGCTCATGATGTGTTCTTGTGGAACTACCCTCAATCATTGCCTGCTTCCCACTACCAACGAGCCAGTGACCGCAGACCCCATAGACTCAGCCCAAGTTCGTTGGCGAATGAAAATGTATAAGGCTCTTATGGGACCTACCGCGCCCGTGTTCGCGGATCGCGTGGAGGCCACTCACGTCGAAAACGGGGAAAGAGAAACGGGCACAGACTTTGCTTCGGACATGGGTACCGGAGGAGTCATTGGCACAATCTTCGCCTGGCCAAAAATCGATAAGCTCCCTGGGGATCTGGAATATCGGACCGAGGCGGACGATAAGAAAGCCCTTCTCCTCACCCCGGAGAAGGATGCTCTTTGGAAGAAATGGTTCAACCTTTACCACCAGAAGATGATTTCAAGTGGCGAGTTCTTGAATTTGTATACGGTGGGCTTCGATGTTCCTGAAGGTTACGCAATTCGCAAAGACCAGAAGATGTATTATGCGTTTTTCGTTTTTCCGAACCGGCCGTGGGGCCTCGATGAGCCTCCCGTGCTGCCACCACTGAAAGATGAAATCTGGCAAGGCCGCCTCGAACTGCGGGGTTTGGATAGGTCCAAGGAATACGAGGTGGTCGACTATGAACACGGTAAACGTCTAGGATCCTTGAAGGGTTCGACCCCTTACCTCGATGCCAGGTTTATCAACCATCTTGTCCTTGAGGTGGTACTAAAGCCATGAGAGTGGAGGTTGCCAGAAGCGCATCGAAACGCCCACCTTTTGGCGCACGAGGCCGTCCGTCCGTTTCGCTGATTTCCATGGCTTCGACTCCCGCGGGCAGGAGTTTGAGGACCGCGGGTCCCAACACACTGAACGCAGTCGAATCGCGGAGCCGGATCAAATTGAAGAAGGCGATTCGGGGAGCAACGTTTGCGCCGGGAGACTGCTGCCGGGCCCCCATTCAGAAGCGGTATGGATCGTCAGTTCCGGATTCGTTCGAAAGCGCCATCGGGACACGATCTCAACTGACAACTAACTGAAGTCCAGGAGGCGAACGATGGTAATGAAAGCCGAAGAAATCCTGAAACGTTTAAGCCAGTTTCCGCAGGCGGCGCTAGGACACTACCCAACTCCGCTGGAGCGCTGGGGGCGCCTTGAGTCCTATTTGGGTTGGAAAGGAGCCATATATGCCAAGCGAGAGGATTTGACGGGACTGGCCTTCGGCGGCAACAAAGTTCGCCAATTGGAATTCCATTTAGGGGAAGCTTTGGCGCGAGGGGCTGATGTCATCGTGCATGGGGCGGCGGTGCAATCTAATTACTGTCGGTTGCTGGCTGCCGCAGCCAACAAGGTTGGCCTTGAGTGTCACCTGGTGCTAAGCCGGGCGTACGGCCAACCGGAGGACCAAGGGAATATACTCCTGGATCGGATCGCCGGTGTGACGATCGAGTTGATCGATGAACCCCTCGGGCCTCGCCAGGAAGCCTACAAACGGTGTGTGGTGGATCGCCTGGCCGCCGCTGGCCGCAGGCCGTTCCTTATCAGCTACCCGGAGTCAGAGATCTTAGGAAGCTTAAGCTATGTCAAAGTGGCCGTCGAGCTTTTCGAGCAATGCAGGCAAATACCAAAGTTCCCTCGCTTCATGATTATGGCCGCGACAGGCGCCACGCAGGCTGGTCTCCTGTTAGGTTCGCGTCTCTTGGGTTGGCAGGTCGAGATCATGGGGATTGCGCCCGTCAACCACAACGAGTTTCCGATCTTGCAAACGTTGTCGGACAGCATTGCGGAGGCTGCGAAAAGGTTGGGCGTTTCTCCCGGTGTGCTGCCGAAGGAAATACAAAATCTGGACGATTACGTTGGACAAGGGTACGGCAAGGTAACACCGGCTGCTGTTAACGCCATTAAGGTTTTGGCGCGGACCGAGGGCGTTTTTCTGGACCCGCTTTATAGCGGCAGAGCAATGGCGGCGCTGCTTGATCTTATCCGATGCGACAGAATTCCCGCGGGGGAAGATCTCCTCTTTATCCACACCGGAGGAAACACAGCTCTGTTTGCTTACCACAAGGAAATCCTAGGGTATCTGTAGAGGGTTACCGGTGGGCGGACCCTGGGAGCGCCCGCTTACAGCCCGCAGAGCAAGGCGGCCGGGATGGCTGCGCTCCCATGAACTGAGGGACCAAATGAAACGACATCGCTTAGCTTTCGTCGGGCTCGGCCGTGTGGCCGACGTGCATTACGAATCCGTTCAGGCCATGCCGGAACGCGCGTGGCTTGCCGCTGTGTGCGACATTCGTCCTGAAGCTGTGGATCAAAGGAAGAAGGAATGGGGCGTACCCGGATTTACTTCCTTCGAGGAACTTCTCCAAAAGGTCGACGTCGATGCGGTCTGCCTGCTTCTGCCACATAACGTGCACGCGGAAGTTGTTGAGGTAGCCGCTCGTCACGGAAAGGCCGTCTTTTTGGAAAAACCGATCGACGTAAGTCTGGAAAAAGCTCAAAGAATCGTGGACGTCGTTCGAGAATCTGGCATTACCCTTATGGTCGCACATAATTGTCTCTTTCATCCGGCCTTCGAGCAAACGGTGGAGTTTGTACGCCGTGGATGGCTGGGGCGGCCGCTTTTTGCCAGTGCTACATCGGCTGGTTGGCTGACCTTTCGTTCATGGGATTTCATGTTGAAGAAGGACGAAACCGGAGGTGGTTGCTGGATCGATGCCGGCTGCCATTTAGTCTATTGCTTACGTGCGCTTCTGGGTGAGGTGGATTATGTGACCGGCCTGACCGCGAAACTGAGCCGGCCCGAGATGGAAGGGGAAGATCACGCCATTGCCGCACTGCGGTACAAGTCAGGCGCCATTGCCCAGCTCTTTGTAAGCTACGGGCATAAGTTGCCTGGATACGAGCTCGATTGGCCGCGCGGGTATTTGAACTCCATTGAGCTCTACGGGGACAAAGGAGCCATTCAGTATGTTATCGGTCCTGAACCGCGGCTAAACTACTTCTCGGAAATACCGGAGGCCATGCCAAGTGGCTGGGCAGGTTGGCTGACCCACCAACCGACGGAGCCCTATACCTCGAGTTTCCGAAGGGAGCTGGAGCATTTCTTGGACTGCCTGGATACGGGCCAAACGCCCCGAGTAACTGCAAGTGACGGCCTTGCCGCGCTACGAGTCTTACTTGGGCTTTACGAGCGCTGCAAGGAAGAAGGCACGCTCGCTTGACGCGTTTATGGTCGGATCTGGCCTGCCTTAGAGCGGCGCCATTTTCACCTTGCATGAAGCGGCGACAAATCAAGATCGTTGATACCGGGAATCATGGCTGAAACTACTCCTCAGATCGCAGAGATCGGGTCGCGCCCGCGGCGTGTGTTGACCCTTTGGGATTTGATCTTCTACGGCATCGTGCTGATCATGCCGATCGCTCCGGTGCCCCTTTACGGCGTCGCCGAGCAACTTTCGCATGGCTATTTCGTAACCACCATCCTCATTTCCATGGTGGCGATGATGATCACGGCAGTCAGCTACGGGCGCATGGCTAGTCTGTACCCGGCTGCGGGGTCAGCCTATACCTACGTTGGAAGGGGCCTTAATCCCTTTCTCGGGTTCATGGCTGGCTGGGCGATGGTGCTCGATTACCTCCTACTCCCTCTCATTCAAACCGTGTGGATCGCAACCGCAGTTCACGCCCGATATATCCCACAGGTACCGTACGCGCTGGTCGCGTTAGTGGTGGCCGGATCAATGACGGTCGTTAATCTACGTGGCATCAAGACGTCGGCGCGGGTCAATCGGGTGATGCTGGCAGTGATGCTCATGGTAGTCGGGGCATTCATTGTGCTGGCCGTGCGCTACTTGTTTCACTTTCAGGGTTGGGGCGGGCTGTTCTCTGTCCAGCCGTTCTACGACCGCCGAACCTTTGACTTCCATACCATCCGCATGGCCACCTCGTTCGCTGCCCTGACTTACATTGGTTTTGACGGTGTAACCACGCTTGCCGAGGACGTCGAGAATCCCCGACGCAATGTGCTCCTGGCCACTGTGGTTGTGTGCCTGTTCACTGGACTGTTCGGGGGCTTCCTGGCATACCTCGGGCAGCGGGTCTGGCCCGATTGGCACACGTTTCCGAATCTCGAGACGGCGTTCATGGATATCTGCCGGCGCGCCGGTGGTGTGGTGCTTTTTCAGGCCATGGGCGCTTTGCTCGTTTTCTCAGCTCTCGCCAGTTCCCTCAATTGTCAACTCAGCGCCGCGAAATTGCTTTTTGGGATGGGGCGCGACAAGGTGTTGCCCCACCGAATTTTCGCCCGCCTCGATAAGCGCCGTACGCCCACGATCAACATTTGGATTGTCGGCCTCGTCGCCTTCATTGGCGCGCTGATTCTCGACTATGAGAAGTCCGGCGAACTGATCAATTTCGGGGCATTCCTTTCTTTCATGGGGGTTAACGTTGCCGCTTTCTGGCAGTTTACGGTGGGCCAGCAGGGACGGAAACGGAACATTCTTGTGGATGCAGCCCTGCCCATCTTCGGGTTTCTCTTCTGTGGCTGGATTTGGTGGGGACTGCGTACGCCCGCCAAGGTGATCGGAGGTGCCTGGTTCGCGGTGGGGTTGATCTATCTCGCGCTGAGCACGCGTGGTTTTCGCAAGGCGCCGCCCATGCTCGACTTTGAGGGAACTTGATCGTGGACTGATGCGCCCCCAGACGAGGCTTCGCAAATCCTGTCGGAGTTGGTGACGACCTTAATTCCCAGGCAGCAGATGCTGATCAACACCCCGGACGTTTCCAAGGTCGGTAATTTGAACGTCGACAGGAAGAGCTATTGGCTTTACACGAATGACCCGTTTGACAACAGGAAGCGCGAGGAAGCCTTCGACGCCCACGGCTACAAGAAAGGCCTCGAAGTCCTCGCCGGGGTTTTGGGACTCAGCGACATTTTGTACTCGTCCTTTGTTTTCATAGACATTCCCGGATCGTTCGTTCGATTTTCTGATCGACAAGCTGAGAAGCCCAGAAGTTGAGGAGCCAACCGTCGCCTTCCTGCGTGTAGGCCGAATCGTGCTAGCGACGTTTGGCTAGCTAATCCCAAACTCAATGACTTAAGGATACGAAGACCGACACCATCGTGAAACGAAGCGATCTCAGCCCGATCTACGCTCATTCCATCATCTAGGAGCACTGACATGGGCATGAATATTGGAGGGCACGTGGAGAAAAGTCAATTGTCTTGAGGCAGATGGGATATTGGCGAACCAAGGGTGCTTGCGGTGGGCAGATTGTTCGCACGCTGAGTACACAATCAACCGGGGACTCCAAGGGATAGGGCCTCCGCACGGGCCGGGACAAAATCCTGGTCACGGGATGTGTAATATGCTTGCAGAGGTCGATTAATGAACGGGCCGAGTTCCATTACTGTCCGATGTTGTAATGGCGATCCACAGGTAGCATGTACCCAGAACACTGGAACCGACAACGAATCCCCGAGCCAGGGGCATCATTGCCATCCCGCAACGCCCCAGGGTAAGATGAACCTGCCTGAGTAGCGACTCGTGAGTAAGATGAGAACTCCTGTGCTGTTCCCTCTACTGCTGGCTCTACTCCTCCCGCAAGCGCCTGGTCAGCCAGCGCCGGCTCAGGATCCTCACGTCGTCTTCCAACGCGCGCAGAATGCCCTTCTCAGCAGGGACTATGCCGCTGCTGAAAAGGAGTTTCAGGAAGTTCTGCGGCTCGATCCGCGCTCCGCCTCCGCTTACTCCAATCTGGGCGTTGTGTACATGCGAACTCAGAGGTTCGACTCTGCCATCCGGGCGCTCCTGGAAGCCAAGAAGCTGGCCCCGGGAATGCCCGGAATCGATCTGAATTTGGGTTTGGCGTACTATCATAAGCAAGCATTCGCCGAGGCTATCCCAGAGTTCTCACAAGTACTCCAATCCCAAGCGGACCATTACCAGGCTCGCTACCTGCTGGGAATGAGCTACTTCATGGAAGACGATTACGCGCATGCTCTTGAGACGCTCGAACCCCTGGCCAGTGGGGAGAAGGGCAATCTGGACTTCCTTTTCGTACAGGGCATCAGCTACGGGAAATTGAAACGCGAGAAGGAATCCGAAAAAGCCTTCGATCAGTTAGTGCGGGTGGGCGGTGACACAGCTCACCTGCATTTCCTCCTGGGAAACGCGTACCTTGATCTCTATATAAACCAGCGTGCCATGACGGAACTTCAGAGGAGTATTGCGCTCGACCCCAAACTTGGTTTTGCGCACTTCAATCTAGGCGTGGCTTATCAGCGTCTGGGAATGCTCCAAGAGGCTGCCAAGGAGTTTGACGAGGAAATGACGCTTACCCCTCAGGAACCCTGGAGTTATGAGAACCGCGGTGAGGTTTGCCTCGTCCTAGGCCAAACGGAGGACGCGATCAAGTTCTATCGTGAGGCACTGGCGCGCAAGCCGCAGTTACCTAAATCGCTCGCGGGGCTGGGAAAAGCCTACCTTGGGAAGGGTGCTACTGTCCAGAGTATCCGTTACTTGAAGGAGGCCGTTGCCATCGAGCCAGGGATTGCAAGTTACCATTACCAGTTGGGCCGAGCTTACTTGAAGGCCGGCTGGCGGGCGGAGGGCGAAAAGGAAATGGCGACGGCAGCGAAACTCCAAGCGGAAGCTCGTGAGAATCAAGAAAGGCAGGTGTCTGGGAAAATGCCGTCTCCGCTACTGCCGGCCGAGAAGCCCTGATCGCCTATCAAGGGGGGACAGGGCGATCCCCTCAGGGCGCGAAGTCTGCTTCAGCGGTTAGGCCAATGTGAGGGAGATCCCCTTGCCTCCATCCCCGCCCGAGATAAGCCTGCTTAAGCGTCCTGTCCCACAGATCCGGCATACCCGGAGGGCCACCCCTAAACCCTCTATGCGTTGGGGCGCCGGTACGTTGAGCGACTGCAAACCCGTCCCTGCGGATCGTTAAGCCACCTTATCAACAACCCCCCAAACCATGCGGGTTATGGTCTCTTAACAAAGAAAGCGTGAATCTTGATAGACCCTCTTAGGCGACAGGGGTATGTTCACCGCCTATTGGGACGAGTGTGGCCGAGGGAAAGGAGCATTACCATGAGAAGACTAGTTGCGCTAGTAGGCGTGATGATTTTTCTGGCATGTTTTCGTGCCAGCGCCCAGGATCTCGCAAACATCGTCGGGACAATAACCGACGCATCCGGCGCGGTCATTCCCGGTGTCCAGGTGACGGTCACCAACGCCGACCGGGGATTCACTCGAAAGGTCGAGTCCGACTCGGCTGGGGAATACACCGCGCCCCGAGTTCCTATCGGAAGCTACGTCATTGCACTAGAAAAGACGGGCTTTCAGAAGCTGGCGCGTGGTGGCATCACGCTGCAAGTCGGGCAAACGCTGCGCGTGGACCTGCAACTCCAAGTAGGCTCCACCTCCCAGCAGGTGTCCGTGAATGCAACCGTCGCTCACGTGGAAACCGAAACGTCCTCCGTTTCCGACGTGGTAACGGGCTCGCAGGTCAGCCAGCTCAACCTGAATGCGCGGAACTTCGCCAATTTGGCCACGCTGGTTCCGGGCGCTGCCACGGTGGCAACCGGCTTTGATACCTCGCACGTTGGCCCGATGGCCAATACGGGGATCTCCTTCAACGGTCTTCCCGTCAACATCGAGAACTGGGAGGTGGATAGCACCAACAATGTTGACCAAGGCTCCGGCAGCGGTTCGCTCCAGACTTTTCCCAGCATCGATTCGATCGCCGAATTCCGCGTTTCGACTGCAAATTACAGCGCGGAATACGGCAAATCGGGAGGCGCCAATATCGAGGTGGTTACCAAATCCGGCTCCAAGGATTTTCATGGAACAATGTTTGAGTTTGTTCGTAACGACCATTTCGACGCCAACGACTGGTTCATCAATCGCACGATCGACCCGACCGGGGGTTCAGCACCGAAAACGCCGCTCAAAAGGAACAACTTTGGCTTCACGTTAGGCGGTCCGGTCTTCATCCCCGGCCATTACAATACCTCCAGAAACAAGACCTTCTTCTTCGTTTCTGAGGAGTGGCGCCGGAACCGGGAGGGCACGGTGATTAGTCAAAATGTCCCGACCCTTCGGATGCACCAGGGTGATTTCAGCGAATGCGATGCGACCTCGTCCAATTACAATCCGGTCGTGGCCTCCGGATGTGTGGTTCCCACCAACCCCGCCACGAACACGCCCTTCCAGAACGATGTCGTCCCGATGGACCCGACGGGCGCAGCACTGCTCAACGGCCTGGTGCCGCTGCCCAACAACGGCATCAACTTCTATACGGCGGCGCCTACCATCCCTACGAATTTCCGCGAGGACATGTTCAAGATCGATCACAACATCACAGACAACGTTCGGTTGTTCATCCGGTACACGCAAGACAGTAATGAACAGAATATTGTCCCCACGGTGTGGTCAGGCTCGAACTTCGGTACCGTCGAAACGAGACTTGCCATTCCGGCCAAGTCGGTGGTTATTCACCTGACTCAGACCTTCACGTCTAACGTTCTCAATGAGTTCATCGCAAGCTATTCGGATGACAAGTGGAACACCACCAATTACACCGGTTTCGGCTCGCCGGCTGGATCGATCGACAAGCCACCCGGTTTTCAGCTGAAAACCATCTTCCCAGCCAATCAGAGCGATCCCATACTGCCAGGAATTTCTGTCAGTGGGGGCGTCCCTTATCCATTTCTGCAAGCCACTGGTTTCGAGTATTTCTTCTGGGATCCTCAAACTTCGATCAAGGATAACTTTGTCTGGACCCGCGGTGCGCACTCGCTCAAAATGGGCTTCTTTCTCCTCGCTAACCACATCAACCAGACAACTAATATCAACAACGATTCGAGGGGGTTCATTTCGTTCGGCACCGGCAACGGGTCTAGCATCAGCACGGGAAACGGGCTGGCAGACATGTTCCTCGGGCGTGTCGCCAACTACCAGGAGTACGGCAGGGTGGTGAATGGAAATCTCCTGGGAGGCGCGGAACTGGGCCACTATCGCCAGTGGGACTTCGAACCTTATTTTCAGGACGATTGGCACGTGACTTCCCATCTCACGCTGAACTTTGGCCTGCGCTACTATTGGTTGACTGCTTTTCACGATGTGTCGACGCCAACCAACGATTCTCTCTTCGTGCCGTCGCTTTACAACCCGGCCAACGAGGCGCAACTGGACAGCAGCGGCTACTTGATTCCCGGCACCGGCGCTAACTATTTGAACTACGGCAACGGACTGGTCGAGTGCGGCGCAGGAGGAATACCGGTAGGCTGCTACAAGTCCTACCGCGGCACCGTTTCACCACGCTTTGGATTCTCTTGGGACCCGTCCGGACACGGCACCACCGCGATACGTGGCGGCTACGCTCTGACCTGGGACAACGGCAATCCGCTCCAGAATGGAGCAGGGTTCAGCGGGAATCCGCCCACGGCTACGAACCTGTTTGGCTATAACATCTTAGGCTATGACAATGTGGCGGCCGGCCCCCTGGGACCCGCGAGTTTTTCCAACATGAACTTCAGCAAGTGGCAAGAGATCCAGCAGTTCAACCTGGGAGTCCAGCACCAGTTCCCAGGGAATAACTTCCTCAGCGTCAGTTATGTCGGCAGCCTTGGGCGTCACATCCAGCAGAGCGTTAACATCAATCAGGTTCCTGTGGGTGTGGGCACGGAGAACGTTCCCGCCCTGGCTGGCACAACCGGATGCGATGCGCAGGGGAACTGCGACGTGCAATCTATCCTGATGAATGACGTGCAGTCTACCGAGTTCTTTGTGCCTTATCGTGGTTGGACGACCATAGAGCAGCGCCAGATGACGGGAAATTCGAACTACAGTTCGCTCCAGGTGAACTTCCGGCACGCCTTCGGTCGTGGCCTCACGTTGCAGACCACATATACCTGGTCGCACGAACTCGACAACATGTTTCAGAGCGGCGATGTAAATGGATCCCCTACCAACGGAATCAACGATGAGGACCTCCATCGCTGGTACGGCACTGGGGGGCTGAACCAGACACAAATGTTGCTCTTGAATTACGTCTATGAACTGCCGTTCCTCAAGCACGCGTCCAATCGGGCGGCTCGCTATGTTCTGAGCGGATGGCAGATCAGTGGGATTAGTAGTTTCTTGACCGGGACTCCCCTCTCTGTCACCTGCGGAATCAACGGAATGTCCACAGGAATTGGCGGACCGACGGGCTGCAACTCTTTGGGGCACCTGAGTATCGATAAGGGTGTGGTGAACGACCCGCAATTCGGTCCCACGCCGACGTGGTTTGATCCCAGCCTGCTCGGGCAGGTGACAGTCAACCAGCTTTCCGCTGACAACCAGCCTGGGATGTTTGGCTACATCGGTAAATCTGCGCTGACCGGACCGGGGCGCAACGACTGGGACCTCGCCCTTTTCCGGAACATTCCGGTGCCTTGGTTCAAAGGCGAGCGCAGTTCGTTGCAGTTCCGGCTGGAAAGCTATAACACGTTCAACCACCCCCAGTGGAGCGGCGTGAACCTGTTCTGTACCGGTGCGACCACTCCGGGCGGCCCTTGCAATGGTGACCAGAACATTGGCAATAGCGAAGTCAACTCCGCCGCGCCTCCGCGCATTCTGCAACTCGGCCTGAAGTTCATATTCTGAGGTGCTCAAAATTGGCATCTCCTTTGCACGCGGCCCCCCTTGCCAGAGCGTCGCCGATCGGTGTATGATTCGCTGCTTTGATGGAGGGCGTAGCGCCCATGCGAGTGGAAGGCGACGTGACCTGGGAGCACGTGGATTCTTTAGTTGATCGCCAAATCAACACCGACCATGTGCATATCTGGCCGTTCCCTGATCCCTTCCCCATCGACGTGCGATTCCTGATCCTGGACCGCCGGCATGACGTTCCGATGCATCGCCCGGACCACTTCGAAGTGGTGCTTTTCGAATCGGGCGAAGTAGGTTACGAATTCGAAGACCGCAAGTGCACGGTGGGCAAGAACGACATCCTGGTGGCGGGGAACCGCATACGGCATCGGTGCCGTCCGCTTGGGTCTTCGCAGGGCGAGGCAAGATCGGTGGTCCTCTCGTTTCTGCGGAAATTGATCGACTCGGGCGCTCCCCGCGCCGACGATGTACAATACCTGATTCCGTTCAATCTGCTCGACCCGTCATTTCCGAATGTGATTCCGGCACGCACCGGGCTGGCGCGGGAGATTTTCGACTTTACGGAACGAATTCATAAGGAATTACCCGCCCTTACCGACCGCTCCCGCCTGGCGGTCAAGACCTATTTAAAGCTCATCCTGTTGGCGCTGGTGAATCACTACTGGGAGTTGAATGCGACCCGCCAAGCCCTGCAGGCGCGAGAGGGCAACGTGCGGCGCCTGGCCCCTGTTTTCGAGCACATCCAACAGCACTATTGTGAGCCCATCCGCGTGACCGACGCGGCCCGCTGCTGCGCGATGAGCGAGTGCTGCTTCATGCATTTTTTCAAAGAAGTGACGGGCCAGTCTTTTGTGGTGTATCTCAATCGCTTCCGAGTTGCCCAAGCGCAGCTCCTGCTGGCCTCAACCGACAAATCCCTGGCGGAGATTGGCCTCGAAAGTGGGTTTTGTAACCAAAGCTACTTTGGGGTCATGTTTCGGCGCATTGTCGGAATGACACCGCTCGACTACCGCCTCCAAAACAGCCAAACCCATCTTGACGCGGGTTAATCTCAATCCGTTCAGGACTGCCCTCAGTCCGCTGTTCTGACAATGCGCGGCGCGCCTTGGAGTGCGGCAGGATCGGTGCCGCCATGAAATCCCGGCGAAAAGGCGGTAGGTGGCGCTACCGCACTCCCTGGGGCGCCGCAAACGATATGAGCGATTGCTCACACGGCTCCGACCAGTTCGTGAGGAGCAATCCGCAGTTCAAGCTGCCTAAGGATGCGGCGCCGCCGCGACTTTCGTTCGCTGTTGATCGACTTCTTGCTGGATGAAGGCCACCGTATCAGCGGAGATTTCAAGCATGCGCCTGAAATCATCCTCGGGCGTGGTGAGCGGCGGCTTGAACTTGTACACGTTGGCGTGGATTCCGCCAAATTGCGTGATCAGGCCATGGTCGAGCGCGAACTCCCAGCCTCTACGGCATGCTTCTGTGGCAGGGGCTTTAGTCTGGCGGTCCTCGACGAAGTCGATACCGATGAACAACCCCGGGCCGCGCACATCGCCAATCACTTCGAAGCGCCGGGCGAGATCCCGGAACCATTCCGTCGCCATGGCCCCAAGCACGCGCGCCCGCTCGGCCAAGTGCTGCTTCTCCACAATGTCCAGCACCGCCAGGCCGGCGGCCGCCGCTAAAGGCTGGTTCATGAAGGTGAGCATGTGCCAGGCTTCAGCTTCCATGCCCTGGGGGATGAGATCCTTGCGAGTCGTGAAGGTTCCCAGGGGGAAACCACCCCCCAGGGCCTTGCCGGCCACCAGGATGTCAGGACGGACGTCGAACAGGTCGCAGGCCCAGGTCGCTCCACAACGCGCCAGACCGGTTTGGATTTCGTCGACGATCAGGAGCACGCCACGCTTCCGGCAAACCTGCTGGATGGCACTGTAGTATTCCGTCGGGAATACGGCGTGACCGTTCGGCCCCTGGACAATTTCCATGAGGAACGCTGCCACCTGCCCGGAACTGGCGCCATCCAAATCGGCTTCGAACGCCCGTACCGCTGCCTTCCAGCCATCCGGGCCCTCGCCCAGCGGGGGACGGTAAGCGTCCGCCGAAGGGATCTGGCGAAATGCCGGCCAGCGTAGCGCGCCGGGCAGCCATCTTACCGAGAGCATCCCCGACAAACCCATGGTAGCAAGAGATGCACCGTGGTATCCGCCCGTCAGAGACAGCACCTCCACTCGCCCCGTTACGCGCATGGCGAATTTGATGGCTGCTTCAATGGCTTCGCCGCCGCCGGTAGAAATGAAAGTCTTGGTCAGACCATGGGGTGTAATGGCCGCCAGCCTCTGGCAGAATTCGATCACAGGAACGCTCTCATGGAGAACGTTGGTGGTGGGGAGTGTCGCCGCCTGACGGGCAATTGCTTCTGCTACCAGCGGATTAGCGTGGCCGACCATGGCGGGGCCGGCGGAGCCGGACATGGTGTCCAGGTACATTCGGCCCTGTGTATCCCACACACGGGATCCTTCGCCACGCACAAAAATGCGCGACTTTTCTTTTTTCACCGCCCGCAGCAAATACTCATTCGATAAGGTCTCGTAATCCATGCTATCTATTCTCCATGCCGCCGCTCGCCTACCCTGCTACTCAATTCTGATTACACCCTTTTAACGTGGATGCAGGCGCCATTTCTATCAATAAAGCACGAATTTATATCGTAAGGCTGTTTTTGCGGGAGAGCCTTATTTGTCACTTCCGCCAGACGGATGCATTTCCAACACAATAAAACTGAATGTTTATAGACCCTGGGCGGGCTTCCCGGTATGGTGAGGTCCGGTCCTGGGTTCGGGTTCTCGTATGTGGCGTCGGCCGTTTTGGGGGAGAGTACTGAACAATCAGGTGAAACTTGTCAAGTGCCATAGACGCAGTCACCTCAAGGCCGCGGGGATTGAGGCCAGCGGGATTACGAGGTTCCTGTCGGGGTTCCACTCGCTGTGAGTTGCGGAATCAACGGCATGTCCCACAGGAACTGGCGGACCGACGAGTTGCAACTCCTTGGGCCACCTGGGAATCCAGAAGGGCCAAGTGAACAATCCACAGTTCGGACCCACGCCCACGTGGTGCGATCCCAGCCTGATCGGGTAGGTGACGTTCGACGAGTTCGCTGCGAATGACCAGCCTGGCATGTTTGGCTACATCGGCAAATATTGCGTTGACCGGACCTGGCCGTAATGACTGGGACCTCGCCCTCTTCCGTGACATTCCATTGCCTTGGTTTAAGGGCGAGAGCAGCTCGGTGCAACTCCGAATTGAAACCAATAACACCTTCAATCACCCGCAGCGGACGGCCGTGAACTTGTTCTGTAGCAGTACCATCGCCCTGGCGCTCCTTACAATGGGGACCAGAATGTCGGAAACGGTGAAGTCGGCGCCGCAGCCAGCCTGCGAATTTTGCAGTTAGGTCTGAAGTTTCTGTTCTGAACTGACGCGGCCCGCTTCACGTCGGAGGCGAGGGGGGCATTCGAACTCAGTTCAGACTTTGTCGAAAGCCGCGGGTTTGCACGGCGAGATACGTGATGCCGACGGCCGTCCACAAAGCCCCTACGCGCATGGCTAGCGACGAGATGCTTAACCAAATGTAAAAGCAAATGGCAAACCCGAGTACTGGACACGCGACATTCGCCCACACTCTCGCCCCGCTCCTTTGCCTCAGTCTTACAAAGTAGTGGCCCAAGACGGATAAGTTCACCGCCATGAAGCCGAGGCACGCACCGAAGTTGACCAACTCTGCACCACGATCGAGGTCGATCAGCAGGGCGCCAACGCATGCTATGCCTCCCATCAGCAGGATGCTGTAGATAGGGGTGCGCAGCACCGGATGTACATACCCGAATAGCCGGCGCGGCAAGCGACCGTCGCGTGCCATGCCGAACAACAGGCGCGACGCACTTGCCTGGCTAGTTATCCCGCTGGCCCACGCCTGTGCGACCACCAGGAAGGCAATCAGAAAAAACAAGCCGGTCCCTCCGATCAAGCGACCTACGTCGGAAAAGGCGGTTTCTATGGGATGGAAACTGCGGTAGTCGGGCCAGACCAATTGGCCGAGGTAGGTTTGGAGAATGAAGATAGTCCCTGCCAGGAAGCACACCAGTACGGTCGCGCGGGCTACGTTCTTTTGTGGGTCCTTGGCATCCTCCGCCAGGGTGGAAATGCCGTCAAACCCAAGGAAAGACAGCACGGCGATGGGAGTGGCGGACATAATGGCAGCCAGCGAGAAGTCAGACGGATTGTAGAATGGCTTCAGTGACACCAGGGTGCCTTGGCCGATGCCGCCGAGAAGGGCACGCACAGCGGCCGCGATAAACCACACGATCGAAATGGAGAGGACAGCATTGAATACGATCGTTGCTCGCGACGTCATCTCGATGCCGCATAAATTAATCCCGGTGATGGTGGCGGCCGTGAGAAGCACCCACACCACGTAAGGGATTGCAGGCACAAGTTTGTTCGATGTGACGGCAGCGATGATGACGCACAGCATGGGCATGAGTAAGTAATCCAGAATCATCACCCAGCCTGCCAGATATCCGGCTACCGGATGGATGGCGCGGGACGCGTACGCGTAAGTCGATCCTGCTTCCGGGAACGCAGCCGCCATGCGCCCGTAGCTTACGGCGGTGAAGCTCACGGCCAGCATAGCGATGAGATAGACAAGTGCAAAGTGACCCTGCGATTTCACCGATCCCACCCCAAAAAACGTATAGGGTGCGGTGGGGCCCACAAAAGCCAGGCCAAAAAGTACCAAGGCCCAAAGGGAGAGGACAGGTTTGAACCCCTGCGTACTGTCCACTCTGGTCGCGTCAGGTTTCCTCGTCTGATCCTTCGTTTTCATGGCTAGTTGATTCGCACCTCGGGCGAACTTGGCAGACTCCCGTCCCGCAAGCGCTGTTCGCGGCCGGCCCTAGCTGGATCAAGGCAGGGGTGTCGGAGGACTTACGCCCGGAACCGGCTGGGAATTTACACGATGCCGCATCCTCATTAACGCAGATTTACGCCCAGCTTCTATCAATAATCCACGAATTTATGTCGTAAGGCTGTTTTCGTTCGAGGCGTCGCTCCTCGTTGCCATGGTCCGATTTCCTCACGCAGTGAATAGGCGGCCGAAAATCGCAATTCCCATCCTTAGCCAATGGCAGGCATTATCCACCCGCTCACGCATGCATTTTCAACAAAATTAAACCGGATGTTTATAGACGCTGTTTCGACCTGCGTAGTACGGTGACGCCCGCATACTGATTCGATCATTTTCGCAAGATGGGAACTGGAGGGAAGGCAATGCAGAACCAGAAGAAATTCACCACCTGCCAGCCGCGTGTTATGAAGGTTGCGGTCCTCACTTTCTTCGCGTTTCTCGCTCTTTCTTCGGCCCTTCGCGCCGCAGACCAAATCTACCCCTTGAAGGTCTCCGCCAACAAGAGATATTTGGTCGACCAGAAGAACAAGCCATTTCTCGTGCAAGGCGACTCCCCATGGTCGCTGATCGTAGCGCCGGACGAGGCAGGAGTCGAACAATATCTGAAGAACCGGCGTGAAAAGGGGTTCAATGCCATTATCGTGAACCTGCTCGAGCACCATTTCAGCCTGCATCCGCCCTTGAATTTGGCGGGCGACGCACCTCTCACCACGCCAGGGGACTTTTCTACACCGAATGAGAAGTATTTTGCCCATGCCGATTGGGTCATCCGCAAGGCTGCGGAATACGGCATGGTCGTGGTTATCTACCCCTTCACCCTGGGCTATATGGGTACCGATGAGGGGTGGGTGGAAGAGATGCTCGCCAACGGCCCTGAAAAGTGCCACAATTTCGGCCGCTACCTTGGCAAGCGATACAAGGATTTTGACAACATCGTTTGGATATTGGCAGGAGACCGGCATCCGAGCGGGGCGATCCAGGAGGATGTCGACATGCTGGCACTGGGGATCAGGGACTACGACCAGCGCCACCTGATGTCCGCTCACTGCGAGCCGGAACATTCGGCCGTGGAGGACTGGTCGAGCGGCGGCTGGCTCGACTTCAACGTAACTTACACTTACGGGATTGTCCATGTAAAGCTACTTGAGGACTACAACCACACGCCGATCATGCCTTCGATCCTGGTCGAGTCTAGTTATGAAGGCGAGCACAACGCCTCCGACGTGCAGATTCGGCGGCAAGCCTACTGGGCCGTTCTCTGCGGGGGGTTTGGTCACTTTTTTGGCAACAATCCCATCTGGCACTTCGACACTCCGGGTTTTTTTGCACAATTCGCGAATGGCGTCGTGCCCTCAAGAAAGATGACATGGCAGCAGGCGATGGACCTTCCGGGATCGGTCGGTATGCAGCACTGGGGGGAACTCTTCCACTCGCGGAACTGGTATGATCTGATACCCGATCAAAAACATGAAGTGGTGACGAGTGGCTTAGGCGAATTCAAAGGGTTGGATTACCTTGCGGCATCGCGCACCTCGGATGGGAGCACGGTGATCGCGTACATGCCCACCAGCAGGGAGATCAGCGTGGATATGAGCAAGGTCGCGGGAAGTGAAGTCAAGGCCTGGTGGTTCGATCCGCGAAACGGAAAGGCGGCAGATGCCGGGAGGTATCCGGCGAAGGGAACACACCAATTCACGCCGCCTTGGGAAGGCGACTGCGTCTTGGTACTCGACGATGACGCCAGGCAACTGCTCCCTCCCGGGGCCACACGGTAGTCGGGCGCTATCGGCGACGTGCGATTAGACTGCTCCCGCACTCATCGGGAGGCTTGTAACTATGATTTTTGCTTGCGGTCTGAGTTTTCCTGAAGGTCCCGTGGCATTGGCCGACGGGAGCTGGTTTTGTGTGGAGGGTGGAGAGCGCAATTGTGTTACACACCTCAGCCCCGATGGCAAGGCGAGGCGTGTGGTGGCCAAGGTGGGGCGCCCCGTCGGCTTGGCCGTCGATAAGGATGGATACATCTGGGTGGCGGAGTCCGGCCCCCCTTCGCTCTTGAGAGTCACGCTCGAAGGCAAAGTGGATGTCGTGGCGAGGTCTTGTGACGGCGAAGCGTTTCTCTTTCCAAACGACCTCTGCCTGGGACCGGACGGTGCGGTTTACCTAACCGACTCCGGCGTGGCGATCAAAGAGTTCGTGCCCGAAGGTAAGATAAGGCCGGACTATTTACAACTGCGATATGACGGGCGAGTTTATCGAGTGGATGTCAAGAGCGGCAAAGTCCGCAAGCTCGATTCCGGAATCAAGTTCACCAATGGAATTGCCTTCGGACCGGACAGCGCTCTTTACGCGAATGAAACTCTGACTGGAATGGTATATCGCTATCACTGGAAGGAGCCGGGTTGCATCGGCCCACGCCAGACTTTCGGCAATGTCATCGACCCGAAAGGGCCGTCAGGATGGAGGGGTCCGGACGGCATGGCGTTCGGTGCGGATGGCAATCTTTATGTCACCGTCTACGCGCAGAAGGATGTCACTGTGCTCGGGCGCGACGGTTCGGTGGTGAAACGTATTCGGACCCAGGGTAGTCTGCCCACGAACTGTGCGTTCGGCCTGGCGGGTCAAAGACAGCTTTACGTTACCGAATATGAATTCGGGCAGTTCGAAGTGTTCGACGTGGGTACCGACGGCCTGCCACTCTTCACCTGATGATCCGTAGAGTCCGGCTTCAGCCGGGCAATTCTTGCTTGCGGAACACGCGACGTGCCGCGCTGAAGCGCGCCTCTACGTAGAGCAAGCCTTCCAGCCTGCGCGGAGGAGGAGTGATGTTCCGCCTCACAACGCTTCGTGCTCTTTGGCCGCTTATATTCTGCTTGTCCTTAACCGAAGCTCCGGGGGTCGATCCATGCCTGAGATCAGCGTCGCCCTGATCGGACACAAGTTCATGGGCAAAGCCCATTCAAACGCCTACCGCCAGGTCCGGCGATTCTTCCCCGGGAAGTTAGTCCCCCGGATGAAAGTCATATGCGGAGAAGCCTGCACCGAAGAACTAAGCGCCGCCGCGCGTCAGTTCGGATGGGAAGAGTACAGCCGTGACTGGCGGACCGTGGTGGAACGCGGGGATATTGACGTCGTGGACATATCTACTCCTGGCCATCTTCACCATCCCATGGCCATCGCCGCTGCCGCGGCCGGTAAACACATTATTTGCGAGAAACCTCTCGCCAATAGCCTCGAGGAAGCCAAGGAAATGGTCCGGGCGGTAGAAAAAGCGGGCGTAAAGCACATGGTGAACTTCAGCTACCGGCGTATTCCCGCTATTGCCTGGGCAAGCAAGGTGATCCGGGACGGGAGGCTGGGCAGGATTTACCACTACTACGGCGCCTATCTTCAGGACTGGATCATGGATCCTAAGTTTCCACTGGTCTGGCGGCTGCAAAGGAAGTATGCAGGTAGCGGCGCTCTTTCTGATATCGGTTCGCACGCGACTGATCTAGCCCTTTTCCTTAACGGCGAAATTGAATCTGTCGTGGGCCAAATGACCACCTTCATTAAACAAAGGCCGTTGGTGGCACGAATGGTGGGCGGAGGATTTAAAGCCATTGGGGGAAAGCGCAAAGGACGCGTTACGGTGGACGACGACGCCAATTACCTGGCGCAATTCAGCAATGGCAGTGTGGGTGTGTTTCAAACATCGCGATTTGCGGGAGGGCGAAGGAACTGCAATACGTTCCACATTTATGGAAGTAAAGGCAGCTTGGCGTTCAACCTTGAGAACATGAACGAACTGGAGCTTTACGACCAGACTGATGCTGCCGGAGATCAGGGTTTCAAAAAGATCATCGTCAGCGAGGACATCCATCCTTACTGCGCAGCCTGGTGGCCACCGGGACACTTCCTCGGCTACGAGCATGCCTTCATCCATGCCATTCAGGATTTCCTTACCTGCTTGGAAAAGGATCGCATGCCCGAACCAGACTTCCACGACGGAATGAAGACACAGGCCGTCCTTGACGCGGTGGAGCGGTCGGTGAAATCGAGGACGTGGGAACAACTCAAAGTATAGAGGGACGGCGCTTGGCCAGTGCCATGGAATTCCGGTAATCTCTTACCTTGGATTTCTCACCATGGTACGGGAGGGTGGGGCTGAAGCCCCGCCCTTCTTGTCGTCCGACCCGAAACGGAAAAAGCTGGTGCGAAATCCGGGTTAGTCGGCCACGGGATCAAGAAGATCCTACTGGCCAACGAACTCGCCGGCGATGGCTGCGGCTTACGTAGGTCCTTTACTTCCGCCCGGTTGTACCGACCGCCCCGCAGGATCGTGATGTTTTGCAATGGGATCTTAGTAGAAAATCGCTTTAGGCGGTGGTAGATTGCCTCGCTCTATTCCGGGCCCAAGGGGAAGCAGGGGCGGGATGCGGCCGTATAACGGCGGCCGGGGCCACGTGGACTGACCATTATGAAAATGAAGAAATTCATCAACCAACCGAACGATCTGGTGAGCGAACTTCTGGAAGGTTACGCGCTCGCCTTTCCGAATAAAGTCAAACTGGCGGGGAAGAACCTTGTGGTTCGCGCGGTCCCCAAAGAGATGGGCAAGGTTGGAATTGTCACGTTGGGAGGCAGCGGGCATGAGCCGGGTCTAAGTGGATTCGTGGGCATGGGCCTGCTCGATGCGAGTGTTCCGGGCGAAATCTTCGCAGCTCCAGGTCCGCCACGCTGTCTGGAAGCGATCAAGCTTGCCGATCACGGCGCGGGTGTTTTGCTCGTGGTTCTCAACCATCAAGGCGATGTCCTGTCAGCCAACGTCACCCTTGAGTTGGCTGCCGGGCTAGGGTTGAACGTGAAACAGGTTCTCCTTCACGAGGATATTGCCTCGGGTTCGCGCGACAAGCCTGAGGATCGGCGCGGGCTGGTGGGTTTTCTGCCCGTTTACAAGGTGGCAGGTGCTGCTGCGGAAGAGGGCCAGTCTCTCGAGCAAGTTCTGACCAATGCGGAGCGGCTGGAACGCAACATGCGGACTCTCTCGGTGGCAGCGCGCTCCGCCACTCACCCCGCAACGGGTATCGAGCTTTCTCCCTTGGGCGACGATGAAATGGAAATCGGCGCGGGACAGCACGGGGAGTCTGGCCCAGGCCGCATGAAGCTGAAGACTGCTGACGAGACGGCGGAGCTCATGCTCGAGCGCTTGCTTGAAGATCTCGAGGCGCGTCCGGGAGATGAACTGCTTGTGATCGTGAATGGGATGGGAGCGACGACCTTGATGGAATTGTTTATCGTGCTCCGCCGGGTCAGCCAATTGCTGGCGGCCAAAGGGATCAAGCTAGTGCGCAGTCTTGTGGGGGAATTCATCACCGCGCAGGAACAGGCGGGCTTCCAGTTGTTTATCGCGCGCCTGGACCCCGAACTACTGCGGCTTTGGGACGCCCCTTGCGACTCGCCCTATCTGGTGGTGCGGTAGCACGGGCAACAACGAAGTTATGGGTGTTCTGATCGGCAAACGCGAGTTTGAAGCCATGCTGGCTGCTGCCGTTGCGAAAGTTCGCGAGGGGGGTGACTACCTTTCGCAATTGGACGCGGCAGGGGGCGATGGCGATCACGGCAGCACCATGCTACGCGCTGTCGCCGAGGTCGAAAAAACGGTTTCCGCGCAACCGCAAGCGAGTCTGCGCGAGCTCATAGCGCAGGTGGGATGGGCACTCCTCGGAATTGACGGGGGAGCAACAGGTCCCTTGCTGGGCAGCTTTTTCCTGGGTATTGCCGGGGAAGTAGATGAAAGCCCCAACCTGGATGCTGCCGGCCTGGCGAGGGCCTTCGCTGCGGGTGGCGCACGAGTCCAGAAGCAGACGAAGGCGCAGCCGGGCGACAAGACAATGCTGGATGCCTTGTTGCCGGCCCTCGCCGCTCTGCGGGCTGCCGCCGATGCGGGCAGCGATGCCGACCAGGCGTTAAGTGAGGCCGCTGAGGCGGCCGCCCGCGGCGCCGAGGCCACGAAGAATTGGGTTCCCAAGTTCGGCAAGGCCAGGTTCGCTGGGGAACGGACACGCGGCTACCCCGATCCGGGTGCCAGTTCTTTGGCCATGATTTTCGCGGGATTCGCTGCGGGGATCCATACACGCCCCGCTCCGGCGACTGGAGCCGGGGAGAATCGAGGAGGTGATTCATGCTGAAGAAGGCGGAAAAAGAGGTTGTCTGCGTGGCGCAGTTCATTGCAAATGAAGGCAAAGAGGGCGAACTCCTAATGGCCCTGCACAGCCTGATCGCACCGACCCACAAGGAAGCGGGTTACCTTCGTTACGAGCTCAACCAGGCGATTGAGAACCCGCGCGCCATAACGTTCATCGAGAAGTTTCGCAGTCAAGAAGCCTTCGATTTTCACTGCAATACACCCTACATCAAGGGGTTCTTCGACCAGGTTGCGCCGCCGCTGATGGAGGGGGTGACGGTGACACTTTACAAAGAAATCCTGCCCTGAGCCGTAGGGTGGGGGCATTGCCTTAGAGAAGAGGTTTCGGATGGTAGGGACACCTTTGCGGGCGCTCGATACACCGGTCTTGGTCGCCGATCTGGACGTCATGGAGGCCAACTTGGCGCGAATGGCTGCTTTTTTTGCAGGCAAACACGTCAGATTGCGTCCGCATTTCAAGAACCACCGCGTGCTAGCCTTCGCCCTCCGCCAGATTAAGGCGGGCGCCATCGGCATCACGTGTTCCCGCCTCTGGCAAGCGGAGCGCCTGGCTAGAGCCGGGGTCCAAGGCATTCTGCTGACAAGCGAGATCGTCGGGGAGACAGCCCTGCGGCAGTGGGCTGAGCTATCTCGGGAATTTCCAGTGATGGCGGTGGTGGACAACCCCAGAGTGCTGGAGGACATGGCTCGGATCGGGCGAGCCGCACACTCCACCTTGAACGTGTTGGTGGAGATCGACCTGGGCCTGAAGCGTTGCGGCGTGCCGCCGGGCGAGGCGGCCGCGGACCTGGCCCAGCAAGCGCTGGCCAGGGGTCTCCGGTTTCGCGGCATCATGGGTTACGAGGGTCACGTTCAACTTCTGCCTCCCGGACCGAAGAAGGAATGCGCAGTCAATGCTGCGCTTCGAGCCCTGATTTGCTCGAAAGCCCTTATCGAAGGCCGGGGCATTCCCGTGGAAATAGTGAGTTGCGGCGGTACGGGGGATTACGCCATTTCAGGAAGATGGCCCGGCGTTACCGAAAATCAGGCAGGATCCTTCCTGCTGATGGACACTGGGTACGCCCCCTATGCGCCGGATTTCCAGCCGGCTTTGAGCGTGCTGGCCACGGTGGTCAGCAAAACAGATGGAGAACACATCGTGGCAGATGCCGGGGTAAAAGCGATCAGTGGCGAGCGAGGTTTGCCGTCAGTGAAGGGAATTGACGGGATGCACATCCGGGCGCTTCATGCCGAACACGCTCCTATCGACCTCGAGAATCCGTGCACCCCGGTTGAGGTCGGCGACAAGATTGAGCTCGCCGTGAGGTATCACGACGGGACCGTCCAGCTCCACCAGCGAATGTACGGAGTCCGCAAGGGCATAGTCGAGGAGGTTTTCACCATCGAGCACTGAACCGGGCACGAACCGGCCCATAACGCTTCCGGGTTTCACTCCGGACATGTAGTCAATCAGTCTTATGGTGGCCAATGATGCCGTCGGCAGTGTCTGGAAGCCATGCAAACCCGCGAAGCGTCTTGGAGTGCGACTGCAACTGCGCCACCTTATATTCTTAGAGACGGGGCGGTAGCTGACTCTGTCGCACGCCAAGGCAAAGTCAGCACAAACGTCTTTAGGTCATTGCGCTTGCATGGCCGAGCACCCGTCCACAAGCCGAAGCTCATTCACGTGCGAAGCAAGGAGGACAAGAGATGCCTCGCTGGTTGAGTTACAGCCTGATTACGCTCAGTCTGTTTGGGATTTGGGGCTTTGTCTCAACCGTCATATCGAAGGACGTTGCGCCCCTCACGGTGCAGGTCTTGTCGACGATTGGTCTTCTCCCGGTGGCTGTGATACTGGGCTTTTCGCATAACCTAAGGAAGGGGACGAAGTTCGCCCGGGGAATCCTCTTGGCCACGGTCACCGGAGTTATAAGCGGGGCTGGCAATGTGGCTTTCTATAAAGCATTGCAGTTAGGCGGGGAGGGGTCAGTAATCGTTCCTCTCACCGGGATGTACCCCTTGGTAGCGGTTATCCTAGCCCGATACTTCCTCAAGGAGAGGTTGAACCGACTTCAGACCCTTGGAATTGGGCTTGCCTTGGTTGCCATCTATCTGTTTAGTCCGCGCGGAGGCCTGGGTGCAACTGTGAGCTGGAGGAGTGAGTTTTCCGCCTGGATGTACGGACTGGTGGCACTGATCCTCTTTGGGCTCAGCGTCATTACCATCAAATGTGGGACCCGCCACATCTCCGATGAACTCTCCACCATTTTCTACACCGTTGGATATATTCTGCTGGCGATTGTGATCGTCGGTGCGGGTCCCGTGGATTGGAATCTCTCGTGGAAAAACTGGGGCCTGGGGATCTTGATCGGTCTCTTGATGGCCACCGCGACGCTGACTGTTTTCGTCGCCTATCGCTGGGGGAAGGCTTCGATTGTGGCGCCCGTTACGGCCCTGTACCCACTGGTTACTGTCATGCTTACGGCACTCATTTTGAAAGAGCGTCTTGACTTGGTCAAGGTCGCCGCGATTATCCTGGCCCTCATGGCAGGAGCGGCCTTGAGCATCGAGGGGCGAGCCGGGCAACTAGGCCAACCCGAGGCGCGATTTCCGTAGATCTGAAATGTCAAATTTTTGACTAAAGACACGAGAGTTATGATCCCTAGCTGCGGAGAAGAGTACGTGTGGTGCGTGTTGCCCTGTAGACTTGCAATTCGCAAGAAAGACAAAGGGAGGATCTGCTTTTGCACGTCCCCCCAGCTAGAGTGGGGGATAGCAGAGGATCCATTGCAGCGAGGAGAATCGCATGAGCGGCAGAGATTTGGCCCAGGGGGATTTGAGCATATACACACTGTGGTATGGACGCGATGAACCGCCCCCCCAGGACTGCGTGTTACGTGCCGGCCCGCTTACAGCCTTATGGGAAGCGCCCGATCTGCGCCGAATCCGAGTGGGAAACGTCGAACTCGTACGCCGAGTCTATGTCTCAGTGCGGGATGAAAATTGGGACACGATTCCTGTCCAAATCAAGAACCTCTCGGCCAACATCGAGGAGGATTACTTCGTCATCTCCTATGACGGTGAGAACTGTTCTCGCAATCTAGAATTCCATTGGCATGCCACGATCAGGGGGGAAAAGAACGGGGCGATTACCTTCAGGATGGACGGCCAGACGCCGCGCAGCTTCTCTTATAACCGTATTGGCTTTTGCATCCTGCATCCCTTGTCCGAGTATTGCGGTCAGCCCTTTAGTGGGCATGGCCCAGGGGGTCCTGTCAGCGGAAATTTGCCCACTCTAATTGATCCCGTGCGTTTCGAAGGGGGCTTTTACCTCCCTCCCTTCCCCTCTGTTTCCCACTTGGCGTTCTCTTTGAGGAGCGGAATCGAATTACACTGCGCTTTTGAGGGAGACCTCTTCGAGATGGAGGACCAACGGAACTGGACGGATGGGTCCCTCAAAACTTACTGCACCCCGCTCGCGCTCGGGTTTCCTCATAAAGCGCGCGCTGGCCAAAGCTTCATGCAGGAAGTGACGTTCACCGTCAAAGGTCATACTGCCCAAGGAATAGTGACTGATTCCAAGGTTCAAATCAACCTTGGCCCTTCGCTCCAGCGGCCGTTACCCCGCATCGGCTTAAGCGTTGCCTCGCATGAGGTGGATCTTTCCGCCAACGATGCAGACTTGCTCGGCGGCCTGCACCTCGATCATTTGAGGGTCGACCTGCACTTGAGTGAACCGGCCTCTGCTCAGCAGTTGACGCGAGCCGAACGTGAGTGCGGCCTCCTGCGCTGCGGCGCGGAGCTCGCGCTTTACCTTACCGACGATGCCGATGCGGAGCTTTGCAGCCTTGCTTCCCACTTCCCCCTTTCCGTTCCCGTGTCGCGCGTCCTTGTCTTTCACGAGAGGGAGACCACCACCGCGGCGAAATGGATCGAGAGCACACGCCGGGCACTGGCCCCTCGCCTCCCTAACGTTCCGATCTGCGGGGGCACCAATCTCGACTTCGCAGAGCTGAACCGCTTGCGGCCGGACGTGGCCAATTTCGACGCTGTAGCTTACGCAATGAACCCCCAAGTCCACGCCTTCGATGAAAGGTCGCTGGTTGAAAACCTTGAGGCCCAGCGGGACACGGTCATCACGGCGCAGGCGTTCTGCGGGAATCGGCCTATCGTTGTTAGCCCTATCACCCTCAAACCCAGATTCAATCCTGACGCCGTTGGCCCGGAGGCGCCACCCTTGCCGGGAGAACTCCCGCGAGCGGTCGATGCTCGCCAGATGTCCCTGTTTGCGGCTGCCTGGACGGTAGGAAGCATCAAGCAGCTCGCCGAAGCGGGCGCCAGCTCGTTGACCTTCTATGAAACAACGGGTTGGCGTGGTGTGAAGGAGACGGATGAAGGCTGTCCCATTCCCAGGGTCTTTCGCTCATTACCAGGCATGGTCTTTCCCGTCTACCACGTGATCGCGGACTTGGCAGACTTCAAAAACGCTGAGTTATTAACCTGCAACTCCTTCGATCCCTTGAGAGTCGACGGGTTTGCGCTAGAAAAGGATGGACGTGTGCGTATCTTGCTCGCCAATCTCACGCCCGAACCCCAAGACTGCAACCTGACGCCGCTGGCAGCGGATCGTGTCGTCGTCCGTTCGCTCGATGGCGGCAGTGCGCTGCTTGCTACGACCGAGCCGAAGAAGTTCCGCTTGGGAGCGAAGCAGGTCGAATCGTTTATAGCTGATTCGAGGCTTACCCTGACGTTGCAACCCTATAGCGTGGTGAAAATCGATTCCGTGTGTGCCCTCTGAGGGGACTGCGTTCGCTGCGGCCAAAAAGTGGACGCACAGGCCGCCTGTGAAAAGCTTGGGCGCGAGCAGCAACGGAATGCATCCTGAACCGCTCAAGCGAGAGGGTGATTCGGCGTGGGTTATTCGAGACCTTGAAACCGCAGTGACCATCGACCCTGGCCCGATTTTGGCGTGTTACGACTTGGGCAGGCTCTACAAAGAAACTGGACGGCCGGAGAAGGCGGCGGCGACTTTGGCGCACTGCGAACAGTTCGGGACCAAGATGCGGAATGAGCAGGAAGAGATTATGCGCAACGAACTGCTGGGTCCTGAGTAATCGAGGTTTCACCGGATTTCTGACAGTACGTTCTTTTCACAGCCGAGGAGGAGTCCATGAAAGCTCCGTTACGAATGTTGTCGGACGACCAGCTCAAGGCGGTTCATAACGCCAGCCTGAGAGTTCTGGCAGAAACTGGCATGAGAGTGAATCACGAGCAAGCGCGAGAGGTGCTGCAAGCTGCCGGCGCATGCGTCGATCATGACACCAAGATCGTCAAATTCCCGCCCGACTTGGTGGAAGCGAAGCTCGAGCTCGTGCCCCGCAAAATCACTTATCACGGACGAACACCCGAATTTGACTTTACCGTAGAGGCAGGAGGCCAGATTTATTCCCGCGTGGCCGGTGGCGAAGTCAATTACATTGACCTGAAAAATGGAAAGAGCCATCGCGCCTGCCTGCCGGATTATGTGGAGTTCGCCCGCCTCGTGGATGCTCTTCCTAACATCGACTGCGCGTCCACGCTGCAGTGCGGCGACATCCCGGAAGCGGCGGGCGATGTTTACAGCATGAACATTCTGCTCGAGCATCAGCGCAAATGCTTCACTCAGAACGCCGTCAGCTTGAAAGTTCACCAATATCTCCTGGAGTTGGCGCTCGTGGTGCGGGGCAGCAGGCAAGCTTTGTCCGAGCGGCCACCGTACCATCACATGCTCTGCCCCATATCGCCCCTCTTCCTTGACAACGACAGCACCTCTCAGCTCCTCCTGGCTTGCGATTATGGCATTCCGACGGACATCCCCATCATGCCGGTCCCCGGCTCCACCGCCCCCATGACTCTGGCCGCGACGCTCGCTCAAGCCAACGCTGAGTTCCTGGGTACCATGACGCTGGCGCAAACTTACAAGCCAGGGCATGTCATGCCCTACTTCACCGACCCGGTTGTGCCCGATTTGCGAACCACCACGCCCCTTTTCGGCGCTCCGGAGGTGGGCCTACTGGTCGCCGCCATAGCCCAATTGGGAAGCGAACTGTACGGGCTGGCGCCGCAGGGAATCGGGTTGGATAGCGACGGTTACTGCGTGGAGCAGAGTCTGTTTCAGAAAGCTCAGAACACCGTGTTTCAATGTATGGCCGGCGGCAAGCTGATCATCGGCGCCGGGGCCGTCGAATCGTGCATGGCGCTTAGCCCCACGCAACTAGTAATCGACGACGAAATCATGCGCATTGGCCGCCGCTGGGTCCGTGGCATAGATTTTGATGAGAGCGCCCTGGCGGAGGCGGTGGATGTGATCCGCAAGGTAGGGCCGCAAGGTCAATTCCTCATGGAAGAACACACAATTAGCAACCTGCGCACCGGGGAACTCATCACCACCGAGATCTTCGACCGTGACCGTCGCGACGCGTGGGAAGCGAAAGGCTGCCCGAACCTCGAACAGAAAGCACGCGAAAAGGCGATGGCCATTTTAGCCAAGCACGAAGTGCCGCCGTTGCCGCCCGAGGTACGGCGCGAGCTGGCCGCCATCGTTAAGACCGCCGAACGCGAATTGACCGGGAAGAGCTAGGTCCCGTTTTCCTGTAGGGGCGGGTGGCAAACCACTCCTACGGTTGCAGGGTGAGAAGAACGAATAGTGAGCACCCAATTACTCCCTGGAGCAATTTATGCGAATTAGATTGTTGGCCGTATTTCTATTTGTATCTGGGCTGGCCGTTCCTCGCCTTGCTACTGCCACCTTCCCCGGCCCCCTGAAGGTCAGTTCCAATGGGCGCTATTTCGTGGATCGCGAGGGCAAGCCGTTTTTTTGGTTGGGCGACACGGCTTGGCCGTTATTCACCGTCTATTCGCAGAGCCAGGCGGAAAACTATCTGCGGAATCGCGCTGCCAAAGGATTCACGGTCGTTCAGGCCGCGCTGGCGTGGGCGGTCGGCAGCGACAATCCTCCGGAAGCAATTCCGCCGTTACTGAACGTTCCCGTGCCTAACACGGCGGGTGAGCCACTCTGGATTAACAACAATCCTGCTACACCCAACGAAGCCTTTTTCAAGCATGTCGACGACTTGGTGACCTTCGCGGATCGGCAGGGGCTGGCGGTGGCGGTGCTTCTCACTACGGGTCAGTTTGTAAATCAAACGAAGACCATTACCGCTCAAAATGCGCGTGTCTTCGGACGCTGGGTGGGAAAGCGTTACAAGGACGCCCCTAACATCATCTGGGTGAATGGCGGCGACCGCACGCCGGTGGGATTCGAGGACGTGTATCTTGAACTTGCCCGTGGGCTGCGCGAGGGTGACGGCGGCGCGCACCTCATGACCTATCACATCTGCGGCTGGCATTCATCATCCCAGTTCTTCCACCGCAGGGATTGGCTGGACTTCAATATGATTCAGACGTGGACCGACTGGCCGAAGGTTTACCCGGCAGTGAGCGCCGACCTGGCGATGACTCCCCCAAAGCCTGTGGTCCTCGGCGAGGGCGCCTACGAGGACGGCCCCGAGTATCCATTGGGTCCCATTACACCGCTCATCGTCAGACGGCAGGCCTGGTGGGCGGTCCTTGCTGGAGGCTCCTTCTCCTACGGGCAAAACCAGATGTGGCGCATGGCCAATGGCTGGGAAAAGGCTTTCGACA